>Ga0335398_10010298_pt1 | contig 10659 bp, 5 predicted proteins | sample BON03_FD_205742 | JGI IMG/M metagenome (GOLD analysis project Ga0335398, IMG submission 205742) | Freshwater microbial communities from Lake Bonney liftoff mats and glacier meltwater in Antarctica - BON-03 (spades assembly) (version 2) | ecosystem: Environmental > Aquatic > Freshwater > Ice >...
TGAGTGCACCACGCAACCTGCCCTGCGTGCCACTAGCAGTTCTGTGTTCGTCGATTTTGAGCTTGGTCATCAGCTCCAGCACTGCTATTGTTCCTTTGTTGTGCCGGAAATCTGTGAAGTGCCAGCACCCTTGGCAGAAGGCAACTAGCTCTCGTCTGTTGTGCTCGGCTGTGTCCTGTGGGATACTCGCACAGGTCTTGCTCGCATTGCCCCAATTCGTCATCGTAGACTCGGGCCGCCGTCCTTGTGCACGAACGCAGCCTTCTAGCGAAACATATTTGAGGCAGCACCACGATGGCGGCAGGGACGAGGAGAGAGCGGAACCTCAGTAGGTGTGAGCGACGTTAGAACGCACAGCTTCTTAAATCCACATTCCTTACACGTTGCCGTCGGCTTGTACCCTTGCGATTCGTAATGGTTTTCTCGTGCGGGCTCAAATTTTCTGCCAGTCCATGGGCCATCACTCCAGAGAATTTGCCTACAGGCCGTTGCTTGAGAAAAACTGACTATGGCATGCTGTCGAGTGATTTTTGTAGTTGTAAGTGCAATCACGCCCCCTTTGCTCGCCTCTGTAGTGATGCACTTTGAGAGGGGGCATACGGGGCAATCGTAAGCGTCTTGACGCTTTGGTTGCGCCAATTTCAACACCGTTTGCCTCTCTTGTGCTTGCTTCAATGCTCGTTGCCCTGTGAAAACCCATTTGACACAACCATGCATCATGGCTCCCAATGTCCCCGCTGTGTAGCCACCGACACTGTTCGCGGCATTGGATTATGCCGTGGAAGAGACTGCAGCCTCTGCGACTGGTGGAGTGGCAGCTGCGCTTGTTGAGTCGGCTTTACTATGCCATGTAGAGCATGCGGTTCTTGTTGAAACTGAACATTGCGAGAATCATGACAACAAAGAATATGACAGTTCCTAGGTTCGTTTTTATGTCAACTTGAACGAAAAGAAATCCATTCTTGCATGGCTACCCAGTCCTTATGATTGTAACTCACGCTGAGAGTGATTCGTGCGCCCTGTATCTGATGGACTGTAGTGCTTGGCCAATCTTCAGAGAATTCCTCGGTTGCAGCATTCCGTGCCTCTGAGAGCATCTGGTCGTCATTGTATTCGAGCCAGCAGCCCCAGGGCATTCTCCAGACCAGTTCCGTCTGCGTTGGCTGCGGCCTATACTTACCGGAGAATGAAAGAAGGACAAGATTCTGGCGGCGCATGTGCAACGCATATGCGAAGCGCATGACACAGTAATCCGATCCTACTATCAGCAAGTACATGGGTCGTCTGGGGCTGATGCGACGACGTCGATGGAGAACCTTGGAGAACAAGTGTATGTGTAATAACTCACAATCTCTTTGTCATCAGCTGCTGAAGAAAGGTGAAGACGGGGCAAAGTTTGAGTAAGATGAGCAAACCAACGGCGTTACACACAGAAAGCACAGCACAAGTATCAGAATGGTATTTCGGATACTACCAAGAAACTATACTAAGGTTAAAGTAAACTTGGGATCGCTGTGATGATAACGACCAAATTACAGATAGGGACTTAAAGCTGAAGTTCATTTCCATCAGAAAAGTAAAGGCAGAAGAGGAAAAGGTAAACACGCACACACAGGTTCACAGATCGGGTTTCCGTGATTCAGCAAGAGTGAAACGATTGAGACAAATTGGAGCAGAGATAGTCCAAGACTCAAAAGCGACAACTTGAGGAGGGGTTGCAGGCTGCAACATAGAGGCGCATTGCAAGGACGGAGTGAGAGCCGACAGCAGGTCATCGCTCATCGTCGCAGCGGGAGAGAGGTGCGGCTCGCTCGGGGTGGGATTCGAGAACATGAGGTGTTCTTGGGTCATGAAATGAAGGGCCCAGAAGGGACTGGGCGTGGTGGCGTCTCGATAGCTGGGGGTTGGTAAGGCCAAGGTACAGGGAAGGGGAATGGGGTGAGGGGCCATCGCTTGCCATCACAGTCATGTTTTTGTTTAGAATTTAATTATGTATTTCGGCTTTCTGTCTCGATAAGGAAGGTTGCTAGCGAATACCCGTTCTGTGTACTAATAAATTCTTATATATTTCACATTTATTTTATTTCACTTTATTTCTTGTCAAAACACATATTGAATATTTCATTTTTATATGCTTGACGTTATATTTGGCCAACACATGGATCTTATTGTTGTCAGCATACGGGCAAAGAGTGGCCAAATACACATGCACATACATACGAAAATACACATACAAAAAACGAAAGGAAAAAAAGAAAGGGAAAATAAAATAGGGAGGAATTAGGAAAGGAAAGAGACAAAGAGAAAAAAAGAGGGAGAAAGGGGGAAAAGGGAAAAAAAGAAAAAGAAAGAGGGGGGAGGATGGGTTTACGGGGATACAGGCGTGGGTACAGAGGAGGTTAGGACCTCATACCAATAATGCTAGATCGACATTTTTTTTTTGGTGTTTTGCCGCCACACAGCTATCGCGGCATTACATCAGGAACGCAAACAAGTGGTGTGACATGGATAGTTTCAGTTTTTCATCACCTGCAAAAGGACAAACAACACAAGCAGCGCCACTCACTATGTGAAGCTAGGTAAGCAAAGACGAAAGAGTTCCTAATACAATTACTACATTCTTTCTCCAAGAGTGATGATAAAGCAATTATCATCAGAAGCTTTGACGAGGGTATCGGCGGTTTCTATTAAGGTGGGGTTGGGTATTTCTCGAGCGAACGCAGATTCTTAGTGGAATCCAGTTTACAAAGCATTTCATCGATTTTTTTGTTGTGGAAACGAAACGATTTGTCGGTAGTGCTGTAAAGGTGATTTTGAATAAAGGAAAAAAAATGTCAGGAAAAAGCAATATTCACGAATCTAAAGAAAAGGATTCTAGCACATAGAGCTTGTAGCAAAGCTACTAGTCTGTTTCTTACGAATTAACAAAAGCAACATCAATCAATCGCGGCAAACCTGCGGCTAGCGCTCGAGCATGTCTGCGAGAGGCAAACGCCGAGCGCTGGCATTTTATTTTCCCATACGAATTCAGTACATGTTCTCAGAATCGAAATGTAGAGGAGAGTTCGATCCAAGTCTGTGCACACTTTCGGGACTTGCAAACAGAATGCTGCTGCGCAGTGCCGACTTCCGACAACTTTTGTGGCAAAGGCGTTTTTGAATCAGATGTTGGCACTGCGTAGCCGCATTCTTTTTGTAAGTCCCGAAGTTGTGCTCAGACCTAGATCGGAATCTCATCTACATTTTGATCCTGGAAACATATACCACATTTGTATTGAAAAATAAAATGCTAGTGCTCGGCGTTCAACGAAGAGTTTGCCTTTCGCAGCCCCGGCTGCTCGAGCGCTGGCCACAGGTTTGCCGCGTCAAAATCACGTTTACGGTACTACCGAAGATTCGTTTCGTTTTCACAACAACGAACCCGATGAAATGCCTTGTAAACTGGATTCCACTGAGAATCCACGTTCGTTCGAAAAATACCTAACCCCACCTTAAAGACTGCTCGGGAAGCCCCAACTTGTGACAACTGCGTCCCAAGACATCCCAAGCTGAGCGCAATAGATACGACAGCAAAAAAAATCTGTGAGTTATTGGTGTTGGTCGAAGGACCGCGCGGATTTACACCCTTTGTCACCATACCCTCGGTGCCCACACCCCCACCGCTCACCCTGCCGCTATTTCTCGATTTCCTTGTCTTTTTTTCAACCTATGATTTTTTTGTAATTTACTTGGAACCTGTGGTTATCTGGCCGAGCTCCAAAACCCTCACTTCGACTGTTTTAACGCACTGTGCGTTGCAATTGTCCAAGGGTGGGCTTCCCTTGGACATGTTCAAGAGAATTTTTTGGATTTCTGAAATTTTCCCCACACGGACAATTTTGCTGCAAGGGCTCCAAGGAATTATGCCTAGCTAGGTAATTTCGGACTGGACCGTAGCCTATTTGGCAAAGTGGTCTAAGTCGTTCGACTCATCCATTCCCACAAGATCTTAAAAGGTCGCCAGTTCGAACCCTTCTCACCGCGAGCCTAAATAGGGGGGCAACATCCGTTCGAACCCTTCTCACCGCGAGCCTAAATAGGGGGGCAACACCATGGGAATGGACGGAAGGCCCGCATGGGGATACGCCTACTAGGGAGAACCATGCTCAGCTAGGTAATATCGGACCGGACCGAAGCCTATTTGGCAAAGTGGTCTAAGTCTTCGACTTATCCGTTCCCACAACATGGATCAGGAACCACCCTTGTCCCTCCCCTTAAATGTCAATTTCTTGGAGGCCTTGCAATGAAATTGTCTGTGTGCGAGGAGAAAATTTCGGAAATCCCAAAAATTTCTCTTGGACATGTCCACGGAAAGCCCTACCTTGGGTCGGCCACCATAGGCCGGCAACGGTGCGGGAAAGTCTATTAGGTCCTAAGTGATAAGTTGGGTATTCTGTAAAATGTGGAAAGTCGAGAGTTGACAGTCTCTTGTCAATTTGGGTTCTAAATGATTAGTTGGGTGTTCTCCACCAACTTAGTCCAGTGCTTAAGCTGGATATTCACCACCCAAGAAAGAAAAAAGGCAACAAATTCGAGTTTTGTCGCACAACAATCCCCCTACCCCTAAGTCGCATTGGGATTGCAATAGGTTCAGAGTCTCGTCCAGTGCATCCAATGAGTCCTACTCTGAATGCATGGGACGGAGACGTGCATACAGTGACACTGAGCGACCTACAGACAAACCCTAAGACAACAGCGTGAAGTGCTGAGATCAGCTCCAAGAAACAAAAACGAGTGAAGGAAAAAGCCACTGCAAATATTGGATCTATTCAGTTTCAATAAAAAAGATTAAAAGTGTATTGGATCTTTTTTCAAAAAGATTATTAGAGCTTTATTTGAAGATCTGGTCGTCTCAATCTAATGATTTCCTCAAAAAAAATCTCATTACTATCTTCCAACTTGGCATGTAGTGCCATCATCATTTCATATCCACTCTCTATATTCAGTCTTGCTTACATCCATTCAACAGTAGATGTAAGTTCATTAATTTTTGTTTTCAATTTCTGTTTCAACGGTACTCAATGTGTTTTGCATTGAATCTAATTGCAGCATCTCTTACTGCAGAATTGTGTCTGTCTTGAGTATTTGCGACTTTCGATCAAAAAACGTGTTTGGCCGCAAAATTTGTTGGAATTTGCCCATGCGCAGTGGCATTCTATTTGCAAGTACCGAAGTTGTGCACAGAAAAAAGCCTCGGCGGCTTTGTGCCTGAGGATGCATCCTCGGTAGGCCACTGGCAGCCTCCCGGCCCAGAAACATGTTAAACTGCTTTAGCCCACTGGCGGGATTTCCACCATACGTAGGTGGGCAACGGTCCGAGACAGTCTCTGGAGTCCTTGTTTGTTTGTTTGTCTAGGTGATTAAGTTGGGTCAAGAAAGAAAAAACATCTGTAGTGGGGGGGCACCTTAGCGAGCGGCGCTACGTTCCTTATTCCTAAAAAAGGAAAAAAATCTGTAATGGGGTGGCACAATAGCGAGCGGCGCTCCGTTCCTTGGTCTTTGGAAGTGAGGAATTCTCGTGTGTTTGAGCTGAATAGCCTGAGAATACAAGCTAGCCTACAAACGTTGTAGACTGTTTTTACCTATTACCAGGTCCACAATTTTAAGCAGGCGGGCAACGGTCCGGGACAGTCTTTTGGGTTCTAAGTGATTTATTGGGTTGTCAGACCTAAGACTCAGAAAAGAAAGAAAGAAAGCCATGACGTGGGGCGCCTTCGTTCCTTGAAAGTTAGTGAGTCTTGATTGTTGGGACTTGATAGCCCGAAAATACAGGCCAGCCCACAAATATTGTGGACTGTTTTTACCTACAGCGGGTCCGCCATCATAAGTAGGAGGCTAATGGTCCAGGACAGTTTGTTGAGTTTTAAGTGATTAAGTTAGGTGTTTAGACCAAAAGAAAGAAAGAAAGCGGCCCTGAGGATCGATCTGGTATTGGCGGCGTGCGCAAGGTCTGTCAGTGAGCACGGCGTGGAGAAGTCGGAGACTCTCCGCCACAGCCGCCGCCCGATCGATCCTCGCATCATTTCAGCCAGTTTGCTTGTTGAGCTTATTGAAGCTGAGTGTGACTGTTCAACAGGAAAATGCACTTGTTACGCAGTAGTTTCATAATTTACTGCGTAGCCCCCTACACTAGGGGCTACAACATCCAAAGCAAAGCGACAGGAGATTGATAGTAGAGACCGTTTTTGGAAACATACGCCGAGACAGTTTTTGCAAAATTACAGCTCTGACACAGTTTCAGAGCTGTAATTTTACAAAAGCTGTCAATACCCACACCAAATTTGGGAATCTGGTGACTGGCTCCCCGCAAAAAAAATTATTGAGGGGATCGACAACGCACTAGTGAACAACCCCAGAAAGAAAGAAAGTGATGCCAGCCCACAAATATAGACTGTTTTCTCAACCGTTGGCTATGAATTTCCCTCCTTTTGTCTCTCTGGTCCTGATTACTGTGAATCCTAAGTCGATAAAGGACACGATAAAGAGGAACAAATAAATGAATAAATCTGTACACAAGGTTAAATTAGCGAAGTGAAATAATTTGTACTGGTGAGTTATGGATCCTTAGAAACAGCAGAATCCATATATCTGCTGATCACGTTTGCTAAAACAACTTGTGAAATCTGGAAGGTGACTAAGTCGGGGGGTTTTCCCAACAAAAAAAGGGATGTAACAGGCCTAATCCACTCCAAAGAGTCCAAAGAACCGTTGAAAAAGACCTAACACTGTCAATCTCCTGTCGCTTTGCATTGGGCATTGTAGCACCTTAGCGTAGTGGGGTTGCAAGAGGTCCGTTCCACTCCAACAAGCCCTTGAGAGCACACCAGAGCTCATTACGGCGCTCGATGCAGGGAAATTTGAAACAAAATTCAAACTTTGGCTTTGTGGAGACCGGTGGATAGATCTTTGGTCCTAAGCCGGGTGCAGTCGTAAGGATTATTTGCAAAATACGTCTTCAGTTGACTTTGTCTCCAAAATGCAAGAAATATTGTACAGAAAAACTTCAACTACGATAGAATGTCTGTTGCCTAAGTCTTTCATCGAATTAATGTTTGTAGGCACGAACAAACTCTTCAGTAGTAATCCAAACGTGATCTACACGCGGGAAATCTGTGGCCAGCGCGCGAGCATAGCTGTAAAAACAAAACGCCGAGCACTACCATTTATTTTTCCTTGTGAATTTGACATATGTTTCATATATCAAAATGTAGATGACAGTGCGATCTACGTGTGTGCACAACTTGGGAATAAATCAACGATACATCCATTAACAAAAACAATGTGTCTACTACTGTAGTTGATGTGGATTTCCGAATTTTTTTTGATTGGAATGAAATCTTTAATTAATCATTCCTGGACAACTGTAGTTTTGAAATTAATTATGCCTGGACACCAATTAATATTTATTTTATTTCCGGTTCCGAATATCTGCTGGTCTATCCAAGTCCGTGAAAGTGACCTGGAGAGTAGATTTTCTTTTTGATGTCTCTTTGCCGACTTTTCATAGGTCTAACAAATCCAAAAAAAGAAGAGGTTTTTGCAGTACACAAATAGGTCTGTTTTGCGGAACAGAAATCTTCAAAACTCGAATTTGCTTCCACGTGTTGTGCGTGTGTCTGTTTCTTGTGCTGCTTCCTGCGCGCGCCAGCGCGCACGCTGGGCACGCTTTGGTGTCTGTGGTGTCAAGGTTTGCAGTCGGCAACTATTGAAAGAAAATTTGATTATACATGGACTACAATTGCTAAATACGTCATTTTCTTTCAGGAAATTCACATCAACTACGGCATTGAACAAATTGATTTGTACTCGTACACCTCTTTTTGAGAGGTTAAGGTGGGGACGTGTATTTCTCGAGCGAACGCAGTTTCTCAATGGAATCCAGTTTACAAGGCATTTCATCGAATGCATAGTGGCGGAAACGAAACAATTCGTCGGTAGTAGTGTAAATATGATCTTGAGGCGGCAAACATGCGGCCAGTGCTCGAGCATGTCTGCGGGAAGCAAACGCCGAGCGCTAGAAAATAGTTTTACATATAGCAAATTTGCTATATGTTCCTAATGTCAAATTGTAGAGGAGGCTGAGGCACTTTTTGGGTACTTGCGTACAGAGAACCGCTGCACAGTGGCAACTTGCAAAAAAAGTATGCTTGGCCGCAAGAAAAATCGAAATTTTTCATCGCGCAGCGGTTCTCCACATGCAAGTACCCAAAAAGTGCACAGACCTAGATTTCAGTCTCCTCTAAATTTTGATATGTGGAACATATAGCAAAATCGCTCGGAAAATAATTTTCTAGCGTTCGGTGTTTGCTTCCCGCAGACATTCTCGAGCGCTGGCCGCATGTTTGTTTGACGCGTCAAAATCACGTTAACACTACTGCCGACATATCGTTTCGTTAAAATTTTGTAGTGTTCGGTGTTTGCTTCCCGCAGACATGCTTGAGCGCTGGCCGCATGTTTGTTTGCCGCGTCAAAATCACGTTTACACTACTGCCGACATATCGTTTCGTTTGCTCAACAACAAATTTGATAAAATGCCTTGTAAGCTGGATTGCACTGAGAATCCGTGATCGTTCGAGAAATACCCAACCCCACCTTATGCCGGTCGCAGGATCAAATTTGTTCGAGAAAAAGGTTTCGATTCTTGGAACTTTTCCTCAGAATTCTGAGTTCTTGGAACTTTAATGTCAAAGTAAATCCAATAATCTCGTGAAATGGACACAACTCATTTCAGCGGATTTTTCTTTTCAAATCTCGGCATTTTAATACACCTCAGCCTCGGGGGCTTTTGCTTTCACGTTTCTTTTTCGAAAACGTCCGTTCAAATGTTTGTGAGAAATATTGGTTGACTAAAGATTGCAGTGCGGGATTTATGAATCCACTCCACAGCCCCAGGAATGAACACAGTAAAACGGAATTCGGATGAAGAATTCCGAGGAAAAGTTCGGAGAATCGAAGACTTTTTCTGGGAGCAAATTTGATCTTGCGACCGGCGTTAAAGAAGCGAAACAAAGATTGAAAACACCCAAATACACACGTTCTGACGCACTACCAAAGTCACGTTTCAAAAGTTTCGCAAAAATAATGCTGCCGTGCTTTATTTTCCACATGTCACGCTCTTGTCGATAGAAAGGGCAACGTAAAGCACTTACAGAGGTGGTACGTGGGCATTTTGCCTCAGACCATGGTTCAGCCATAATATTGTCTTGAGCGGATCGCTCCGTTGGGGATGAGCCAGATTTGGAGGCATTTAGAGGTCAGGAACACTGAGTGACACTCAACGGCGCACCCTCAACACCAGGAGAGTTTTAGTGCGAATAACAAACTGCTTTTTGCCTGTGATTGTGAAAATGACTGGCAACGGCTCATTTCAGAGGATGGGGTTAAAGTGGACGTATCTTCTCAATCATGTCACACATGTGAACGAGTCATGTCTCATTTTCAAACATTCTTAGTTCGGAGGAAGTGGACGTGACCCCTGCGTCGGTGAGTGAGTCATGTCACGCATGTGAATGAGTCATGTCTCCTGTGATGCAATCTCATGCAGCTGGATTATCAGCCGATGACAGTGTGTGCTTTCCACAGCGAGACTTGCTGGTCTTGGTCTCTGGGGGGCCCAACTCACTTGTGAGCCTGGTCGACAAGTAAATTGCAATGATCTGTGAGATGAGCATCTTGGCACATAGGAGGCTGTGTGGTGGCAACGATCAGTCTTACTAAAATTTCAAGTCTCTGTGGGAAAGATTCTAACGTGTGTAGGGTTCTTTGAATCAAAAGAAGCCTGCTCATTGTAGCCACCCCACCCCATTGGGGATGCAGAGTCATCAAAAACATGTGGTTTCCACGAAAAAGCATTTCGTGGAATGTCAAGCTTCACAGTGCACAGACACATGTGCGCCACATATTCTTCATGTGTGCTTCATAGAAGCACGTGCGTGTAAGTCGGATGTATCCATCTGCGAATGCAAAAAATATTTTACAGAGAAACTTTGTCTACAATGGGGTTCATTTTTTCTTTGCTCTAGCAGCAATCTAATCATTGTACCAAGTTCACGTCACAGTAGGGGACCATGACATCACCGCGGCCAGCCATAGGGCCCAGGTCGTAATCGCATCGAATCCTCTATGAAAGGCCAACACACAGGCAAGCGTGATGAGGGTGTTGTGCTGGCTCTGCTCCCTTGAGTGCGCCTTCGTAGCGTCGTTCCCTGGGTTAATGCCGTGTGACCCGGCCCGTGTCCCTTATGATATGACCTTACACATGAGACCGTGACCCCCGCCTCTCACTTTTTAATAATCATAAATCTGTACGATCATGAAACAAACAAACAAATCATTTGCTAAACCCTAAACCCTTCCAAAAAAAAAAAGCACCACATGTTGGCTCATCTCGTAACACAATTATTACGAATTATTCAATGATATGTATATACACGATTTTGCCTGCGTTCATTCGCATCATCTGAATTGTAGGGAAATGTTCTCAATCGGTGTTACATGGTAAGAGGGCGCTATTCTGCTCACTATTTTACTAACTTTACATAAGTGTGTGTGTGTGTGTGTGTGTGTGTGTGTGTGTGTGTGTGCACGTGTGTGTGTGTGCGCGTGTGTGTGTGTGTGTGT
>Ga0335398_10010300_pt1 | contig 10657 bp, 13 predicted proteins | sample BON03_FD_205742 | JGI IMG/M metagenome (GOLD analysis project Ga0335398, IMG submission 205742) | Freshwater microbial communities from Lake Bonney liftoff mats and glacier meltwater in Antarctica - BON-03 (spades assembly) (version 2) | ecosystem: Environmental > Aquatic > Freshwater > Ice >...
TCGGTGGTGGGAGGAGTCGCGGGCCAACGACGAGGCGCGCACGCGCAGGATGGCGGGCATGAGCGCGGAGATCGAGCGCCTGAATTCAGAAATTTCCAATAGCGAGAAGAAGAGTGATGAACGTGCCTACAGCCGTAACGAGTCTGCTGGTGCTATTTGGGGGGTATCACGCACTGCGGATATTGATGACGAGGAGCCCCAATTCCATCTCGAAGACGAAACCGCCACATCTAGCGACGGCGAGTAGTGTGAAGATACAGGTGGACTCGGCAGTGAACACGATGGGGCGGAGTGACCTCCCCCAGGACGCCACGGTGGCATCCGCGCGGCGGCAGGTGGACGGTGCTAACGAGGCTGCGGTCGCGTCGCACCCCGCTCTCGCAGCGATTTACGATAACCTTCAAACTTTCTGACTCTCTCAATAGTAGAGTGTTCAGCCATGCCGTCATCGCACATGGCCCTCAACCAGGGTGTGGAGGACCAACTTCTATTTGACAACTCAAAGTCGTATTTTGTGGACCCGGGCTACCAGCGCACGTCCAACTTCCAGATGGAGCTTGTGGACGTCGAGCGCGTGAACAACGCGTCGCTGGGCCAGACGATCCAGTTCCTGCTCCCGCAGAACGGCGACCTCCTCGGTAGTATGGACCTCGCGTTCGCGTTCAACAAGCCGACTGTTACAGATGTGAATCATACTTACTCTTGGGTGGAGTCGGTGGGGTACGCCATGATTGACTACGCCGAGTTCACCGTGGGGTCGACTGTTCTGCAGCGCGTCAGTGGTGACCAGCTCTACATTATGAACGAACTCAAGCAGAAAAACGCGCGCCAATCGACGCAGGTTGGCACAACCGGTATGTCTGTGATGCTTCAGGACAATGACGAAACTCCATGGTCTGTGAATACTGGTGACTATGCCGGACTGGATGGGTATCCAGTTCCAAACGGGGCTTCTCCATGGAGTCGCGTTATCAGTTCGCGCAAAACGAGGGGTGACCCTGGTACTACTAGTATGACTCACAAAATTTCCAAGAAGGAGTATCACGTGCCGCTCGATTTCTTCTTCACTAAGAGTCCCGGGAAGTACTTCCCTATGGCCGCGCTTCACGGCGTCAACGACATCCGCGTGACTCTACGACTGCGTTCCCTGGACGAGCTCCTGCAATGCAATAGGTTCATGAACTTGGATGCAGCGTTTCATGCTCCATCGTTCACTTCTGGTATTTTCAAGCATTTCTGTTTGCGGTGCCACTACTACAGCCTTTCTGGACCCGAGGCGACGGCGCTTGCCTCTAAGGAGCAGGTCCGGCTTATTGAGGAATGGCAGCATGTGCGTGAGATGAAGACGTTCAAATGCAGCGATGGCGGAATGGCACACAAGGTCGACATCGACCTCAACTTCCTGCATCTTGTGAAGGAGATTATCTTCACACTGCGCCGTTCGTCTGAGATGACGCCGGATGTATCGACTCGTGTCGTTGCGACGGATTTGAAGCAGGGACCCCACTTGAAGAATTATTTCGCATTCCATGGCGATGCAAATGGAGACCCTAACATCGACGGAATTACGAACTCGATGATGGGTGACGTCAGTGCTAATTTCGCCATGAACCTTGACGTTAACAACGTCAAACTCTGCCTCAACGGCACTGAGCGTCACAATGCAATCAACGACGGTGTCTCGCGTGAGTATCTGAAGGACATGGTTGTTGGGCGCCAGCGCGGCGTGTTCGGGAACAACGACCATAACAAGATCAAGTACAACATGGCCCACGCATCCGGCAAGCACAGCGACCTGTCGCTACTGATGATTGACCGCGCGAAGGCCCAGCTAGAGCACGCGCACAACGACAAGAATATTTTCGTCTACCCGCTCTGCATCGATCCAGAGGGCGACAACCCTTCTGGTTCCGTCAACTTCTCCAAGGTTTCGCACGCCAAGCTGTCGTTTGACGTGACCGCGTTCACGGGCATGGATAGCGCCACTACGGCCGACTGCGAGTTCTATATCGACGTGTGGGCCGTGAGCTACAACTGGCTGCAGATCTGCGATGGTCGCGCTCTAGTGAGCTTCGCCTGAGTTGATACTCAATTATAAATCTAACATGATTGCATAAAATGACGCTTTTTGATAACGTTACTGATAGTGTGTTGACTGATTTGATATCGTCAGAGTCGACAGTGTGGCTCGTGGCGCTCTGTTTGTTAATGTCGTGTTTTGTATGTGTTTTGAGAAATTATGTATGTAAGTTTAAGTTGTATTCCCCCGTGGGCAAGCAAGTCGTGTCTATACGCAGCGATCTAGCAGCCACTAGTCCTACAAACTTTCCAATACACCAGTATATAGCGATAAAAAAATACCGTAAATAGCGATGAAACAGTTTATAATATCGATTGACGTCGGCGTCAAGAACCTCGGGATCTGCGTATTCGACTGTGCGAGCGACTCCGTATGCTACTGGAACTCGGAGTCCATCGTGGCGAGTGGGCGCTACATGCCTTCGCGCAACGTCGAGTACGTGCATGCATTCGTGGCGTGCCACGCGCGTTTCTTCGATAACGCGAAGTGCGTGCTCGTAGAGCGCCAGATGCGCTGCAATATGCGCATCATAGAGTCCGTGATGCACAGTATGCACTACGACTGCTGTGTGGTTCTAGCGCCGCGGCACGTCAAGGTGCATTTCGGCCTCAGCCGCAACAACTATCGTCTGAACAAGCAGGCCGCAGTGCAGTGGATGCAGGACTTTGTAGCGAGCTCCCCCAAAGCATTCGCGGAGGGCGTCGCTGAGACGGCACTCAAGAATCACGCGTCGAAGCAGGACGACCTCGCGGACGCGCTGCTTATGGTCATGTACTTCATTTATACATACGAGACCAAAAAAATCTGAGACTGGGGTAAAGCATGGCGACCTGGTCCACTGGACTCGCAGTCGCAATTGCGTACACCTACGCGCGTGCTGGGAGTATGCAGCAGCGAGTCAACACTGCGGTCGCGAGAATCGAGGCAGAGACAGACGGCGATATTCACAGCCGCAACATCCGCGCCGCAGTCGGAGCCCAGACGGTGTTCCATCCAGACATGCCACAGCAGTACGTTAAATTGATCACTGATTCGCTCGGGGAGCACACGAGTCGCAAGAACGTGTTTCAAGCAAAACTATAAATGAATTCCGGAGCACAAGTGGAAAACCTGTCAACCAGCCTACGGTTCACGATGTCTTAATTTATTTTCTAAGAGTGTGATAGACAATGGTGCAAGGCAGCAAAGTGGATACGCATGTCAAAGAAATTGCGCTTCTGAACCAGCGTCTTCTCAGTTTGGAGAATGGAGAAGGTGGTGGTAGTGGCACCGGAAATACCGACGTAACTGCTGATGACCCCACCACCAAAACCGACACTGGAGACCAGAGTGCATCGCAAGGCGGCAATCCAATCGATTTAAAGTATGCTACTATTTTGGAACAATCTCCCCCACTTGGTAACCGTGGTGGCGATGCCATGCTTGACAACTATCTAGATCCATACAACTGGGATTGGGTATGGATGACGGAGGGTGTCGCTGCTCCATACACTACAATCGACGCAGGCAGGGGAATTACCGTCAGCAATGTCGTTTTTTATAAACGCAATAATGACACTGTAAATGACACTGGCAATGGAAAACGATTCCCAGAAAATTTTGAAGTTCTATCCGCACCAGCGAGCACAGGACCATGGACTTCCAGGGGAACCGCAGTTTATTCGCCTTACCCAGCACCATTAAACACAAATATGCATGTTGATGTCATATTCCCATCCGCGACATCTGCGAGGTACTGGCGCGTGATCGTGAGTAGACATCAATGGCTAAACTCGCAGGGTAAGACCATCTCGGAAATTAACCAGGCGGTGTTTATCTCGGGATAGAGTAATTTCTAAGTCTTCTCACAACTACGAGCCATGACGACTCCCATTTTCATTAGTAACTACATTGGAGAAAGCACAGAGAAGTTTGCATGTAGTATGCAGTCTGTGGTGCTTGACTCGACGAAGAAGACGGCTGTCATCATGCAACAGCCAGCGTTCAGTGCCGCTGGCCAGTGCGCATCCGCATCTAGTCCGTGGGTGATGCCCATGTGGACATTCGATTATTCAATTCTGCAGAGCAAGCACCCAGATAGCGGCGCAATTGTGACTAGAAGCATCCAAGTGGGTGATGAGTTGCGAATCGGGAACAACGACCTGAATTACGTGAGCGCGCGAGTGGAAGAGGTCGTAAAAGTGGACTACTTGCGCAATTATTCTGGAACAACAGTTCTTCTCGCATCGGGCTACAAAAACGCAACAATCAACGGGTCCAGCGACATTACTGAAACGCTGGAACACAAATCAACACCACGTTATTTAAACAACGGTGAATACGTAGATCTTACAAGGGATGTGATTAGTATGTATGGCGCATACGGCGGCGATCCCATGAACGCGGATATCAAATCCATAAACAAACATAATCCATATCCACACGAAGAATCGTGTGCTCAACTGTGTTTCCGTCTATCACAGCCGTTGAATCTGAATACATACATTCCCAGTATCCCTATGCTGAAGGACACTGCTCTTACGTCGAACAACAACAGTTTGACGTGGAGGCCATACGCAGTCGACGAGTTTGGTGTCGCACAGACACTCGCCGATTTCCAAGATACAGGGGGGTACCCGTTCGCATCACTGGTATCTCGCAATGCCGCCACACGCCAACTCGCATCTTTCAGCGAGTATCACGAGAAGTTCTACTGGCCAGCGTACGTGACCCGCAAATTGTCGTATCCGAAGATGACACTGAGTATGGGATTGACGCCAGGAGGGTATGCGCCGTCGCGCATTACACTGCTGAAGTATACGGTACACGGCATTTGCACGAATGAGGTTCTAGTTATGCATGTCGCTGGGGTGCATGGCGAGGTTAAAAGCAACAACGTTCACGCGAACGGTTCGTTTGACGTGATGCCAGTCGCAGAATCAACTAATGGAGACAAGTACTCCGACCGCGAGCTCGCGTCAAGCGCGTGTGGCTTCATTGCAAATGGGGGGATTATTAGTATGCAGCGGTCACTGGACGTTTGGTTTACCGATCTGTCTGGTACAGAAATTGAAAACCTGTCGATTAGTCTGTGGTTCACCGTGCCGTAGATTTATTTAAACGGTCATCATACAGGTTGTGTTTATCGCGCCGTCGCTCAATTCTAAACACGTGGTAAGTGCAATGACGACGTATCAAGTAGATGTGAATGCCCTATTCAGTCGACTGGCCCTGCTAGTGACTACCTCATTGGATACTTCTGGCGACACGGGCGACGACGGCACGGGCAACGACGGCACGGGCGACGACGGCACGGGTGGCGACGGCACGGGCGACGACGGCACGGGCGACGACGGCACGGGCGGCGACGGCACGGGCGACGAGGGCACGGGCGGCGACGGTGATACTCTACAGCCAATCGATTTAAGTGGTGCTACAATTTTGGAACAATCTACCCCAGTGGGTAACCGTGGTGGCGATGCCATGCTTGACAACTATCTAGATCCATACAACTGGGATCGGGTATGGATGACGGAGGATGTCGTATCTCCATTCGTTACAATCGACGCAGGCGTGGGAATTACCATCAGCAGTGTCATTTTTTATAAACGCAACAATGACACTGAAAATGACACTGGCAATGGAAAACGATTCCCAGAAAATTTCGAAGTTCTATCGGGATCAACGGGCACAGGACCGTGGACTTCCATGGGAACCGCGGTTTATTCGCCTTACCCAGCACCATTTAACACAGATATGCAAGTTACTGTCATATTCCCATCCGCGACGACTGCGAGGTACTGGCGCGTGATCGTGAGTGGACATCAATGGCTAAACGATGACGGTAATACAATCTCGGAAATTCACCAGGCGGTGTTTTGGCCATGAGGTTGAACCATCACTGGTTTAGTGTTAATGTGAAATGCTTGTGTTAATATGATGCGTTACGATATAGTTTTAATATTAATTCTAAGAGTGTGTTATACAATGCAAGGCAGTGGCGGAGCGTTTGGATGCAAAGCCCCCCCATTTAGAAATGTGAATTTGATTGACATATATTCTCGAATATCGTCAAATTATGAAAATATCGCCGCGTTGCTCGCCGCCACCGCAAACAATAAGGCGTTGGGTGACCTCGCTTTGGGTCTAGGGTTAGTAGGCGCTACAGTTCAAACGCTCCATACACGCGTGGATTATCATATAATGGCATTGGTCGATCTTGGTTTGGGTATGGGGCTAGTAGGCGTTACAGTTGAAACGCTCCAGACTAATTTAGACGCACTCGACTCTAACTTAAATGGTAAACTTCAGACTCTCAATGGGACAATTACCACATTGAGTGGCGACATAGAAACGCGCTTTAAGTACCACATCAATGCGTTGGTCGGCCTCGGGTTGGGGCTGGGGTTAGTGGGCGCTACAGTTGAAACGCTCCAGAAGAGTACTGATCGTGCACTGGGCGACCTCGGTTTGGGGCTGGGGTTAGTGGGCGCTACAGTTGAAACGCTCAAGAAGATTACTGATCGTGCACTGGGCGATCTCAGTTTGGGGCTGGGGTAAGTGGGCGTTACGGTGGAAACGCTCCAGAAGAGTACCGATCGTGCACTGGGCGACCTCGGTTTGGGCCTCGGGTTAGTGGGCGTTACGGTGGAAACGCTCAAGAAGAGTACTGATCGTGCACTGGGCGACCTCGGTTTGGGGCTGGGGTTCGTGGGCGCTACAGTTGAAATGCTACAGACTAATTTAGAAGCGCTCGATATCAAAACGCGCTTCAATCAACATGATAACTCGTTAGGCGACCTCGGCTTGGGGCTGGGGTAAGTGGGCGCTACAGTTGAAACGCTCAAGAAGAGTACCGATAGTGCATTGGGCGACCTCGGTTTGGGGCTTGGGTTTGTGGGCGCTACATTTGAAACGCTCCAGAAGAGTACCGATAGTGCATTGGGCGACCTCGGTTTGGGGCTGGGATTAGTGGGCGCTACAGTTGAAACGCTACATACTAATTTAGAAGCGCTCGATATCGAAACGCGCTTCAATCAACATGATGATTCGTTGGGCGACCTCGGTTTGGGGCTCGGTTTAGTGGGCGTTACGGTTGAAACGTTCCAGGTGAGTTTATCCGCGCTCGACACGAACATAGACGGTCAACTTAAGACGCTCAATCGGGTTGTGGACTTCCGCATTGGCGAAAACACTAGAATAATTTTAGAAATAACTGGCACGGGCGGTCAGATTCAAACACTCTATTCACTCGCCGGCAACAACTACACAGCGATTCAAAGCTTATCTAAAACACTCTGGACCAAAATAGACACACTGGGCGACGACACAGAAACACGCTTTAATCAACACGAGAATTCTTTGGGCGACCTCGGTTTGAGGCTGGGGTTAGTGGGCATTACGGTGGAAACGCTCCATACTAATTTAGGCGCACTCGACTTCCGCATTGGCGACAACCTTAGAAGAATTTTAGAAATCACTGGCACGGGCGGTCAGATTCAAACACTCTATTCACTCGCCGGCGACAACTACACAGCAATTCAAAGCCTATCTAAAACACTCTGGACCAAAATAGACACACTGGGCGACGACACAGAAACACGCTTTAATCAACACGAGAATTCTTTGGGCGACCTCGGTTTGGGGCTGGGGTTAGTGGGCGTTACGGTGGAAACGCTCCATACTAATTTAGGCGCACTCGACTTCCGCGTTGGCGACAACCTTAGAAGAATTTTAGAAATCACTGGCACGGGCGGTCAGATTCAAACACTCTATTCACTCGCCGGCAACAACTACACAGCGATTCAAAGCCTATCTAAAACACTCTGGACCAAAATAGACACACTGGGCGACGACACAGAAACACGCTTTAATCAACACGAGAATTCTTTGGGCGACCTCGGTTTGGGGCTGGGGTTAGTGGGCGTTACGGTGGAAACGCTCCATACTAATTTAGGCGCACTCGACTTCCGCGTTGGCGACAACCTTAGAAGAATTTTAGAAATCACTGGCACGGGCGGTCAGATTCAAACACTCTATTCACTCGCCGGCAACAACTACACAGCGATTCAAAGCCTATCTAAAACACTCTGGACCAAAATAGACACACTGGGCGACGACACAGAAACACGCTTTAATCAACACGAGAATTCTTTGGGCGACCTCGGTTTGGGGCTGGGGTTAGTGGGCGTTACGGTGGAAACGCTCCATACTAATTTAGGCGCACTCGACTTCCGCGTTGGCGACAACCTTAGAAGAATTTTAGAAATCACTGGCAAGGGCGGTCAGATTCAAACACTCTATTCACTCGCCGGCGGCAACTACACAGCGATTCAAAGCCTATCTAAAACACTCGGGACCAAAATAGACACACTGGGCGACAACACAGAAACACGCTTTAATCAACACGAGAATTCGTTGGGCGACCTCGGTTTGGGGCTGGGGTTAATGGGTGTTACATTAGAAACACTCCAGGTGCAAACTAAAACGCTCCCAATACTCCAACTCACTGTCGATTCATTTGCCAAAAATTGAATTTAGACCTCGCGGTACGTTCGCATTTGGGCGTCCGACGGCGGCGATTACATTTCGATCTGCGATATCAGTATATTCACATCGGACAACCCATGCGGAGAGAATCACGCCGTTAGCCAAGTAAATAACATTGCAATTGGCGCGACGATATCAGTATCCGGGCAGACCACCGAAACTGGTACTCTACAGGACATCATCAACGGGGGTCTGGGCGATGGATACACGGCGTCAGGCGCATCCACTGTAATTACAGTGGACCTCGGCGTGTCATACCGGGTTGAGGAAGTAGTAATTTCTTTCAGCACCAGCTTTGGGCCACCAGGGGCGTTCGTAGTGGATTTGATGAGCGAACTCGGCGATGTAGTATGGACGTCAAAGATGTTCGTTGTAACTGATTCACGTAGGACGTTTTGCGCGAATATTCTTCAGGTTTGGGCTGTGAGTAATTTTGAAGCAGCAACGGTATTCGAATTGGAAAGCCTCGAGACCCGCGTACAACAGAAAACTGCAGTTCTCGATACTAACGTAAACAATCGCATCGAAACGCTCGAGGAACGCGTCACGTCAATCTCACCACATCCCTACGCATGATACGTGCGTTTGATTGGAAGACCTCGGACCGGCTTCAGTGCAAATTCTGTTACTATATTTTTGTTAAACGTGGCCGTCTTCACACCGTTTAACGAACGCGGTGTGACGGTCAATGAGTTTCCCGACCGTAACATCGCTCTCAACAAAACTGTAACTTCCAATGTTTTGACGAATTCTGCCTTATATCTCACTGATACAAGTACGGATGGTGCGTACTTTGAGGGTACTAATGACGTGAGCGACGTTCGAGTTTTGATTGACCTCGGATCCGAGTTTTCGATAGGGGATATTATGATTACAGGGTATCTGCCCGACCCCGAAGGAGGCTATCCACCTGGTTATAACCAAATCATCGCTGTGGAACTACTGGACACAAATCTAGAGGTCAACTGGCGGTCAGAAGATTACATCAACGGCACTTACGACACCGTAGATGATTGGTCTGATGCATGGAAATTTGCATTCTCGGTACGCACACCTGGTGTACAAAACGTAACATTCTCTGAGTTTAATACTGACTTGGACGCGCTTGCCACGGCGCTGGACGGCCGCGTTACAGCGTTAGAGGATGCGGACCCAACTGACCTCGGACCGCTGGACGGTCGCGTGACAGCGTTAGAGGATGCGGACCCAACTGACCTCGGACTGCTGGATGGCCGCATGACAGCGTTAGAGGATGCGGCCCCAACTGACCTCGGACCGCTGGACCGTCGCGTGACAGCATTAGAGGATGCGGCCCCAACTGACCTCGGACCGCTAGACGCTCGCGTGGGAGACAACAGCGCGGCGATTGAAAGCATCGAGAACCAGCTTATAATAACTTCTGCCAGCGGCGAGTTTTTAGACCCCAACTTGTACGTGGTAACCAGATCGTCTCCATGGTATGAAAATAATGTTGATTATGGCGTTTACAAGCTGTTCGATGGTGACGAGTCCACTGTTACGGCGTTCATCAAGGATATGTCTGGGGTTAATGGCGTCGCATTCGCAGAATTCGAAATGGGGGAGGTTGTGCGCGTGAGTGGTTTCCGGATGAAACCCAGAAATTCATATAAAGATAGGTTCCCTCGAGATACCCGCTTATTTTCCGGGACATCAACTACCGGCCCGTGGACCTAGATTGGGACGTCTATATTGGCGACATATTCTTCCAACGACAACAATATTATAGTCGAATTCCCGTCGGCGTCGTCCAGATACTTCCGAGTGGTGTTCACGAATATAGCTAAAGATGACCAATATTGCGATATAAATACATTTGATCTCCTCGCCACTCAACGTTTCGACGTCCTCGAAAATATAAACTCACGCATTACACAGTTAGAGAATGACCCCGCGCTCGAGGCGTACGTGGGGGCGATCGACGCTCGCGTGGAAGACAACAGCGCGGCGATTGTGAGCCTCAAGAACAAGCTCGTTATAACTTTAGCAAGCGAATTCGTCGACCCCACACCATTCGTGGTGACTGCCGAG
>Ga0335398_10010302_pt1 | contig 10656 bp, 11 predicted proteins | sample BON03_FD_205742 | JGI IMG/M metagenome (GOLD analysis project Ga0335398, IMG submission 205742) | Freshwater microbial communities from Lake Bonney liftoff mats and glacier meltwater in Antarctica - BON-03 (spades assembly) (version 2) | ecosystem: Environmental > Aquatic > Freshwater > Ice >...
TGTGTATATATATATGTGTGTGTGTGTGTGTGTGTGTGTATTTATATATATATATATATATATATATATATATATATATATATATATATATATATACATACATATACATGCATATACATATACATATATATACATATACATATATACCGAAGCAGAGGCAGGCGACTGTCGTAGGACGGAGCAATCTCGGATGCTGTTTGACAGGGCACACCTAGTTACTATGTGTAGCGTGTACTACGAGAGAGAGCGCTGGGCAGCAACTGGGCTGTGACGGGGGCAGAGTCGAGATCATCTCTGATGCGGTGGCATATATATATATATGTGTATATATGATACATATACGTGTAGGCAGTGGCGTATATACGTATATATATGTTACATATATATGTATGTATATATTTATAGTTCGCTTCGGCGAGCGCTGGGAAGCAACCCGGCGGTGGCGGGGGGGGGGGTCGAGATAAACAGTCTTGCGGTCTTGAGCGTATATATGTGTATTCGGGCTAAGGGTTCATCCTTAACCCGTATGCATGTGTATATGCAATACATGTATCCGTATATATTTATAATTTGCTGGGGCGAGCGCTGGGCAGCAACCGGGCGGTGGCGGGGGCAAAGTCGAGATAAACAGTCTTCAGTCTCGCGGTCTTGATCTTTGAGAGTTGTCCTTTATCCTCCCGTAGGATTCTGCAGAACCCGTATCTCTGAGGCAGTGGCGTATGCATGTGTATATGCAATACATGTATCCGTATATATTTATAGTTTTCTAGGGCAAGCGCTGGGCCAGTGACCAGGCGCTGGTGGAGGGGAAATGGAGTTGTGAGGGAAACATAGATTATAACTATTCAATATTTATATGCGTGTATATTTACATAAATTCAGGGGGTTAACCCGACACACGCGAGCGAAGAGGCCTAGGCGAGATCAGGGTTACCCCGAGATGAGAGCTCTGAGGCACGGTGCGCGGCGGCGGCGGTGGCGCGGCGAGAGCCAGCCGGCTGTCATAGCTCCATGTAGTGTGTAGTGAGTAGGTGGAAGTTAGGCGCGTTGATTATTGATTGATTGCTCGTGGCCGCGCGGCCGCACGACGGTCCATCACATCACGCACGCGGCGGTTACAGTTACGCGTAAGCTCCCGGTACTGTGCACCCGGTCCCGCTGGCCGCTGGTCGTGACGACAAAAAAAAGCCGGCGCGCCGCGGCGTGCGCGGTGTCGTTTTTTTGCTATATATAACTGTAATAAAGTATACTAATGGTTGATTGAGACAAGCTCGGGCGGCGCAAGCCCCACGAAAACCCACAGAGCAGCAGAGCGAGCGGGTGTGACACACACACGCGACGATATATCCGCATCGCATCCCGAAGAAGGACGTACATATACATAAATATAAATGTGTTTCCGTCTGTTTCTCTATCGCTATCGTGCTTCGTTTTTTTTTTTGCCTCATCCCGCCACAACATCACCATCATCACCACGAACCCTCACACACAAATATCAATATGTAAAAATAATTCTGCTATGATAACTATCATCTCTTCATTATAAGTCGCGCGCAACAAAACGCACACACGAAACATGTATACACATAGTCCCACGCGGGGGGTGAGCAGACGCGAGCGAGCGAAGACTGTGTGCGGCGCCGACAAACGGCGGCGCAGCACACGCAGAAGAAGGCAGACAGCGCGGCCAGTAGCACGACTACAGCTAGACTACAGCAGCAGACGGGTTAACCCGATGTGTGTGCGTGTTTGTGTGTGCGCGTGTGTGTACAAGAGAGAGCGAGAGCGAGAGCGCGCGAGAGAGAGACAGAGAGAATGGTAGTGGTAGTGGTAGTGATAGCAGCAGCGTAGCGGCAGCAGCAGGAATAGAAAGTCGTCGTCGTCGTCGTGGTAGTAGTAGTAGTAGTTGTAGTTGTAGTAGTAGTAGTATACGTATTCGTGTAGTTGTAGTAGTTGTTGTTGTAATAGTAGTAGTAGAAGCAGTAGTAGTAGTACTGGTACTAGTACTAGTACTAGTACTAGTAGTACTAGTACTAGTGTAGTACTAGTACTAGACTAGTACTAGTACCAATACTAGTACTAGTACTAGTACTAGTACCAATACTAGTACTAGTACTAGTGCTAGTAGTAGTAGTAGCAGCAGCAGCAGCAGTAGCAGCAGCAGCAGCAGCACTAGTAGTAGTCGTTGTAGTTGTAGTTCTAGTTGTAGTTCTAGTTGTAGTTGTAGTAGTAGTATTAGTATTCGTAGTAGTAGTAGTAGTAGTAATCGTATTAGTAGTAGTAGTAGTAGTAGTAGTAGTGGTAGTAGTAGTAGTTGTTGTTGTAGAGGGCAAGAGGCAACTGAGCCACTTGCCCTCTAAGCGCTTAGAGGGCAAGTGGCACAGTTGTCTCTGGTCATTTACAGCAGCAGCAGCAGTAGGTGTTGTTGTATTCATTACTAAGGGACAGGGACGCGGTGCAGCTTGAGGATAGTGATCTGCGCGGGATCTTTAATACACCACTCCATGTTCGTCGAGGCCGAGGTCTTATCGGCGCGGCAGGCGTCGTAGCCCTGGTTCTGCCAGTTCGTGTCGTTGGTTTTGACGAACTTGGGGTTGCGGATCTACGTGCAGGATATGCAGAGGGGGGGGGGCATCAGCTCGATATTAGAATACCACCTTCAGAGTCAGTTAGCGTGGCAAGCATATTATTATTTTATAAGAAGGGTTGCGCACCATCGCCAGAAGCTCCACCATTCCGCCCTCTGGCTCGCCAGCCCTCTTGGCGCGGTCAATTGCAAATTTTCGCGCCTTGTCTTCCTGGGCGCAGTATACGCCTCGGCCGAGGAGCCCGTATTCCGAGACTTTGAATCCGTTTCGTTGGATCTCATTGGCAAAGGCCCAGGTGGTGCCATGGAAAAACTTGAGCTTCTGCGGCTGCCATTGCTGCGGCGGGATGTAGCCGATCTGAAGATGGGCAAGAAGGCCGCTCGCCATGCACTGCGGCCGGTTGGCAATGTGCTGCGTCAGCGCAGCAGCGTGCTCGAAGGTCCGGGCGCAGGCCGGGCAGCGGTAGTTCTTCTGGCCTGCTTGGTACTGGAGTGTCAGTGCCCCGTCTCGCAGCGTCAGTAGGTTGTTGCCAGCGAGGAAGCTGTTGCCACTAGACGACGATTTGATCCGCTCGTAAACCACCTGGGACGCATTCTCCTTGCCGAGGCACGCAGAGCACGAGCCAGACTCGAAATGGAGGAGAGCGTCCGACAGGCCGCGGTACTTCTTGAGGCCGCAGCCGGGGCATACGAACGTCTTGGGCCGGTGCGTCTTCTCGTGTTGCGTCAGCGAGTTCGCGTCGTGGAAGCAATTATTGCACTCTTTGCAATGGAAGCTGCCGCCTTGGCCACAACAGCTGGTGCACTTGCGAAGCTCGAGCTTCCTCTTCTGGTGCTTCGTGAACGGGCCTGGGCCGCCGCACGTGCCGCAGCGAAGCATGGGATCCGGCGGGCGGCTGGAGCGATGGCGGGTAAATCCCGGCAGTGCAGTCCCGACCCGAAAACAGATCCAGGCAATCCTGGCCAAGATCCCGACTCCCCCGCCGGTATCACCTGCTTTTGTCTCTTTACTTTCCGACGATCCCCGATAGTCTTTGCAACCCGCAGACTGCGCCAGAGCTAGACTGCTTGCCCTTCGCACATGTTCGTGTGTCGCTGGATGCGACTCTGTCACGTGTCACGTGGACAGTGTTAGGTGTAAGCGGCGTGCGCCTTACCTGCCCGTCGTTTTTCATTAATAAACTGACAGTAACGGCCAAGGGGCTATTTTAGAATCGCAGCGGCTTAAAAATGGCCGCCAGCTCTCGGCCGAGCGCGTTCCGGCTGCAGCTGGGCGCCAGTGAGGCCGGTGGCAGCAAATCTGCACCACCCCCGGGCGCCGCAGCCAGCCCGACCATTCCGCCCCAGGCCGCCAAGGAGGCGTTTGAGGCGGCGCAGTCGGGAGACGGCAACGCCTTGACACGACTGCTGGCCACACACCCTGGGTTGTGGAAGATGCGCGATGTCGAGTTCCGGCAGCCGATCCACATCGCAGCACACGCCGGCAACCTGTCGATGATGCAGCTCCTCCTCAAGGTGCGCGCGCTCTGTCAGCCGCCGCCGCGCGCTCACACGTCGCTCAAGCCTTACCAACCTCCGCACAGGCCGGGGCGAATCCGCACGTCCACGACCGCGACGGCTGGGAGCCACTCCACTTTGCGTGCCATGGCGGCCACGCCGGCGTGGCCGAGTGGCTCATCCGCTCGGGCGCCACGGTGGACGCCATTTCGTCTGCGGGGTGGCAGCCGCTGCACTGCGCTGTAGACGCCGGCCACACACAGGTGCGCCTCTTTTTCTTTTCGGTTTGGTTGCACACTGTCATAGCATCCACACTACGCAAGTTGAGCACATAGTGGAAGCGATTCTGTCGGTCAAAGAGCGCTGGGTGGCCAGAGGCCTAGAGGATGCATCGAAGAGGAAGAATATGGCCACCCGTCTTATTCATTGATACTACTAGTAGTCTGTGTGCACACCCTCCCGAGGTCACCCTTGACCCTTTCACGCCCGCTCAACAGATCCTCCATTCACAGCCGTCGGTGCGTGCACAGAATATGTACGCACACATGCACACCCATCGTCTAGAGACGCGGACCCAGAGCCAGCCAACCATCTATCCAATCTCCCTCGATGTCTCTTTTTGGTCCTCTGGCCACTGCTAGCGCCTCTCGGCGCTGGCACTGTTTCTCGGCTCTGCGCTCTGCTGTTGTGGTGTGAGTTATAGGATATGAGAGAGATACCAAAGGAAAATAATGATACCGGGGACTGCCAGATTCTACTCCTTCGATGCATCCTTCGAATTTCTGTCCACTCGGCGGCCTTCTCGGCGCCGATGAGCAGGCCCGAGATTGCTTTTGTAATAAGTAAATTCTAGACCCGCGCATGAGTCAACCATTTCAAAAAAGGCGAATACGCGTTTTTGTGTTGGGTGAAACCGGGTTAACCCTATTCCCTCCTGCATCAGGTGGCACGTGTGGTGCACGCGCGCGGTGCGGCGCTCTACTAAATATAAATATGATCTTTCTCTCTCTCTCTATATATATATATACACACACTCACTCTGTCGTACAAACGGGTTAACCCTAATCCTGTGTTTGTGCGTGCGACCTCTCTCTCTTCTTCGGGTTGACCCGAAACCTGACCCTGCATCAGGTGGTGCGAGTGATGCACGCGCGCGGTGCGGCGCTCTAAATAAAATTATGTATCTCTCTCTCTCTCCCTATATATATATACCCTCTGTCGTATATACACATATGTATATAACATATATGATAACAATATACACATACATGCATGTATACATCACAGATATTTCCTCCTGCATCAGGTGGCGCGAGTGATGCACGCGCGCGGTGCGGCGCTCTAAATATAAATATTAATCTGTTGCTCTGTCTCTATATATGTGTAGAGGTATACACTCTCTCGTACGCACACACATATATATCACATATATTACAACAGTATATGTAAATGTATATATATATATATGCATATGTATATATATATATATATATATATATATATATATATATATATATATATATATATATATATATATATATATATATATATATATATATATATATATTCACATACATAGATCACATATATTATATAATATGTTCTTCTCCTCCATCAGGTGGCTCGCGTGATGCACGCGCGCGGTGCGGCGCTCGACGCCCTGACCGTCTCTGGCCACGACCTGCTACACCTCGCTGCCGACAAGGTATATACATATTTATATAAATATAGGTACACATAAATAAATATATGAATATATTCGTACATATATATATATAGGCGCTCGACGCGCTGACCATCTCTGGCCACGACCCTCTGCACCTCGCTGCCGACGAGGTGACTTTCAATATATGTATATATATATATATATATATATATATATATATATATATATATATATATATCGGGTTAACCCGAGGTGACTTTCATTATATATATATATATATATGTATATATATATATGTACACACACGCACATATACATACATACATATATATATATACATATACATATAAATAAATATATATGCATATATATATATATAGACACACATATATATATATATACATGTACATATATATATATACACATATATATACATATATCTATCTATCTGTCTATCTAAATATATAGATACATAGATAGATAGAGGGGTTATAACCCTAATCTCACATGTCTCCTTAGGGCCATCTGGAGCTGGTCAAGTGGCTCGTCCGCAGCTGCGAGGGGCGTAACGTGCGGCATCGACATTTAGACATATATAGGCATACATAGACATGTATATATGTGTATGCGTGTGTGCATATCCATAGTCAGAATGCACAGGTAACCTTGCAAATATGTATCAGTTGTTTTTCCTTTTTCTATTTTTAGGGCCATCTGGAGCTGGTCAACTGGCTCGTCCGCAGCTGCGAGGGGCGTAACGTGCGGCGTAGACATATACACATGTATAGGCATATATAGACATGTATACAGATGTATGGATGTGTTAAACCTTGCAAATATGTATCATTTTTCTGGTATGTTTCTATTTCAGGGCCACCTGGAGCTGGTGAAATGGCTCGTCCGCAGCTGCGAGGGGCGCACCGTGCGGCTAATATATTTACATACATATATACATATATTAATATACATGTATATATATTATATATACATATATACATATCGTGTTAGACCTTGCTTATATGTCTCCTTTAGGGCCACCTGGAGCTGGTTAAATGGCTCGTTCGCAGCTGTGAGGGGCGCAACGTGCGCCTGCAAGACGGCGACGGGTGGGAGCCTCTCCACTTTGCGTGTCGCAGTGGGCACCTCGAAGTGGTGCAATGGCTGACCTCGCAACAGGTAACACATATAACATCTATATCTATGTGCACACACACACACACACACACACATATATATATATATATATATATATATATATATATAGGATGGCGACGGGTGGGAGCCCCTACACTTCGCGTGTCGCAGTGGGCACATCGAAGTGGTCCAGTGGCTCACTTCGCAACAGGTAACTTATCTAGCTATATATCTATCTATCTATCTATATATATATATATATATAAACACATATATCTATATATATATATAGGATGGCGACGGGTGGGAGCCCCTACACTTCGCGTGTCGCAGTGGGCACATCGAAGTGGTCCAGTGGCTCACTTCGCAACAGTAACTTATCTAGCTATATATCTATCTATCTATCTATCTATATATATATATATATATATATATAAACACATATACAGGATGGCGACGGGTGGGAGCCTCTCCACTTTGCGTGTCGCAGTGGGCACTTCGAAGTGGTGCAATGGCTCACTTCGCAACAGGTAACACATAAACATATATATGTATATATGTATATACATATATGTATATATGTATATATATGTATATATATATATATATACATATATATATACATATATATATATGTATATACACACACATACATATATATATATATGCCAAGTTTTTTCCTATATGCTCGATACTCACTACGCATTCTTGTGTCTGTACCCCCCCCTCAGTATTCCCGCGTGAGTTGGGATACGCCCGCTGTTGTGGGCGGCTGGCAGCCCATCCACCTGCCCACGTACAACTCGCACGTCGTTTATTTATATTTTCATTCTACATACAATGCATTCTTCAAAGTTGCCCTGCAGCTACTAATCAACCGCTATGGGTAAATTAGCTCTGCTCAGGTACCTGAGCGAGTTTTGAATACGAGTTGTGTCGTTTTGAGTAATGGAAACTCGAAGTCGAATCACTTAGGCGCACAGGGCACCTTTGACACATTTCTGGTGTTATTGCGCAGTACTCGCGCGTGGGTTGGGACACTCCCGCTGTCGTGGGCGGCTGGCAGCCCATCCACCTGACCACCTACAACTCGCACGTCGTTTATTATCATTACAAATATATTGATTTTTTTAATACCTATCTATTGTATTCCTCAGTACTATACGTTCATTACTCACTACACAATCTTGTTTATGTATCCTCCCCTGGCAGCCTATCCACCTGGCCACCTACAACTCACACTTCGTTTGTTGTTAATACACACATACTTTCGTTATTTCTTCCTATATGCTCGATACTCACTGCGCATTATCCCCCCCCCTCAGTATTCCCGCGTGAGCTGGGATACGCCAGCGGTGGTGGGCGGCTGGCAGCCCATCCACCTGGCCACCTACAAGCGATTTAGTAGTATTATACATATAACAAATTCTTCAACACTTCTGGTTTCATTCCTCAGTACTATACGCGCAATACTCATTTGTTTATCTCTCTCTCTCCCCCCCCCCCTCAGTATTCGCGTGTGAGCTGGGATATACCCGCCGTCGTCGGTGGCTGGCAGCCTATCCACCTGGCCACTTACAACTCGCACGTCGTCTATTGTTGTTGCACCTATATTGAATTCGTCTTCACCTTTATGGTGTTATTCCTCAGTACTACACGCTCATTACTCACTACACGCTCTTGTTTATGTATCCGCCCCTGGCAGCCTATTCACGTGCCCCCCTACAACCCACACGCGGTGTATTATTGTTATACATACCATGAATTCTCTTTTCGTTATTTCTTCCTATATGCTCGATACTCACTACACCCCCCCCCCCCCCCCTCCCCCCCGCGGGGGTTGGGATACGCCTGCCGTCGTCGGTGGCTGGCAGCCCATCCACCTGGCCACTTACAACTCGCACGTCGAGCTGACGCGCTGGCTCTGTGCCCAACCAACCGGAGAGGCTGGATCACTGTTTGGTGTCTGCGCCGACTTTGGGTGGGAACCGTTACACGCAGCCGCCGCAGGTGACAAACGAACTTCCTGATGCACTTAGTTTCTATTACTTGTGTACAGTAGTGTATGGATTAGTTTAATTGTCGGGTTTAACGTCGAGCTGACGCGCTGGCTCTGTGCCCAACCTACCGGAGAGGCCGGATCTCTGTTTGTTGTCTGCGCCGACTTTGGGTGGGAACCTCTGGACGCTGCCGCGGCAGGTAACTCTTCTAAGTGTATCTATCCATATGTTTGTATCTACATACACGATAAATGTATTCAAGAGTTTCTTCGTTTATGGTTAAGCCAACCGGAGAGGCCGGATCTTTCCGCGCTTGCGCCGATTTTGGATGGGAGCCACTCCATGCGGCCGCCGCAGGTAGCCCTTCGAACGATCTATCTATCAATCTGCCAATGTCTAGTCACATAAACGAGACATAGATTCACTCGTATATTCGTTTATTGTTAAGCCAACCGGAGAGGCCGGATCTCTGTTTGGTGTCTGCGCCGACTTTGGGTGGGAACCTCTGCACGCTGCCGCGGCAGGTAACAAATGACCTTCCTTATCTAGTTAGTTTCCATTGTTCATGAGTAAGTTTATTGTTAAGCCTACTGGAGAGGCCGGATCTCTGTTTGGTGTCTGCGCCGACTTTGGGTGGGAACCTCTGCACGCTGCCGCCGCAGGTGACAAACAAACGATAGCCGCTTCCGTAGCCCTTCGTGGTGTAGTTAGTTTCCATTGTTTATAAGTTAGTTCATTGTTAAGCCTACTGGAGAGGCCGGATCTCTGTTTGGTGTATGCGCCGACTTTGGGTGGGAACCTCTGCACGCTGCCGCGGCAGGTAACAAACAAACGATAGCCGCTTCCTTAGTCCTTCGTGGTATAGTTAGTTTCCATTGTTTATAAGTTAGTTCATTGTAAAGACAACCGGAGAGGCCGGATTGTTCCGCGCTTGCGCCGACTTTGGGTGGGAGCCGCTACACGCGGCCGCGGCAGGTAGCCCTTCTGACTCTATCTATCCACCTGCGGGTTGAGGGTTAGGGCGAACCCCCGGCTTAACCCTGCGTGTGTGTTTGCGTGCGCGCGCGCGCGTGTGTACGTGTGTGTTTGCGTGCGTGCGCACGTGCGTGCGTGCGTGTGCGTGCGTGCGTGCGTGTGTGTACATATGTACATATGTATACGTATATATATATATTATGGACTGTGTGTGTTTGCATGCGTGCGCGCGCGCGTACGTGTGCGTGCGTGCGCGTGTGTGTGTGTACATATGTACATATGTATACGTATTCATATATTATGGACTGTGTGTGTTTGCATGCGTGCGTGCGCGCGCGCGCGTGTGTGTGTGTGTGTACATATGTATATGTATATATATACCATGGACTGTGTTTGCATGCGTGCGCGCGCGCGTGCGTGCGTGTGTTTATGTGTAGGTGTGTGTCCTATATGTTGGATACGCGGAGCGAAGAATAACATACGGCATTCTATTCATATTAAGCCATTTTATGAATACAGTAACCTTTGATATATACATTATCCTGTCTGATACAGGGTTGACCAGGCGGATTACGGTGTTCACATTCTTGTGGCTGCGTTTCAGGAACATGTGAATACCTATTCAACACGTAGGGTGTGTGTGTACATATTTATGTGTAAATATAGATTATGAACTGAGCGTTGTCGTTGCTTTCGCTGTTTAGGAGGGGCGCTGCCGACGACCATCTTCCTCTGCGACAACGGCGTCGATGTGAGTTACCCCCCCCTAGGGCCCACCCCCTCGTAGCACCCCCCCC
>Ga0335398_10010304_pt1 | contig 10655 bp, 13 predicted proteins | sample BON03_FD_205742 | JGI IMG/M metagenome (GOLD analysis project Ga0335398, IMG submission 205742) | Freshwater microbial communities from Lake Bonney liftoff mats and glacier meltwater in Antarctica - BON-03 (spades assembly) (version 2) | ecosystem: Environmental > Aquatic > Freshwater > Ice >...
ATTACAAATAATTACAAATAATTACAAATAATTACAAATAATTACAAATAATTACAAATAATTACAAATAATTACAAATAATTACAAATAATTACAAATTCAAAATTCATTATTCGTTTCCCCTGTTGAAGCATGAAGAAATTTTAATATGTTTAGCTCAATTGAATATTATTTTAATCAAAGGAGCAAAATTTAAACCAAATTATCATATTTTTAAAGGATTTATTGAGTATTTTAGCGGGAAAAATTTCGATGTAATTTCCACACCTAAATTATCTGGAGTGGATTGTTTTTTGTACCCAGAGTTACATGAGGAATCAGTTATAGTGATTGCTTCACATCGAGTGTTACAGCGAATTTTCCTTTCTGTGGGAATGAAATATTTCTCCTTAAATGAATATTATTCAAAAAACTATAAAACATTTCAAAAAAACATATCTGGTATAGTAAATTTAGCTAGATTTAGAGAAGACAATATAAAAATTTTAAGTAAATTTTCTAAAACTTTTTTTTTTTTTTCAAATTATAGCGAGCAATTAAATTTCTACTTATTCAGACGAATATACAAATTATTTATTTTAAAAAAATTTTTAGTGTCACTTTTAATATTACCAGGATTAAATTTTTTTAAACAATTATTTCTTAAATTAATAAATGTTAAATATACTATTCTGGTTACTAATAAGGAAAAATTAGTTAGACTTAATAGTGCCAAATTCTTTAAGGATTTTGGAGGAAAAAAACTGGAGTTTATAAATAATTTATCTAATATTTTCATTAAAAAATTAATTTATTTTAAAAAAGAAATTCTTTTAATACATTTAAAAATTCATATTTTTAATTTGCTAGAATTTTATCAACTCCACAGGGCTTTTTATAATATCAGTCGTATTCTAAATCATTTTTTATTCTTTTCAAAAAAAATATATCCAATAGTTTTCAATATTTTATCATCTATTTATATTAAAAAATTTTACCTAGATTCATTAAAAAATTGTTCGAATTATCTTTCATTTAAACTTTTTATTGATAAAAATCTGTGTTTTAATAATTTAGACTCTAGATATAATAATAGTTTAAATACAAAAAAGAGGTATCCTAAACCATATAAATTTAAAAAATTTAAAAATATAAAATTTTTTTCTATAATTGTGGGTTATTTTAAATTTTAAATACATTTAATTATTTTAATGTAAAATTAATTAATTTTTTTGACCACTTAAAATATTTTGGAAATTTTTAGTAATAATTCATTAAATTCGTTTAAAACATTTTTTTTTTTACAAAAGAATAATAATGTTTTTATTTTAAATTTCAAGATCTATATTTGGTTTTTTAGGTATATCCTTAAAAGAAATTGAACATGGTATTAAAATCTCTCCCAACCGACTTTTTTTTACAAGGTTTTTTTGGTTAAGCTTCATTTTAAAATTATGAATATTCATTACTAATTTGGGTAGAAAGCATTTTTCGGTAAATCTATTAAAGTTAGATAATGATATTTTGGTGTCACGAACTATTTTATTTTTCTGAAGAATTTTTGAATTTTCTATTTTTGCAGGTTTTTTCCATAATCGTAAATTACCATCTTCACTACCACTTAGAATCAAGTTTCCATCTGATGAAAACGAAACACATAAGATTCTTGACATTCTGGAAGAAGAAAGAATATTAGCATTAAAATTTGTATTTGAATTATGTACACGAATAGTTCTATCTAACGACCCACTTATAATTAATTTTCCAGTTTTTTCTTGATCGATACTTTGAACAGGCATAACATGCCCTTTGTAGGTTTTTCTAACATGATTGATTTTTCTAATATCAAATTTATACAAATTACTGTCTTCATTTGCAATAGTAAATTCCCATGGATTAGCTTTTGACCATATTATATCATTTGACCTCATTTCCATAAAAAATTTTTTCACTGGGGAATGTAATCTTAAATCATGTAGCATAACTGATCTGTCTGAAGCAGATGAGATTAAAATATTATGTTCTACTGGGTTAAATTTTATACACGAAAGTGAAACCTCTTTTTGAAAAACTTTTTGAATTGGGACAAATCTTTCTAAATCCCAAACCAAAATTGATTTTCCTGCAGTTAAAAAATAAGAAAAAGAAGGATTAAATTCAACTTTACTCATGCTAACATCACTTTTGTGCACTTTTATCGGTATTTTTGTATTTTCCGTAGTTCTCCACAATTTTAAATTATTGTCGTCAGAACAACTAATTAAAAATTTACCATTATAGTTTATTGAGACCCCACGCATTGGTTTTTCATGAGCTTTTAGATTAAAAACACATTTCTCTCTATTTAACATCCATAAACATATTTCTCCATCTGCAGATCCAGTAAATACTAAATTTTTAATTACAGGATGGGGAAGAATATTAAAAATACTATCTTGGTGAAAACGGTAGGATTTTAAAAATGGATTAGGAAGATATTTTTCAGACAAAGTCCTTTTTTTTAGAAGTCTTAAACCTTCTCCTTTTTTGTTTATATACTTTTTAAAAGCAGGTTTATTTAAATTAGTGGATTCAAAAACCATTTGAATATCTACAAGGTATTTTTATGATGTAAATTAAAATCTATTTAAAAAAAATCTGACAGATGTCTTGAGAAAGTTTATTTCTAATAAAAACTCGTATGTCAATGTTAAAAAATAATTATTTCTCAATATAGTTTGGTTTTCTGTATCTTTTAATAAATAAGCACTGAAAAGATGATAATTCTAGTTTAAAAAACTTTAATAATACATTTTTACACCATTCTAAAATTTTTATTGAATATACATTGAAATAAAAATTGGAAATAATAGAACCTTCGATAGAATTTTTGAAGTATTTAGGTTTGAAATTCCTATTTTGGAAATTCATTTGAAATAAATACTTTATAAAATTTAAATAATTATTAAAGATTTATAGATAATTTAAACTTAAATTAAATATTTTTTGATAAATCCAGTTTCTAGAACAAAGGGGGCAGGTTTTGTTATTATTTAACCACATCTCTATACAATCCAGATGAAAAGAATGGCTGCATTTGCCCATAGCAACAGACTCCGAATCTGTAAATAAGGAATCGGATATTTTGGGTAAAATCTTTGTTGACTCTTTTAAATATGCAATTGAAGGTTCATTTAGATCATTTCTACAAATTGCACAACGGTCTGTCTTTTAATGAGAAAATTCAAAAAAAATTGATTTTCTATCACGCTTATCAACTTACAAATATAAACCAATCCCAAGTAGAATTAACGTAAAATTGTTTGATTTTAAACCTATTCATTGTAAAAAAAATTGTTAAACTTAATATTTAATTATACATATTTATAAAAAAGCAATTTTGCTATAAAAATTTTGAAATCGCAAATGTATATAATGATATTTTTTCATTCTGATATAATTGTAGGAATTAATTTCTTAAATATTTATGGTAAAATAAAAAAATACAAAAAGTTCTTCATTCCATATTTTTTTATACCAGAAAAAAATGAAATTTTTTTTAAAATCCAAAATGATTTTGCTTTGAAATCGATAAAAAAACTAATAAAATGGGAGGTTAAGATAGGTTTAGTTATGGAAAACTCGATTTTTCCAAATTATTTTTTTTACCAAAGTAAAAATATTTACTGCAGACCTGAATTTGAAAAAAAATTAGGGATTATAAAAAAAAAATCAGATTATAAAATTTTTAATTCAATCTGTAAGTTTATTAGGTTAATAATATATAGTGTGCTAATGAAAAAGACAAAAATTAGGTCAACCAAAAAATTAAATAAGGATTATTTAAATCCCTTATTTTTTTATTGTTTAGATAGTACCATATTCGTAAATAAATTTATGCCAAAAATTTCTAACGCTACAATTTTAGGTAAATTAAAAAGGGATGGTATTGTTAAAATTATTTATAAAAAATCCAACAATGTCCGGACCTTCTTACAATTAAGATCTAAATTTCAATTATATAGTAAAAAATTAAAAATTTTCTTTTTTTTATCCAAATTTGTTCATTTTCAATAATGTCTTAAAAATTAATAAAAAATAAAAAAAAAAAAAAAGATAAAATGAGAATTGTAAAGTAAAATTAATTTATTATAAAAATTTTAAATTTTCTAAATTGTTTTTTTTAAAATTTTAAAATATGAATTATATTAGTTTGTTTAGAAAAAATACCAGATTGATAGGACCACCTTTTAAGATAGATACAATAGATAATTTTAGTTATAAAAGATTGGGATTGATAGACTCTGGAACTTATGGAAAAGTTTTTAAAGTGAAAAACCGTAAATTTAAAAAATTATATGCATGCAAAGAAATAAAATTAACGGGAACAAAAGATGGATTGAACTTAATTGCTCTTCGCGAAATAAATATATTACTATCTATTAGCCATCCAAATATAATTTTTGTGAGAGAAGCAAAAATGAACTTTTTAGCGGAAAAATTTTTCATTATAATGGAATATTGTAATTATGATATAAAATCTATTTTAGATTCAACAACAAAGTTTTCTCAAAATCAAATAAAAATGATAATCAAGCAATTATTATATGGAATTTCTACCCTTCATGATAGTTTTGTTATTCATAGAGATTTAAAAACAAGTAATATATTGTTAAATAAAAAGGGTGTATTAAAAATTTGTGATTTTGGAATGGCTAGAATTTTTAATAAAAATTCTATATATTTAAGCCAAGAAGTTATAACATTATGGTATAGACCCCCTGAAATACTTCTCGGAAAAAAAAATTACACTACTTCAGTTGATTTATGGGCAATGGGTTGTATCTTATCAGAATTAACCACATCAAATGTTTTATTTTCTGGAAAATCAGAACTAGATCAACTAATTAAAATATTTGGGTGCCTAGGAGCGCCTACTTCTGAGATTTGGCTTAATTTACATTCTTACCCATCGACAAAAAAAATTATTTTTCCTTTACAACCATATAACAGTGTTTTTTCTAAAATGTATGGAAAATTAGACTCAGTAACAATTGATTTAATACAAAAGTTTTTGGTATATGATCCGGTTAAACGAATCTCGGCCCGATGTGCTCTGAGACATAAATTTTTTAAAAACGTTCTTTACGAAAAAATATAATTTTTTTTAATTATACCAATTGATAAAAAAAAAGTTTTTAAAAAAAGTGTATTTTAATGTAATTAATTTAAATTTATCCAAAAATATAACACATTTTTTAGATAAACTTACCTTATCTTTTCTTTTACTAAAAAACCTAAAATATTTTTAAAAAAGTTTAAAAATGTTTAAAAATGTTTTAGACAAATTTATTTTAATACTCAGGTTTTCAAATATTGATTGGTTGGTTTTTTAAAATTTTAAAAAAATAGTTTAGATTTTCTATTACTTAAATATTAATTTCCTATAATAAAAATATTTGAAAATTTTCCAAAATACAATAAATATGATCATAGATGAGCTTGAAACCGAAGGATTTAAATCTTATAAAGAAATGACTGTTTTTAAGAGTTTTGGAAATAACCTTAACGCAATAACTGGAAACAATGGTTCTGGAAAATCAAACATTCTAGATTCAATTTGCTTTGTACTAGGATTGTCAAATACAAATTTATCAAGAGTATCAAGAGTATCAAGAGTATCAAGAGTATCAAATTTATTAAATTTATTAAATTTATCAAGAGTTAATATTTTCTTCTGAGTGTCTCTGTTTAAACCAAGCTAAAATTACATTAACTCTTAGAACTATGGAATTAAATAAAATCCAGTTAGAAAATCCTAAATTTTATAAAAGAATAATAATTTCAAGATGTGTACAAGAAAATGAAAAAAATAAATATTTTTTAGATGATGTAAAGGTTTCTCCAACAAAAAATTCTAAATTTTTCTTATACTACAAATTTAAACATTAATAATCCTCACTTTTTAATACGTCAAGGTCATATAAAAAATGTCACCTTTATGTCAGATCTTGAATTATTTGAATTATTTGAAAATTCAATAGATACTAAATTATACACAGTGAAGAAAAATATAACAATAGAAACAATAAAGAAAAAAAAGGAAAATCTCCATGTTATTAATTCAATGTTGATCGATAAAATTAGATTTACACTACTCAAATTTCAATTATGGTTCTTATAGGTCAAAAAAATAAGATTCTGTCAGAAAAAAAAACACAATTTTTCAAAATTGAGTTGTCTGATCAACTTTATACAATTAACACGAATAAAAAAAAACTTTAAAACTGACAAACTAATTTTCTTTAAGAATAAATTAATTGAATCATTTGATTTTGATATTAATTTAAGAACTATTGAAACTTTAAAAATAAAAAAATACGAGAAAAAGCAACCACTGAAAAATGTAGTATTTTATTTAATGAATTTAAAAAAAAATTTTTTAAGATTTTGAAAAATTTAATCCAATTAAAAAAAAAAAACCTATTTTCGTTAAAATACACACAAAAAATAGAAAGATTTAATCATAAATTCACGATAAAAATAAATATTTTGAGAGAATATATTATGTAAAATTGTTTTCTTTCAAAATGTATTGCCTTAAAAGTTCTTTTTTTTTGGAATATTAAAGAAAAATTAAAACAGAAACTTAAACTTTGTACAATTGAAACAATCTTAGAATCAATTAAAATCCTATCGAATTTTCTAAATTTGCTATTGATATTACTGAAAAACTATTTCTAAGATTTTTATTTTTTACTTTTAAAAAAAGATAAGTACCGTTTTATACCTGAATCTAAAAAATATATTATCTACAATCCTTTTCAAAATAACATTGCTACAAAATACAAAAAATCATCTAAAAATTTTTCGGGCTTTTTTGAAAAAAAAAATTAAGTTTTTTGAGAGAAGATTTAATTAGTTTTTTACATTCATTTGAAGACATTAAAAATAGAATAAACCGCAAACTATGAGATAATAGAAAGTTATTACTCGGATCCATCTCGTCTCTTATCCAACCAAAATCACCTATTTTAACTAATATTTATGAGTGTTCATTATCAAGTAAAATCAACTTTATTGTAATAAAAAATGATTTAAAAAAAAAACAGATTGTATAATACTAGAAAAACTTATTTTTTTTAGGAAAATCAAAAAGTTTAATCAAAAAAAATCTTTGGGTTTCAGAATTCACTCTCTCAAAATATTAAGATTATTTTTAATATGTATTTGTTTTAAGTACAAAAAACTTTCGTATAAAAATAACTTTGTTAAGAAAATTATGAAAAATATTTTTTATAAATTTTTGTATTTTTTAGTTATCGTCATCAAGATCTTTAATTTATATGTTCTTGGAAAAAAAGGCATAGAAACAGCTGCTACCAATTTAGGAATCAAAATAAACATAAAAAATTTCATTGTACCTCTTAATTATCAAAAAAAGTTTAAATGTATAAGTTTAAAAAAAAATAATCTACTAATATCATTAAAAAATGCATTTTGTGATAATAAAAGTTAATCAAAAATTAAAATTAGATATTTAGCTTTTAGTTTAAAAAAATGTTTTAAAAAATCTGGATTCAGGTCGTTTAAAAATTTTAAAGGGTTTTAAAAAAACTTTGGAAATTAAGCAATTTAAAATTTTTTCATTAAAATACAATGATTTTTTGTTTAAAAGAATAAAAATAGAAAAAAATAGGTTAAAAATTGAAGAAATTATACTTAGATTAGATTTTAGAAAAAAAAAATTCTTAATCTGGCCTTTAAAAAAGTACACAATTCATTTAAAACAATTTTTCATGCTATGGTGCCAAAACACACTGCGATTATTAAAACCAAAAAAAATAAACTTAAAAAATTGATTGTGATTAAATTTAAGATTGTTATTAATGATAGTCAAAAAGGCCCTTCTGAGTTATAATGAGATCAAAATCTATTTTAGCACTGTTCTTTATTTTTCCCCTTTTAATATTTAAAACAACTCCTTTTTATATACTTGATGAGGTAGATGTTGTATTAGAGTTTTATTATACGAAAAATATAAGTCAGCTATTATTTCAAAATTTTATTTTTACTCAATTCTTAATTGTTTCCTTAAAAAAACAAATTATTTTAGATGCCGATGTAGTATTTGAAGTAACACGAGTTTCTGGTAAAAGCTACGTGACAAGATTAAAAAGAAAACTTTAAAAAAAACTGCAGGTTTTTAATCTAATCTCAATTCTACTCTTTTACTTTCAATTTTTCCCTTACTAATAATATGAATACTGGACCCCATTCCAGTTAAACAATCTCTATTGGTTGTAAAACTAATACATTTGCATATAGTTCGAAAAAGTTCTGCTTTAGACATTTCAGGTTTCCAGAGTGATTCGCACATACCATACAATCCTTCGGAGCCAACCCCGGACACCGAAAATTTATTTGAGCTTGAAATCGCACCAATAATATCCATTGAATTTATTATTGGATTTCCATTTTTGTCTATACCAACAAGTATAGGTTCTGTAAAAAATGGTGTAAATCTGTTTTTATATAATAAATGAGATAAAATATTTGTAATTTCAAAATGGTCGGGATAGGTGTTTTCTTTTAATAAAAAGTTGGATATTTCATACTCTAAAATTTGTTTAATTGATGAAATATCCCCTAGTAGACCAGATAGACCAATGCACAAGGTATCGTGTATTTTAAAAACTTTTGGAGTGTTGATTCCTGTTATATAACGCTCACCATAAAAACCTAGGTCTGACGCAATCGCAATGCAATTTTTACCTTTCATGGCTACAACACATCCACCTTTGGGATTCATGAAATATTTAAATGTTTGGTTAAATCCCCGTGAGAACAAAATTTGAATAGATCTTCTGAGTTACCATGTCATCCTTGCGCAGGGGCCATGCTAATCTTCTCTGTATCGTATCCAATTTAAATTGTGGCTTGGCCATCATAAATTTTAGTACTTTTATTTACGCATTTCAAAAATAAATTTGAAAAGTGATCTCTTTTTAACAAGACATGGTGGCCGAGTGGTCTAAGGCGCTGGCTTAAGGCGTCAGTCTGAAAAGGCGTGAGTTCGAATCTCACCCATGTCACAATTGGTTTATTTTAAGATTATTAAAAATTTTCTTGGATAGCCTTGCCTTAAGTTTTTTCCCGTAAATATTTGAAGAATAATTTGAAAAATAATCAATTCTTAGGGCCAAGGAACATTTATTAGCAAGGTACCTGGAAAATTTTGCTTGATATTTCCCATCAATTTGCCGCATAAAATTGGAATTAAAAAGGATACCGTATTTTGGAGTTTTGATTTTATTTTTTAAAGCTTTAAAAAGAGCCTTTTCTGAGCCTAAAATTTGAATGGTTGATGATGGGAATCTTGTTAAATTCTTTAAAGAACCTGCTTTTGAAATAAGTTTAGCTACTAAGTGCTCACCTATAATTTGGTTTAAATTTGGTGCAATTATTGCGACTTTTTTGAACAAAGTAAAATTAACATAATTCCTGAATTCTGTCAGATTTATTATTATTGAACAAAGTTTTTCAATAATCGAAAGATCGATGTTTTCTATCTTTGATCCAATGGATGTAATAGAAGTTTCTTTAATTTCTTTGCAAAAAAGCTTATTAATTACTAAAACACCTAGTTCTTCGGTTTTTTTTTTATTTAAACTTTTCCTATTTCCGATAAATTTAACAACTAGTGCAAAAAGGTACCCATCCTTGATTATGTTTCCAAGCTCTGGAAAATGCCACGAATACCATTCCTTACTAAGCATCGTAAAAAAATTAATATCAGCATCTAATTGATCGAGTAAAAAATTTGATTGTGATATCATCGAATCAGTCTTTTCTAAATTTAATTTCATTTTTGATTGGGAATAAAGGTGAGCAAGTCCACATTGAGCTTTACTTATTTCCCTGTAAAAAAAATTTTTAGATATCTTTTCAAAATGAAGTCGAATTCCACGTGACAATTCAAGAATAGTTTCATTGGTTAAAATTTTAATCTTAATTTTTTTATTTATACTTATAGCAAATGTTGATTCTGAAACACCTAAACTATCATTAGTTTGAAAAGATTGATATGAATTTAAAATGAATTTTTCCAAATAATCACTTACCATACTTCTTGAAATTCTACAACATTCTTTAAGTGCATGATTAATTGATCTAAAAGGAGCAAATGATTTTAGATTAAAGTTCTTGGAAAAAATATCATAACTGTTAATATTATTCTGAAAAGTGTTATTTAAAAAAGAACTTAAAAACTCTTCTTTGCAAAAAAATAGAGAATATCCTGTAATTGACTCAAAAAGAATTAACATGAAATATTTAAATTACTTATATTTGAGACAGAATGTCCAATTTATTATTTACTTTTCGTTTTTTTTCCGCTATTTTTAGATTCTACCTAATCGAACAAAAATTTTTTAATAAAAAATATATTCATTAGGCTAGTAAATTATATTCATAGGAAAATTTATTTAAAAAAATTGTACTATGAATATGTAGGTAAAAGACTTGGTAATAATAATTGAGAATTAAAAAAATTCATCCCCAACCCTTGTTTTTCGCTTATTTTTAATAGATTTAAAAATTTGAAATTAAAAATACGAAAAAAAAATCCAACCATCTAACAAAGCCGGATGCGTTAATTTATTAAATCTTTTATATGTTGATTATTTTTAATAAAT
>Ga0335398_10010306_pt1 | contig 10654 bp, 6 predicted proteins | sample BON03_FD_205742 | JGI IMG/M metagenome (GOLD analysis project Ga0335398, IMG submission 205742) | Freshwater microbial communities from Lake Bonney liftoff mats and glacier meltwater in Antarctica - BON-03 (spades assembly) (version 2) | ecosystem: Environmental > Aquatic > Freshwater > Ice >...
CACCATCAAATATACACATATATATATATACATAGATATATATATATATGTATACATATATATGTATATGTATTGATACATATATACATACATATACACGTGTGAATGTAATTTATGTAGATGTACATATACCTACATGTATATAAATGTGTTGATATATATGTATACATATATATCAATACATACATAAATAAATAGAAAGAGAGATAAGTAGGTTGATAGAGAGATAAATACAGGTATATATACATGTATACACACACACACATACATATATGTATATAGACGAATATACTCGCACACACACATGTATCCATACATGTTCATGTGTATATGCGTGTGTGTAAATATGTAAATATGTGAACATACGTATGTAAATATGTGAATATACGTATGTGTATACATGTGTACACATATATACTAAGTGTGGTGCAGTATTGCGTTTCAATACCGAGGAATTGTAGCAAAAAGAAATCGTGTATACACGTGGTATATATATATATATATACATGTCTATTGCGAGTATTACTGAATGTATATATATGTGTATGCAAAGTTATACATGTGTCTACGCATATATCTGTGTATTAATATGTACACATACGTGCCAAGTGTGGCGCAGTAGTGTGTGCCAATATAGAGGCATACGCAGCAGAGTATACCACAGGCGTCACACATGGGTATTCGTGTATATATACATGTCTGTACACATGAGCATATTCGCTTATGCGTATATATATGCATCTATACCATGTCAGGTACGTCCAGTGCGGGTATTATTGTATGTTTTTTGATGTTTATTTACATGTGTGCATACGTGTATACACATCTATGCAAAGTCATGTGCGTTCATAGATATGTAATGTATATACACAGGTGTGTATACACATGTGCCCACATGTCCACATGTGTAGATGACCTGTTCCAGGCCTCCAACATCGTCCCATTTGACATTCGGCACTTTAGGCGCACCTAGAGTATTACCGTGTCAGAACGATATGCATCATTGTACATAGAATATGAGTGTGACAGAGTCATATATGTAGTGACACATACAGTATGATCGTGTCTGTAGAGTGATATATACAGTCACATGTAAAGTGTGGCCGTGTCAGTTGAGTAATCTATCTTCACGTACAGAGTATGACCGTGTCTGTTGATATTAGTCGCGTATAGTATGTGTCCGTGTCCGTTGAGTAATATTCAGTCAGTCACATATAGAGCATGACCGTGTCCATAGAGTAAGATATACAGTCACATATAGAGAGTTTCCGTGTCAGGCAAGGTAAAGTATAATACACAATCACATATAGAATATGACCGTGTCGATAAAGTGATATAATTGAGTTATACATAGTCACACGTAGAGCATGACCGTGTCAGTAACGTAAATTACACAGTCACATATAGAGTATGATCGTGTGGACGAAAGGTAAAGTGATATATATATAGTCACATACAGAGTATGCCTGTGTCAGTAAAGTCGTATAAAGTGTATGACTGTGTCAGTAAAATCATATATACTGTCACACGTAGAGTGTGGCCGTGTCATTTGAGTGATATGTAGTCACGTATAGAGCAAGCCCGTGTCAATAGAATAAGATATACAGTCACATATAGAATACGACCATGTCAGGCAAGGTAACGTAACAGTGGTAAAGTGATTTACACAGTCACATATAGAGTATGACCGTGTTGGTAAAGTGACGTGTAGTTATATGCGGGGAGTTGCCGTGTCAGTTGAGCGAACCATCGTCATCACACATAAAGTATGGCCGTGTAAGTAGAGTGGTACTGACACATTCATCGCTCTAGGCGCACTCTAGCACAGCCTATGAGTCGCGTATAGAGTGGCCTATGTGATTCACACTCATCACCATGAACGCAACTTGCGAGGCGAGTCGCGCATAGAGTGATTCTCGCGTGATTCACGTGAGTCGCACATTCTATACGCGACTTATAAGGTGCACCCAGAGTGATATAAATGATGCATATGCCACATGATCTACATGCGTATAGAGCGAGATACGTATACGCGTTTAGTCAACTGTATGTTTTTTTTCTTTTCTGTTTAGTCAATTGTATGTTTGTTTTTCGCTCGAGAGGAACCCCAACATTCGCTGCAATGGCTGAATTTGTAGACTGCTACTCCATGTACAGGGTGGTGGAAAACCATAGGATGCTTCAAGTCGCAATTCATTTTCTGCAAAAGAGCCACTAATTATAGAGTTCTTTTGCGGGAAATGACCTATAAAGATAAGGCATCCTATGGGTCTTCGCCACCATGTTCTTGAGTGTATTGGGAACATTGAAAGGTCAATACATCTAGTACACTGAAAGTCAAGATTCGAGTGCATTCAGAGTCATTATATTATATCTAGTCCAGTGCATTGAGACATTGTCGATGTACCTGCTGCATTGACAGTTATTATACATATCTAGTGCATTGAGAGTCTGAGTATCAATTGCATTGAGTCAATACATCTACTGCATTGACAGTCATTATATCTAGTCCAGTGCATTGAGACATTGAGAGTCGATGTGCCTAGTGCATTACGACATTGAGAATCAATGTACCCACGAGTGGAGTGGAGAGGGCTCTTACAGCATTTGCTAGGCGCAAAAAAGCGTGCGTTTTCCGCAATTTAATTTAGGTCGTTTAATCTTGGAATTTGTAATTTCTCCAAAATATTCTGGAACTCGGATTAGCGCGAGAGATTTCCACTCAAATCGACTGACATCTGAAGATACAGAATACAACCTTTCTGTGTATTATGTTTCCACCTCCAATTCTAAGCCCTCTCCACTCCACCTATGGCGAGTGCAATGAGAGACATGATGTCTATCTAGTGCATTGAGAGTCATTGTAAGAGGATGTATTGAGACAATATATGTAGTCGAGTGTATCGGAGTGCCTTGCGTCAATGTATGTAGTCTAGTGACACTGAGAGTCATTATATCTATTCCAATATATTCAGTGCGTCGAGTCAATTTATCTAGTCGATTGAGTGCATTTCGTCAACGTATCAATACCTTAAGTCTAATTTATTACTCAATAGGGCATCGATGGCTCACCCTCAACCTAGTGTACCGAGAGTCCTTATATCGAGTCTAATATATTCAGTGCGCCCAGTCTATGTATCTAGTCGATTGATTGGATTGCGTCAACGTATCAATACTTTAAAAATTAACATATTCAGTGCATTCATGGCTCACCCTGAACTTAGTGTACTGAGAGTCATTATATCGAGTCTAATGTACTGAGTAAATTGAATCAATATAACTAGCCCATTGAGTGCATAGAGCAAGGCAACAGCTCTCAAGCTCTTATAGAGGGTTAGCTACTAAGAATACACATTTTTCACGTGTCTACTCTAGTAGTTGCCTACACTAGTACGAAGCTCTTATACTCGTACGAAGTTTTAGTAGCCAACCCTCTATAAGAGTGTAGACACGTGGAACATGCGTATTTTAAGTTCAGCCAACCCGCCCAAGGATGAAAGAATCGCACTCTGATCAGCCACGAACCGCTGGTATGTAGTAAAATTTGTTTCTCAAAAACGGAACCAGTCCAATAATAAGGACCAATGGTACAATATTTTAGTCACTTTTACATCTAAATTCAACTGCAGTCAATATGAGACTAAAATATGACTACTCAGTAATCTCAGTAATTGTCGATTCACTACCAGGCAATACTAAAAATCGGGAATCGACCCGTTCGTGGCTGATCGGAGTGCGATTATTCCATCCTTGGGCGGCTAAGGCCACAGCTCTACACAAACCCTCCATGACGTATCCAGATGATAATACTCACACATACTGTAAAAAAATACGTATATGTGGTGAAATACGTATGCATGTTTAGTCAATTGTACGTACCACCATCTGGATGCGTTGTAGTGAAATACAATACGTGTTTAGTCAACTGTATATATGTAACGCATCCAGATAGTGATACTCACTATTGATTTCCCCCAAGAATCTTCCAAAAGTACTCACAGATATTGACATGTATGTTGTTATGCGTGCACTTGCAGTGATCATAGACACGTACACAAATAAAAGTACATCTACCGACAGACATATATGCATCCATGCATCCATACATCCATGCATCCATACATACACACTCACACATACATATACACATAAAACTCACCTGCCCTAGTACCAGTCTACAAATCCAGAGATTCCAGCAAATCTTCCAGCAAATTTTAAAAGCAAATTTTAAAATCCCTCTCAAGGAAAAGCACAAAAACAGCAAATTTCCAGCAAATTTCCAGCAAATTTTGATTCCAGCAAATTTTAAAATCCCTCTCAAGGAAAAGCACAAAAACAAAAGTAGAATCAAAAACATACAACAGTAGCATGAACAAAAGTACCTATAGCTGTGGCAGTTTGTGCCTTCAGCGAATCCAGCGCTTTTGAAAGATCGTCTCGAGTCAAAAAAAACTTACACCCCCCACCCCCCTCACCCAAACCCCCCTTTGTGCGCGAAGACAGGCCGCGTGCCAGTGCGAGTGCAGCAGCGCCTGTTTTGTTTTTGGTTTCCACTTGAGACTTGAGAAATCAACGCGGGAGGAGTATGTGTGTGTGGATGAAAAAACACACACGGCAGAAAATCTGTATGTGTGTATATCACAATATGTAAATACGTATACACACACATACACACATGTGTATATGTTCATATGCACACACGCATGTTTATACATATATGTATGTGTGTATATATACATATATGTATACGTATATATACATGTACCGTATATAAATATACCTGTACATACACATGCACATACACATATACATATTTTTATATATGCACTTGGCAGCACCTCCAGCAGATCAGCAGCAGTACTATACGTACACATGTGCATATATATGCCACTACATGTATATACATGTAATACATACATATATACGTGTGTGTATAAACATAAGTACGTATATATATATATATGTATATACATATATATATATATATACACACACATATATATATATATATATATATATATATATATATATATATATATATATATATATATATATATATATATATATACATGTATATATATATATATGTGTGTGTGTGTGTGTGTGTGTGTGTGTATACGCTGAAAGTGCTCCCCGTATCCCGTGCAGACGACTTTGACGACGACTTGGAGCTCTTCGACCCGACGCTACTCCTCGGCGCGACAAGGTCCATTGGCGCCGACGCCGGGGCCAACGGCTCGTCGTCCTCGTCGTCGGCCGGGCTGCAGGCGTTGCTGGGGCTGGACGGGGATGACGACCTGTTTGGCGACGACGAGATGATTGACGATGGTAAACTGTTGGAGCTTCTCGGAGGCGACGCGTCGATCCTGTAGACTGCATGGGCGGTGGGTGGATGTGGAGTCTGTAATTATTTCTTGGTCTTCTTCTCTGGGAAGCTTCTCGGGCTTCTGCAAGGCGACGCGTCGCAGCTGTAAACAGCGCAAATCGGGGTATGGATCTGTCTTCTTGTTCTTGTTCTTCTCTGGTGCTGGGAGGCGATGGCCGCCGCAGCTTACATGGCGCGGCGAGCGGTGGGGTGGATGCTTCCTCTCTTGGTTTCGGCTTGTTCTCTGTGTCGGCTGGTCCATGTGCGTGGTCTTCTTTGCGCAGCCGTACGGAGGCGGCGCCCGCCGGATACCTCAGCCAGTCGCTCGCCTTATTCTGGACTCTCTTTGGGTGATAGGACAATCTCGGCGGAATCGCCGCGCACACATATGACATATGCGCGGTGCCGTTGCCGTAGCTCGGCTCTGGCGTTCGGCTCCGGTGCTCCGGCGTGTTACTTGGGCGTTACGCCGGCGCGCGACTGGGCTTTCGATCTCTGGCTTGCATGGCACGACTGGGCTGGGCGTGCTATTCGTGAGGACCAACACGCACACAATGGGCTAGGGGCGGTGAGCGCCTCTGCACATTGCGCAATGTGCGCGGCCGCGTGTGGGTGCGGGGCGTGGCGCCGCGCCGCGGTAGTAACGAGGAGCACGACGCGGACACGGGGGATGCTCTGTGAATCGTGCGAATGAACTTTTATGTGCTCTGTGCCTGTGTGTGCCCTGCCTCTGTCTTCTTATCTGTTGGGACGTGTGACGTGTTTAATTAGAGCATACTATGTAGACGTAGACGTGTAGAATGTAAGAAGAATTCGTGTTGGTGTTTGCGTGTGCGTCAGTTACAGTTACAGCTACAGCTACAGTTGCGGTAACATTTTTGCTTTTTTTGTGTTCGCTGGCTGTGCGCTGTGTGCTGTGTTTGTGTTTGTGTGCGTGTGCGGTGTCGTGTTTGTATTATTATTATATATATTGTGTGTCTCTGATATTGTGATATGAATAGGACTCTGACGACGTTAGGGTGTAGTAACGGTGATGTGTGATGTATTATGTGTACATTTTTTGTGCAAAGACAAAGACGCGCTTATTACACCTTTTCCTTCGAACGCCAGCTTATTGCTCTGGGCCTATGACTTCCTAGGCTCATATGAAAGCTTATGACGTACTAGTGGAGCTTGACTCAGAAGATATAAGCTGAGATGCCAAGATTTCCATGATGAAAACATTGGAGCGTCGTTGTGTCGGGTCGCTCTTCCGGTGGCCTCCGGCGCCTGCCCGCGACATACAGCCATACATATACAAGTGCAAGTGCACCATCATCGTCGTGGGCGAGACGCGTGTGGCGCGTTTGCGCGGCTATCGTAGCCATATATATAGCGAGTGCGGAAAAGCATTGCTCAGGCGGTTAACCCGCCAAAGAAAGAACCAACGCGGTAAACAGCCGGTATACACTACAAGTAGAAGTAGGCGGCGACGATAGCGACGATACCGCAAAGCAAAGCAAAGACGGCGTGTCACTTGTTATGCAATCAAGCGTCAATAATGTCAACAACACGCAAATAAATAAAAGCCAGTACCAGTACCAAAGCTAAAGCAGACGCCACCGCACCGTCTCACTATATACGGACACAAAACGGTCTAATCAAGAGAGAGGCCGAGAGGCCTGCCCCGCCCTGCTACGGCCCGGAGCGCGCCGTCCGTGCTGCTTGACGAGCATGCGCGGCACCGTGCTCTTACACCGTAATAAATCATTAGGGATGTGGCTTCTCCTTGGCCCGTGTGTGGCATTGTGAGGACCTTTGATTGATTGATACCATTACGACAGGCGACAGGCAGTGTATAAGAATAAGATGCGTACAGAGTAGACGCAAACAGCGTAGGGTGCAAACAGCCGCCTCGCGGACTGACAACCGTTTTCGATCAACGGTTCTCCTGCGGTCCTTAACTGCCCTATATGTATACACACACACGTATATATAGATCTATACGTATACGCTTAATGATATTCCGGTCCGTAACCGTCCCTAACGGTCCCCGTGACAAATAACACGCAGTCACGCGTCCAGTGTGCAGGGGGCAAGAAACTGCGTCACGCAGATTTTGAGGTTGACGCCCTGGCATCGGGCGTTCTCACCGTGTGCACGTGTATGCGCGTGTGCTGGTGCCGCCGAATCTTTACATACACACATACATACATTTCTCGTGGGTGTTTTGAGTGCTGTTTCAGCAATAAGAAAACTCCCCCATACCACATTCTAACATTAGTTTCGTAACGCTTCTAACCCTGCGGCCAACGCTGCTCCGTGCGCTCGCATACCGTACACCGTCCGCGAGGCTAGCCCTCGGCGACGGTGCGGTCACGCGAGTCGATTTCTTTGGACACACTATTATAGCGACGAGGACTGCCCCGCCAACAGTGCCAACAGCCGGAGCGCGCCGTCGTGATCGACGAGCGTGCACGGCACTGTGCTCTCACACCCACACCGTAATCAATCATACACAGCGTTGCAGGCAGTGTAACAGACGCGTACAGCGTAGACGCAAACAGCGTAGGGCGCACACAGCCTCACGGACTGACAACCGTTGCCAACAATTCTCCCGGTCCGTAACCGTCCCTACCGGTATCCCGGTCCGAATCCGTCTCTAACGGTTACCCCCGTGACGAATACCACGCAGTCACGCGTCTAGTGTGCACGAGGCAAGAGAACACGTCTCACGCAGAATACGCTCTAAAATAGCGAGGCCTGCCCCCCCCACGGGCCGGAGCGCGCCGTCGTGATCGACAAGCGTGCGCGGCACTGTGCTCTCACACCGTGATCAAGCATACATAATACGTAGCCACGCGTCCTCCAGTGCGCACAGGGCAAGAGACCGCGCCTCACGCAGAATATGTACACCCCCGAGAGACACCTCCCCACACCAGGACAGCGCGGGCACAGCCCCCAGCGGCACCCTACCGCCGGCACAGCCGCCCCCACATCACAGACACGGGGAGCACAGTCCCACAGCGCGCCAACCCCACACATACGGATATCTTCTAAAATAGCGAGGCCTGCCCCCCCACGGGCCGGAGCGCGCCGTCGTGTTCAACGAGTTGGCGCGGTACTGTCCTCAGCGTCGGCAGCTCGAGCCTCTCGCCCGACCGCCCGTTCGCGTAGAGGTGGCGCGCCGCCGCGGGCGACCCCGCGCCAGGGCTCGGGTGTGTTGCCCTGCAGGGTATGCACAGTACGCAGGTCAGAGGGAGAGTGCACACCTACACACGGCTTCCTCTAAACACGATTCAGGTATGTTGCACTCAAGGGTATCCATGTGTCGCAGGTCGGAGAGAGCAGGCCTACCTGCATACGAAGGAGCGCCAGGGCTCGTGTGTGTAGACCTGTAGGGTATGCACGGTGTTGTTAGCCAGGAGGGAGCTTCGACAGTTTGGGTGATCGCACCCAGTCAGTTTCTCCGATGAGGACTCCTGTTTTGTTGTTAGCCAGGAGGGAGGTTCGCCCACTGGACTAATATCAGCGCTGATATTAGTCCAGTGGGCGAACCTCCCTCCTGGCTGACAACACACAGTTCGCAGGTCCGAGGGAGAGGGCACACCTAGACACAAAGGAGCTCTGGATCCGGATGTGTTGCCCTGTAGGGTATGAATGAGTCGCAGGTCACATACCTACACACAAAGGAGCTCTGGATTCTGGTGTGTTGCCGTGCAGGGTATGCACAGTTTGCAGGTCAGAGGGAGAGGTCTCACCTACACACACCCTACTCTAACGCGATTCGGGTATGTTGCACTCAAGGTGCCCTGTGCGCCTAAGTGATTCGACTTCGAGTTTCCTATACTCAAAACGACGAAACTCTTAGTCGTAACTCGCTCATGTACATGAGCAAAGCAAATTTACCCATAGCGTTCAATTAGTCGCTGCAAGGCACCTTTAAGGGTAGCTCTACCCGTTATTCTCGGGTTAAGGGTTAACCCCCGGGTTAACCCCAACCCATGGGTCGCAGGTCAGGGTTAACCCGCGGATTAACCCGGGGAATCCATGGCTCGCAGGCCAGCGAGGGAGGGCTACCTACACACCAAGGAGCGCTGAATTCGGATTTGTTGCCCTGTAGGGTATGCATGGGTCGCAGGCCAGAGGGGAGGGGCATACCTACATACGAAGTAGCGCTTTAGATCGATTTTTTTGCCCTGTAGGGTATGCATGGGTCGCAGGGCACAGGCTGTGCAGAGGAAGGTATAGGGATAGGGTAGAGGGGCTGGGTACATGTAGGGGTAGGGTAGGGGTAGGGTAGGGGTAGGGGTAGGGGTTAACCAGAACACTGTATAATGTTCATATGATATGATGCGCCGTTGCTCGCTCTGTGTTCGTGTGTCGTGTGAGTGGTTTGTTCTGCTGTCGTGTGCGTGTGCGTGTGACCTGTTGATCTTTTGATATAATATGATATAATAGAGAGATATACCCACGGGGGGGGCTTGCCCTTTACAAGGAATTCATTCACTTCAAAGCTGTTGTGCACAACTCAATCAACTTTGTATTGCTCCCGCCCACCTGCATTGTCCACATGATTGCCCGGTAACCCTTTTATGTATCATGATCGGGTCTGTTTTGTATCCGTGAGTTAATGGTGACCCTCTGAACCCAGGGTTTAGGGTTCGAAACCCTGTACAATTAACCCAGGGATACAAAACAGACCCAATAATGACATGCAAAAACACTACATGGACATACATGATTGCAATACGATTGCACAACGATCGTACAGAACACGACCTACCCCCGACCCCACTTTTGCATCCCAGACACGATACCATATTGGTAATGGCAATATTGGCTAAAGGCCAAGGGATGGCCTATCTACCCCCTTTTGTTAACCCCAGATGGGGGGGTTAACCCGATCTCTCCCCCCCCCCCCCAAGCCACAAACGCGCCGATGCCGGCCTACCCCTCTAGACGACCCGGGCGTGGGAGGTGGCACGCACCGTCGTTGCGCCACCTTCGAGCGTTGTGAATTGTTTGTGGGGGTGTTCTTTTGGGGGTTTGGGGTGTTGTTCTTGTCGTGTGTGTGTGTGTGTGTGTCGGGGGTGTTGTTCTCTGTCAGTGTGTGTGTGTGTGTGTGTGTGTGTGTGACCTGTTGATCTTTTTACTAGGAGGGCCACTCGAGGAGCTCAGGGCCCATACCTGCGGGTAACCCGAGGATATGACCCCTTTTAAAGGGTTAACCCTTGGGGGCTCCGTCCCTGACCAGTGGGTTTAAAAAGGGTCCTGTCCTGGATGAATTGTAACGAACCTCGGGCGAAT
>Ga0335398_10010309_pt1 | contig 10651 bp, 10 predicted proteins | sample BON03_FD_205742 | JGI IMG/M metagenome (GOLD analysis project Ga0335398, IMG submission 205742) | Freshwater microbial communities from Lake Bonney liftoff mats and glacier meltwater in Antarctica - BON-03 (spades assembly) (version 2) | ecosystem: Environmental > Aquatic > Freshwater > Ice >...
GCGCGGATTTGATTACCTGGCAAAGGTGATCACTGGCGTAAAATTCAAAGACGGAATCGAGGTGACGAAAGCCAATCAGAAGGCCGCTTGATTCGACTGGCTAAACACCAGAATTGACAATAACTCTGAGGATCATGGTAAAAGGATCGATAAAAGTAGCAGTCAGGTACTACCAAAAGTAAAGTCCCTATGGCTAGTATTACTGAGTTGGTGGAGAATCTGATTATACTGGGATAAACGGGTTACATCAGAGCCTTGCAGGGTCTAGATTTAGTGTTATGCGCGCAGGGCTAACCTGTCCAATATTAGTAGTTACTAGGGTATTCGAAACCGGTGCTTTAATTAGAAAATGTTATAGACGTAAGTCAAAGGAAATCACGATGACAGACTTAGAGAGTATTTTACAGCGACTGGATTGTCTTGAGTCACACCAATCGATCCGGACATTGGCGACGGCTTATGCGATTGCCTGCGATGAACATGATATTCCTAGGCTGGCTGACTTGTTCTCTGAGGATGCGGTTTTTTGCTCGCCAAACGGCGCCATGGTATCCACTGGGCGCGATGCTATTCGCGATATGTTTAGCGTCATACTGAAAACTCGAGGTCCTGGATTTCATTGGACACATGATGTGCATGCCACTATTGACTCTGATAACGTCGATCGCGCTACTGGGCTAGTCTACAGTCACGCGGAAACGACGCCAAACGGTGTTGTGAGCCTAGCTGCAATGAAATACAAAGATAGTTATGTGCGCGAAGATGGAGTTTGGCGTTTTAGTCGACGCGAGATTAATTTCTTCTACTATGTTCCAGTGACCAAATATAATGAGGGACTGAATCAGACAGATAGAGTTTTTATAGAGGGTGCCTGGCATGCTGCAGATTTCCCTGAGAGTTTAGAGAGCTGGCAACGCTTTGCGTCAGAAGGCGCGTTATGAGCAACGAAACGCTGGCGCTAGCGGCAAGAGCGCTGCGCCACTTTGCCGATAAAACTACTGATCAAGCCGAATCAACAATGGAAATTCCGCTGTCGGCTTATCGTGATGCAGATAGATACGCCGTTGAAGTTGACCGTATTTTCAAGCATCTACCACTTGCTACGGCACTCAGCCTTGAGTTACCCGACGCGGGTAACTACCGCGCTATGACACTACTGGGTGTACCAATATTGCTCATCCGAGGCGAAGATATGCAGGTCAGGGCCATGCTTAATGTATGCAGTCACCGGGGTGCTCAGTTGTGTAAAGAAGGTGCAGGCAGTCGGCAAATGATTACCTGCCCTTATCACGCTTGGAGTTACAATCAGAAGGGAGAATTAGTCGGTCGCTATGGCGGCATGACCTTTGGCGATATAGAAAACGATCAATATGGTTTAACCTTACTTCATTGCGAGGAAAAAGCAGGCATTGTCTGGGTTTGCCTGACAGCGGGAGAAGTATTTGATATTGACACCTGGTTGGGCGACTTTGGCGATGAGTTAAACACCCTAGATCTAGCTAACTGGCATATGCATGAACAGCGCGATTTACCTGGTCCAGGTTGGAAAGTGACCATGGACGGATATCTGGAAGCCTACCATCACCAGTTAGTGCACCGTGAGACGGTGGGTAAATACACTGTGGGCAATCTTCTGGTTTTGGATACTTATGGTCCCCACCAGAGACTCACTTTTGGACGTAAATCATTGCGAGATCTAATTGACCAACCTCGCGACCAATGGCGTCCCGATGAGCATATCCGTCTTATCCATTCTGGGTTCCCGAACCTCTCAATATCTGGCATTCTCGGTGACCATTGTTTGGTGAGTCAGGTATTTCCGGGCGAAACGCTTGCCACCACTATCACGCGCCAAACTATTTTAGTAGCAAAGAAACCAGAAACGTCGGAACAACTCGAAGCAACTAAGGAGTTTAGTGCGCTGACGTTAAAGGCAGTGCAAGAAGAAGACTATGGTATTGGTTTTTCCATACAGTCAGGTCTAGAGTCTGGTGCTAATGACCACTTCTTATTTGGCCGTAACGAGCCTGCCGTTCAGAATTACCATCACTGGATAGCGAAATTTATGGATTCAAAAAATAATAGTTGGCAGCGGCCTAAACGCAGATCCTATGAAAACTAATTTGTCATACATATCACATAATATCGATAGTATTACCTTTAACTGCGGACAATAACTACATGAGATTAAACCAATGAATAGCGCTTATCTGATTAAAAACGCCAAGATCATTTCAGGGGGTCAGCAGTCTCTTAGCTCCGTGCTTATTGAGCAAGATCGTATCGTAGCCCTTGGCGATAAAGCAATTGCGGCCGCGGATGAGTGGGTTAATGTTATCGACGGCAGCGGTTGTACGCTGATTCCCGGTCTCGTCGATGCACACTGCCATATTAGCTATGATCGGCCTAAATCCAACGATGAATTATTCTTTCATCGTCGGCCTGGTCTCGCCAGTATTGTGGCCTCGGTTAATGCCCAGAAAGTATTGCGCGCTGGGGTAACAAGTTTTTTCGACGCCAACTGCATATTTGATGTTGGTATTGATCTGAGAGATGCAATGGAAGCAGGGGTTATAGAAGGCCCTCGTATGGCGACTGGAGGTAACGTGTTGATCACTAGCGTAGGTGGCACTGCTGGCAGGCTATTACCCAATAGCGGTAGGCTGGGTTACGCGGCTATCGTCCAGACTGCTGACGAGATTGTCCGTGAAATTCGTTGCCAAGTAAAAGCTGGCTGTGATTGGATCAAGATCCATGTGAGCGGCCTTCCGGTGCGTAAAACGCCAATGCACGACAACGGCGAAATTCAAGCTTGGACATTGGATGAGTTGCGGCTTGTCTGTGACACAGCGCATGCCCTAGGGGTGCCTGTCGTGGGTCATTGCCGTAACGCGTCCAGCACCAGAGATGCTGCACTCGCAGGTTTCGACATGATATTACACGCCTCTTATATGGATGAAGAGGCGCTAGGTGTGGTGATCGATAAGGGTGTACCTCTAGTTCCTACGTTCACATTCTTAGCTAACTTAATTGATTATGGCGATAAAATTGGCGCAGATCCGGCGCTGCAAAATATATTCCGTAATGAGATCGCGCAGAGTTCTGCTATGTTACGTCGCGCCTATGACGCGGGTGTCCCGCTAATGTGTGGCAGCGAGAGTGGTTTTTCGGTCACCCCTTATGGCGACTGGCACTACCGAGAAATGGGTCTGTTTGTGGAGCATCTGGGTCTCACTCCGTTGGAGGCCATTGCCTGTGCAACAGAAGCTGGATCGAGTATTTTTGGTCTGCAAGACGAATTAGGGCGCATTGAAGAAAACTATATTGCCGACCTAGTGCTAGTTGAAGGAGACCTTGAGGAAGATATTAATTTACTAGGGGAAAAGAATAATATTCGTGCGGTCTTCAAGGCTGGCAAGCTAGTGAATACGGATCAGCCATTGCCTGGTGATTGGAATATCCCAGGCTGGCGAGCTGGGCAGTATTCAACGGACATCTTAACCTATGACTTGGCCCATAAAAAGTGAAGCATTACCGTGGGTCTGTGACCCAATCGAGAGAGTAATCTATGAGCACCGACACATCGACACAAAGGGTTTTAGTGAGTGCTGCCAGCAGTGGTATTGGTAAGGCAACAGCTTGTGCCTTTCAACTGGCTGGTGCGCAGGTTGCCATCTGTGCTCGTGGAGAAGAGCAATTAAAAGAGGCTCAGAAGGAAATTGAAGCTACGACAGGTAAGCCGGTGCTAGCATTTGTTGCCGATCTCAGTGTGGCGGCGGATATTAGTAATATGATGGATGACCTGCTCGGCCAATGGGGTACGGTGGATGTTTTGGTTAATAATGCCGGAGGGCCACCACCAGGTAATCATGACAGTATCAATGATGAGCAGTGGGGCGCCGCATTTGATTTAACCTTACGTTCTGCGGTTCGCCTGACTAACCTAGTTTTGCCGGGTATGAAAGCCTCCGGCGGTGGACGGATCATTAATTTGTCATCATATTCGGTAAAACAGCCAATGGAGGCTATGCTGTTATCCAACAGTTTGCGCCTTGCTGCATTGGGGTGGGCTAAGACCTTGTCCAATGAAGTTGGGCAACACAATATCTTGGTCAATACCATCTGCACAGGCTGGACGCAGACTCAGCGTGTTGATCAATTACTTGAAGTGCGCGCTGATGAACAGGGTGTAGATCCGCGCGAGCTTGCCAACCAACTCATCTCGAAAATACCTCTGCGGCGTTTGGCCCAGCCAGAAGAAATAGCCGCGGTGGCTCTTTTTCTTGCCTCACCGGCAGCTAGTTATATTACTGGTGCTGCGATACCAGTCGATGGCGGCTGCGCGCAAACGGTTTAGGAGACGTCGTGACTATCACAATGAACAATGCCAAAACTATCGATGTGCACGCACACATTGTACTGGCCGAGAGTATGCATCAGGCGGGTGTGTTTGGTCCTGAAATAGGTTGCGATGAGAATAACAAGCCTTGGTTCCGCGTTGGCGATTATTACTTGCATGGTGTGAAGTATGAGAACAGTGCTTTTATGGATATGGAGATTCGTCTCAGGGGAATGGACTTAGCTAGAATAGATTGCCAAATTTTGTCGCCAAATCCATTGAGCTACTTTCATTTTATCGGAGCTAGCGATGCCATTAACTTTTGCCAGAAGCACAATAACGCGCTGCAATCCCGTATCAAAGCCTACCCTGATCGCTTTCGTGGTTTAGCTGCGCTGCCCATGCAGGATATTGCCGCTGCCTGCGACGAATTAGAGCGAGCCATCATGGAATTGGGCCTAGTCGGCGCCTATATGGGAACTGACATTGGGCAACATCTCGACAGCTCAGAACTAGACCCATTCTATGAGAAATTAGTCGCACTCGATGTGCCGCTCTTTATTCACCCTGCCCCAGCTGGTCTTGATGGGCCCAAAGGCGACCCTAATTTGACCCAGTATGACTTGGATATATTAACGGGCTTTGCCTCCCAAGAGACACTCGCCATAGCGACCCTTATCTATGGTGGTGTGTTGGAAAGACATCCAAATTTAGATATTTGCTTTAGTCATGCCGGCGGTGCCATCCCTATGTTAATAGGCAGACTCAATGAGGCTGGAATGCGCCGCCCTTGGGCTAGCGAAGCGTTGCGTAAAGACGGTGCTTTTGAAACCTATTTATCGAAATTATGGTTTGATAATCATGTTCATGATGCGCGGGTACTGGATTTTGTGATCAATGTACTGGGCACCGACCATCTTCTTTTAGGTACTAATTTTGCTGGCTGGGATCAGCACAATGTGGGCACCGATACTGACTGGTTGAAGTTACTTGCCGATAATGCCAGACGCTTATTGCGTATCAACCAATGAGCGAAACTAGAGTACGAGGAGTAGTTTTATGAGACGAGCGATTGTAACCGGCGGCGCCACAGGTTTGGGAGCGGATATGGCCGCTGCCTTAGTCAAAGCTGGCTATCAAGTCGGCATTATGGACCTGGATAGGCGGCAAACTGAAGCGACCGCCAGTCGGCTTGGTAATGCAATACCATTAATAGCTAGTGTTAGTGACAGTGATGCGGTCGAAGCGGCCTTTACAGCGTTCGGAGAGGCTCCCGATCTATTGATCAACAATGCTGGTATTGTTCGTATTGGCCCGCTGCATGAGCAGGCTGTCTCAGATTACACCCAGGTGATAGAAACTAATCTGCTCGGCCCATGCCTATGCTGTCGAGTTGCCGTTAAGGGCATGATTGCTAGAGGGTCGGGACATATTATCAACATAACGTCAGTCAACGGAGTCCATCCCGCACCAGGCGTTGGTCTGTATGCGGCTACCAAGGCGGCACTACACTCTTTGACTCAATTAATGTCAATTGAATGGGGTCCCTTTGGCATTCGAGTCAACTCTATAGCCCCTGGATTTATCGATGGAGGAATGTCGAAACCCTTCTTTGCAGACCCAAAAGTACGTGAGAAGCGCATCAGCGGAGTGCCATTGCGCTCGTTGGGAGATGCCAGTGATATCACCAATGCGGTGTTATTTTTGGATTCTGAAGCGGCTAAATACATAACAGGCAATGAAATGGTTGTTGATGGAGGCGTAACCAACAGTGTGTTTGCGCATCTTCCTCGGGAGTAGTTAATAACATTGCAGATAATCACTAGTTACAAAAGGTTATGTTGTGTTGCTTGATTAATATCTAACACGGCATATTTGGAGTAAGAATAATAAGTGGCCTTAAATAATGACCAATACCAATACCAATACCAATACCAATACCAATACCAATACCAATACCAATACCAATACGCAAGATTATAAGCTAACTCAAACGATGCTGCGGATCAAAGATCCGGCGATTTCAATTCCTTTTTACCGCGATGTACTAGGAATGACCTTACTCGATCGCTATGACTTCGGCAGCATGAAGTTTTCACTCTATTTTCTCGCTTACGAGAACGGGCTGGTTGGCGAGCCACCAGCGGCTGGGCCGGCTAAGGTTGCTTGGGTGTTCAGTCAGACAGGTACCATCGAATTGACGCATAACTGGGGCACTGAAGCAGATAATGATTTTGGTGGTTATCATTCGGGCAATGAAGAACCTAAGGGTTTTGGGCATATTGGTATCACGGTGCCGGATGTTTACGCCGCTTGTGAGCGCTTCGATGAACTTGGTGTAGAGTACGTTAAGCGGCCGGATGACGGCTCGATGAAGGGCTTAGCATTTATAAAAGATCCCGATGGTTATTGGATAGAGGTACTATCTACAGAGGGCATCTCTAATATCATTACCAGCGCTGTAGCCGGCAACCGATGAGATGCAGGGCCCGTTCATTAGATAAATTTAAGGGCTAATTATTTAAAAATTAGAGGCTTGTACCCTCAGCATAAAAAGCGCTTTAGGTAGTACTCATCTACTACCTAAAGAGACTAGTGTTAGTATAGATTTTTAGTCGGAATATCATCAACAACAAACAAGTGCGCGAGGGAACCCATGAGTCAAGGTACAGAGCAATATAATCCAGATTATAACCCTACCGGCATAGAAGGCGGCGTCGATACCAACTTGTTGCCATGGATCGTGATCAAAGAAGTGCCGGGCATGTCTTTAAAAACCATGAGAGCGAGTGCCGAAACGGGTGCCTATTCAGTTATCGTGAAACTCGATGCTGGTTCAAAAATTCCAGCTGCGGTTTATCTAAGTGGTATGGATCTAACATTATTATCTGGCCAAATTACCTATAGGCAGGATGATCAGGAAAGTCAGTTGATACCGGGCACCTGGGGCTATATTTCAGCAAACTCAAAGGTCGCGGAAATGCGCGCGGATGAGGAGTCGGAGTTTCTTGCGAATTTTTATGGCGCTGTCGCTTTTCTAGATGACCAGCAATCGATAGCAAGTATTCTAACTAGTCTTGATATTATGCGTTTGGCTCGACAATATGGTGTGACATTGGTGCCTAGCACGCTATCAGCTTGTATACAGGATCGCCCAGAAGAACTAAAAAATAGTCCTGAGCCGCTCGCTATTTCTGCCCAAAATGGGCAGAAATTGGTTGACTCTGTGCAGGGTGAAACGGCAGGTACTGGTGGCTTCAATCATCCGCACTTCGTAGACACTAGGCAGGTGCCCTGGGTAATTCTCCCTGACCTACCTGATATTGGATTAAAGATTTTGCGTGTTAGTGAAGACAATGGTGTTATCTCATTGGTTGTGCGACAGAATGGTGTTGCGTCGGGACACACCCACATTGGCTCTAGTGATTTTTTCGTTCTAAACGGGCACATTGGTTATCGTGCTGGGCCTCCAGAGGGTTATGGTCCGGGCGTATGGTTTTTTGAGCCATCAGGCGCTCGCCACGATGCGACCCAGCGGGTGACCGATGAAGATTTGATTTATACAGCCAATGTCTACGGGCCCCTTATTTTTAATGAAGGGAAAGGGACGCCTATCTCTGCCATGCTCTCATGGATAGAGTATAAAGAGCTAGCAGCAGCCTTTGGCGTGGAGTTGATTCCTAGCGCGAATCCCAATGATACAACGCTATTGGCGTCCACTATGTTAAAGGCACTGGCTTAAGTTAAGGCGTGTTTGGCTTTTAATAACTGCGACTAGCTTGCGTGAGCCACCACTAGGCGCCGTTAACCATTAGCGGTGGCTTTAATTTTTATGTTTAGTAGTGCTTGAGAGACGATATGCCCCTTCAACATATAGTGTGGTTAAAGAAAAAAGATTATTGTAGTCAGCAACAAATGCAAGTTCTGCTGGACGAAGTCTGCAGTTTGGTAAAAGTCATTTCAGAGATACAAAGTGTTAGTAGTGGTATAAATATAACTGATCGCGCCGACGGCTTTACCCACGGAATCATAGTGACGGTGGCCCATCAACAGGCGCTCCAAACTTATATTAGTCATCCTGCCCATGTTGCTGTTGGTAAAAAACTGGTTAAGAATGCCGATATTCTGGCCATGGATTATGAGTGTTAACTGATGTTTTATGGTAAACCCACATCCCTTATCGATAGAGACTAACAACAGTTACATGATGAAAGGGCAGGCTGTTTAATAGCGGACGCTAAGGTGTTGGGCCTTGATATTTTTTAATTGATTTAAAGTGAAGATTTCATGAGTAATTTAATTGATAAACTCTCTGCGATTTTAGACCGCTCAAGCCTTTTCCTTGGTGAGGATATTAGTGAAAAATATCATGCAGACTGGAGTGGTGCAGATCCCTGTGCGCCATCTATTTTATTAAAGCCCAAAACAACAGATCAACTATCTGAGATAATGGCCCTGTGTTTTGAATATGACCAGCCCGTCGTAATTCAGGGTGGATTGACCGGCCTCGCTGGTGGTGCAACTCCCCTAACCGGAGAATTAGCGATTTCTCTTGAGAGAATGCGGGGAATAGAAGCTATCGATCCTTCAGGGATGACATTGACTGCACTAGCGGGAACGCCGTTGCAGGTATTACAGGACGCAGCGGATGATCATGATCTCTCGTTGCCCTTAGATTTAGGCGCCCGAGGGAGTTGCCAAATCGGTGGAAATGTATCTACCAACGCGGGAGGTACTGAAGTCATTCGCTATGGCATGACTCGCGCGCTGGTTTTAGGTTTGGAAGCTGTTTTGGCCGACGGCACCCAGATTAATGCCATGAACACATTAGTCAAAAATAATTCGGGTTACGACCTTAAGCATCTTTTTATTGGCTCAGAGGGGACCCTGGGCATTGTAACACGCGTGGTATTGCAGCTGCAGCCGAAAGCTCGTAGTACTCATACCGCACTCTGTGCAGTGGCGGACTATGCATCAGTTATTAAATTATTGGTTGAACTTAAGCGTAGTCTTGGTCCCGGGCTGACAGGTTTTGAGCTTATGTGGGATAACTATTACGAAAAGGTGCTAGAAGTGATTCCGGCATTGTCGAGTCCTTTAGACGGCCAATTTCCATTTTATTTGTTGGTGGAATACCTCGATAATGATCAAGAGTTGGGAGCGGACCGCTTTGAGACCGTGTTGTATAAACAGTTGGAACTAGGGGTTTTACAGGACGCAGTTATTGCTAAATCCCACCAAGATGCGGAGAAATTTTGGCAGATACGCGATGGTATTGGGGAACTATTTCAAGTGCTGGGGCCGGTATCCAACCAAGATGTCAGTCTCCCTATTGCAGTTATTGGTTTATTTACCACTGACCTTGAGCGGCGATTAAAGGCTAAATACCCAGATATTGCAGTTTTACTATTTGGACATATTGGTGATAACAATATGCATATCTGTGCCTATACTGGCCGCGAGGAAGATAAGACTAAGATAAGTCATGACATTATGCAGTTGATTGGTGAATATTCTGGCGCCATCACTGCAGAACATGGTGTAGGTATTTTGAAGCGCGATTATCTCCCGCTATCGAGAAGTGCTACGGAAATCGCGTTGATGAAAACTCTAAAAGTTGCTATGGACCCCAAGGCCATTCTCAATCGAGGTCGTGTCTTCGAATAAGCTATCCAGCCAATCGCTCTACCGATGCCTTGTAATGAGGTAAAGATGTTTTAAAAAGCCATGCGGCAAAGGGAAGTGTTAGGCCGCCCGTGAGAGATATGGACCAATTCAATGCGCTGGCATCGGCAAGTATAAAATCGGTTATAAAGGCCGTTAACTGAGGCCCTAGTGTCAATCCAAATATCATCATGAATAACGCAAATACTGCCGTTAACTGACCTCTTACGTTGGGTGCTGCCACCCCACCCACTGCGAGTAAGCCCAGCTGGGAGTGAGTTATTGTCAATTCTGGTGTTTAGCCAGTCGAATCAAGCGGCCTTCTGATTGGCTTTTGTCACCTCGATTCCGTCTTTGAATTGAACTCCCGTTATCACCTTTGCCAGGTAATCAAATCCGCGCAGCTTGCGCCAGTTTTTCTGTGCACACTGACTCAACTTGAACATCATGTGCAGCATCCCATCTCGGGTCAGGCACCCTTTAGAGCGCTTGGTTCGGTGACGAATCGTGCCGAACGTTGATTCGTAAGCGCCAATAAATCGACCCATTTACCTCAGGCGTACTGAGCCACCTTTTTTTTTGAAACCCGCTCCAGCGGCACATTCCAAGGCAGCAGCTGTTCAAGCTTTTCCAGGGTGTCCGCGTCGG
>Ga0335398_10010310_pt1 | contig 10651 bp, 6 predicted proteins | sample BON03_FD_205742 | JGI IMG/M metagenome (GOLD analysis project Ga0335398, IMG submission 205742) | Freshwater microbial communities from Lake Bonney liftoff mats and glacier meltwater in Antarctica - BON-03 (spades assembly) (version 2) | ecosystem: Environmental > Aquatic > Freshwater > Ice >...
CGGAATCTCACGGCCCGGAATCTCACGGTACAGTGTCGTGGCTTCGCTGGCGGAACCGCGCCGCACCGCCAGCGCCCGCACCTCCACCACCCGCACCGTCCCCCGCCACGGCAGGGTCACGATGTCGCCCACGCGCAGGCGGGCATGCGGCTTGTCGGTGGGCTGGCGGTTGATGCGCGGCCCACCACGGCCGATGAAGGCGGCGCAATCCGACCTCTGGCGCATGAAGCGAGCGCACCACAGCCATTTGTCCAGGCGCTGCCAGCCGACATCCTCCTGGTCGCCGCTCATGGCAGGCGGCGCCGGCCGCGCAGCGTCGCCAGCGCGGCGAAGGGTCCCTGAGGTCGCTCGTCGGGCAGGTCCACGGCCTCCGGCTCCGGCCGCCGCCGCCGCACCGGCGCCATCATCGCCGGTGCCGGCGGCCCATAGTGCCCCGGCGGCAGCGTGGCGGCGGGAAACAGCCGGAAGCCCAGGCGGCGCAGCACCGCTGGCAACAACTCGGCCTTCACCGACAGGCGCGAGGCAAGGTCCGGCGGCTGCGGCGTGGGGCGCCCCCGGCCCGACCAGGCCAGGTCGGCGCAGATCCGCTCGGCCACATCCAGCCGCACCAGCACCGGCCCGGCCTCTACCCAGCCCAGCGCGGCAGCAAACCCATCCGGCCAGTCCGCCGGCGGAGCGAGCGACACGCTCCCCGGCGGCGGCAGGGCGGGGCCCGCCCCTACTTGGCCCGCTCCCACTTGGCCCGCCCCCCCTTGGCCCGCCCCCCCTTGGCCCGCCCCCCCTTGGCCAAGCCACCAAAGCATGGCCCGCAGCCGGGTGGGGTGCGGCTTGAGCATCGCCGGCATGTACAGCGCGTGGCGGCCCACCCGCACGCCCAGGGCCTTGAGCTGGCGTCGCGGGCCGGCCGGCATCTCGCTGTCCGGCTCCAGGGCAGTGGTCACGCCCAGCCCTTCGGCCACGCGGTGCAGGGCGCCGCGCAGGGCGGGTGCCGTGCGCGCGGCATCGGCGGCGGCGAACAGGGCCGGCAGGACGGCGCGCAAATGAGCGTCGAGGAAACGCTGCAGGCGGAAGCGGATGCGCTCGCGCTGGGCACCGTCGATCAGCGGGAAATCGCGCACCTCCACCAGCGGGCGCAACCGGCTCGCGCCGCCGCGCAGGGTGGCGACTGGATGGCCTTCCCAGCCGATCGACGGGATTGGCACGGCCGGCGGCAGCAGCAACGCGAGGCCCTCATCCTCCACCGCCTCCAGCCGCGCAACCCGGCGCGGGATCTCCGCCCCCAGGGCACGGCGGGCGGCGCGCAGCACCAGCTTGCGGGCGTCGCCCTCGGTCATCGGGTCGGGCACAAAGGCGAAGGCTTCCAGGTGGCCGACCGGATGGCCCTCCACCACCACCTCGCCGCGCCGAGTCACCGCCGACAGCAACGCCTCGGTGGAACCCGGCTCCAGCCGGCGCATCAGCATGGCGGCGCGGCGGTCGACGAAACGGGCGATGAGCTTCTCGTGCAGCGCGTCCGACAGCAGGTCCTCGGCTTCGCGCGCGCGGCCCTGCCAGTGCGCGGCGTCGGCCACCCAGTCCGCCCGGGCGGCGATATAGGACCACACGCGCACGCCGGACAGGCGCTGCATCAGCGTGTCGATATCGCCATCGGCGCGGGTCAGGGCGGCGACCTGCCCGGCGATCCAGTCGGTGGGAATGTGGCCGTCGCGCACCACGTGGCCGAAGATGCGCGCGCACAGCCTTGCATGGCTGTCATCGGCGATCTTGCGGAAATCGGGCACCTGGCAGGCCTCCCACAGCAGACGCACGCGCGAACGGCCGCGTGCCAGCGCGCGGATCTCGGGGTCACGCGCCAGGGTGGCCAGCGTCTCCATGTCGGTGGCGTCGTTGCCGCGCACCAGGCCAGGGCCGGGCGGCGGCGCGAGCAGCCCGGCGAGCAGCGCGTCGATATGGGAGAAGTCGAGCGCGCTGTTGCGCCAGCACAGCTGTTCCAGCGGCTCGAAGCTGTGGCCTTCCACTGCGCGCACCAACTCGTCGTCCAGCGGCGGGCAGTCGGCGGTGCTGCCGAAGGTGCCGTCGCGCATGCCGCGCCCGGCCCGCCCGGCGATCTGCGCCACCTCGGTCGCCATCAGGCGGCGCGGGCGGTGGCCGTCGAACTTGGACAGGCGGGCGAAGGCGACGTGGTCCACGTCCATGTTCAGCCCCATGCCGATGGCATCGGTGGCAACGAGGAAATCGACCTCCTTCTCCTGGTACAGCGCCACCTGGGCATTGCGGGTGCGTGGGCTGAGGCGTCCCATCACCACCGCACAGCCGCCGCGGCGCCGGCGGATCTGCTCGGCGATGGCGTAGACCTCGGCGGCGCTGAAGGCGACTACCGCACTGCGCGGTGGCAGGCGCACCAGCTTGGCCGGGCCGGCATGGCTGAGTTGCGACAGGCGCGGGCGGGTTTCCACGCGCAGGCCGGGCACCAGGCGCTGCAACAGCGGGCGCACCGTCTCGGCGCCGAGGAACATCGTTTCCACGAGGCCGCGCGCATGCAGCACCCGGTCGGTGAAGACGTGGCCGCGGTCGGGGTCGGCGCAAAGCTGGATCTCGTCGACGGCGAGGAACTCGGCCCGGCGGTCGAGCGGCATCGCCTCCACGGTGCAGGAGAACCAGCGCGCCTCGGGGGGCACGATCTTCTCCTCGCCGGTGATCAGCGCCACGTGGCGAGCGCCCTTGCGGGCGACCATGCGGTCGTAGTTCTCACGGGCCAGCAGGCGCAGCGGAAAGCCGATGATGCCGGACGCGTGCGCCAGCATGCGCTCGATCGCGAGGTGCGTCTTTCCCGTGTTGGTGGGGCCGAGCACCGCCTTCACCCGGGGAGCGAATCCCGACATGGCGCGATGGTCCGATGCTGCGCTGCGAAATGCAAGCGATGCATGATGACCAGCGGATGAACCCGTTGAAACCGACTGCATAGGCTACATATTCCCGGCGCACGGTTGGCTTGCGGATAGGGGCTTGGTGATGACGGCACAGGACGGCACGGTCGAACGGCACGATTTCGGCGCGGAGGTGGGGCGGCTGCTCGACCTGGTGGTGCACTCGCTCTACTCGGAGCGGGAAATCTTCCTGCGCGAACTGGTGGCGAACGCCGCCGATGCAACCGACCGGCGCCGCTTCGAGGGCCTGACCAATCCGGCGCTGACGCCGCCCGAAGGGGCCGCGGTGCGCATCGTGCCCGACAAGCCGGCCCGCACGCTGACCATCAGCGACGTCGGCATCGGCATGGACCGCGACGAACTGATCTCCCATCTCGGCACCATCGCGCGCTCGGGCACCCGTGCCTTCGGCGAGAAGCTGGCCGAGGCGGCGCCCGACCAGCGGGTGAACCTGATCGGCCAGTTCGGCGTGGGCTTCTATTCCGCCTTCATGGTGGCCGACCGGGTGGACGTGACCTCGCGCAAGGCGGGCACCGAGAACGCCTGGACCTGGAGCAGCGACGGGCGCGGCGCCTTCACCCTGGCCGCGGCCGAGCGCGAGCAGGCCGGCACGGAAATCGTGTTGCACATGAAGGCCGATGCCGAGGAATACCTCGACCCGATGCGCCTGGAGACCGTGGTGCGCAAATGGGCCGACCACGTGACCATCCCGGTCATGATCGCGCGCGACGGCAAGGATGTCGCGGCCAACGAGGGCACCGCCCTGTGGCGCAAGCCGCGCGCCGAAGTGTCCGAGCAGGACTACCACGGCTTCTACCGCCATCTCGGCCTGTTCTTCGACACGCCCTCGGCCACCATCCATTGGCGCGCCGAGGGGACGGTGGAGTTCCATGCCCTGCTGTTCATCCCCGGCATGAAGCCGTTCGAGCCGGCCGGGGAGCAGGAGCGGGTGTCGCGCCTGCGCCTGCATGTGCGGCGCATGTTCATCACCGACCGGGCCGAACTGCTGCCGCCGTGGCTGCGCTTCGTGCAGGGGGTGGTGGACACCGAGGACCTGCCGCTGAACGTCTCGCGCGAGATGCTGCAATCCACGCCGGTGCTGGCCCGCATCCGCCGCGCGGTGACCAACCGGGTGCTGAGCGAACTGAAGAACCAGGCCCGCGACGCCGACGCCTACCGCGCCTTCTGGGAGAATTTCGGCGCCGTGGTGAAGGAGGGGGTGTGGGAGGACAGCGAGCACCGCGCCGAGATCGCGCCGCTGCTGCGCTTCCATTCGTCGGCCGAGGAAGGGCTGGTGTCGCTGCCCGAGTATGTCGGGCGCATGAAGGAGGGGCAGGAGGCGATCTATTTCCTGGCCGGCGACAACATCGAGACGCTCCGGCGCTCGTCGCAGCTGGAGGGCTTCCGCGCCCGCGGGGTGGAAGTGCTGCTGATGACCGACGCGATCGACGCCTTCTGGCCCGACCGGATGGACAGCTTCGACGGCAAGCCGATCCGCAGCGTGACCCATGGCGCCGCCGACCTGGCCGCCATCGCCCCGCTGGAGGCGCCGCTGGGCGAAGCGGCGGAGACCGATGCCTTGGTCACCGCCCTGAAGGCCGCCCTGGGCGAGGCGGTGTCGGACGTGCGCACCACCGAGCGGTTGGTGGACAGCGCCGTGGTGCTGGCCGCCGGCGGGGCGGGGGCGGACCTGCAGATGCAGCGCCTGCTCAAGCGGGCCGGGCGCGGGGCCATGGCCACGGCACCGGTGCTGGAACTGAACGCCCGCCATCCGCTGATCTCGGCGCTGGCGGCACAGGTGGCGGCCGGGGTGGCGATCGAGGGGCCGGCCGGCATGCTGCTCGACCTTGCACGCATCCAGGACGGCGACCCCCCGCGCGACCCTGCCGCCTTCGCCCGGCAGGTGGAGCGCAGCCTGCAGGAGGCGGTGGTCGCCGGCCCCTGAGGGCGGCCACCCTGGGGGCAGCCACCCCTTGGGAAGCCCGCGGGTCCGCCCGAAGCAGGCCGCGCCGGAGGCTTCCAGGCGCCGTCGCTCCGGTCTATGGCGCCCTCTCACCAAACTGTTATCTCACGCAAGGGTTACGGATTTTTTAGAAACATTCCGGAATTCGTTTCCGTAACGAGGTTGTATTATAGCGCCCTGGGTGCCATCTGATTGCAGCGTTGAATCTATACCGTGTGTCTGGATTCTTTCATGAAAGGTGCGGTCGTGTCCGACCACGAAATGCCGTTCGTTCTGGAAACACAACAATCGCGCCCGCTGCACGCCGTGCGGCCAGGGGGGCTCGAGGCGTTCCTCGCCGGCCTCCCCGCGCCCCAGGCGGCCTTCCTGCGCGACTCCGGATTTGGCGCCCTGCCCCAGGAACTGCGGTTGCTGCCCGGGCCAGACGGCGTGGCTGCGGCCGTGCTGGGAATTGGAAAGGATCGTTCCCCCTTTGCATTTGGCGGTTTGGCCTTCTCACTTCCCGAAGGTGCGTGGAAACTGGTAGACGGAGATTACGATTTTTCGACCGCCGTGCTTGGATTCGGCCTCGGCGCCTACCGCTACGTCCAGTTCCGCAAGCCGCGGCGCCCGGCCGCCCGCCTGGTCACCGACGGCCGTGCCACGCGGGCGCTGTCCCAGGTTCGCGCAACATGGCTGGTGCGCGACCTGATCAACACCCCGGCCAACCTGCTGGGTCCGGCTGAACTCGCCGCCGCCGCCGTGGCCCTGGCCGCCGAACACAAGGCGGCCTGGACGCTGACCGAAGGCGCCGATCTCGCCCGCGAATACCCCACCATCGCCGCCGTCGGCCGCGGCTCGGAACGCCCGCCATTGGTGGCGACCTTCCGCTGGCAAGGCAGCCGGGCGGCGGCCGACGCGCCGCTGGTCTCGCTGTGCGGCAAGGGCGTGTGCTTCGACACCGGCGGCTACGACCTCAAGCCCAGCAGCGCCATGTTACGTATGAAAAAGGACATGGGCGGCGCGGCGACCGTGCTGGGCCTGGCCGCCATGCTGATGGACGCCGACCTGCCGATCCGCCTGGCGGTGCGCATCGGCTGCGTGGAGAACTCGGTATCCGGCACCGCCATGCGCCCGCTGGACGTGCTGTCCACCCGCCGCGGCCTGTCGGTGGAGGTCGGCAACACCGACGCCGAAGGTCGCCTGGTACTGTGCGACCTGCTGGCCGAGGCCTCCGACGAGCGGCCGGCAGTGCTGGTGGATTGCGCCACCCTGACCGGCGCCGCGCGCGTGGCTGTGGGGCCCGACCTGCCGGCCTTCTTCACCAACGACGATGGCTGGGCCGAGGCGCTGCAGGTCGCCGGGGCCGCAACGCACGATCCCTCCTGGCGCCTGCCGTTGTGGGATGGCTACGATTCCTGGCTCGACAGCCCCATCGCCGACCTCAACAACGTGGGCACCAAGCCGATGGCCGGCGCCATCATTGCCGCATTGTTCATGCGCCGCTTCGTGGCACCCGGAACCACTTGGGTCCATTTCGATCTTTATGCATGGAACGACACGTCACGACCCGGACGCCCCGAAGGGGGAGAGGCGCAGGCGATGCGAGCCGTGTGCGCCGCCATCGAGGCAAAGCTGCTCGCAGCCTGACCCGGCCGCCGACCCACGGCGGCCCTCGTGCAGTAAATCCCGGCCGCCGACGCGCGGCGGCCCTCGTACAGCAAGACCCCGGCCGCCGACGCGCGGCGACCTCAATCAGCAAAAGGATCCTCTAGATGGCTACCAACCCGACTTCCGAAAATCTGGTGGGCGTGTTGCGCGATACCATTGTCTCCCTCGTGCGCCGCGACGGACCCGACCTCTCCGCGCGCCAGCTTGGCGTGTTCCTCACCTGCTACCTCCAGGAAGGCGCGCACACCGTGCGTGGCCTCGCGGCCGAGCTGAACGTGTCCAAGCCCGCCATCACCCGCGCGCTCGACCGGCTGGGCGAGCTTGACCTCGCGCGCCGCAAGGTGGACCCGATGGACCGCCGCAGCGTCCTGGTGCAGCGGACCCTGAAGGGCACCGCCTTCCTGCGCGACCTGCGCAGCATCATGGCCGAGGCGCAGACCACGGCGCGCAAGGCCTCTGGCGAGGCGCCGGCCAAGAAGTCCGCCACCGGCTGAGCCTGCCGCCTTCACTTGACGCGCCGACATCCTGGCATGGGGCCGGCCTATATGGTCTGATGCGGGGATGGCAAACCCGTTCGATCCCGCGACGTGCGGCTATCCGCGCGACATGGTGGGCTACGGCCGCAACCCGCCCGACCCGCAATGGCCGGGCGGGGCCCTGCTGGCACTCAACATTGTCGTCAACTACGAGGAGGGCGGCGAGAGCAGCGTGCTGCATGGCGACCCGCAGAGCGTCGCCTTCCTGACCGAACACATCACCACCGCCCAGGTGGGCGTGCGCGCCCTGACCGCCGAGAGCCTGTGGGAGTTCGGCAGCCGGGTGGGCTTCTGGCGCCTGTGGCGGCTGCTGTCCGGTCGCGCCCTGCCGGTCACCTGCTTCGGCGTGACAATGGCCATGGCGCGCAACCCTGAAGCGGTAGCGGCGATGAACGAGGCGGGATGGGAGATCGCCAGCCACGGTCTGCGCTGGAATATCGACCCGCCGACCGACCCCGCCGGCGAGCGTGCCGAAATCGAGCACACCCTGGCCCTGCACGCCGAGATATGCGGCGCCCCGGCCGTCGGCTGGTACAACCGCTCCAGCGCCACCACCTACCGCCTGCTGAGCGAGATCGGCGGCATGCTGTATTTCGCCGACAACTACGCCGACGAGTTGCCGTTCTGGGCGGACGTTGCCGGCAAGCCGGAGCTTTTCGTGCCCTACACGCTGGAAGCCAACGACATGCGCTTCGCGGTGGCGGGCGGCTTCCCCGACGGCGAGGCCTTCTTCACCTATCTGCGCGACACCTTCGACGTGCTGTACCGCGACGGGCTGGAAGGCCGGCCGCGCATGATGAGCCTGGGCCTGCACGGCCGCATCGCCGGCCGGCCCGGCCGCACCGCGGCACTGGAACGCTTCCTCGACCACGTCGCCGGCCACGAGCGCGTGTGGGTAGCGACGCGCGCCGACATCGCGCGCCACTGGCGGGCAAATTTCCCGCCGCCGGCCGCACCGCGGTCGCGCTGGTAGTCGCTCACAACGCCAGCTGATCGGGTGGCCAGGACCCCAGCCGGCTGAAGCGCGGCGATTTCTTGTGCTGGTGGCGGGTCATACGGCCCAGCACGTCGACCAGGAAATGCACCGCCTGCACCACATAGGGGCCTTTGTTCAGCATCACGCATTCGGCGCGCTGGGCCATCGCCGCATCGGTTGCCTCCGCGCGCGTCGGCAGGCCGTCGCTCACCAGATGGTCCAGTACCTGGGTGGCCCACACCACCGGCACCTGTGCTGCCTCGCACAGCCATATGATCTCCTCCTGCATCTCCGACATCCGGGCGAAGCCGAGTTCCACCGCCAGGTCGCCGCGCGCGATCATCACCGCCAGCTTCCCGCGCGCGCCGGCGGCCACGATGAGCCGCGGCAGGTTGCGCACCGCCAGCCGAGTCTCGATCTTCAGCATCAGCGGCAACGGCGGCAGGCCCGGGCGGCGGCGGGCCAGTTCGGTATCGAGCCGCACGATATCGTCGGGCCGCTGGACGAAGGAGAAGCCCACCAGGTCGGCCAGCCCGGCCACCACGTCGAGATCGGCGAGGTCGCGCGGCCCGAGCGGATCGAGGTCCAGCTCGGTGCCGGGGAAGTTCAGCCCCTTCTCGGGGCGCAGCCGCTCGCCCTTGGCGCGGGTGAGGGTGACCTCCAGTTCCGCCCGCCCGCCCGCGCGCGCCACCACGACCGTGCCGATGCGGCCGTCGTTGACCCACACCTCCGCGCCTTCCTCCAGCCGATCGATCACCTGCGGAAAGGCGATGGTGGCGATCAGCGTGTCGCTGTCGCGGGCATCGGCCATCGACTTCACCAGCACGAATCGGTCGCCGCGGAACAACCGCCCATGGCCGGCAGCATGCACCGTGGCGATGCGGCATTTGGGGCCGCCGATATCCATCAGGATGCGCACCTCACGCCCCGCGGCGTCGGCGGCAGCGCGCACCAGGGCGGCCATGGCGCGCCAGGCCTCGGCGTCGTCATGAGCGCAGTTGATGCGCGCGCACGACATGCCGGCCTCGACCAGCCCCCGCACCAGCGCCGCGTCGGTCGCCGCCTCCGACGGGAGGGTGACCATCACGCGGGTCTGGCGGTCGCCCGGCGTGCCGGCGAACAGGCTATGCTGGGCCCGGTCCAGCGCACGCTGGCCGGTGGCGAAGCTGGCACGCGGCGGATAGGGCGGCGGCGTCGGATCGCCGGTGATCCGCGCCAGGCTGGCCAGCAGCGCATCCAGGCTCGGCAGCACATGGGCCTCGCTGCGGCCGAGCGACGACAGACCGTGTGCGGCCAATGCGGCCTGCAGCACGGTCATGTCGATGGCGCGCAGGGCCAGGTAGTTGGCCAGGTTGCGCGCGCCGGCGGCGAAGGCGCGATGGGCCAGGCGCGGTCGCCAGTCCTGGTAGATGGCCAGCCCCCCTTCGGCCACCTCGCGGCGGATTTCACGGACGGCATCGCGCAAGGCGGCGGGATCGGGCTGCTTCATGTTCGGCTTTCCGGTATGGATCACGCACGGCAATGGCAACCAGGGTGGGGGCAGGCGGGGGCGGCACGAAGCGCCGTGCCGCTGGCTGCCATTGATCGCATCGCGGTACTGGCCCATCTAACGCGGCGGACGACACGCGCAGGCGACAGTACGATGAAATACATCTCCACCCGTGGGCAGGCCCCCGTTCGCGACTTCGCCGGCGTGCTGCTGGCGGGGCTGGCGGAGGATGGCGGGCTGTACGTGCCCGAGGCCTGGCCGCATTTCGGCCCGGCGGACTGGCGGGCGATGCGTGCCCTGTCCTATCCGCAACTGGCGGCACGGGTGATGCAGCCCTTCATGGGCGACTGCCTGCCGGCCGCCACCCTCCAGCGCCTGTGTGCCGAATCCTATGCCGGGTTCGGCCACCCCGCCGTGGTGCCGATGGTGCAGCTTGAATCGCATCTATGGACGCAGGAGCTGTTCCACGGCCCGACGCTCGCCTTCAAGGACATGGCGATGCAACTGCTCGGCCGGCTGTTCGACCATGTGCTGGCCGAGCGCGACCAGCGGGTGACCATCGTGGGCGCCACCTCCGGCGACACGGGATCGGCGGCCATCGAGGCCTGCGCCGGGCGGGCGCGGGTGGACATCGTCATCCTGCACCCCGAGGGCCGCACCAGCGAGGTGCAGCGCCGGCAGATGACCACGGTGATGGCCCCCAATGTCGGCAACATCGCCGTGGCCGGCAGCTTCGACGACTGCCAGGACCTGGTGAAGGCAATGTTTGCCGATGCGCCGTTCCGCCAGGAGGTGGCGCTGTCGGCGGTGAACTCGATCAACTGGGCGCGCATCGCCGCCCAAATCCCCTATTACGTCGCCGCCGCCCTGGCCCTGGGCGCGCCGGACCGTGAGGTCGCGTTTGCCGTGCCCACCGGTAATTTCGGCAACGTGCTGGCCGCCTGGGCGGCGCGGCGCATGGGGCTGCCGGTCGCCCGGCTGGTGATCGGGTCGAACCGCAACGACATCCTGTCGCGCTTCCTCGCCGCCAACGACATGTCGATGCACCAGGTGGAACCAAGCCTGTCGCCGAGCATGGACATCCAGGTCAGCTCCAATTTCGAGCGGCTG
>Ga0335398_10010311_pt1 | contig 10651 bp, 5 predicted proteins | sample BON03_FD_205742 | JGI IMG/M metagenome (GOLD analysis project Ga0335398, IMG submission 205742) | Freshwater microbial communities from Lake Bonney liftoff mats and glacier meltwater in Antarctica - BON-03 (spades assembly) (version 2) | ecosystem: Environmental > Aquatic > Freshwater > Ice >...
GTGGCGGTATTGCATGCGGCTAGCGTCATCCGGTGTTGGCGGCGTGCGGCGGGTGCGGCTAGCCTCCCGACGGCACCCGATGCCCGATGCACCCCCCCCACACACCTGATGACTGATGATGCCAGCCGCATCCAGAACATCATCCACAAGACACCGACACAGCTACCAACACACAATAACGCTAGCCGCACCCGCCGCACGCCCCCAACACCCGATGACGCTAGCCGCATGCAATACCGCCACAAGACATGTGCCACCAGCCCTGGCCCTAGCCCCATAGTATGCCCATAGTATATATATATATATATATATAATATATATATATATATATATAATATATATATATATTATAATATATATATATATATATATACTATATACCCTAACTAACTATATCATATATATATATATATATCACAGCATATACGTGTACCATATATATATACATAGTAAAATATTATATATATAATTATTAATAAATATATAAATATAACATATATACCATGTAACAACAAAAATTTTATATTTTATTAAAGTACAAGTAAAAGATAAAAGTAAGGTAGAAAATAGAAAACAGAAATAATATGGTTTTATAATTTTATTCCAGTTCTAACGTAATCTAAATCTATTTAATGATTAAATCTAAACTATCTACTATATAACGCAAAAAAAATAATGGTTAATTATCTAAACATACTTATTCTAATCACACTCATTAACACATCTATCCCTATCAACCACTCAACACTCAAAGATTACACACGCGGACACGGCACATCAACAACAGCCGCAAAGGTGCACAGATGAGCCGCGGCAAGTGCGGCCCAACGACAGGAGGGCATGGTGGGCGGTTAGTTTGAAGCACAGAGGCTATAGACACAGCATGTTAAAAAAGGCCACCATGATTCGGCATGGTAGCATGATAAGAGACAAAGGGGCACGGCTGCTGTGGCGCAGCAAGCCGCCCCGCCGACGGGAGGCGCCCGGTTCAGTCGCCCAGCCGACCATGCGCGAGGGGTATAGTCTCATCACGTGGCCGAGACGGGGGCGGCCGCGCTGAAGTTGAAGTGCGTAGCCATCGATGAGAGTAGATCCAGTCCGGAGAGCGCTGCGGACGTTTCAGCGACCTCGACGTGCCTCGCGCCCTGGTGCGGGTCCATGTGCCACTCGGCTCGCGGCGAGCTCGTATGCGAGTCCGGCGCGGCACCACACAGCGGTCGGCCCGGGGCCTCGCACGAAGGACGCTCCGGCGTGGGCGAGGCGGAAGCGTAGGGCGGGGAGAGCGAACCGGGCGGGGGCGAGGGGTGCGCCGTGGGCATGTCCGCGATGGGCGGTTCCTCGGACAACTCCTCGTCCGAGGAGGAGGCGGCCTCGTGCTGCGCGATGGTAGCGAGCAGCTGCGCCTTTCGCTGAGTCAGGTGCGCGGCGAGCACCAGCAGCTCGTGCTCCGCCGACGCCACGCTCGCCAGCTCAGAAACCAGGTGGCGCGGCACGGCGCGCGAGAGCGGTTCGGCGTCGTCTTCGAGCGGCGTGGAGGACTCAGAGGCAGTGCGGGTGAGCGGCTTAGCCAAGCTGGCCAGCTGCGCGCTCGCTTCCGGCGCCGAAGCCGCAGGGTCGGACCCGGCGGTGCCGCGGCTGGCGGGGACACCCGCGCTGCTCGGGTGCTGGGGGCCGCTGCCGAGCAGGAGACTGCTCGATGGTCGGCTGGTGGTTTGGGGGTTCATCGCACGGAGCTTCTGGCGTCGGTTCTGAAACCAGACTTGGACGGACTTTGGCGTCATCCCCACCTGCATGGCAAGGCTCTGGCGCGCCGGCGCCGAGGGGTGGCCCCCGTGCATGTCAAAGGCGCTGCATGAGGCAAGGGGGGTGAGGGGGCAGGTGAATATGGGGGCGTGTTGGATGGTGCTAGCAAATGAGATGCAACACACAGTGTCCAAGGCGCCACGCGGAACAAGGTGGAGCGGGCCGGGGCGGGGCGGCCTCGGGGGCGGGTCGTGTGGGAACGAGGAGCCCGCATCACAATAACAATAAAGAAGGGTGCGTGCGCTCGGCCGGGCGTTTGTGCTCACCTCTGTAGGATGACGAGCATGGCAGGTGTGATGCACGTCCTCGCCTTCTTCATCTGCGGGAAGAGGAATGAGGATAACGGGGTGAGTGAGTGCTCCAAGACCGAGGGGCACAAACGCAGGGCACGCGGTTGACTGTCTAGACAAGTTGCAGTGGCAGTGGCAGCTGATGATGCTTAACCTGATTCAAGTCCGACATGGAATTTGGAATTTGGTTGGAAGTTTCTCGGATCTGGATCTCATCATCAAATGGCTAATGGATGTCCCAAAATAACCTGAACACCGCAGAGCATAACTGACGCCCATATCATCATCTTTAACTTTAACTGATAACTGACGCTGACCACGTGCTGTCTACAGCTACAGGCAGCTACAGCTACGATTATATGTATATTTTATAAATGGTTAATATATTTAACGATTGGGATGCTGATTTTTCCTCTTCGTTCGACGAGGACCTTTCAGGGAGAAGAACCTCTCGATACCGGCGGTGGCCGGGTCTTTCCCCCTTCCCCTTCTCCTTCGATGCCTCTTCTGGTCTTCTTCTTCTGGCTTCTGGTTCTGGCCACTCGCCGGCGCCTGTGCCTGTGCCCTGTGCCTGTGCCTTGTGCCTTGTGCCTGTGGCGCCGGGGAGGTTCTTCTCGCGCTGCGCTCAGCTTTTGTGGTGTGTGTAGCGGAACTACGTGGTAGTCGTGTGAGTTGTATGTATGCAATGTATGTGTATATGTATCTCGAAGGATTTTTTTACAAATTACAAAAAACAAGAACAAGTTAAAGTTATACAAAAGTTAATAACAATAAAATAAGAATAAGAAGCGACACCGACTTATGACTTCAAAGGCAACACACGACGGAGAAGGACGAGAGCGCGTCGCGTCGAAGAATATGAGAGAGCGACTGTGTGCTATAGCTATAGGGCATCACGGCCGTCGGGTTTGGAGTCAGGGTCAGGGAGGGAGGCATGGATGCTCGGGCGCGATGCGCATTATGGGCAGCAGAGCAGGAAGACTGCTGGGTTAACCCGGCCAGCGTCTAGCCCAAGCAAGCGACGACACCGCAAGCGCCGGGCGGCCCTCAGGGGCCGCATACAAACGGCACACCCACCCACCAGCCCAACAAAAAATAACACCTCAGAAATTTGCGATGACCTTATCCTCGGCGATGCCCGAGTCTGCCGCGAGCGCCTTGACACCCTCGGCCATGCCCTTCATGCCGCAGATGAGCATCGCGCAGTCGGCGGCCACGCCCTTGGCGCGCGCGACGTCCTGGACGTAGCCCGTCGCGCCGCCCCAGCTGGCGTCGGGCTTGGAGAGCACGGGGACGCACTCGACGCCGAGCGCCGCCCACTCGCCAAACTTGTCCTGGTACGCCATCTGCGCCGCCGTCTGCGCGCCGTAGTAGAGTGTCACGTCCTTGCCCTTGAGCACGCCGCTCTCAATGACCGAGCGGATCGGTGAGATTCCCGAGCCGACGGCGAATAGGATGACGGAGGGCGCGTCGCCGACCGACTTGAACCCGCCGCCCATCACCTGGCTCATCTCGAGCTCCAGGCCCGCCGCCGCGTTCGTCAGCCAGCCCGTACCCGCAGACCAGTCCGAGGGCGGCTGCTCCTTGATCAAGAACTCAAACGACCCCGCGGCGCCGGGCGCCGAGGCCACGGCCATCGGGGACGCCTTCTCGGCGCCCACCTCGCGTAGCTGGACGTACTGGCCTGGCGTGGTGTAGCCGGCCGCGGTCTCCGCCGGCGGCTCGATCGTGACGGCCTTAAGGCCCTGGGAGGCATCCCGAATGCTCCCCACGGGAAGCTTCGTCCAGACCGGGTCGGGGCCCCAGCCCAGCGAGATGCGCCCAACGCGGTGCAGGATCGACCGCGGCGTCTGCTGCGCCACGCGCATCGACATTGGCACAGACAGGCCCGACGCACCCGTCAGGCCGAGGAGTAGAAGCGACGCAATCGTAGGCATGAAGCACGGTACTGGCAGCGGTGGTCACCTGCGCGCGCACAGCCTCCCAGGTCAGTGTTGCGTGCGCGCGACACTGTGCGCTACGCAGGCAAAGTGGCTGAATCGCAGGGTGCTGTGTAAGACGCGCGGCTCTCGGTTGGTTGTACTCGGCAGCCCATTGCGGCTTCTTAGCATGGTACTGCGAAAGGCGGCTGCCCGAGGGCCTAGTTTACTCGAGTCGATGTGCCCGATCGGCGCCAAATCTATTTGCGAGCCAATTTTAAACTTAGAGAAAATCTATTTGCGGGCCATTTCTAATTCTAACGAATCGGCGACGTCATGGCGGCGACGTAAGGCAGCCACAGGCTCGCAGCCTAGCTCCACGCCTGAAAGCCCCTCAACAACCTGCGGCAATTCCCCCGCAGGAGCGACGACTCGGCGCTGCTCGTGCCGTACCGCGCCGTCGGCCTCGTGACGGCCGGCCTGCCGCTCGCAGTCGTGCAGCACGGCGGCGAGACCTTTGTCACGGCGTCGCTCGGCCGGACGTTCCAGATCTACAACTGCGCCAAGCTGCGCCAGGTGTTTGTCGGCCCGCCGCTGCCGTCGGGCGTCACGGCGCTCGGCTCACATGACGAGTACACCATCGTCGCGTGCGGGGCCACGGTCTTCGTCTACAAGCGGGCTGAGCTCGTGGTGGTGCTGAGCGGCGAGCACGAGGCGCCGGTGCGCCACCTGTTGACGATGGGCTCGACGCTTGTCTCAGTCTGCACCACGGGCCTGGTGGTGGCCTGGCAGCTTCCCGACGGCGCGGTCGTGAGCCGGATGCACGCAGGCTTCACGCCGAGCGCGCTGTTGCACCCGGCCACCTACCTCAACAAGCTGCTGCTCGGCGCGCCCGACGGACGGATGCAGCTCTGGAATCTGCGCTCGCGCGCACGGGTGCACGAGTTTGACCGCGGCTGGGGCTCGGCCATCACGGCGCTCGAGCAGTCGCCCGCGCTCGACGTGGTTGCGGTTGGCCTGGCGGACGGACGGCTCTATCTGCTCAACCTCAAGTTCGATACCGTCGTGCTGGAGCTGCGGCACGATGAGGGGGACGCGGTGCGCTGCCTCGCGTTCCGGACCGACGGCGCGCCCTGGCTCGTCTCGGGCGGTGCGTCGGGCGCGCTCCACGCCTGGCACCTTGAGAAGCGCGCGCGGCTGGCGCTGCAGCCGTGCGGCCACGAGGGCGGCGTCGCGACGGCCCTCTTCCTGCGCGGCCGGCCCGAGTTGCTCACCGCCGGCGGCGCGGACAACGCGATCCGGATGTGGAGCTGCGACGCCCACTCGGGCGAGATGGCGGTCCTCCGGCTGCGCGCGGGCCACGCCGCGCCGCCCTCGTGCGTGCGCTTCCACGACGACGAGCTGCACGTGGGCGGCCTCCCTGGCGGACAGGCCACGCTCCTCTCCGCCGGCGCCGACCGCACGCTCCGCCTCATGTCCATCTGGTCGGCGCAGCAGGACTGCGAGCTCTCGCAGCGCCGCGCGGCCAAGAAGCACTCGATGCACGAGGCGGACCCGCGCGCGCGCCGGCTTCCTCCGCTGGTGCAGCTCGCCTCGTCGATGCGGCGCGAGCGCGACTGGGCCAACCTCGTCACCTGCCACGCAGGCTCGCACCTCGCACACTGCTGGGACACGACCGCCAAGTGCCTCGCGCCGCACGCGCTCGCCGCGCGGCCCGAGGCGCCCATCACCGCCGTGGCCATCTCGGCCTGCGGCAACTTCGCCTTCCTCGGCTCGGAGCTCGGCTCGATCGACAAGTACAACCTGCAGTCGGGGCAGCACCGCGCCGCCGCGGCGCCGGCCGCGCGCCACCGCAGCGCCGTGCGCGGGCTCGCGGCCGCCTCGGACGGCCGCGCGCTCTTCTCGTGCGGCGGCGACGGGACGCTGCGCCAGTGGGCGCCCGCGGCACTGGCTCCGCTGAGCGAGACGGACGTCGGCTGCGCCTGCGGGCTGCTGCGCCACAAGCGCGACTCGGTGCTGCTTGCGCTCGCCTGCGACGACCGGAGCGTCCGCGTGCTAGACGTGGTCACCTCGCGCCTGGTCCGCCGGTTCGAGGGCCACACCAACACCATCACGGACGTTGCGTGGGGCGCCGACGCGCGCTGGCTCTACTCGGTGGCGCTCGACTGCACGCTGCGGCTCGTCGACGTGGTCTCTGGCGCGCTGCTCGGCTGGTACTCGTTCGACTACGCCGCGACCTCGCTCTGCGTCTCGCCCGGCGGCGAGTTCGTCGCGACGACGCACGTCGACTCGCCCGCCATCTGCGTCTGGGCCTCGCGCGCCGCCTTCGAGGACGTGCTGCTGGGCGAGGTGACGGCCAGCCGGCCGGCGCCGCTCGAGATGCCGACGGCCATGGGCGGCGCCGGCGGCGATGAGAGCGACGAGGAGGAGGGCTCGAGCGACGGCGAGGCGGAGGCCATGGAGGAGGAGGAAGACGAGGAGGAGGCGCGACGGCCGCTCGCGTCGCTGCCGCAGGCCGAATCGCAGGTGCACGGCGGACTCTTCACCATGTCCCAGATGCCTCCCGCCCACATCAACGCGCTCGTGCACCTGGACGCCATCGCCGAGCGCAACCGGCCGAGCGAGGCGCCCACCAAGCCCGAGCTCGCGCCCTTCTTCCTCCCCTCGCTCGACGGCGTCGAACGCACCTTCTTCGACGCGAGCAAGCCCGACTCGACGCTGCCCGAGGCGGCGCAGGCCCTCCTCGCCGCCGCCAAGGACGAGGTGGAGGAGGAGGGCGACGGGCCTAAGGCGAAGCGGGCGCGGGCGCAGCGGGTGCGCAAGCTGGGCCTGGGTGCGCACTCTACGCTCTGCGCACTGCTGAGCGCGGCCGAGCCGCTGCTGGACGATGCCGAGGCCGCGCTGGGCGCCGTAGCGGCAGTCTCCGCCTACCTCCACTCGCTCGGCCCTAACGCGCTCGACCTCGAGGTGCGCGCCGTGGGCGACGACGCAACCGGCCGCTTCCTCCGCCTCTTCCTCACCTTCCTCCACCGACAGCTGAGCACGCGCCGCGACTTCGAGCTGGTCCAGGCGCTGCTGCACGTGACCATCCGGCTCCACGGCGAGGCGCTCTCCAGCATGGCCGCGCTGCTGCCGGCGCTGCAGGCCCTGCGCGACAACCACGAGGCCGGCTGGGAGGAGCTGCAGGAGCCGCTCCACTCCAACCTCTGCCTCCTCGCCTTCATGTCCAACTGCGCCAGCTAGAGGTAAAGGCGCCGGGGGGCGGGGGGGTCAGCCGCACCCGAGGGCGCGAAGAAGGGGGTGGTGTCGTGAGGCGAGCGTGCTATAGGACACCGAGGCCGCGGCGCGAGCGACTTTCGAGTCTATCGACGTGCCCGTCGTCCTCCGTGCTCTGGTACTGGCAGCTGTTCTGCTGTCGCGGTTGTCTCACGCTCGACGCGGGCGTGTGTTATTGTTGTCCGAGCTCCGTCCAGTCCGTAGTCCGTAGTATAGTATAATATGTGTCTTTTCCGTGAGCCGTGAGCCGTGAGACCCGTGCCCTTCCCTCTTCTCTCTCTGTTCTCTACATGTGTGCATGCGTCCATGTTCATAATAATAATAATCCATAACCATAATCATAATTCATAATTCAAGAGGTTGAGGTTGAGGTTTTCTTGTCTTAGTCTTAGTGATAGTGATTAGTGAACACGGCAATGATATTCGCTTCTTTTACACTAAACATTAACTACTTCTTCAATTTAATAATTGAGCCTGAAACAATTACCAGTTACAGGCAGCCGGCGAACGGCAGGCTCCCGGCAGGGTGAAAGAGCGAATCGTTGCCGTGTTCATTATAATGATTGGTTATTGGATGTTGCGGTGTTATAATAGTAAGTTATAGCCTACTATTAGTATTATAGCTTACAGCTTACAATATAACTTATATCTTATATACAACTTATTATAACCAAAACCAAACCCCAGCCCCAAGCCCCGGCAAAATCAAACCACAAAAGAGGCAACAGGTGCCCGCCCCGTTTCCGTGCCCCGACGAGCGGCCGATCGAGCGGCCGCTTGCCCCAGCCCGTTCCTCCCCGCCTTGGCATCCTCGTCTCCCCCACCCCACCCTCCTTCATCTTCGCCAGCTGCCGCCCCCGGCACTCAGGCATCGGCCCTTCACTCACTCATCGAGCGGCCGCTTGCCCAGCATGCTCCTCCCCGGCTTGGCATCCTCGTCCGCCTCGCCCTCCTCCTCCTCCCCCTCCTCCTTCTCCTCGCCGGCTCCCTCGCTGTCGTCGCCGCTGTCGTCGCCTCCTACGTCCACCGCCGCGCCGGCCGCTCCCTCCTCCGCCTCCACCTTGGCCCCACCGCGCTCGTTGTACTCCTCCTCCGGCTCCGAGTCGGCGTCGGGCACAAAGTCATCGTCCTCCTCGTCGTCCGAATCGTCCTCGTCCTCGTCCTCGTCCTCGTCGTCCTCCTCTTCCTCCGCACCGGCGCCGCCCGCCGCCCCCTCCTTGTCGCGGCAGCCGTTGACGTTGCAGCCGAGCTTCTTGAGCTTGGCCGCGACGCCGGAAAACTCGTCCGCCGGGATCATCGAGAGCTCCATCTTGAGCAGCGGCGCCGCGCACGCGCCCTCCGCGGCGCTGCACTCGAACTGAATGTCGAAGGTGCGGCGGCCCGACGGGGGCAGCAGCTCCGCGCGCGTCGCAGCGTGAGGTAGCTCGAAAATTTTGCCGCCCTCGCGCACCACCAGCTGCGCGTCGCAGACGTAGAGGCACGCCTCGCTCGCTTTGTGATAGCACTGCAGCGCCACCGGCTTGCTGCTGCTCACGAGCCCCTTGACGGTGCGCGAGAGGGCCAGCGCGAGCGCCTCGGCTGGGACGGCCGAGATGGGCGACGAGTCTCCACCGCCGAGGCTCAGCGAGATTGGCTTCTCGCCCCCCTTGGACGCAAGCGTCACGCATGAGACGCGCTGCTTCCCGTTGGCCACCGACGTGCTCAGCGTCGCGGCGAATAGCACGCCCTTGGTCGCCGGATCGGGCAGCACCCAGCAGCAGCGCATCAACTGGAGCGGAATCACCACCGTTGCGGACTTTCCGGTGAGCGTCAGCGCCACGGTGCTCAGCGTGGGCACGAACTTGCCGCGCGGGGAGAGAAACGACAGCTCTGGCAGCACGCACACGTCCACCCCCGCCTCGGCCGGCACCTCGCTCGCGGCTGCCGTGCCGGTAGCAGCTCCGGCACCCGTCTTGAGAGCTGCGAGCTCAGCCTTCACAGTGGAGAGCTCGACCCGTGTGGCGGCCAACGCCGCCTCGGTCTCCGTCAGCAGCCCGAAGAGCTCTTCAGGAGGACGTTGCCCCGGATTGAGCTCAGACTGCATCGAAAAGGTCTCCAAACGGATGGTGAGAGCGTCGTGGTAGTGCCGAAAAAGGGCGCGAAACGGGTTACCCCCCCCCCCCAGGATATCTGTGGGCTATCGTATTTTCTCGCGCTCAACGATGAGCTTGCTCGACCCGAAGGCGCTGCCCGTGGTTCTGGGCGAGGCCATAACACCTGGCGTTCGCGTGGTCACGCTGATCAACCGCAGGTCCGCCGACCGCCTTGCCGCTGGAAGCTGTGGAAGCAGTGCTCGCTGACCGAACTTGCCTACCTTTTTGCAGTGGACTGCAGCTCGGCTCGGCGGGCGACAACTCGGCTGCTGCGACGATTGCGGCCATCTCGACCAAGATCTGGCAGTCGCACGAGAAGGGAGAGGATACGGGTGCGCTATACTGCCTGTGCCCTCTTCGGCCGCGCTGTCGCCGCACCTGCGTGCTGAGCCAGCCTGACACCTGCAGGCGCGTTGGGCTGCCTTCTCATCGAGTGCTCGGAGGGTCGCCTTGCCATCAAGAGCGTTGCCTCCTTCCTCGTCGCCTGCTGTGCCGGTGCGCTGCATCCTCGACGCGCGCGTATCGCTGCCACAGTCGCGTGTTCTTTTTCGCGCACACCCGCCACCCACTCCCGACTGCCCCGTTCGCAGACACGAGTGTGCCGTTCGGCGCGCTCAAGACAAAAGTAGAGACGCTGCACTCCATGCTGCAGTGGCCGTTGCAGCACATCGGTCAATAGGCCAGAGTGTGGCTGGTGGGCCCTGGTTCTTCTACGTTCCCGCCAGCGCACTGGTTCGTGTTGCTGCCGAGCCGGGCTCCTGGTCGTGTCCGGTCGCTCAGGCTCGGGTGTTGATAGGCTGTTAATGACCACACCGGTTACTGGCTCTCTCTCTCTTTCTCTCTCTCTCTCTCTGTGTGTGGAACGGCCTCTCTCGTGTCCTCGACGTCGTTGGGGGTCTCTCGCCGATTGGCGCTGTTCCACCATCGCTTGCCTCTCGCGCCTCTCGCGCCTCTATGGTCGTCGAGCGCGCGTCGAGCCGGGGCGGCGCGCGGTCAGTCTTGAAGATGTGCGTTGTCTCCTCGAGGATTTCGTCCACTGCATTCTCTCCGCCCGATCATAGATGGATATTATGGGCCAGTGGCCAATGGCCAGCAGCCAGCTAGTGCCAGTGGTGGAGCTTGTGTTTGTGTGTGTGATTGACAATTTGTAGATTTGATTTATTTATATTGATTTGTGATTTGTCTGATCTTTTTTTTTTTTTTTTTTCAAAGCTCCTAAAAACCCACACAC
>Ga0335398_10010317_pt1 | contig 10644 bp, 6 predicted proteins | sample BON03_FD_205742 | JGI IMG/M metagenome (GOLD analysis project Ga0335398, IMG submission 205742) | Freshwater microbial communities from Lake Bonney liftoff mats and glacier meltwater in Antarctica - BON-03 (spades assembly) (version 2) | ecosystem: Environmental > Aquatic > Freshwater > Ice >...
TACGCTGGCATTTTAGTCGGAGATTTTCGTTTACACTCAATCTTCACTTACGCTGGCATTTTAGTCGGAGATTTTCGTTTACACTCAATCTTCACTTACTTACACTAACTCAACACTAACGCAACACTAACACAACACTAACACAACACTAACTCGACACTAACTCGACACTAATGATCACTAAATCAATACTAATAAAAAAGTATTACATACTAAGTCATTAGTGTAAATCATTAGTGTAAATCATTAGTGTAGGTCATTAGTGTTGAATTAGTGTAAATCATTAGTGTAGGTCATTAGTGTTGAATTAGTGCAAATCATTAGTGATTATTAGTGATTATTAGTGCAAAACATTAGTGATTATTAGTGATTATTAGTGTAAATCATTAGTGATTATTAGTGATTATTAGTGCAAATCATTAGTGATTATTAGTGATTATTAGTGTAAATCATTAGCGGTGTGATAGTGTTGAATTAGTGTGGGTGTCCTAATTGGAAGGTCTTAGGAAACCGAGACGCAAGGTGTATTGGTGTCCTAAAATAATTCTAAAATAATTAATTATAACGTAAACTTATATTTTTGTATATATATGAAAAGGGAGGTCTTAGGAAACCTAAACACAAAGTAGGTTCGGTATCCTAAATTTTGTATTATAAATTTAATGTTCTATAAAAATGGATACAATTAATGCGGCTCTTGGATTTCTAATATTTTGTATGATTGCATATATACTATATGGTATGCTAATGAGATATCTTGAATCAAGGCCAAAAAAATACACGTTCGTGTCAACTGCAAAAGATGTAACAACTGTAACATTATCACCGTATGAACTATATGCATGTATAATAAATCCGAATAATCAACAGATGATTGCACCATGTACATTAGAGACGGAATCACAGGCGCAAAGTATATGTTTAGCCGATCCGAATTGCACCGGATATACTATAAATAAAACAACTAATACATTTACATTATATTCACTTGATTTAATAAATGAAACAAACGGATTATATACAGATATTAAAGTAAAAGGTCCAACATAAAAACTCAATAAACTCAATATGTAAACTCAATATGTAAACTCAATATGTAAACTCAATATGTAAACTCAATATGTAAACTCAATATGTAAACGTCTATTCACCCATTAAATAGTCGTTCGACTATTTACTGCGCTTATGTCCTATACATATTGAGTTTGGTCATTCTTTTTTTCCTTTTTCTCTTTCATACGCGTTCGCGTAAAACACAATAGACTTAATATGAAAAATAATTATAGCCAACTATTAAATTATTTATAGATATCTATAGCGTCTGTAAATATCTATAGCGTCTGTAAATATCTATAGCGTCTGTAAATATCTATAGCGTCTGTAAATATCTATAGCGTCTGTAAATATCTATAGCGTCTGCAAATATCTATAGCGTCTGTAAATATCTATAGCGTCTGTAAATATCTATAGCGTCTGTATAATACAGTCATTTATGTATTTTATTTTTACGAGAAAGTGTACGAAAAGAAAAAAGGAAATGAGGGAAAAGAGGAAATGAGGAAAAAGAGGAAACGAGGGAAAAGAGGAAACGAGAGAAAAGAGAAAAAAACGAGGAAACGAGTGAAAAAGAGATGAAAGAAATGAAAGAGAGAAAAAAGAAGAGAAAAGGAGAGAAAAGGAACGGACAAACTCAATATGTATAGGGCATAAGCTCAGTAAACAGTCGAATGACTGTTTATTGGGTGCATAGACTTTTACATATTGAGTTTATTGAGTTTATTGAAAATTGAATTTGATCTTATACTATCATTTTCGCTTACTCTAACATTGTCAGATGGCTAGCTCAATTCCCCAAATTTACGCGATTATGTGGACTATGCTCGAGGACAACTCAGTCGTTCCTGCCTCACTCAAGGTAGTCGACATGGCAGATGCCAAATTCTACAATCAGATCAAGAAGATCAATCGAAATGGTACTCTTACCTCAATCGAAAACGTTCTTACCAATCCCGAGGATTTGGCCATCTTTTACTCGATGCCAAAATCTGCATGTGACAAATTTAACGCTACTTTACGCACTGTTAGCACTGACGTTGCTCGTTTGACGTTCATTAACTTGACCACAGATGAGAATTACTTGAAAAACTATACTGTCAAAGTTAACGAAAAGGGACCTATTGTTTTAGTTAGCCCCAGTGTTTACCAAATGTTAGTTCGCCGCGGTATACTTGTATACATTGGTATTCAAAGAGGTGCCGAGAATGGAAATATACTACCACCTTACGTTGTGTACCAAGACGATCGTATTCGTCAATTGCAAAACCCAAAGAAAGTTAAGTTGGTTAAGAAAACAATTACCGAAGTTGCCGCACCAGTTGCAACAACTTCAGTTACGAATACGACGCAAAACTTGACCGCAACTAATGCGACTCAAATGCCAATGACAACAAATTCTGGCTTCTCCGAGGCTGTTAAGCGTAAGTTAAACAATCCAGTTAAGTCTGTCGCTACACGATCCGAGAGTTGTTCCTCACAAAAATCATGGTCTGAACAAGCTGACGATTTTGAAGCAGGTATTGTTGAGCCATCTGTGCAACCATCTGTGCAGACATCTTCAGAGGCATTTCCAGTATTGCTATCAACGCCTCCACGTACGACTAAGCCACCGAAGAAGCAAGTGATCACAATCATTCGCAAACCGTCCACTATCAAAGCACCGGATACCAAAACATCAACTGATCCAGCCCTAGGTCCTGTTTGCCTCTCTGCGGACTCTGCAACTACATCACTGTCAGATCCTGCGTGTCACTCAGATCCTGCTTGTCTCTCAGATCCTGCCAAGCCGATCGCAAAGAAGTCCGAGCGAACTACAGTTGCATCTGTAGAACAAACAGTTCAATCAGATCAAACAGTTCAAGCCAACCAAATAACTGTTCTCGAGTCTGTTGACACAATGTCTGATGACATTTCCGATCACAGTTCGACACGTGATCATGTATTCAGTCCAATTATCGAAGATGGCATACCAGAACAGTCAATTCGACAACGCCAACAAGGCCGTGGATATCAAGGGCATTTGTATTCGCAACAACCGCGAGTGCAACATCATCCACAACAACATCAGCATTACCAGCAGCATTATCAGCAGCATTATCAGCAAAAAAATGCACCTGATCGCATTCCGATAGTTGTTCCACATGCTCCTTACCAGACATATCAGAATGTCCAACCGCCAATGATGCCACAACAACCAATGATTTCACCGCCAATGTATCACATGCAACCGATGCAACCGATGCAACCGATACAACCGATGCAACCAATGCAACCAATGCAACCATATTACGCACAGCAACAACAACATCCGCAGCACCAACAACATCAACAACAACATCAACAACAAGTGCTACCTCAACCTGAACCAGTAAAGACTGAGGCAGAGATTGCAAAGAGCATCAGTGATCAAGCACATGATGAATACATCAAGATCAATGCATTGTCAAATCTGATGTATGAAAATTTTAATGGGCAAACCAAATTGTTTCTCCCATTGATTGTGATCAAGTCATCCAGCAATGAATCTGTTTGCAAATGGGCGCGGAAGATTTATTCGATGGTTCTCAATACTGAGATTGCTGCCGAGGATATGGGCAAGCGATTTATGGATGTTATCAACATTCTGGATAACGATCCACTACCATTCATGACACCTTTGTTCTTGCTCTTCGGTGAATGTCAACCAAGTGAGATGCTCGAAATCTTCAAGTATGCCGAGTACATCATGAAGCGTACCGACAGCATTCAGTTGGCATTCCCACGACCATCAGCTTCAGGTTCGGCTCAAACTCAATAGAATCGATACTATTACACGTTCATACACACTTATATCATTTTACACGTTCATACACACTTTTACACGTTCATACACACTTTTACACGTTCATATACACTTTTACACGTTCATATACACTTTTACACGTTCATATACACTTTTACACGTTCATACACACTTTTACACGTTCATATACACTTTTACACGTTCATACACACTTACACACGTTATTTTAGTTGTATTTTAGTTGTATTTTTAGTTGTATTTTAGTTGTATTTTATACATCATGTAGTCAATTTTTTTAATATGAAAACGTAAATTTGAATTTATTTATCAACCAATATTTGTGCATATCCAGGAGTGAATAACTACTAAAATTCTTGAAAAAATCAATGAATTCATACGTGAAAATGACATTGAATGCCGACCATTTCTTGACTAACACTTACCTCGCTCCTATCGACCACCCCAAGGACCTGTTTGCCCACAAGGACCTGTTTGCCCACAAGGACCTGTTTGTCCCCGAGGTCCTGTTTGTTCCCGCTCCTGTTAAATACCCATGTGTTATCGGCCGCGGCACATACGGCACAGTGATTCAATCAAATCATTATGCTGTGAAGAAATACAACAATTGTATTACTGGCATAGCAGCATTTGGAAAGGAGCAATTTATTGCTCACTACCTCGCTCATCTTGCAGTAAAGAATCGTCAAGGATGTGATAAACTTATGATACCTTGTATCATAGACCATTACACTTTGTCTATAAGTATGGAGTTATATGATGGTTCATTGAATGATTCATTATTATTTAACTGCAATACTAATCCTATAATGTTATTAAATACAGTCGAACAAATACTGTATGCAGTAAATTATTTACACGGAGTAGGAATTGTACACGGTGACTTATCTATGGGAAATATCTTATACAAAAAAAATAGATATAATCCTATCTCAGGTCCTGTTTGTCCCTCAGGTCCTGTTTGTCCCTCAGGTCCTGTTTGTCCCCAATTGCATATTAAGCTTATTGATTATGGAGGTGCATTCACAATATCAAATGCATCAAGTAGTAAACTTATTTGCCCAAAGTATCTTACACCGCCAGAGTATTTACAGTCATCAATTTTAACACACAAGGCTGATATATGGGCAATTGGAATGGTAATGTTATTTATTCTAAATCGTCATGATCAGTTTGATCAAATGGATTCTCAACAGTCGCTTAAGTTTGATCCAATATATACAATCTTTTACAAGAATGAATATGAAAATGAGTATGAGTTAAAGCTTGCGTTAGTACATTGTGTTAAACAGTGTCTACGAAAACTTCGCAATCGTTATCATATTCTTGATACTAATTTAAAAGATATTCCAGACTTGTGCGACCGGCATGTTATAAAACTTCTAAATCTGATGAACAATTTACTAACTACAAACTACATACTAAGACAAGAATCGCATAGTCTATTACATAAGTATTTTGCATATCCAAGAGAAAAAATTAAATATCCAAAGAAAGTATTGTTTGACATAGCGGATCCATATCTTAATGGTCTCCTCCATAACACAATAACACAATAACACAATAACACAATAACACAATAACACAATAACACAATAACACAATAACACAATAACACAATAACACAATAACACAATAACACAATAACACAATAACACAATAACATAACACAATAACACAATATGTATAAGTCCATGCATTACATAAATTGGACAAAGTCCAATTTATATAACACAATATATATAAGTCCATGCATTACATAAATTGGACAAAGTCCAATTTATATAACTTATTACCTATACATATTGTGTTAGTTCATTCTTTTTTTATCTTTGGCTCGACCGAGCCATTATTAGTCAAGCTTATTTATATAATATTTGCACTATATAACACATAATATTTGCTATTATGTTTATTATATTTCTGTATTATTAATGTCGTGAGCCTTCGGCTAGTTGTATTATTAATGTCGTGAGCCTTCGGCTAGTTGTATTAATAATACAGAAATGTATTAAACATGAAATGCAAATATTGTAAGTTACATAGCGCATAAATTGTAAGCAACAGTCATTTTAGAATATCATAAAGAATACAATAGAACAATACCATAACACAAGATAGCGTGTAAGCGCTATCTCTGTCTAAAATGACAGCGTAAGAGAACAAAGTGAGCGAAGCAACAGTCATTTTAGAATGACAGCGTAAGAGAACAAAGTGAGCGAAGCAACAGTCATTTTAGAATGAATATTGTAAAAAAAATCAGGATTATATATGAAAGGGACCAAAATAGGTCCTGTAATGATTTGATTAATGAATACGACAAAGAATACCATAAAGAATACCATAAAGAATACTATAAAGAATACGATAGAACGATACCATAACAGCGTAAGAGAACAAAGTGAGCGAAGCAACAGTCATTTTAAGATGAGTACGCATGCGGCGCCAATTCGCGGTTGATTTTGTGAAAGTCGTGAGAGATCGGTGAGATCTTGTTGTCACGATAGACTGGGGCGTCATCACTCAATTCATCCAGCGAAGTGTACGTCTTGCGTATAGTAACTCGTCCAGAACGACCATCGCGATCACGATAAGACATGTAAGAGGTAAGATTGCAAAGTAGATAGCGAAAGATAGTGTGTAGGTGTTGTCGACGAATTGGATGACTCGCTGGAATGAGCGAGACATACTCTTCAAGAACCAGAAGAAGGGCCGTGTTGTCATAGCAGAGATTGTTCATGTCGGATGCTACCTTAGTAAACTTGAAGGAGTCGAATGCCTCAAACTTCAAATCCACTGGTGGGATAGCAAAGTTGATTCCGCGAGCGTTGGTATTCCAGACCAAATGCTCACGGCTTGTGTGGTTGTGGCAGTAAAACATTTCCTCGTAAGCAACATTTGACATGATGAAGTACAGATTGTCGCGTGTATCGCAATCGTCCGTGTACATCACAAATCGCATGATGCTCGCATCGAATACACGAAAGCCGATAGACTCCTGTGCAATCGCTGCCTCGTAGTTCGAGATGAGATAACGTTCAACATCAGTGTATTGTTTCCAGTTAATCGGTCGAGAGAACACAGCGCGTGATTCGGTACTCGACGACCCTGGATAAGCTTGAATGTCAATAGTGCATGCCGGGATGACAGTACACTTTCCTGCGTACACACTTTCCGGGTTTGGATATGGGCAGCGAAACTTAATCATCGACATACGTACGTCCGCGAACGAAGAGATCCAATTGAGTTGAATCTTATTGTCCTCGCACACGCGCTCTTCATGCACATCTCCCAAATGAACTTTGGGATCTCCAGAACGAATGTCTGAAATGAACACGATCGGCTGTGTGAATTCCTTCAAATCGGTATTGAGGAAAAGACGTTGGCGTATCTCGATGGTATCGGTCTCGTCAACCATGAACTCGGTCGGATCATAGCATACAAAGGTAATGACACGACCAGGGAAGGACATATCGATCAGGGTATTAATCATCTTCTCAAGAATCTTGAGATGGTTGCCTGGCGCAGACCCAGCATACACGACGGTTTGAACGTCATGATATGTGAATAGTGCCTTCATAAGAAATTTGAGTTCGTTCGTGAACAACTTGAGTTGACCCCAGTGTTGTCCATAAACTCGCGCAAACTTCTCATCCTCTCGCCGGTTGTACGGCTTACGAGGACATGTAGGTGTAATCTTCCAACTGAACGGCATGCAAGCACGCGGGTTGATGAGATTCATGGGTGCATGACCTACATGTGTGCGAACATCTTGTGATCCATTCGAGTACTTTTGATACGACTGACCTTTATGACCTTTCTGGAATGACTGGTGCTGTTGAGGCTTCTGGAATGACTGGTGCTTCGGTGGGCTGTAAACCTTCTTGGTAGGCATGGACCATTCATCTTGGCTAGCTTTGGCAGCGGAGGCGGAGGCGGATTGCTTGAAAGACTTGGAAGACATTTCTTGAGCTGAGGCGGTGAAAATTGGGAAGCTTTATAACGTCCAAAATATATTGACAAAAGTTTTTAGTTTTAAACTGTTAAAATTTACTGTAAAATAGGACAGATCAAGCAGAACAAGCAGATCAGATCAACAAAAGATAAAGATTTCCGCAGACTATGCTATTTGAGGACAAGCAAGACCGATATTGTGAATGTACCGATAAATGTGTTTATTCAAAATGACTTATTGCGATAGAAATTAGGTCACTAATCCACGTTGTGTCTCGGTTTCCTAAGACCTGACCTTCCTTTTTAGTACTTGCGATAGAAAAAAATATTTAATGAGTTTAATTCAATTTTCTTAAGACCATTTAGACATCAATTTTAGGACACCAATTTTAGGACACCAATTTTAGGACACCAATTTTAGGACACCAATTTTAGGACACCAATTTTAGGACACCAATCCGCGTTGCGTCTCGGTTTCCTAAGACCTTCCGAATACTTCTTTTTTCTTTTTTTATTCTCGACTCTGTCGAGCCATAGTACTTTGCGCATATTTACACTACACATCATATCATATTTACTATTATGTTTACCAGGTCCTGTTTGTCCCACATATTTCTACTACATTAATGAAAATCAGCCGAAGGCTTATAACATTAATACTACAGAAATGCGATAAACATAATAGTAAATATGGGGACAAACAGGACCTAGGGCAAACAGGACCTAGGCGACAAACAGGACCTAGGTAAGATGTGTAGTGTAAATATGTATAAAGTACTATAACTCAACAGAGTTGAGAATAAAAAAAGAGAATAAAAAGAGAGAAAGAAAAGAGAGAAAGAAAAGAGAGAAAGAAAAGAGATCAGAAGGTTTTAGGAAACCGAGATGCGGGGTTCAAACAGAACCTCACGCAGATTGGTGTCCTAATCAAAGTAATCAGTCATATCAAAATCTAAAATACCTGACATGCTTGTCAAGTTGGTAATTGCAGTAAATGGTGTCCATACCATTTTAGAACCTGTATTAATATAATATAATGTAGGTACACCACTTGTAAGTATTAAACCATACAATGCAGATTTAGTTGTACCACTTTTTTTGCTGGCGGATATCGAAGTAAACCCATTTACACTTGGATCCAATTCGATCACTTCTGAATCAACTATATCAGCTGATGCGGAAGTATCTGCACTAGACGAAGCAACCCAATAAACCTTTTTATCTTGTCCAAGTATGTAAAGATTTCCCACATTATCCATTGTAAAATCAAGTATTGGTGTGATTGGTTGAGATATTGTAGATACATTAAGACCAATACCTCTATACGACGTTCCGGTATATGAAAAATAATTGCCAACAGGAAAATCCCCATCAGTTTGTGGACTTCCTATAATTCCTGTATATATCTCTTCACCATCCATTGATGCAATTGCTGAGTAACGTTGACTATTATTTGGATAAAAATCCATTGCAAGAATTTGTATACTTGCTATAATAGGAGTATTCGGAGTTGTATAGATTGCCAATCCAATATTATCGATTAAATAAAATCCATTATTATTTCTATTACTAACAATTTTAACAGGAGAATATGTTGTCCCGGTACTATATGTAGGTAGTCCAGTATATTTAGCTGGTGATGTAAGTTTAAGACCACCGGCGGTTGTTGAATAATAATTATTACCGCTTATCAAGAATATAATATGAAAACCTGTTGTCTCACTATTAGGATTATAAGTCGCACTTGGATCGAATACACCAGCTGCTGGATATGTAGCATATGTACCGGTCGTACTAGTATTAGCATTAGTGGTACGAACGGCATTATTTGATATAATTCTCGATTTATGTTGAATAGTTCCCGGAGGTCCTGTTTGTCCCACACCAGAACGTCGCGAAACAATACCAGAGTTATGTGCAGTAGTACCATAATTACGGGCAGTCGCATTAGACTTATAAATAACACTATCCTCGATAGTTGCAGCGCCGTCAGCCGATTCCATAGTACCATCCTCCAATGTTGATCCGATAGTAATAACTGGTGAACAAACTATTAATAGCATAAATATTACAGTTAATACTATTAACATACTCAACCCGACAGTAACATTTATCATTGTTGCTCTTGAGATATTAACATACAATACGACAATATATTAATACGACAATATATTAATACAACAATATATTAATACAACAATATATTAATACAACAATATATTAATACAACAATATATTAATACTATTTATTTTTTTATTAAACTAAAATAAATAAAATAAATAAACTCAATAAACTCAATAAACTCAATAAACTCAATAAACTCAATATGTAAACGTATACGCACCCAATAAATAGTCTTCCGACTATTTATTGAGCTTATGACCTATACATATTGAGTTTGGCTAATCTTCTTCACCTTCTTACGCGTACGCTTTCTTACATTTTCGCTTTCTTACACATTCACCTTCATACGCTTTCTTATGTTTTCGTGTGAATTTAATACCTATAATATGAAAACTCAATACATCGATAAATAAATTTAATAATTCATAAAAAAATAGTATTGTAACATACAGAAGATAATACAGAAGATAGTATAGAAGATAATACGGAAGATAGTACAGAAGAAAGAAAAGAGAGAAAAGAAAGAAAAGAGATTGGAAGGTCTTAGGAAACCGAGATGCGAAGCAGATTGGTGTCCTAATTTTGGTGTCCTAATTTTGGTGTCCTAATTTTGGTGTCCTAATTTTGGTGTCCTAATTTTGGTGTCCTAATTTTGGTGTCCTAATTTTGGTGTCCTAATTTTGGTGTCCTAATTTTGGTGTCCTAATTT
>Ga0335398_10010318_pt1 | contig 10644 bp, 14 predicted proteins | sample BON03_FD_205742 | JGI IMG/M metagenome (GOLD analysis project Ga0335398, IMG submission 205742) | Freshwater microbial communities from Lake Bonney liftoff mats and glacier meltwater in Antarctica - BON-03 (spades assembly) (version 2) | ecosystem: Environmental > Aquatic > Freshwater > Ice >...
TGCAACGCACTGCCCTGCAGGACTGCTAGTTGACGAGGTGTGTGCAGCACTGACACCTCGACACACACAACAATACATTGCAACACACTGCAACACACTGCAACACACTGCAACACACTGCAAAACACTGCAAGACGAGGAGTGTCCAACACTGATACCATGCAACGCACCGCAACGCACTGCAACACGCTGCAACTCACTGCCCTGCAGGACTGCTAGAAGACGAGGTGTGTGCAACACTACCACTGGGGGTGACACGAGCACGCGCTACAGGTAGACATTCTGTGAGAGAGACAGAGACAGAGAAAGAGAAAGAGACACACGAGAGAGAAAGCGAGAGAGAGAGAGCGAGAGAGAGAGAGAGAGAACGTTGCCTCTGTGGGTGACATGAGCACGTGCTACAGGCAGACATTCTCAATAGTCCGCTCGCTAACTGACGTTTGCGAAATTCTACATTGCGCATGCTTTTCCTGATTAGTTGTGTGTCTGTGCCTGTGCCTGTGCCTGTGCCTGTGCCTGTGCCTGTGCTTGTGCTTGTGTCTGTGTGTCTGTCTACAGTGCGCATGCCCTTCCTGATTGGTGCTGCGCCCGTTTGCTATGGCCTCCCTGTCTCGTGCCGTTGACCCGCCTACCGACATAACCAACTGCAACGCACTCAAAGCACTGCAACATACTGCAGCATGCTGCAACGCATTGCAACACACTGCAACACCATGTCTCGTGCCGGTTGACACGGCAATCGACACACTGCAACACTGCGAGATACTGCAACACAGCAAGATATTAGCATGCGCTGGTCTCGTGCCGTTGATAAGACTGATGCATCATGTGAATCGGCGTATTTATCTTGAGGATGCACACACTGCAGCATGTTGCAGTGTGTTGCAAATCGTTGCAGCCAACATGTGGATCGAAGTGTGAGACTCGATGATGAACACAATGCAAATACAATACAAAACGTTTTTTCACCCTACACAAGGCAACAAAGGGTTGACGACACAGGAGCTCCGGTATGTGCATGGAGCATGGATATTGATGATGGAACACTTCTGTTGTATTTAGGCGGAACAGATCATCGCACGCACCCAAGCAGTCTGCTGCGTCCACAACGTGTAGAGAATCGTATTTATACAAGGATTACGTGGAAATGTGTGTCAATGCGTTTTGTTTGGAAGCTGTTACAAGTTGGACGCACACACTCAAACACATTCACATTCTCTGGAGCTTTCTCACTTGCACATGGGTGCGTGCGCTCAACCTTGTTCTCTCGCCCTCTCTCACGTTCCTTCACGTTCTCACTTTGTCATTTCCTTTCCCTCCGACACTATACGTGCATATCTCTATCGCTCGCTCTCTCGCGTATTCTTGCTCACGCGTTCTCATCAGGGCCGTGGTGCCCGACAAAACAGATAATAACTTGACAGTGATTAGAACGAGAGAGAGAAATACACATAATTTGATCGCAAGAAACCCCTTTCCCTGAGGGGTTCTCCTTTTTGGCATGCTTGGAGAATGTCCTCTTTCTCCAACCTCTTCAAACCGAACGATGCCAAAAGGGAGAACCCCCCCCCCCCCCGGGGGGGAGGGTTTCTTGCAATTACATTAAGATTCAGCCAAGGGACTGTGTACACCAGCAAAATGAAGAAGCACGCACACACGCATTCGCGAACATTGTCATCCAAATATATATATATACATATATATATATACACACATATATATACATGTATATATATATATGCACATATGTTCAAGTTCTCTTTCTCTGCCTCTGTCTCTCTCGGTCTCTGTCACTGTTTCTTTCTATCTCTGCTTCTTTTTTAGCCTTTTTCTCTGACTCTGTCTCTTTCTGTTCATGGTCATCAGCCATGTTGTTGCAGTGTTTCAAGTTTGCAGTGTGTTGCATTGTTTTGCAGGACGTTGCATTGTGATGCAGATCCTGATCGTCAGTAGAGTTGTCGGCAAGAACATGCAAGCACAAGGCCACATTTGCACGGTCTACTGTCTGGGCACAGAAGAGCAGCATTTTATTGACAGGCATCGCTGGCGGCGGCACTCTTATCTTATGTTTGATTGATGTTGCTTTTATTGATTCGTAGGAAATAGTCTAATAGCTTTGCTGGAAGCTCTGTATACTCGAACACAATCACAGTGTATGACTCAATGATAAACGCAATCCAAAAAAATTAGACCGTGACAACGCGTTTTCGAATGCTAACAAGAGTGCCTCTTGCGAGCGCTCTATAGAGAGCAACGCTCTATCTTGCTCTCTATCGAGCGACTCGGACGCGCTATGTCTATCTTCCACATCTAGGAAGATGTGCTAAATAGCACATCTAGGAAACTTGTTATCTGTCGCATTAGCACATCTGCACAGGTGTAATTTTGCTGAATAGTTCAAACAGGAAGATACGATCGTCCGAGATAGTAAAAATTCAAAACGATGGGGTTCTGCAATTACTACATTATTTCTCCAAGCGTGATGATCAAAGCAATAATCACAATGTGATCTTTCTAGAAAGTTTCCACTTTTATAGTAAAATGTGATCTTTCTAAACAAAACTGTGGATGTTCTTTTTCTAAATAGTGTGGCATCTAGAAATGAACACATGCTCATTCTAGATACTAGAGCACACACTTTTTTAGATACTAGCACATGCTAAAAAGAGCACATGCTTTTTCTAGATACTAGCACATGCTCTTTCGAGATACTAGTAGTGCTCTTTCTAGATACTAATAGATAGCATATCGAGGATGATGTAATAGTAATAAAAGCAATCATCATCATCATGTAGACAGCAGCAGTGAATAAAACAACTTCTCAGAATCTTTGGCCCCGAATTAATTCATTAATTAAAACCGCGCTTAAACAAGGTTTTTTGGCGGCGTCAGCCGCGAAATTTTGAAAACGTGACATTAGTAGCGCGTCGGAGAAAGCATTTCTGGTTTTTTTGGGCGATGTTTTTGGTTGCTCAACTCTCTCCAAGAAGAAGTGTTTTAGTACACAAGAATTCACTCGCTTCTTGTCAACGGTCAACGGTAATTAATGAATTAATTGACCTTTGGCCGGCCTATAGTACGGTCGTTTTGCCCACTGGACAGCAGCACATCTTCCTCGAAAGCACATCTAAGTGCCTGCGCTCAATAAAGAGCGACAGGCATATTATGCTATCTTCCTAGACAAATTGATTGATGCTGCTTTTGTTACCTCGTAAGAAATAGTCTAGTAGCTTTGCTGGAAGCTCTATAGTGATAGACACAGGAAATAATGTAGGCAAGACCCATAGAATGACTTATTTTCATGGGTCATTTTCCGCAAAAGAGACTTAGAATTAGTGGACGAGTTCAGGCGTTCTGTGATTCTTCGCCACTCTGAAGAGGACGACAGGCAGATATTGTGATCTCAAATCCTAAGTAAGTACATTTATGTAAAGAAAGCAGTCTCTCCCATTTGTCTTGTTGGAAGGGTGGGGCTAGCCTGGAATCGCTTGTTTGTTGCAGGGTATTGTAGTGTGATACAGCGTATTGCAGCATGTTGCAGTGTCCTGCAGAGTGTTGAAAATCTCTCTCGTTAGATGCGTCGGACGGATGGGCTAGCCTAGTATGGACGGATTTTTTGTGTGTGCAAATCCCGTTGAAAAACAAGAGAAAGAGAGGGACAGAGAAAGCAAGACTGACAGAAACAAAGATAGATTGATTGATGTTGCTTCAAAACTATATTACTTCGTAAGAAATAATCTAGTAGCTTTGCTGGAATCTTTGTGTGCACGAAACAATTTTGTAAGATTCGTGAATATCGGGGTTTTTGACATTGTTTTTGTGTGTGTGTGTGTGCAAAGCCTTTGTCTCTAACAAAAGCCCTTCTTCCGCCCCTCCTAACCAGGCTCCTGTGCCTGGTTGTCACCATTCCTCTTGCGTGCTGATCATACATGTGTGTTTGTGTGTGTGTGCCTCTGTATGTGCGTCTTAAAATGTGTAAATAAAGTGATAAAATATTGATAAATATAACAAAACTGGGACAACGTCACGTGCAGTATTAAGATAAAAACAGAAATAGATGCTCATAGTAACGTGGAGCACGCAGTGAAGTGGCAAGTTTTTAGACACGTGACAGAATACAATACGATCAAGTAAATACAATAAACGTGACAGAGAGAGCGAAAGAGAGACAGAGAGAGCAAAAGAGAAAGAGGGAGGGCGAGAGGAGAGAGACAAAGAGAGAGAAAGAGAGAGAGAGAGAGAGAGAGAGAAAGAGAGAGAGAGAGAGAGATAGATAGAGAGAGAGAGAGAGAGATATGGTGTGTGTGTGAAAGCGATTTTATTTCCAATCCCGTTGAGGAACCTTTCTCCCGCGTGGGTGCAAGACCAGCAAGACGCGACTATTCGTGCTGTCGAGTCGTTGCATGCCTCAGAGTGGCAGCAATGCTATCAGGTGTAGTGAAACGGCGAGTATGCACAGAACACAGCGCATTGGGAAAGAGGATTCACGTATACATTGTCTTGAATTATGTGCTGCAGTGTGTTGCAGTGCGTGGCAGTGTGTTGCTGAATGTTACAGTGTGTTGAAGAGTGTTGTAGTGTATTGTTATAAATGAAATTTTGATCAGCTCCGCAGGCATGTGTTGCAGTGCACTGCAGTTTGTCGCAGTGTGTTGCAGTATGTTGTCATAAATGAATATATGTACAGATCCTGATGTATATGGATGAATATGTGTATAGATCCTCAAGTTTGTGTTGCAGTCACAGTGTGTTGCAGTGTGTTGCAGTGTGTTACATTGTGTTGCAGTGCGTTGCAGTGTGCTGCAGTGTGTTGTAGATTGTTGCAATGTGGTGTAGTGCGTGCAGTGTGTTGCAGTGTGTACTTAGACAATCCATGCGTGGCGTGGTGTGGTGCAATGTTGTTGCAGTGTGTTGCAGTGACAGTCCATGTGTGTGACGTGACACAGGCCATGTGTTTGACGTGACACATGCGACGCGATTATTCATGCGTGTGACACAACACACCCTCATGCGTGTGACACAACACACCCACGACGTGACTTATTCATATGTGCGACATGCTGTAGTCTGTTCCTGCCATGATGGGATGCAGTGTGTGGCAGTGTGTTCAACATTCTTGCGGTACGTTGCAGTGTGTTGCAGTGCGTTGCAGTATGTTCAACATTCGTGCAGTGCATTGCAGTGTGTTGCAATGCGTTGCAATGTGTTCAACATTCTTGCCGTGTGTTGCAGTGTGTTGCAGTGTGTGGCAGTGTGTTCAACGTTCTTGCAGTGTGTTACAGTGTGTTGCAGTGTGTTGCATTGTGTTGCAATGTGTTGCAGTGTGTTGCAGTGTGTTCATCATTTTGTTGCCGTGTGTTCAAAATTCTTGCAGTGCGTTGCAGTATGTTGCATGATGTAGCATGTCCTTGCAATCTTTATTGGCAAAAAAAATCGAAAGTCCGAGCCAGTCAACTATTCCGTGTTTACAAAAGACACGTTAGATGAGAAGGGACAAGCCAGAGACACAAGAGTACATGTGACACTTTAATGCTTGTTAACTCGACAAAAAATTCTCCGGTCGCCGCTGGCTAAATTCCCCAGCTGCTCGCGAACTGGATCGGGAAAAAGACTTGCCAAAAGGTACGTTTGACCTGAAAAGGGCCTAAACTAAACGTTCCATTCGTGACAAGATCTCGTTCGTGGGTATTGCTCACTTAATGCGCGGCGGCAGATCTTGTTCGTGGGCGCTTTATCGCTCTCCCCCATGCACAATAGTGGGATCTTAGAGAGTCAGTATTGGGCAAACCAAAAAAATAAAGAATTGTGAAAACATGAAAAAAAAACATGAACAAAGAAGTGGAAAAAAACCAATCAAACGCAGCTCAAAACCCGCGCACGCAAAATAGAAGGCGAGAAAAAAATAGACAAGAGCGAAAAATAAGGAAAAACGCAGCGCCCAAAGTCAGCGCTAAAAATTGGCCGCCGACGCAACGTAGTAGACGAGCGGCGAAAGAAGCATGACCAGTCATGATCTGGCAGTGCCGGACGAAAGCCGGGGACGGCAAGCTTTTGGTGAGGGCATCAGCCACCATTTTGTTCGTGCGCAAAGGCATGAGTTTGAGAATGCCAGCAAGTACGAGTTCACGCACATAATACTTACGAATGTCAATATGACGGGAGAACTTTCGGCGCACCGGATTTTCGCTCATCGCAACACAAGCGAAGTTGTCTTCGTACAGAAGAGTGGCTTTAGTTTGAGAAAATCCAAAATCGGTCAACGTTTCACGTAGGTAGATCAATTCTTGGCCTGGTTGGCTTGCTGCGACAAATTTAGCCTTGGAAGTAGAAAGAGACAAGTTGTCTAGACGTCGACTTTCCCAAAAAATGGGTGCACCATTCATCATGAGAATATATCCCGTGTGGGATCGGCGGGTGTCAGTGTCGCCAGCCCAATTTGCATCTACCCAACCCCACAAAACGTTGGGGTTTTTGTGAGAATCACGAGAGTCGCAAATTGTTTGATTCCAAGTACCGCGAAGATAGTACAAAATGTGTTCGGCAGCAAGTATGTGGTTCTTTGGTTGAAATTGCACATACTTACTGAGCTCGGAATATGCCCAAGCAAGGTCTGGGCGTGTCATTGTGACAAGATATCCTAGGCTGCCGACAATACCACAATCACATCGATGGAAATCCGGGGCAGGATTCTTGTCACAGTCGTCTTTGTTGAGGCGCGTGTTGGGCTGCATGGGTGTAAGGCGAGGAATGGCATTGCAGAAATTATAAATGCGTAGAATTTCCTTGGCGTAGTGGGTCTAGGACAGATAAGTAGTACCTTTGTCCATGTCGAGTGTCACCTCACAGGTAATGTTGCAGAGCCCCCTCATAGGTGCCCTCAAAAGTGTAAGGCGTGCACGGAAACCGTCAAGTACCTGCCAATTTGTGCATGCGGTCACGAAATCGTCGATGTGGGCCCCTAGGAGGATACGAGTGCCGTCAATCGTGACGGTCCACATGCTCTTTTCAAATCCCACCATGGCACATCCTTCTTTTGCCAGAAAAGAGGGCATGCCGTAAAGTGGTTTCAGGAGGCGATACACGTGGAGAGGACCTTCATCATATCCTGGATGTGAAGAAATATCCACCTTGCCATTGTGACCGTCTGCGGGCAGTAGTTCTCCATGAACAAAGGCCTGAGAGATATCGACGTGGTCCGTGAACATGTTTTGTTGTGTTGCCATACTGAGATTGGTGCAGAATCCACTGGCAGCTGGTACAGAGCTGAAAGCGTGTTTGTAATCGCCGACACCGTCTTCACCTTTTCAGCACATTTGTTGCCCTTGCACAACTAGGCGTGTACTTTACACTTATCGAACTCCCCCCCTTTTCGCTTTATCTTGTAATGGAAACGGCTTGTGAAAACACGGTCTTGTGGGGTGAGCGATAGACAGAGAATTTTCTGAAAGACGCCACGACGCCATATGCCGTTCATTTCGCTTGTCTGACTCTTAATCCAGTCTGCTTTCACAGCGCTTCGCATCGCCTGACCGTGGTGTTTGGGGTCGGGTGCACTTTTGGAATAGCCTGCTGGATCCCGAGATGATCGCAAGTGGCACTCATCACCGAAAGAATTTTGCTCTGATGTCTCAAAGTCATCAGATGACACTTGCGATGCCAAAAATTGTGCCGCCCAGCATGCTATCAAAGGCTGCAATCATGCCACGTGTAGTATCTGAGCGTGGCTTGCAGCGAACGCAAAGGTCAAAAAGTGATTTTGCACCTGGGTTGGTTATTTTGAAAGCTGTCATCATGCTCGAATCGGCGCCTTGCCATTGCTTAGTGTTTGGTTCGAGGCTTGTGCAGAACATCTTCATCTGCACATTTTTCAAGGATGGCGGTGAAATGAATTTCACAATCAAGACAGCTTTCGTTGATGAGATTTTCTTGGCCTTGATTCTAACGATGCACATCTTGCCCTCCGGGACCACGTGATTCGGAGCGTAGTGCTCTGGCAGGCCTATCTCGACCGAACGACGTACAAGTGCTTTTGCGATTTCGAGTTCGCTGTAATCAACAAGATTAGCGTGTAGATCGATGCCAGATTCATCGTGTTGAACGGAAGGGCGCGCAGCAGCTAAATCATCGCCAGAAGTGGTGCGCGGCAACAAAATGGATGGTAGAAGTGTGACGTTGTCGTGTTCGTTAGTAGCAGTCACAGCTGGGTTAGCACAACCTTGCGCACAAGTAGTGGCGAGTAGGTATCATTGTCCACATCAGCAGGCTCCAAGATATGCAAGTTAGCAGCATTCTCAGCTGCACGCATCTGAGCGCAAGTGTTTATCTGATTAGATGTCTCCATAGTGATCAAATTGTCGTCATGTGCACCATCCTCGTGCATTTTAGACATTTCTTTCATCATTGTTGGTGTGTTGCGTGTAAGACATGACGGGTCCTTGAAAAGGAATTGGAGAGGATATGACTTGCGCCTTGATCTTGCGTTGGAGGAAATCTTGCGCCTTGATCTTGCGTTGGAGGGCGATGCTGAACTTCCAGATGCGAGGTGTGGCGGAGTCACTATAGAGGTACGTACCTTCAACGAAACGATCACCAAAGGATCCGTTCTTGACCAGGCAGTGTTCACGAGGCAATTGAACGATGACTCTGCTGCCGAAAGGCACGGCAACAGTTTTGTAGCTGCCGAAGAAAGCCAGCTGCATGCGATCGTGGGGTGTCTGAAGCTTGCCGCGAGTGTCTTGTGAAGCCCACAGGTAGAGTTTCTTTATGCTGAAATCTTTGGTCACATCATCCCAGAAGCGGGTGGGCTTGTTAGTGTGTAAAAGATACGTTCGGCTGTGCTTCTTCAGATTGAAATTCTTTAGCACCGTCTATTTGCAAGTAGCGAATCTTTCTGCAAATGAGGGTCACAAATTGTTTCAAGAGTGCAAATGGAGATGCATGAGTTTTGGTAGGAAAGTACACAAAATACTCGGTACCTGTATCCATGACCAAAAGAAAATACCGTTTAAGATCGGGAAGACAGCCTAGACTGCAGGCATCCCCCCAATCTATGCGCAAATCAGTGCCGGGTGGTGAGAAAAGTGGTGTTGTAGTATTGGTGCGTGTCGTAGCGCCTTCACCAATGCCAGGATGGATAGGATCTTTTGCGGTGTCTGACATATTACGCATCTGAGTAATGTTAGGATAGTCAGAAGGGTTCTTTGACGTGTGCTGAAATAGACTTGCCAGGGATTAAGTGATCGTAACAGTGGGATCAATGGTATCTGTGATTGTGCTGAATTCCAAATCGAGCTGTTCTGCAAGTGGATTTTGCGAGTCGAAAGCTGGAGCGATGGCCGTCGCTACTGGCGCTGCTGTCTTTGAAATTGACTTGGTCGTACGTTTGGCTTTCTTTGTAGCTTTTACTTTATGGTGGCGACGACCCAGTGCTGCGTTGCAAGCATCGCACCTGTGTGCTAGAATGTAGCGCTTGAAATGGTTGCCAATTCATTGCACATGATAGACAAGATCGACGATGTGGATGATGAGGGCTACGTATCTGCTTACCTCACTCAGGATCGGATTGAGGAACGCTTTCAGCAACGCTATGGGCTCATGCTTCAACGACGAGAGATGGCTGGAATCCACCACACTTCTCACTGACACTGCAACAACTGCCAAACAGTTTTGAATTTACAGGCAGAAGGTATTGAGTATAGAATCGATAAATGAGCTACATGTACCGGTAGAGCGCAAGTCAACACACTTTTCGGAAGTAGCGCGCGGCAGCAACTTCGGTTTTGAGAAGTGCTTGTTAGATGGCAGGGAAAGACGCCATGTGTGCTGGGCGTATTCCATGACAATTATTGTCTTGCTATCAGGCGTCGTGATGGTGCCACCGTAGAGGTGGAACGGCTTCGAGGGAAAATCCATCCTTGTTGGCCTGAGATGGGATTCTGTGGTTGACCGTTATGCCTTGTTTCATAAGACGACCCACTGGGATAAGACTGTCTGACATGCCTGGGTCGTACACAGATACATCTGGTACGACTAACACAAAAGGCTTTCCGTGACTATCTTGCGTTTCAGCACCCATCAGAATGCCACTCATGCGCTTTGCAGGGCCCACGGCCGGCTGCATGAGCAATGACGTACCCGTGTGTTTCAGAATTTCTGACTTTCACCCTGTAGCTCCTCGTTGTGCATCATTATCGAGTGCCCCCCCCAGAATCCTATTTGGCAATTGTTTCAAAATGGCATAGATTTTGGGATTTCGAAAACTTAAATTAGCATCAGCCGCAGGTTGAACCAGACAGCGGCCAGTGCGAACATATGCTACTGAGTCATTGTGTGGTGAAGAGCGGATGCCTAGTCCTAAAGGGGAATCGACAAGTGCGGTGCCAGCTGGAATTGAATGAATCGACGAAGGTTGGTGCAGAACCTTGCTAATTCCATCATCACTGGAACCCTCAAATGGGGCTGTGACAGAGATTTTTACAGATGACATTTTCTTTTCAGCACGCAGTTCAAGTAACTCATTTGACTGAGCACCACGCAAACCATTAACAGGCATACCCAAAGATTCAGGCACAGGTATCAGACTGTTGCACATTTCAATTGCACGCACGTTGGCTAACCACGCACGTGGAGATGTCTCCCATGACA
>Ga0335398_10010320_pt1 | contig 10642 bp, 8 predicted proteins | sample BON03_FD_205742 | JGI IMG/M metagenome (GOLD analysis project Ga0335398, IMG submission 205742) | Freshwater microbial communities from Lake Bonney liftoff mats and glacier meltwater in Antarctica - BON-03 (spades assembly) (version 2) | ecosystem: Environmental > Aquatic > Freshwater > Ice >...
TTGGCACTATGAAAAGGCAATGGGGCTTTGATTATATCATTACCAAAAAATCAATGAAAAGAGCATCCGCAGATGTAGGATTCATTTTTATAGCCTATAACCTTAGACGTATCATTAATATCCTCACAATAGAAAAACTACTCGAACTCCTAGCTTCATCATACTCCCAAATGGCTATAAATCTAGTCTCTGAAAGCTTAAAACTCATTTATGCCTCTCTGAATCCACCAAAAATAACTTTACTTAAAAAAGCTCTGGAATTTTTTGATTTTCTGCTTTTTACTACTTTTACAAAAAATACCAGACCAACAGTCGGTTTTTAGACAGACTGATGTGGACTGCCGGGGTAAAAGGCAATGTAATTCAGGGATTAGAGGATGTGCTAGAAGCCAAAGGAGGAAGATATATAGTAGATGAATTTAACCATATACCTCCGTTAAAAGATGTATTTGCCATAGGAGATATAGCTATACAGATGCAGGAAGACTATCCTCATGGAGTGCCAATGCTAGCTACTACTGCTATTCAACAAGGAGAACATTTGGCCAAAAACTTCATTAGAGTATCACAAAACAAAACACCTGTAGCCTACAAATACTTTAATAAGGGTGTAATGGCTACTATTGGAAGAAACAAAGCGGTTGCAGATATTTGGAAGCTTCATTTTGGCGGATTTGGTGCTTGGTTTTTGTGGATGGGAGTGCATATTTATTCCTTAGTTGGTTTTAGAAATAAAGTAGCATCATTACTCAATTGGACTTTGAGCTATTTTAATTACGATCGTCCCTTAGGACTTATTATTAGAAAATACAATAAACAGAAAATAAAAGAATGAAAAAATACGGATTTGTTGTGCTCATAGCACTGCTATTTTCAAGTGAGTTGGTACAAGCTCAAAAACAAATTGACAATCAGAATAATGCCTGGTATATGTATTTTGGTAATCATAAAATTACGGATCGTTGGGGAATACATGCGGAGTATCAGTGGCGACGACACGATTTAGGTCAGACATGGCAGCAGTCTCTAGCTAGGATAGGAGTAGACTATTATTCTAAGCAGGGTCCTCAGCTTACTGCGGGTTACGGATGGATAGTTTCCTATCCCTACGGTAAGCAGCCTATTAAGTATAGTTTTAATGAAAATAGGATTTGGCAGCAAGCCATCATTACATCCAAAGCTGGACGATTTAATTTTAATCATAGATATAGACTAGAACAGCGGTTCTTAGAGCAAAAAAGTTACGATAGTGCAAAACAAGAATATGTGCACATAGATGAGTTTAAGTTTAAGCAAAGAGTTAGGTACCGATTTATGGTAAGCATACCGCTCAATCATAAAGAATTGGTTGATAATACTTGGTTTGTGAGTTTATATGAAGAGGTTTTTTTAGGATTTGGCAAAAATATAGAAAAGAATATTATGGAGCAAAATCGTATTTCCGCAACTCTTGGATACCGATTTACTAAAGATTTCAATATACAGGCAGGATACCTAAATCAATTTGTACAGAAAGGAGATGGCATACACGCTGAGAATAATCACAATCTGCAGGTAGGTCTCACCTATAATTTTGATTGGCGAAAACTGAAAGTAACTAAATAAAAAAAGCCCGATAGAATAACTATATCGGTATTTTTTACTTTGAAGGAGGAGTATAGTTCTATCCTAAATCGTAAATCTCTTGGATATTATGTAGTATCTCTGGGAAGTCTAGTTTTAGATTTATTAGTTTGCCACTCTGTATATCAAATACCCAGCCGTGCACTTGGAGTCCACGTTCCTTGTATGCGGTTTGTACTGCCGCAGTTTTTATTAGGTTTATGCACTGTTCTTGTACGTTGAGTTCTACAAGTCTATTATACCGTTCATCTCCGTCTGGCAAAGCATTGAGCTCTATCCTATGTGTTCTATACACATCTCTTATATTTCTAAGCCAAGGGTTTAGAATTCCTAAATCTTGAGCAGTCATAGCTGCTTTTACACCTCCACAAAAGTAGTGACCACATACTACCACGTGCTTTACCTTAAGTTGGTTTACTGCATAGCTGAGTACAGACATTACATTGAGATCAATACTTATCACCATATTGGCAATGTTACGATGCACAAAGACTTCTCCTGGCTCTGCACCCATTAATTCCTCGGCAGAAGCTCTACTATCGGAGCATCCTATGTACAATATTTCGGGGCTTTGCCCTTTCGATAGTTTTTCAAAATACTGGCTGTCTAATTCTAGTTTTTCTTTTATCCAATCTTGGTTATTCTCAAATACTTTATCTAAATTCATGTTTTTTCGTTGCCGCTAATGTAGGCTTACCCTCTTTAGTATGGTGCTATTTTTTATAAATAGTAATAAAAAAAGCCCGCTCCAAATTATTGGAGCGGGCTTTTAATAGACTTATTCGTCTCTTATTCTTTTATTAGTTTAGTAGAAATTGTACCTGCATTAGTTTGTACGTTTACTACGTAGTAACCTGCTTGTATTGTTTCTAGGTTTAGAGAAATAGTGTTCTTAGCGTTAGCTACTAGTACTTCTCTTCCTGTAATATCAGTTACGCTTATACTAGTAACAGTGTACTTAGCATCTACACTTATAGTCACCTTGTTAGTAGCTGGGTTTGGATAAACTGAAGCTGCTGAAGAAGGGAGTATTGTATTTACCGATAGAGACTCTAAAGTAATGTCATTATTGATAAGTGCTACTCTAGGACACATATAGCCTAAGATAGTATCTAAGTAAGTTCTACCTTTTGTTGGGCTCATATCTGTATTAGACTGTAAGCTGTTCATGTGTGCTGTGAAACCTGCACCTCCAGAAACATCTGTAGTGGCAAGCGGAGACATTGGATCCCACCATTGCCAAGGGCTCGACTGATTGTCAAGAACTTTAGCGGCAATAGGAAGAAGTACAGGGAATAAACCTTTTATTTCAGTGTTGATCGTTATTTCGTTAGCAGGTGCATCATAGATATAAGCTACAGTAGCACCATAATTAGCTTCTGCTGCCTTAGTATATGGATCATTTGCTTTGATGTTTTTAATTGCATCATTATTGCCAAGAGCATTTGCCTTTGCAATAAATAAGTTAGCACCTTGTACATCTACAACTGGTTGGTTGGTAGTAGGTACGATTACAGTTCCTTCGGTAAAAGGAGCAAAAGCGTCTCTTATACAATGGAAAGCAATCATAGGAGCATCTCCAGCTTCTAACCAAGAAGTGTCAGCCAAAGCACCGCCTGCAGTTACTATAGAAGCAACTTCTGTAGTAGTAGTAGATGAGGCATAAAGGTTCAATAAACCTCCGCTGCCGTCTATTTCTCCTACTACAGCTCTATTGATATAAGAAGGTCCTACACCACCAGCTCTAAACTTCGGAAGTTCCATTTCTTCATTCTTATCTAATGTCTCATAAGCTAAAGCTACATAAGCACCAGTTCCTTCACCGTATAGCGTTACTTTAGTACCATCTATCCCGTAAGTAGCGGCGTCGTCCTTTAGCATTCTTACTGCTTTTTTTACATCATGTATAGCTCTGTATACTGCATTAAGAAGTTGTCCTTTTCTTACTTCTACATTTGTAGCAAGTGGATTCCATCCTAATCTATAGTTTAGAGCTACTGCAACATACCCTCTTTTAGCCCATTCGGTACAAAGTACGATAGCTGAACTATCCCCTTTGTATCCGTTAGGAGATCCATTGATTGGTGGAGGTAAGAAGTTTCCTGTATGAATGAAAATGATTACAGGTCTATCTGTAGTAGCATCTACTGCAGTCTTAGGCTTGTAAACGTCCATTTTTACTATAGTTACTTTTAGATCTGAAGCAGTATCTGCAGGATTATAGTATTTAGCAGGAATAGGTTGACTCATGGCTAGAGCGGTTTTTATCTCTGTGATATCTCGTCCGACGTTATTTTGGTTGCCTGTTTTTGAAGTAAGGAAATCAATGTTGGTCCCGTACTCTACATTAGATGTCACCTCTATATCGGCATCTGTGTAAATAGCGTCTACATAACGGGTCTGAGCCGTTGCCCCAATAGTCATTAAAACTATTAGCATAGTTAAAGTTAAGTAATGTTTTTTCATTTGTTTTATTCTATGTTATATTGATGTGCAATATAATAAATTACATTAGATGTTAATTTTATTTTTTAAAAACTAGATTATGCTGAGCAGAGAAGTAGACCATTCGGCCTACAAATGGTCCTCCATAGACTTGGTAGTTCAAGTTTTTGAATACACTTCTTTGGGTGTTTTCGTCAGCTGCATCAAATAGTGGCATAATGCCTATAATATTACTGCCTCCAAGTTTAAAGGTCGTATTCCATTTGGGTACTTCATAGTTTATCTGTGCATCTAGCATATCATATGTAGGTACAGTGCCTGTAAACTGAGGTGATCCTTCAAAGACGAAGCCTTGTATCCATTTGTAGTTTATCCCAAAGCCAAAATGCTCTCCTACTAGTTTGGGTAGTTTTAGCTTTGTTCCTGAGAAACTGATATTAAACTTATGCTCTGGAGTATTGAAAGCCGGGATAATAGGGTCATCTGTACCTTGCTTATTGAGTACATTCCAAGAGTAGTTGCCTCCTAGATTATACTTTTTGAAGAAGTAGTTTATCCCGAAGGCTACTCCCTGAGTAGTTACAGTCTCTTTGGCATTAGCAGCTACTCTATATACCTCAAGTCCTTGAGGGAAACTAGTCTGCTGGTCAAAAGTTGCATCTATTCCTATATTATACCCAATGAAATCTTTGTATGTGGTGTAGTAATATCCTGCATCTATAAAGATAGACTGGTCTGCAATGTTTCCCTTGTACCCTATCTCAAAAGTTCTAGCTTGCTCAGGGCGAATAGGATCAACATCATAGTATTCTATTTTGGTTAAATCTGGATTTACTTCAAATGCATTTCTAAAAGACTGGATGTCTATTAATGAATCGAATCCATTTAGATTGCCTATTAAGGTGGCACGTCCTACGTCATACAGTAGATATTGATCTGCAAGAGTGGGATTTCTAATGGCCGAAGAAAAAGAAGTTCTAAACACGTGATTGGGTCTATGCTTGTATATGAAGGAAACGGCAGGAGATGCCAAGAAGTCAAAGTTTTGATTCTTATCTAATCTAGAGGTTACATTTAGTATTACTCTGTCTGCCATCCATCGCTTATCTATACCTGCATATATACCAGCCTCAAGGTTACGTATTACGACATCACCTGTGTCATTCAGTATGGTCCCCTTAGATTCAGGAGCGTATAATCTGCTACTTGTACCTACCGTTATTAAACCAAACTTCGGATGGAATTTGTACTCTCCTTGTAAGTGGTACAGAGCTGACTTGTCATAGAATCGTGTTCCATTCTCTGTAAAAAGTCGAGAGGTTATATCGTTATAAGTGCTATCAAACTCCGCAGTCCCTGGTTTTAGTCTATTTCTATCTGCCACTGCTCTGGCCTTGTCATGTATGGTAGCCACAGCATCCGCGTTATTTTTTATAAATGGCTGATAAAAACTGCTGTACCAGTTTTCTCTATTGCCATGTAAGCTTTCATTGTATTTTGGGTAGCCAGGAAGGGCCTCTACGTCTCTATAAAAACCGCCAAAATTATTAACTCTCCAGTTACGAGTATATGCATTGTACCATTCCCCTTCATCCAAATGGGCTTCATTTAGTCTAAAAGCAGTGGTAACAATGTCGTATGTAGTTCCTGCATCTTCATTGGTGCTATATAAACGTATGAAAAATTTATCTTTCTTTTTTAGTTCAACATGATTTTGCCAAAAACGAATATCTTGTAGTCTATATCTGTTATCTCCTTGGTATACTGTGTTACCCGTACTGAAATTAAAAGAGTAGTCCAGCTGTACGCTGTCTGTAAATCTATAACTCAGTGTAGTATTTAGTTTTAAGTTATTGGTGCTATAATCTACTAAGTCTTTTTCTTGATATCCTGCCCTGTAAAACGTGCCTAAACCAGCAGAGTTTCCTACAGGATTTACAACAGAAGACTGATTGTCATATTCATCATTCCCATTAGCTAGTACCTCGTCTCCATATACATTTACCTTGTCGTATCCACCTGGATTCTTCTGGTCATGTTCGCTATCTTGTGTAGGGTTATAGTTTTCTGCTTCCCAGTCATAGGCCTGCATGTAAAAAGCATTTACCTTATACCCGAAGGTTTTTTGTCCTTTATCGTTGGTAAAATAATCTGCATATCGTATAGCAAGTTGATTAAGATTTCTTTCGCCCACTTTTATTTCACTCAGTATTCCGGGGAAATCATAAGACTCCTTAGTCTCCATGGCTATTACTCCATTAAAAGCATTGGGTCCGTAGAATGCACTACTAGCTCCCGCTATTACATTGACTCTGCTTATATCAAGGTCACTCGCTCCTAAGAAATTGCCTAGAGCAAAGTTGAGTCCGGGGCTCTGGTTATCTACCCCGTCTATAAGTTGAAGCGAACGTACAGGGCTTGTGCTGTTAAAACCACGCGTGTTTACAACTCTAAAACCAAGACTGGCTGCCGTCACGTCTACACCCTTCAGATTTCCAAGACTTTCGTAAAATGATGCTGCCGGTGCATCTTTTATAGCTTCTATACCTATGGACTCTACGGTAAGTGGAGCTTCTTTTTGTTTTTCTGTAACTCTACTTGCTTTCACTACCGCACCCGTTAGCACATTTTCATTGCTCTCTTGCATCGTTATTTTCAGAGCTTTATCCACTGATGTCACAGTTATATCTTGGTCTTCATATCCTAGATAGGATATTCTCAAGGTAATAGGAAGTGAAGGTACTTTAATGCTAAAATTACCATTATCATCCGTTATAGCTCCTATACCTTTTTCGGCAGGAGCCGTGATGTAAGCACTTATCAGTTCTTCACCAGTACTGTTTTTTACCTTGCCAGATATCGTCTGGCTATAGCTGCTTGTGCTACATACAAAGCATAATAATGCGACCAAGCAAGAAATAACAAGAGGATAGTTAGTTTTTGTAGTATTAACTGGATAGATCATTTTCTTAAGATTGCCGAAAATAACATTAAATCTTATTCATGTTTAGATTCCTTATTTTTGACTTGAATAATATATGACTTTTTTTAAAAACATACTTAAGGTTTTAGCAGTAGTTTTTGGGGTAGGAGTGCTCTTTTACTTTGCAGGACCCAAGCCAGCCAAGCCTGTACTTATTCCCTTAGCTCAGGCTATTATGGATCCTACAGATTTTAACCCAAATTATGTAGTACAGACCCTGGCTCATACAGAGCAGATTTTAAACATAAGAGTGGGAAATGAGTCTATGCTTTATTGGGCTGATTCGGTGGGCAAAAAGACCCAATATGTTTTGCTATATCTTCATGGCTTTTCCGCTAGTCCTATGGAGGGAGATCCTGTTCATATAGATTTTGCTAAAAAATACGGTATAAATATGTATGCACCTTTACTAGCAGATCATGGCTTAGTAGAGAAGGAGCCTATGCTTTATTTCACTGCAAAAAAATATGTAGAGTCTGCTAAGCAAGCACTTAGATTGGCTCAGCTTATGGGTGATAGTATTATCATTATGTCTACCAGTACAGGGTGCACAGCAGCTCTTTTTTTGGCTTCAGAGCCAAAGAATCAAATACATAGCTTAATCTGCTACTCTCCTAATATTCGCGTGTTTGATAAAAGGGCTTCACTGCTTACAGGTCCTTGGGGTTTGCAGATTTCTAAAATAGTGAAAGGTGGCGATTATAACATATGGGAGGCATCTGCAGAAGTAGGGCGGTATTGGCATTTAAAATATAGGCTAGAAGCGGTCGTACAGATGCAGCTTTTACTCGAAGCTACTATGAATAAAGAGACTTTTCAGCAGGTCACTGTGCCCACTTTTATAGGGTATTACTATAAGAATAAAGAGGAACAAGATGACGTTGTTTCTGTACCTCATATATTAGAGATGTATGATCTGCTAGGGTCTAAGCAGAAGAGAAAGGTAGCCTTTGCAGAAGCAGGTGCCCATGCTTTGGCAAGTGGCTTGTTTAGCCTTACTACTCAGGCAGTATCAGACTCTACGTATGTATTTGCAGAGGGTGTACTCAGACTAAATTCATTCAGTAACTAAGCTATTTGAAAACCCAAATCAACCTTTGGGAAAAGACTTTCGATTATCTGCTGAGTCGCAGATTCCTTTGTCATGCCTGAGGGTAAGATTTGATCTAGATTTTCTTTTGTCAAAAAGAATAAACTATGTGTTACAAACTTGCCGTATAGGGTGGCATCTTGTAAATCTTCTGGCAGCAAGTATGCCTTACTTTCTAATATCTCTGTATATAATTTTGCCATTTTTGTCTTAATATTCGCAATATATGAAATATATTCTATGACTAGTTTGCTTACTGTGCTATTGTAAGCATACTTTTGGTTAGCAAAATGTATTCTATAAGTGAACTCCAGATCGTGATGTAATAAGTTCTGAAGGGGGTTTGGGTTTCTGAGAATATCTTCGGATTTCTCAAAGTGTTCATTTATTCGAAACTCGTATAGAGCGTATATGATTTGTTCTATGGTTTTATAGTTTGACTCAATGTCAGGTATGGATATACCACTGAAATCACTGAGGTGAGGAATAGTTAAATCCGTATTATCTTCACTCCTGATCAACTGGAGTGTTGCTTCTAGTATTTGTTTTTTAATGCTCATTAATTTGCCAATTCTGTTTTTGGTTTGAATAGGGCATTAATTATCTGTCTTGTTGGAGCCTTAAACTCTTCAGGGTCTATCGATTTAATTGTCTCCAAATCTGAATCTAGATTTATATCCATTACACAAAAGAACATACTATGCACAATGAAATGGGAGTAAACACGAATGTCCATGTTGGTGTCTGGGATAAGCTCCGGGTTTAAACGCAAGACATCAAAATAGTATTTATGCATACCCCTCTCTACATATTCTTTTGAGTATGCAGTTGTTTTATTCGACGGGATATTGCGTTCTATTGTAGGGGTATCTCTTAAGTAATAATATAGACTGTTAAGGTCATGACGAACCAAAGTGTATAGAGCATTCTCACCTTTCAGTTGAATAATTTTTTTAGATTTTTTTTCGTGATTTCTCCAATACTCTATAGCATACTGGGAAAATAGGTCATCTAAATCGGTAAATTCTTCGAGTATTTTTTTCAATGGGATGGCTGCCTTATCAGCAACCCACTGAATACTAATGTCACTTATGTTGGCATTTTTGGCGTGTATATCTAAGGCTTTGAAAATTTCTTTACGGTAGCTTCTACTCATGTATTTTATTGTGTGTTTTTTAAAAATAGGGCAGCTTGTGTGGGTCTGAATTGAACTCTTTTTTTTTACGTTAACGAAGTTTTAGTATGAATGTTGTGTTCTTAGTATTAAAATTTTGAAGGCATCTTTCAAAATACCCTATTAACACTATAATTATGTGCAGTAGTGTTTGATTCTATTGATTATTCAAAATCAATTTTAAATATTGTTCTGAAGTTCTTTTCATTCATTATAGAATAATATCCCTTGTTTTGCTCAGCAACGTATGTAAAGAAAAATTGTGGATTAAAAGAGATAATGAGGTTTAGCGGTTGGCACCTGATATGGCTTACACTTTGGGCTATAGTAGAGCCTGTAAATAATGTACTGATGTGATTTACTGTTGCTAAAAAAAAAGAACACGCAAAAGTTGCCATGTCAATATAAAATATGCATCCCAACTATCATACACCTAAAAATATATTTCAGTCCATAAAGTCTTGATATACCTATAAAACAGACGGATACCGAATAAATATTTATTTTTCGAATACGCCCAAAATAGGGTGTGTTCGAATTTTAGGTGTATCATTCTTGGGAATCATAATATAAAACATGTAAAATTGAAAAATTAAAAGGGTAAATCATAATTTCGATCTAAAGCGTATGATGATTTCGATTTACCCTAACTAAATTTGAAGAGCACCGAAACGTAACTCGGCACTTTATACTTCATTGTATTAAATAATGGAAGTAAATTTAAGAATTACAAGTGAGAGACATAGCTACCTAAGCAAAAGCGTCTCTCGCTGTAATTCTCTTTTTTACATCACTATTTACAGCGTCGGAGCGTAATTTCTCCTATACTATATTCAAATATTATCGACAATCCCCAAAAGATAGTGTCATATTTATAAATTCAGATGTAACTATCTAATTTTCAGTAAGAATAGATTTTTATTAGAGCTTATTGTGTTTAGTTTTAAGGTAGTATGCCTTGGCTATTGTCATATTTTGTAGTCTCTAAAAAAAAAACTAAAATAATACGAATTGTAATTTATATTTGTTTTGCCTAAGCGTTCTTTAACATCTTAAATTAAATTATTCCGTCTTATGACAAAAAATTACGCACGAAATTGGCTTTTCGAAAAATTCAAGTGTATCGCTGTATTGGGTGCTCTGCTAGTCGCAGGATCCGCTTCAGCACAACTTAGTGGTACGTATACCATTAACTCCGGGGCTGCTACTAGTGGCAGTAACTATGCAAGTTTTACCGCTTTTGCATCAGCAATTAATAGTGGGGGCGTTTCTGGCTCGGTTACAGTAAATGTGGCTTCAGGTTCTGGTCCTTACAATGAGCAAATTG
>Ga0335398_10010322_pt1 | contig 10642 bp, 10 predicted proteins | sample BON03_FD_205742 | JGI IMG/M metagenome (GOLD analysis project Ga0335398, IMG submission 205742) | Freshwater microbial communities from Lake Bonney liftoff mats and glacier meltwater in Antarctica - BON-03 (spades assembly) (version 2) | ecosystem: Environmental > Aquatic > Freshwater > Ice >...
GACAGTGGCGGAGTGCTACAATATGATGCTGGACCGGCTTCAAGATGACGTTGATTGGGTCATAATTGATACGAAGGGCGGTGAAGATGCGAAGCAAATGGCAGCTCTTGCAATCTGCGACCGCGTACTCTCGCCGTGTGGCCCCGAAAAGAACGAAGTAACCGGCGTTGAAAAGACATTAGCCTATTTCAAAATTGCCCTCGAAGCGACGGGCGATGATGACACCGACCCCAAGGATCTTCTGACTGTCATCTACCAAAAAGAGGGCCAATTTCCGAACGCTCAAATGCTTGCTTATGAAGAACTCATCCATGGTCATTATGGCGCGATCAAGGGATTGCATCGCTCAAGCGCGATCAAATCGTTTATTGGTGACGATATGACCAGCGACGAAGCAATCGCTGCAGCAGAAGCTGATGGTCGAAGCTTTGAGGCGATCAAAAAAATACAGAGGGCCGCAGATGCGTTGGCCGCGCTTATCACGGGAGAATTTTAATGGCTGTTGAACGCAAGCCCCGCCAAAAGATGCCTGTTCCGGGCCTCACGGACCGCGACCGGGCTTCCATTGCAACAACAGCGAAGGCGAACGGTCTCGGTAAAACTGAAGCTGACACGTCACAGTCAGAGCTGACGCCGGCACCAAGCAAAGCGCCTCCAGCTGACATACAGTCCGATCACACGCCAAATGCGGCACCTACCGAACAACAGTCTTCGGATGAAACAGTGAACATCGCTCCACCCAACACTGCGCTGACCCCGGCTAGCAAACCTGAACCGGCCGCAGCTGCCGTTGACCCCAAGCAACTGCGGGTGACCGTGGCTCATTCGAGCGACCTCGCGCTCGCCATACGCAACAAAATATTGAGCCTGAGCCCCGATGCTCGAAAGTTCGCAAGCCCGGCGATTCTGCTGCGTGAATTCCTGCGGGAGCATGACGGAGAACTGGCGCAGATCTTCCGCAAGACGAACGGCCTTTAATAGACCGCATCGTTTCATGATGGCCCGATTGGCATCTCCTCCGGCCGGGCGACAGCGACAGCAATTACCCGTCCCTTTGGTATGCGTAATCCAAAGGCTTCGCTCCGGAGCCACGCGGATATCGCTCTAAGCTACCAGATCGATCCTGACTCGGCTTCTCCGCGGCTAACCGCCCTCTTTCGGTCGTTTCCAGCAATCGCGTCGGATACTGTACGAGGACCGCGGAGGTTTGAAAGGTTCGCTGTATTGACCGTGGCAAAGGTCATAGTGACGGTCCAGTCTTGGTCAGAATTGCTGCCACGCCTTAAGGCTCCCGCATGCGCTTAATCAACTTTGCATCCACCGATGGTGGCGTCGGGATATCAACACCCACGGCCCTTCGCGCTGACGGATTGTTCCGTAAGGGCGAAAGTATCCGGCTGATCGACCTCGATCCGAAGCGGCCGTTGAACAAATAGGCAGAGCCGATAGCGCTGCGGTCCCCTGCCCTCCTGATGTCGCGGATGCGCACTTCCTTGTGCCACTCATTAATTCTCAGTTTCTGACGCGACTTGCAGATGTTCTCAACCGCCCGAGCAATCATCACGGCTTCGATCATTTCTGGCGGTCGTCAACCACGCGTTTGGGTGCCCGCTGCGGCTGTCAGAAGAGATCTGGCGATCGGCAGCGCTTTGTACGCTTTGATCAGCCGTTAAAGACGGGTTCGTTTGACCCCAAGCTGCCGACAGGCTGGAAGAAATTTGGCACGATTAGGGTGGGCTTTGTTTGCCAAGCGGCAGATCACCGCCTCCTGCTCAACTGCCTGTTCCCATGCCGCATCATCTACGATGATGATGCCTGATTGAAGCACAACGGTCAAAACCCACAAGAAAGTACTTCAGATCCGATAATGAGACTGTAGTTAGGGGACAATAATATTTATTAAACGATATCAGTATGTTATACTGTAAATATTTAATAATAACGATGCAACCGCGGTATGTCAGCCAAGGTCCTGAAAGAAGCGGGCTTTTCCAAAAATGGGAAGTCGCATCCAAATAGCACCTTGCGTCTAAACATGTCGACGCGGCACATGGTCTGCGCGTTGAGCGATCGCGAGCACCCCTTCAATGATGCCCGCCTGAAAAAGTTCTTCGCTTGGCCCGGCGCAGCCGCAGCGGCCGATGCGGGCGTCACTCAAAAAAGGCGATCACCTGGGACATCATATTTCGTATGAACAAGGTAAACTCCTTTTACTAAATACCTAACTTCGATGCCATTTCCGACGATCCCGGGAGAGCGCCTCACCGCATTTCGCGACCATGCACTGCTCGCCTACTCTTTTGCCTCCGGCGGCCGTGGGCGGAATGACATTGCCAACCTCACGTTCGAGATGATCGAAGATATGCCACCTGTCATGCCTGGGACGCAGGGTGCTTATCAAATGTTGGCCGCGGCCAACATTCCGTTAATGCGGATCAGTTTGTGGCGATCGAAGACCATTGATGATGAAGCAGACGTCTATGTTTACCGGACAGGCGACGTAGATCTGCAGTTGAATAAATTAACCAAGCCTTCGGAGATTAGTAGCTGGCCCATTAACCCGAGCGCTCATAGGTGGGGAAATATCGCCGCGCAGCCTTGGATCATGGTGGCGTCAATTTGAACATAAAGATGAGTATCGAAGAGTTTGATGAAAACCTCGTTGATTAGAGTGCTCATGGACTCCGTTCAGTTTAGTTGACAACGGCCGGTTTGGACGGAGTCTTGCCGGGGGTCTGCCATGGTGCAGTAGGGTCATCGCACTGACCCGCATGCAATGGCATATTTTAACGAACAAGGTAGGGATCAGAGAAATACAGACCCAGTTCTGGATCCTTGAAAACCCTGAAATGAAGTTGGCCGCGGCTAGCAGCGCTGACCCATTTGCTTGGCTCAGCTGAGAAGCTGCTATTGTTGGGCTATCCTGAATGAAAAGGCGCATTTACGAACTTTCGTTTCACAAGAGTTGGCCGCGGCCAACTGCAGTTCAATTTCGGCGATACGAGCCACATTAACGGAGTAGGGATCTGTTGGCTGCATCATTTTCAGGCATAGCTTCTCACGTCAGGGATGAACGTTTGGCTCAGTCTGTTGCCGGTCCTCAACAAGCGCCCAAAATAACCTGTGGGGTCGGCAATGGTTGCAACACGTGCGGCGATTTCGTTCTGAGCTTCAAGCGCAACTTGCCAGCCTTTCGATGCGATGCCACTTGCCAAAATATCAGGGTCAATTCTCAGCATTTTTCCGAACTCATATACGATTTGGAGGGCATGATGATCTGATCGCGGCATATCGGGGTAGAAATTTCGAATATGCGTGAGTCTTTGCCAGAGGTTCATCAATGATTGGGGGGTTACTTTTTTTGTATATGATTTTGTAGGTTCTTTGTGCCGGTCATTTTGTCCGTCTGTGGCGGACGTTTCATGCGGTTCTGCGTTGTGTTTTTGCGCGACACAGGAGTCTTTAACCGGGATGTAGATCTCGGTTACGTTCGAGGTTTGAACCGGACTAGTCACGGCACAGGCGGCAGCGATGATGCCTTTGAGTTTAGATATGATGGCCCGTGCCTCGATGACCGTCGTCGTGGCACGACGTAGAATATTGCGGATGCTGTCGAGAAAATTTGTGGCCTCCGTGTCTACGTCGAGGCCGAGACATGTTATCCGGAGCGACTGGATGCAGGACCGCATCCCGCGTAGCTCGGCGGCTTCATCACGGCGTCGTTGCGCTAAGTCGATGATTTCTGCCGACCGCGCCAGAAGAGGTGACAGGTCGATCCCGAAAGCACCAATGACCTTGCCAGATCGTTGGATGGGAAATCGTTTCGCGTTGGCGCTGTCTTTTCGTGTGATCAGGCCGACATCTTCGAGTGTCTCCAGATGCCGACGCAACTGGCGGTCGGTTATGCCTTTGGCCCGGAAGCAAAGTGTGGCGTTGGCGGCGTAGACTGTCAGCAGCGTTAGCGGTGTAATTGGACTGTCGGTACCCGTTTTGGGATCCTTGCACGGCAGGCAGCTCAACAGGGCGTCGATGACGACAACCGATGCGGGGCGCAAACCAAGATCCTTTGCGGCGGTATTGACCGCGGCCAACAGATCACGGCGCCTGACCGGACAAAAATGCGGCTGCTGCGCAACCGTTCCGACACCATCGAATGCGGTGTGTTCATCTACGGCACAGATCGACTGTGCCTCGGCTTCAAGAGCCGTTGCTGGGTGGTGGTACATACATTTTCAGACGACAAAATGATACCGGTCACCGAAATCGGTGTTGCAGCGTTAAAAATTTAGGGGTACCAATAAATTGCAGTAGATCGGGACCCTCTGGAGCGCTTAACCGCCTTCGGGGGGTTTCTTTTTGTGTGGTGCCTGCCTCCTCTAACTGCGGTTATTGTTGGTTTGGTGAAGTTGGCCGTGGCCAACTAAATGAAAACAATGGGTTACGGGCTGTAATTCCGTATGTTCATTATTTTTCATCCTTCCAGGCCGAATATAGCTTTTCGAGATTGTCCTCGACGAAGCCAATGAAGCCGTGTTCCTTTTTATCCGATATTTCAATCGTGAGTCGGTGCCCCTTAACCATGTACGCGACCGGTGTGTCACCTATCTTTCGCGGCGGGGCAGGGGGGGCAGCCATACTCTTGGCAGCCCGCGCGGGCACCGCATGTTCCGTTGCCTGCATGTCTTTGATAATCGCGGCAATCTTTTCAGCGCCTGATCCTACAGTGGGAAGAAGCGCCACCGCATCCTCATCGGTCGGTCGGCCTTCCAGGCCGAAAAGACGGCGTAGTTCCAACCACTGCCTGCGGCCGACGTCATGGGCCGCGCCGATGCCGTAGATGACATCCTCTGGAACATCCTTGGCAACACCAATCAGTTTACTCAACGTCCCCTTGTCCACGGCCAAAACGTCGCAGATCTCGGCGCGCGTAAACCCCTGGTCTTCAAGTTTGACGGAAAAGATGGCCTGCTCAATGAAGCTGCGTTCAAGGCGGGCCGAATTCTCGAGGGCTTGGGACACCAGCGCTTCGCGCGGATCCATTTCCTTGATGAAGGCTTTGACTTGAATGCCGAGCCTCCGGCACGCCGCAATACGGCGACGACCATAGACGACTTCGTAGCGCGGTCCAGCACCGCGGCGGTATCTTAGAAGGGCAGGGAGCTGCTGGCCGGATGTCTGGATGGATTCGACGAGGGCGTCGAGCTCGACGCTGACATCGAAGCGGTCGGCGATATCGGAGTCGGCAATGTCGTTGACATTGACGTCCTGCGCCGACTGTGAAGAGACTTGAGCCAGAACATCCGACATACTTTTGAGCGCACGCGGAGCACCCTCATCCGTACCGGACGGCCCAGGGGTGGCGGCAGTTTTGGACCCCATCTGCGCAAGGCTGCGTGACAGCAGATCACGTTTCATTACTATCTCCTCGTCCCCATGAGTTCTGAATCATGATTTCAATGTCGTTGGAGAATCCGATGACGGATTCCAATGCGCGTTCGTATGTCTTGCGGTTCTTGACGGCCGACAGATCAACTTCGAAGATTGTCTTTTGGGAGAGGCCGGCCTCACTGACCGCGGAAGACTTGACGAAAGGCGTTTTTATGACACTGTCGCCCAAAAGCTCCCGCATCCATTCGGATAAGTCTTGCTGTGTGCTGATGGCCGTATCGAACCGCGTCAGCAGATATGCAAAGTTGTCGTAGGCGCCGATTCCGCCATTCGTATGAAGCACTTCGAGAACGCCTGAGGCCATCGTCAGGAATTGGCTTGCAGAGGCCAGATCGACGCGCTCGGGAATGATGGTCATCAGAAGTGAGGTCGACGCGCACACCGCCGACATTGTCAGGTATCCGAGTTGAGGAGGACAGTCGATCAGAACGATATCGTAATCGTCTTCGACCTGCCGTAGCGAGTCCCGGATCCGATTGAAAAATACAGGCTGCTCGCCGCGGCTAAGGGCCATAGGCGTTTCGGTCTCGAACTCCGACAGCATGATGCCGCCAGGAACGATATCGAGATTAGGAAAATAGGTCTTTTTGAGTACATCAACGATCGGAACGCGCACGCTGTCACCATCATTGTAGCGAATTGCGTCGTAAAGGGTGCCACCTTTTCTGAAATCGATCTCCGGCTGATAGCCGAAGAACGTGGTCAGGGAGGCTTGCGGATCACTGTCGAGCAAGAGCACACGATACCCCCTCATGGCGAGCCGCATGCCGAGGCTTATTGTCGTGGTGGTCTTGCTTGAGCCGCCTTTGAAATTCACGGTAGACCAGATTTGAAGCTTGTCACCGGGTCGCCGGCCCGGGAGGAACTGGAGAGGATCCTTAGCGTTCTGCGCCAAGATGTGTCGGATCTCGATGATGTTCTCTGCCGTATAAAGGCGCTTGTTGTTCGCCCCTTGCTCGACCTCTGGAATGCGACCATCGAAATGCGCTTTGCGAAGGTACCCGTCACTGACGCGCAGCAGCTCTGCCACTTCAGGCGTTGCAAAGCTACGGAGGGTCTTTTCCTCTTTGGGGGCGAGGAACAGCTTAGACATGTGTTCCAAAGCTTCGGAAAGGCGCTCTGCGTCTTCGCGCAACTTATCGTGCAGCACTGAATGCATTGTGGTAGGCCCCGCTCAAAGTGTCCCGACTGGCGTTACTGGACTACATAGTGTCTCGTTGGAGGCCAGAAACGCGTAGGACTTATTCTTGTGTCGTATTGCGTTACAGCTATGACTGCCCACCTTGATGAACTCAAGAAAAATTTTCGCCCCGACACGGCTCATCTCGAAAAAAAACAGTCCAAACCTGCTATCTGCCTTCATGCAGTGCATGAGCCATGCAACTTAGCAAGTTGATTTTATGCAATAATTCTATCCACAGGTTGTCCACAGGCGTCGTTTGTTCGATTTCTGGAGCTTTGATTTGAATGTCCGCCCGTACAAGCAAGTAACGCGTTTGGCGATAGATTGGGACGAAACGGGTTTTGGATTGTGGTTGCCACGATTCTCCACTTCACCGAAACGCTCTACTCAATTCCGACGACTTCAGGCGCTTTAGCGTTACGCAAGCGCACGCATGTCGAGATGGTCTCCCAAAAAATGGGCTTCTTTTTCGCATGAGGTCGCAATTATTACGACATGGAAGTGTGATGAGGTCAGACATATGGATGATGAACGCGCTCCGGCAGACGCTTGGTCCCGATCACGGCAAGACGCTGCGGTTCTAGGTCCAATAGGTCGCCCAGATCTACGGCGCATCTGAGCGCATGTTCCCCGGCGGCGAGACCGCGGCCGAGATCGCAGATGAAGGCTACCGGTTTCGTTTGGCGGAGCCGATCAATTTATTCCTGACCAGGCAGAGGAGACCGGCCAAGGGCGACATGACCCGCCCCTACGGCTCGGTCGATAAACCCGATGTCGGCGATTTCCGCATCTGCCTTTCCAAAAACGGGAGAGAGTAATGCAGGGCTTCCGATCACCGTGTGGATTGCAGCGCTTTGTCTCTTTGCAGTCTTCAATACGTATGTCGCTGCGATTGCCAACAGGGCAGACGCAGATCCTGCAATGCCGTTCGTTTGCTGGCTTGCGGCTAATGGCTTTCGTCTATACGTCATTGACACATATGTCGGTGAAACATATACGGTGAACAACGATGACACGATTGCAGACAGTGGTTGAACTGCCTGAATTTCAGAAACGCGCCAAGGCAATCATGTCCGAACTCGAACGGGAATCCGCAATTAATTTCATTGCGGCCAACCCGGAGGCTGGCGTGTCCCTTGGCGGCGGGCTTCGCAAGGTTCGCATCCCAAGAGAAGGGGGCGGAAAGAGCGGCGGTTACAGGACGATATATGTGTTTGGCGGAGCCCACATGCCAATCTTCCTGATCACGGTCTTTGCTAAGAACGAAAAGGCCAATTTGTCAAAGACGGAGCAGGCCGCAGCGGTAGAGATGAGCAGAGCGCTCGTCGCAAAGTATGGAGACGCAACATGAGTGCTTTCGATTCCGTGTCCAATGGCCTAGAAGAGGCGCTGGCCTTTGCGAATGGAGAGATTTCTCACGCCAAGGTGCATGAGGTTTCGGTTGCCGAAGTTGACGTAGCTGAGGTGCGCCAGAAGACCGGTCTTTCACAGGCCGAATTCGCCAGAAGCATTGGTGTGGCAAAGGGCACGCTGCTGAACTGGGAGCATGGGCGCAGACACCCTACGGGTCCAGCACAAGTTTTGTTGGCCCTGATCGCAAAGAAGCCTTCTGTCGTACAGGATTTGCTGCGGGACGCGTGATCTCGTGCGCAGGCCCATTCCATTCAATTCGAAAGCTAAGTTCGCGTGTCTTGTCGACGATGTTCTCTGTGCTGCATGAGCGTATGATGCCGGCACGAAATCGCTGACAATTGGGGCGCTCAATACTTGGCATGAGGCTCCATGCGGCAGACGCCTCTCAAGTGAACTCAACCGGACCCGATGTCGCTATGCCCTTCACTGTATTGAGACAGTTCATGACGGACAATGACGAACCCCTTACAATGCTGTCTCCTTGTAACATCGCATTGAAGGGATCCAACGCGGCCTGACGCCGGGCCGAAGGTGCTGGCCGTCAGGCTGTCTTTTTTCAGCGTGATCCCGCTAGAGAAAAGGCGGGGCAGGGGGGCGGGCGCAGCTCGTCGCCCTGCCGCGTCACCTCTCGCAACGCGGGCAACAAAAAACCCCGACCATTCAGGCCGGGGCTTCTGGTGGTGCAGACTGTCCAGATAATGTCAGGCGGCGTCGCGTCCTTCTTCCGCCATTGTCTTTGCGTCCGCTGCTGCAAGAACAAAATCAACGGCCTTTTGTGCTTCGGCTGCGGCTTTGAAAATCAGCCCTTTGTCAGATTTCAACGCTCCCAACCAACCTTCGATATAGGCTGCGCTTTGGTCAAATTCTGGTTCAACGCCAAGGCGAACGGCCAACAAACATGCCCCAATTTCCGCCACAAGCTCCTCGAAAGCATAAGCGGATTTTGTGCCAAACTTTTTTAGACGGTCGAGCCGCTTTTCCGCGCCTGTCCAGTGGCAAATTTCATGACTTAGCACCCCATAAAATCGCGCCGCATTAATGAAGGTAGCAACGGGCGGCATGTGAACCTGATCTGTTGCGGGGCGATAGTAGGCGCGGGGGTCGTCGGTGGTGACAATATCCGCGCCAATGCTGGCAAAAAATGCCTCTAGGGCTGGGTCTGCCTCGGTGCCTAAATCGCGGGCGGGGTCGGGTTGAATGTAGTATTCAGCGGGCAAGCCTTCGATCTGATCCGCGTTAAAGACGTTGTTCGCCTTTGCAAAGGCGATCCGCGCTTTGCCTTCGCCTTCGTTGCCGCCGTCGCGCTGCTCGTCGTCCTTCTTTTCAAAGGTGCCATAGAAAACGCTGCGGGCGCACTTTTCACCCTTTTTTACGGTCCCGCCAAGCTGCTGCGCCTGATTAAAAGTCATCCAGCGTTCGGATGAATAGCCACGCTCGGACGCCACGGCCCAAAGCATCAACACGTTAATTCCGCGGTAGCCTTCACCATTGTGACGAACGGGCAGGCAAGCGCCACCTGCGCCACCTGTCCACGGCTTGCGCCAAGGCGGGGTGCCTGCCTCGATCTGTGCGATGATGGTATCAGTGACGTGCTGGTGAATGTCCAAACGGGCTTTAGCCATGATCTCCGGTCCTTTGTGGTGGTGCCGCGTTTCCGGTCTTGATGCCGAAAATCGGAGCGGGGTTTCTGGCGAGGAAGCGCGAAGCGCGCCCCTCTCCTGAAAACCTGCCTCCCGGCGAGGGCAGGGGGGGGTGCCGGCGCAACTGGAAAATCAAGCGGACAAGGGGGTGGTGCGGCCCGCAGCGCAAAGCGCGAGGACACGGCCCCGCAGGACGCGCCAAATTTTCTTGTTGCGGTGGGGGACCAGCGGTCCCCTTCTTTCTTTCTTTTTTCCTTAGCGGCGCAGCGGCGTTCGGCGCAGTCCGAACCCCGCGCCGCGCCCCATGTGATCGTTACCCGTCAGGGCGCATCGGCACGGCTCAGGACGACCATGGCCGAAGGTTTGTGCGCTGGCTCAGAGAGACAGGGCGCGGGCCATTCGGACAGGGAGGATGAGACGGGACATTGCGGGCGAAAGCCGGTCTGCTGGCTGTAGCCTGAGAAGCGCGGTGACACCCCCGAGGGGGGTGGCAGGGGCCATAACCTTCATGATTTCGGATTCACAGATCAGCGGTTCTATGATAGAAAACGATCAACCCAAAAATGTGCACAAAGAGGCTGTCGATGCTTAAGAAAGACCTCCGTATCCGCATGGATCGCTGGATTGTCCAAGCCTGTCTGGCGGGTGGCCTCGAAGATGAAAGTGATGCCGAAGCGGCATTGCGCAGCGCGGCGCTGACCTTTGCATCGCAGGACCGGATCGCTCGCGCTCAAGGCACGCGCAAATGGCTGCACACTGGAACGCAAGTTTTAAGTGTGTTCATGGTCGCAGCCGCGAACACGCCGACCGGTAACGCCGGATCGCTGTCGGTGTAGATTTCCACGCGGAAGTGAGCCGGGTTTTCCATCGAGAAGTGAGCCACCTTTAAGTTATGTTTCGGGTGTCAGGCTTTGGTCAATGCATGATTGTCCTCCCTCTTTTTCTGCGCCGCTACGGC
>Ga0335398_10010332_pt1 | contig 10633 bp, 10 predicted proteins | sample BON03_FD_205742 | JGI IMG/M metagenome (GOLD analysis project Ga0335398, IMG submission 205742) | Freshwater microbial communities from Lake Bonney liftoff mats and glacier meltwater in Antarctica - BON-03 (spades assembly) (version 2) | ecosystem: Environmental > Aquatic > Freshwater > Ice >...
GATGCTTCAGACTCCAGGGACCTTGGGCGACTCGCTCGTCGATGAAGCAAAGCGCTGAACCCGCGATTCTAGCGGCACTTTTACACCGAAGCGACTACTCGGGCGGGCGAGGGTGGTGAATAGTTACACCAAAGAAGACGATGCTTCCCAAACTGTTTGCGTTCTAATCCGGCGGTCACCTACAAAGAGTCGATATCAGAAGAAACGAAATCGAGAAAATAGTCTCCACGGCCGTTCTCAATATCTGATTCAGCCTCCTCAATGATTCTTATGATCATCGCATCCGAATGCGATCACGAATTCGTTGCTTCGCTTCAGACCAGTCCGCGACACTCGATTCACCGCTATCCAGTCGAGCTTGTCTTGACGCCAGGATTTCCCCGTGCCAAGTTGGCGAATCCACCTCGGAATCGTGGAGCCTGAGATCGTCCCGGATTGCCTCCATCGCCCGGATCTTTTCCGCTACAGACATCTGATCGAGAGGGAAAACAGCTCCCATAAGCCGACCATAAAATAGATCCTAAAAACCTCCCAGTAGCAATCTCGACGGCAACAGACTCTCTCACCCCAGCTCCCCGAGCTCGACCCAGCGTCTTTCCTTCCAGCTCCGGATCCCCGCCTCGGCGAGCTGGACGCCCTTCGCGCCTTCCATGAGATCGAAGTGGTAGGGCTCGTCGAGGACGACGTGGCGGATGAAGAGCTCCCACTGGATCTTAAAGGCGTTCTCGTAGACGGTCGTGTCGGGGACCTCCTGCCAGCCTTCGTAGAAGTCGATGGGCTGCTCGATGTCGGGATTCCAGACCGGCTTCGGCGTCGTCCCGAGCGACTGGACCCAGCACTTGCGCAGCCCGACGGTGGCGGACCCGTGGGTGCCGTCGACGTTCATCACAAACAGATCATCGCGCCGCACGCGGACATCCCACGAGCTGTTGAACTGGCAGACGATGCCGTTCTCGAGCTGGAAGGTCGCGTAACAGCTGTCATCGGCAGTACAATCGTAGGCCTTGCCGCTCTCGTCGATGCGCTCGGGGATGTGGGTCGCGCCGAGGCACGAGACGCTCTCGATTTTTCCAAAAGTATGATCGATGAGGTAGCGCCAGTGACAGAGCATGTCGATGATGATCCCGCCACCGTCCTCTTTGCGGTAGTTCCAACTCGGCCGCTGGATGGGCTGATCGGCGTCGTGTCCGGTGAAGACCCAGTAGCCGAACTCGCCCCGGACCGAGAGGATGCGTCCGAAGAACCCCTGATCGATGAGGGTCTTCAGCTTGCGTATTCCCGTGAGCCAGAGCTTGTCCTGGACGACCCCGTTTTTCACTCCGGCCTCGCGGCAGAGCGTCGCGAGACGCACCGCCTCGGCGGTCTCGACGGCGGTCGGTTTTTCGCAGTAGATCGCCTTGCCCGCCTTCGCCGCCATCTCGACGAAGCGGGCCCGATGCAGTGTCGAGCTGGCGTCGAAGAAGATTTTGTTGTGATCATCGGCGAGGGCCGCGTCCAGATCGGTCGTCCAGCGTTCGACGCCATACTTCGCGGCGAGTTCGCGCAGCTTATTCTCATTGCGCCCGGTCAGAATGGGATCGACCTGGATGACTTCGCCGGGCGAGACGCGGATGCCGCCCTGCTCGCGAATAGCGAGGATGGAGCGGACAAGGTGCTGATTGGTGCCCATGCGTCCGGTGACGCCGTTGAGGATAATTCCTAGTTTCATAGCTTTTTAGCGGGTAGCTCTTTGGCTGTTTAGCTTTTGTGTGAGTGAGTTGTTTTCTGTTTCCTGGCAAAATAGCTAAATCGCTAGCTGCTAAACAGCTCTCCGAAGGCGATCTTGATCGCCTGAAGAAAGTCATCCTGATCCCGCGACCACCAGCGGTTGGAGAAGATCTCGACTTCGTTGTAGCCGGTGAAACCGGTCGCCTCGACCATCGCGCGCATGCCTTTGAGGTCGATGCAGCCTTCGCCCATGAGCCCGCGGTCGTTGAGCAGATCGGTCGTGGGCGTCATCCAGTCACAGACGTGGAAGGCGAAAAGACGGTTCTTCTCTCCCGTGATCCGGATCTGTTCGGCGAGGTCGGGATCCCACCAGATGTGGTAGGCATCGGCGGCGATGCCGACGAGGGGATGATCGAGCTGATCGCAGATCGCATTGGCCGAAGCCATCGTGTTCACCGCGCTGCGGTCATCGGCATACACGGGATGGAGCGGCTCGATAGCGAGACGGATCCCATGCTCTTCGGCGAGAGGCAGCACGGCGGCGATGCCGTCGGCGATCTGCTTTCGCGATTCCGCGAGCGGCTGGCCGGGCACGGCACCACAGACGAGCACGATCATCGGCGCCCCGAGCGCGGCGGCCTCTCGGATCGCGAGGCGGTTGTCCTCGATTGCATCGGCGAGACCCCGCGTCGTTTTTGCGGGGAAAAATCCGCCGCGGCAGAGCGAGACGATCTCAAGATTCCGGGCGCGGAGATTTTCGCCGACTTTGGAAATGTCCCGCCCCTCGAGAGCCTGACGCCACACCGTGATGCCCGCGACTCCGGCGGCGGCATACTTGTCCATCGCCACCTCGATAGGCCACGGCTTTGTCGTGATCGTGTGGATACAGAGGCGGGGGAAGGACATAGGGTGGAGAACGCGGGAGGTGGAGCTGCTTCTTAATCTTATTCTTAATCTTTAATCTTAATCCCCGGGGAGCGGAGGAATGCCGCAGCAAGGGAGTAGCGAATCAGGCCAGCGTGAAATTTGCGATCCCGAGCCGCTCGGCAATACGCAGGGGCCGCACGAGAGCCTCGCGCATGCGGTCGGCCTCATCGTCCGGTCGACGATCAGCGCATTCGGGATGAATCTCGGACGAAGCGATCAGCCCGAGCAGCTTCAACACGTGCGCGGTGCTGTGTTTGTAGGCGGCCGCACTGCCCTTCGCATCGAGCCGGAAGACGGCGTCCTCGAGCGATTGGAAGGCTTCGAAGAGTTTGTAGACCCGCGTGTCGAGCGGCGCGCTGGTCCACATTTTCTTCGCCGTACAGATGAGCGGACAGGCCGAGACGCCAGCCCCGATGAGGAGCGGCAGTCCCATCCTGATGGCCGAGGCGATCCCGAAATCGTCGCCACTGTGGGGGGCGAAATTTAGCCCGAGGTCCCGGCACATCGCGGCCCAGTAAAGGAAATGCGGCTCATCTAGAGTCGAGATTTTTCCTCCGACAAATTTCTCGTGCTGCGCCAGCTCGTGCAGCAACCACGGGCTGTAGGGCGAAGCCCAGGGAACAAAGGCGGGCTCGAGGGCGTGGACGATCGCGGGCACGGTGATCATCTCCGCGATGTCGAAATAGGCGTCCCGGCGCTTCTCCGTCTCGAGCTCGTTGAGGAGACGCGAGGTCATGATCATCACCTCGACATTATCGAAACTCTGCGCGATCTCGAGATGGGGACGATACCACTCGGGCCGGAAGGTGTCTCCCTGCACACCCACCGCGGTGGTCCCGCAGATGATCTTCGGTTCCGGAAAAGCGGCGCGGAAGCGGCGGATCACTTCAGCGTAGAGTTCCTCACTGAGGTTGAAGATGTAGCCGGTGTCGGCATTGAGGACAAAGGCGATCTCGACTGCGGCAGCCTCAGCGCAGGTGAGCATCCAGCGGACGCTGTTTTCAAAACCCTCCCAATCGGGCTGACCATTCAGAAAAGGCAGCAGCGTCGCGACGCAGAGCCGGGGATGGGCGGTGTGATCGACGAGCGCTTCCTCGGGAGTGTGCGCCCAGACGGTTTCCTCCCAGGTCGTGGAGGGGGTGAGTTCAGAGGGATGACTGATCATGACAAAGATGAGTGTAGCGCGATCCGCGTTTTCGGGTGAGAATAGAAACGCCTTCATTAGCACAAAAACGATGCTGGTTTTGTCATGCCAAAAGAATTCAGCCCCATCCTCCTCGAGAATCTCCAGATCCGCTGGTCGGGATTCCGCATTCGCCGTATTGCTCTGAACCGACACATGCCGCGAGTCGAGCGACTCAGCGAACACGTCCATCGCTACTGCCAGATCCTCCTTTACCTGCGCGGGAGCGGCACGCAGCACCTCGGCGAGGTCGCCGTTCCGGTGGAGCGCGGGAGCGTTCTCATGATCCCGCCGGGGCGGGCGCATCGTTTTGAAAAAACACGCGCCGTTCGGCCGATCTGTCTCGCGATTGATTTCGACACGGTCGAGGCGGTGACATGGCGTGAGGAGAGTGTCGTGAGCTCCCGCGACCTTGCTCTCATCGAGCGGCTCCTCGTCGAGTTGCACGAAAGCCATCTCAAGCCCGACGACTTTTCGATCCAAAGCGCCGCTCTGATCTTGCAAATTCTCGCCCGCATCCAGAGCGCCGTCGAAGACAACGAGCCCGGCAGGGCGCAGGGGCCTGTCCGCGTCTCGGTGGAAAAGGCCATCGCCCGCCACGGGCTGACCGGCGCCACCCCCGGTCTCATCGCCACCCGGCTCGGTCGCACCCTCGACCACCTCAACCGGCAGATGCAGGAAGAGTGCGGCATGACCGTCGGAGCCATCCTCAACCGGGCCAGACTGGAGCACGGCGGCAAACTACTCCGCACCACCACCCGGACCATCGGCGAGATCGCCTCCGCCATCGGGATGGACGATCAGAACTACTTCGCCCGCTGGTTCCGCCAGCAAACCGGCCAAACCCCCACCCGCTGGCGCGAGGCGATGCGGGGGTAGGGTGTGTGGCCCGAACCTCTCTGTCTTGAATTCCCCCGCCCAACTTGTTAACTTGCTTCCATGGCATCAACCCCAATATCGATCGACCTTGAACCCGGCGAACTCGCGCTGTTGGATTCTTCAGTCGAACTAAGCGGCTCGGAACGCTCCACCCTCGTTAGCTCCCTTCTCCGCCGGGGCATGAAAGAGATGCGCTTCGATGAAGCGGTCAATGCTTATCGGCACGACACTGCAACCCTTTCAAGGGCCGCTGAAATCGCCGGGGTTCCTATCCGGGACTTCCTCGCCCGCATGGAGGCGGTAAGTCTCGAGTTACACTACGGCAACGAGGATTTTGAAGCTGACCTCGTCGCACTGGACAAGATTTAATCCCCCGCCAGCCCGCGCAGGCGCAGCCAGTCGGTCGCGCGATCGGTCCACGTCCCGATGACCGAATCGGGCCGGGCCCGGGTGCCGTAGCCGTGACCGCCATTCTGATAGACGTGCAGCTCACCGGAGACTTTGTGCTGTTTCATCCCGAGATAAATCAGGGCTGAACCCAGCGAGGACGACGCATCATCGTCGGTGTGAACGATGAATCCCGGAGGCATCTTTGCCGAAGGCACGATCTGCGGCATGAGCTGACCGGTCTTCTCATCGGCAACACGCCAGGGATAGACGAGCAGGGAAAAATCGGGCCGAAAACTCGCTTCGTCGATCTTGTCGATCGCGTCATACGAGGCCTCCTCCTGCGTGAGATGGATCGCCCCGACCTGGCCTCCGGCCGAAAAGCCGAGCAGACCGATCTTTGCCGGGTCGAGCCCGTAGTCCGCCGCATGACTCCGCAAATGCCGGATCGCCCGTTGCGAATCCTGGAGAGGACGCCGCCAGGGATCCACCTTGATCTCCGTATCCGCCCCCGTCGTGGTGCGGTAGCCCAGCACATAGGCGCTGATCCCCAGACCATTAAGCCAGGTCGCCGCTTCCGAACCCTCGAGATCGGTCACGACGCGGCCGAATCCCCCGCCCGGCAGGATGAGCACCCCGACCCCGTTCGCCTTTTCCTTCGGCGCCGGGTAAAGCGCAAGCGTGGGCGCGGTGATGTTCTCGACCCGGGTGATGGGAGGATTATCCGCCTCGCGCCGCGGCATTTCATCGCCCGTCTTTTTGGTCGTCTCCCCGGGAGCAAGAGCGGGCCAGAGCGCGATGGGATCGCCGCCGAGGAGTGGGTGGCAGAAAATCAACACGGCGAGGACGGCGGCGGGACGGGGTTTCATTCGTACAGCATAAGCACATTGATGCCCTGCGGCGCAATAGCGAATTCAGAATCCTCGCGAGTTAAACGAACCCTGTCAGGTCAGTGACCATCCCCTGCTCGGTCCCGCGCTGCCGCCCCTCACAAATTTCGATAAACATGCTCCAGCGAGAGCAGCGAGTAGGCGGTGACGAGGATCGGGTCGCCCTCCATCCAGCGGTTCGATCCTTCGTTGATCCATGAGCCGTTGGTCTGCTGGGTGCTCATGACTTTGAGGGCGAGTTCCTTTTTCCAGTCGATCTTTTTCCCATCGGGGGCGACGAGAACCTTCGTCCCGGTGATCGCGAGGGCCTTCGACATCGTGTGGTAGTAGTAGTAGAGGCCCTGCGCATCCATCCCGGGATTCTCCTCCAGAGTGTAATTTTTGCTGAGCCAGTCCATCACCGCCGCGATGCGCGGATCGTCGCGGTCGAGGTCGGCGTAGATGAAGGAGAGCAGCCCCGCGTAACTCATGCTCCCGTAGCTGCGCAGCGCCGTCTTCTCGCCATCGGCGGTCTTCAGCACGATCTCTTCGGACTTCGTGTCGCCGGGGAAATAGATGAAGCCGCCCTTGTCCTCTTCGCGCACCGCAGCCCAATCGCCGAGCTTCTTCGCGCTGGCCTCGGTGTTTTGCGTCATGCTCACGAACTCGATCGCCGCATCCCAATCGAGATCGAACTCGGCGCTCTCGTCCAGGCCGGTGTCAGCAAGGGCCTTTTTCGAATAATACAAGGCCTCGAGAGCGAGGTGCGTGTTCGAGAGATCCGAGTGGGCATAGCTGCCCCCATAGCCGATCCCGCCGTCGAAGAGATTATCCGTCACTCCCTTTTTATCGTAGTCCTGCTGCTGGTTGATGAGGAGACGGCGCGCCTTCGCGATCACCGGGAGATGTTCCGGGTTCCCCGACTGGAGCAGAGCCATGATCGAGAGCGAGGTGTTATAGGTCGCAAGGCCTTTGCCGTAGATCCCGCCGTCGGCCTTCACATTGGAGAGCAGATATTCGTATCCCTTTGTCGTCTCCGCCGGGAGGGGTTTTGCCGGATCGAGCGACGGATCACCGAGGATCGCGGAAATGGCGAGGGCCGAGAGCGCGGGTAGTCCGGCGTCACTCCATGCTCCCGTGGCGGGATCCTGCTGACTCTTGAGAAAGGCGACCCCTTTGTTGATGGCACGCTGGATCTCAAGCTTCATCGAGACGTCGCCATCAGCCTCGGGGCTGATGCGATCCTGGGCGGAGACATGGCATGGGATTCCGGCCAGAGCCAGACCGACGAGGGAGGAGATCAAAAGGGATTTCATAGATGGATTGTGGTGGGACGAGAGCCGTGGAATTGACCGCTTAGTTTTCTTTTGTGACGTTCTTTTCGACAAATGCTTGGATCGTGAGCGTGCCTTTTGTCCCGATTTCGGGGATCGCCGAGCTGCGGGCACCCCAGCGTTCATCGATGTCGGCGCCCTCACGGCTCATGTTGAAAAGGGCGAGATGGTCGAGGTAGATCGCGATGATGGAGCCCTCGACCTCCGCCATGAAGAGGCCGTCCTCCGCCACCGAGCCGGTATAAATCCAGCCGCCCGGCGTCATCGCCTCGGCCCTCTCCCCGTCGATCACAAACTCATAGACCGGGATCGCCGTTTCCGCGCCCTCGGCCTGGAAAGCAAAGATCATGCTGTCCCCGCGGTCTGCCTCGGTCCCGCCCTCTTTTTCGAGCACTTCCGGCGCGAGGAGCCGGTCAAAGATATCCCCGTGCCCCGCCTTGTATCGCAGCAGCTTCATCGCCACCTGGAGCGAGAGCGGCGACACCGAGGTCGTTAAAATGGACTCGTGGACTTTTCCCCTTTCGTGAACGAGGACGTACTCCAGCGGTCCACCTTCATTCATATTCACCGTCACGGGGAAGCGGATCTCGCGCGTCTTCGCGTCGAACTCGATCTCGCCGATGCGATAGAGGGTCTCGCCCACCTTCTGCACGCTCACCTCGGGCGCCGGGACTTCTTCCTTCTCCGCATCGCCCGGGGGTGCCTTTCGCTCACGCTCCTGGGCTGAAACCGGCGTCGCTCCCGCGAGGAAGACAGAGAGTGCAATCACAAAAGAATAGCAGGGGGGCATGGGCACACTGTAGTCGATTACTCTTTTTCTGAAAAGCCCTAGTAGAAAATCTGCGCAACTGGTCGTAATTTATCCAGTAATGCATGGTCCTCCTCCCCAGTCATTCCGCGAACGCTCCCGGCCCCGGGTAGAAGTCGGAAGGATAGCTCGGGCCTCGTCGTCGGGTCGATCTTGATGGATCCCCGCCCCCTCGCCCCTGCCGGCATTGCCGGTCCTCCCTCCGTATTTCTTTTCTCCCTGACCCATACCTTTTCATGAAAAATCCAAGAGTCGTGATCCTCGGCGGCGGCTTCGCCGGGATCGAATGCGCCAAAGCCTTCAAAAACAAACCCGTCGAGGTCCTCATCATTGATCGACAAAATCACCATTTATTCCAGCCGCTCCTCTACCAGGTCGCCTCGGCCGGCCTCGCCGCTCCCGAGATCGCCCATCCCATTCGCAGCATCTTTTTCAGTCAGGACAACGTCGAGACCCTCATGGACGAAGTCACCGCGATCGATCTTGCCGGAAAACAGGTCATCACCCGCGAACGCGAAATTCCCTACGACTACCTCGTCATCGCCATGGGGGTCAAGACCGGCTATTTCGGCCATAAGGAGTGGGAGCAGCACGCCCGCGGGCTCAAGACGCTCGACGACGCCACCTCGATCCGTCGTGATATTCTCCTCGCCTTCGAGCATGCCGAGGCCTGCACCGATCCGGCGGAGAGGGAACGGCTCATGACCATCGCCGTCATCGGCGGCGGCCCCACTGGCGTAGAGCTCGCCGGCACCTTCGCCGAACTCGCCCGCCACGTCCTGCAGCGCGATTTCAAAAACATCAACACCAGCGAGGCCAAGATCTACCTCATCGAGGGACTGGACCGGCTCCTCACCATGTACGATCCCACCCTCTCGGAATACACCCGCAAGACCCTCGAGAGCATGGGCGTCACCGTAAAACTCGGTAAGCAAGTCATCGAACTCAGGGCCGGCGAAGTCGTTCTCCAGGACGAAACCATTCTCGCCGCCAACATCCTCTGGGCCGCCGGCGTCGAGGCCCCCGCCATCAGTCGCACCCTCGGGGTCGAGACCGACCGGGCCGGACGCCTCCTCGTCGAGACCGACCTCAGCCTCCCCGGACATCCCGAAGCCTTCGTCGCCGGCGACCTCGCCCACTGCATCGACCAGGGCGGCCGCCTCGTCCCCGGGGTCTCGCCCGCCGCCATCCAGATGGGGCACCACGCCGCCAAAGTCATCCTCGAAGAGATCGGCGGAAAGCGCGGCAAAGACTACGACGTCCGGCCCCAGTTCCGCTATTTCGACAAAGGCAGCATGGCCACGATCGGACGCAGCCACGCCGTCGCCGAGAGCATGGGAATGAAATTCGACGGCTTCATCGCCTGGCTCATGTGGCTCTTCATTCACCTCTTCTTCCTCGTCGGCTTCCGCAACCGCCTCGCCGTGCTCGTGCAGTGGTTCTACGCCTACGTCCGCTACCGTCGCGGCGCCCGCATCATCACCGGGCTCCCATTCCGCGAAAAGTGAGCCAACCAGGCGTTTGCCGGGTGCCAAAGAAAATCCAAACCCCTCCTTGCAGCAGGCCCCTGCGTGGATACATTTCGCTTCCGCCGTTTTCGGCCCCTACGGGCCAACTTAGCTCAGTTGGTAGAGCAGCTGATTTGTAATCAGCCGGTCGTCGGTTCGAGTCCGACAGTTGGCTTTCATTTTAAATAGGATTTCCATTCGGACGAGGAACGCGGTTCCCAAACCGACTCGGTTCGCGTGCTAATGACCGCGATGCGGTTCACCAGATCTTCGCAAAGCGAAGCTTTCCGCACAAATGGCGCAGCCACTTAACCCGACAAGTTGGCTTTCATTTTTAGACACGTCCGCTCGGGCGATGATCGTGGCTCCCAAACCAAAAGTCTCCACAACCCTCACTCCGGCCGGTAGGGTTACACCCCATAGTGAAGCCCGCTCCCCTCCCGTAGGTTTACGGCCATGAAAAAAATTCCCCTTTTCGCTGCAGGAGCCGCCTTATTTGCACTTGCCTCCTGCGACATCAACACCTCAGCACCACCGACAGAAGTGATCGAGAAGAACACGACAATTGTTAACCCGCCCGCCAAAGAGGAAAAGACGATCATCGTAACTCCTCCCGCCAAAGAGGAAAAGACGATCATCGTAACTCCTCCCGCTTCGACAACCACGGAAGAGAAAAAGACGACCGAGACGACCCGTTGAGGCGTTCGGGAATCACTCATTGGTCGCCCGGAATCCGTGGGGATAAACACGGGGCAATCCGTCAGTTCGCATTGCCTCCCCAGAACCTCCCGCCACGTCTGCGGCCTGAGGTTGCTGCACAGCAACGGGAGTAGGGCGTCCAGCCCCGCGTGAAAACAGCCTTAAGAAATCGCCGAAGCTTGAAAGACTTCCTCTTGATTCCCCTTTCAAAAAGGGGCAGTCTAACCGTGTTCCCAGAAACCAAAGCGGGTGTCGTTCAATGGTAGGACGCGAGCTTCCCAAGCTTGAGACCGGAGTTCGATTCTCCGTACCCGCACCAAGCCTTTCAACCG
>Ga0335398_10010335_pt1 | contig 10633 bp, 7 predicted proteins | sample BON03_FD_205742 | JGI IMG/M metagenome (GOLD analysis project Ga0335398, IMG submission 205742) | Freshwater microbial communities from Lake Bonney liftoff mats and glacier meltwater in Antarctica - BON-03 (spades assembly) (version 2) | ecosystem: Environmental > Aquatic > Freshwater > Ice >...
CAAGACGAAGGCGGTCACCTGGCGATACGATAAACCCAATTCCTGTGCGCATCTCCCTCAATCGCACATCTGGAAATACAACGGAATCCAAATTCGGACTCCTTCGTTCCGGTCAATCCACTAGAGGTGCAAACCACCTCTGCCCCCGGTGCGCATGACCTTTTGGCCATCGGCCCCATCGGGCAAAGCCGCGAATATCTGCAGATCGACCAACCGATGCCCGCCGCCAGTTGGCAGGTCCATGTCCTGATCAACACCGCCCCCGCGCGGCGCGAGGCGATGACGGCGGCCGTCGTTGCCCTGCTCTCGGTCGGCCTGCTGGCCCTTTTGGGTGCGGTCGTGTGGCAGCGCCGCCTGCGCCTTGCCGAACGTCTGGCGCTGCAGGCAGAGGCCCGCGCCGATCTGGAACGCCGGGTCGAAGAGCGCACGACTGAGCTGCGTCAGGCGCAGGCCGATCTGGTGCAGGCGGGCAAACTGGCCGCCCTTGGCCAGATGTCCGCAGCGCTGAGCCATGAGTTCAACCAGCCTCTCGCCGCCGCCCGCACCTATGCCGATAATGCCGGCGTGCTGATCGACCGGGGGCGAACGGCGGATGCCCGCAGCAACATTGACCGCATCCTGAGCCTGATCGACCGCATGGCCAGCATCAGCCGCCATCTGCGCAGCTTTGCCCGCAAACCGGGGCAAAAGCTGGCCGCCGTTGCCCTGCCTGACGTCATCGATGCCGCTGTGGAAATCGCCACTTTGAGGATGAAGGCGGCGGATGTCACCCTGATCACCACCCTCGCCGCTGACTTGCCCACCGCCATCGGCGGCCCGGTGCGGTTGCAACAAGTGCTGGTCAATATCCTGACCAATGCCGCCGACGCCGTCGAAGGCCTGCCCCGTCGCGAGGTCACCCTCTGGGCCGGATCAGACCAAGGCCAGCCCACAATCCGTATCAGCGACACCGGGCCCGGCGTGCCCGAAACCATGACCCAGCGTATTTTCGACCCGTTCTTTTCCACCAAGGGCGTGGGTAACGGTCTTGGCCTGGGCCTGTCCATTTCCTACAATATCATCAAAGACTTCGGCGGCGATCTTGCCGTGTCCTGCACCCCCGAAGGTGGCGCAGAATTCACCATCCGCTTGCAACCCGCCCCTGCCCGGACCAAGGCCGCCTGATGCGAAACATGCGCATCTTGATCGTCGATGACGAGCCTGACCTGCGCGCCTCCACCGCGCAGGCGCTGGATCTGGCGGGCTTTGCCGTGCAGGAATTTGCGACGGCAGAGCGGGTGACGGATATGGTCAGCTTTGTCTTTCCCGGCGTCGTTCTGACTGATATCCGCATGCCGGGGATGGATGGGATGACCCTGATGAACCGCATCCATGACATTGATCGCGACATTCCCGTGATCTTGATGACCGGGCATGGCGATGTGCAACTGGCCGTGCGGGCGATGCGCGAAGGCTGCTATGATTTCGTCGAGAAACCCTTTGCCTCTGGGCAGTTGACTGAGATCATCGCTCGCGCCGCCGACTTCCGCCGCTTGGTATTGGAAAACCGGGTGCTAAAGGCGGTGGCAGGGCAGGTGGATGATCTGGAACAACGCCTGATCGGGCGGTCCAACGCCATGATCGACCTGCGTCGCCGCATGCGCACCATCGGACCGACAGAGGCCGATGTGCTGATCATCGGTGAGACTGGCGCTGGCAAAGAGGTCACCGCCCGCGCCTTGCACGATCTGTCGCCCCGCGCCCGCAAACCCTTTGTCACCATCGACTGCGCCGCCATACCTGCCGCGCTTATAGAATCCGAACTCTTCGGGCACGAAGCCGGTGCTTTTCCCGGTGCTTTGCGCGCCAGATTTGGCAAATTCGAACATGCCCGCGGTGGCACTGTCTTGCTGGATGACATCGCCTCGATGCCGCTGGACCTTCAGGGCAAGCTTCTGCGCGTGATCGAAGACCGCGCCGTCACCCGCCTTGGCTCGCATGAGTCTCTCCCCCTCGACATCCGTTTCATGGCCACCAGCCGCGTCGCGCTTGAGGTTGAGGTCGAGGCTGGCCGCTTCCGCGCTGATCTTCTCTACCGCCTGAACGTCGTCACCCTGCCCATTCCCCCGCTGTCCGCCCGGCGCGAAGACATTCCGCTGCTCTTCCTGCGCCTGCTGGCCGAAGCTGCCAGCCGCCACCGCACCGATCTCGCCACCGTCCCCCCTGACACCATCGCACGGCTGACCGCCCGCGACTGGCCTGGCAATGTGCGCGAATTGCGCAATGCCGCCGACCGCTACGCTTTGGGCTTAGGGTTTGGCGACGGGACGGGGGCCGCCGACACCCCCTCGCGCCTTTCTGACCGCGTCGCCGAGTTTGAACGCCGCGAAATCGAAGCCGCGCTGGCCGCCCATCGTGGCGCGTTGAAACCGGTTTACGAATCCCTTGGCCTGTCGCGCAAAACCCTCTGGGAAAAGATGCAAAAGCACGGGTTGGACAAGGCGCAGTTCGGATCTAACCCCAACGCTGACGGCGCATAGGGGGAAATCCCCCCATCCCAACGCCCAGATGTTACCGTTTCCACCCATCCCGGGCCTACATCCGCCATTTGGTTGCGCAAACACCCGCACAGATCATTGTGACAAGGCCATCCACCCCCTTCTGTCACGTCAGCGCCGGGGATCAATCCGGCGATCAGCATGCAATCTGGGAGGACACATGTTTATCAAAACCCTTACCGCCGCTGCCGTGGTAGGCCTTATGGCCACCGCTGCCACCGCACAGGACAAGACCGATTGGCCGGGCGAGATGACCATCGGCACCGCCTCGCAGGGCGGCACCTATTTCGTCTATGGCAATAGCTTTGCGGGCTATATCACCGAAGCGCTTGGCCTGCCTGCCACGGGCGAAGTCACCGGGGGCCCGGTGCAGAACGTAACACTGGTGCAGACCGGCGATCACCTGATGGGTCTGGTCACCATGGGCCCGGCCTATGACGCCTGGAATGGCAAGTCCGAACTGGCCCCGGGGCTGGAGCATCGCGACATCCGCGCGCTGTTCCCGATGTATCAAACGCCGTTTCAGGTCATCGCCCTGAAATCCAGCGGCATCACTTCGGTCGCTGATCTGGCAGGCAAGCGCGTCTCAGTCGGCCCCGCAGGCGGCACCCCCGGCACCTACTGGCCGCAATTCATGACCGCCTTGGGGGTCGAGGCGACCATCTCGAACGCAGGTGCCGCCGATGCGGGCGGGCAATTGTCTGATGGGTTGATCGACGCCTTTGCCTTTGCCGCAGGTGTGCCGATCTCGGCCTTTTCGGAACTGGCAGCCCAGCAAGACGTGGCGATGTTCGGCTTTACCCCCGAAGAGCAGGCCACCGTGCTTGCGGCCTTTCCGGCGATGGCGCCGCTGACCATTCCGTCGGGCACCTATGCCGGGCATGACTATGACCAGCCCACCGTGGCCTTGTGGAATTTTGCAGTTGCCAACAAGTCGATGCCCGACAGCCTGGCCTATGAGATCACGAAGCTGGCGATGGAGAACCCCGACCGCATGGTGCAGATCCATGCTGCTGCCAAAGAAACGCTGCTGGAGAACTGGGACAAGAACACCTTTATGCCCTTTCACCCCGGCGCGTTGAAGTATTTCGAGGAAAAAGGGATCATGATCCCGGATAACCTGAAGTAAGGGCGCGACAGACGCCTGATCTGTCGGGTGCCCCAGACCATCGGGGCGCCCCACACCTGTTTTCCGGGGGAGGAGAACCCAAATGACCGCGCAAGCGCCGCAAGAGCCGGAAACGGCAATCGCCTCCGGCATCGACAACGAGATTTTCTCGGCCAACCAGCGCAAGCCGGTGGGAAACCTTGGCCTCTTCATCGCCGCCCTTTGCGTGGCCTATACCGGCTTTCATATCGGCGTCCTCAACCTCTATCCGCTAGAGACCTGGACCTATCGCCTGATCCATGTCGGAGGCGGGCTGGCCATCGGGTTCCTCATCTTTGCCTCGCTCACCTTCGCTGAGACCGACAGCCCGCCGCGCCCCAACCGCCTTCTCCTCCTCGCCCCCGGCGGCGCGATGGTGCTGTTGGCGCTGGGTCAGGTGATCCTCTTTTGGATCAGCACCACAGGCGCCGATCAGGCCGCCCCTTCCACCGCATATCGCTGGACCTTTGGCGTGCCTTTGACCATCGGCACGGTCTGGGTGATGTTGGTGGCATGGCTGATGCCAGACCCCCGCCGCGCAAGGCTGGACGCAGCCGATATCCTGCTGGCGCTGTCGGCCATCGCCGTCACCCTGTATATCATCTACCACGCGCCCTTTTTGCGGCTGCGCGCAGGCACCTCGCTGGCGAAAGAGGCGGATATGTTTGCCGCGCTTGTCGGCGTCATGCTGATCCTGGAACTCACCCGCCGCATGGCTGGCCTTGCCCTCGTCATCATCGCCAGCATCTTTGTGATCTACTGTTTTGTCGGCCCTTGGGTGCCCGGAATCCTTTACCACAAGGGCTACAGCATCACCCGCTTCTTCACCTATATCTTCACCGATCAAGGCATCCTTGGCCCCACAGTGGCCATTTCCTCCACCTATATCATCCTTTTCGTCGCCTTCGCGGCCTTCTTGCAAGCAAGCCGCGTGGGGGAATACTTCGTCAACTTCGCCTTTGCCGTCGCCGGAGACCGCCGGGGCGGCCCGGCCAAGGTCGCAGTCTTTGGCTCTGGTCTGATGGGCATGATCAACGGCACCTCGGCAGGCAATGTCGTCGCCACGGGCTCGCTGACCATCCCCCTGATGAAGCGTGTCGGCTACAAACCCCAGACGGCCGCAGCGGTCGAAGCCGCCGCCAGCTCGGGCGGCCAGATCCTGCCCCCCATCATGGGCGCAGGTGCCTTCATCATGTCTGAAATCACCGGCATCCCCTATTCCGAGATCGTGATTGCCGCCATCATCCCCGCCCTCCTTTACTTCGCGAGCGTGTATTTCAACGTCGATCTGGCCGCGCAGAAATACGACATGAAGGGCATCCCGCGCAGTGAATTGCCCAAATTCGCCAAACTCGCCCGGCAGATTTACCTGTTTATCCCGATCATCATCCTGATCGGTGCCTTGTTCATGAACTACTCGGTGATCCGCGCGGGCACCCTTGCCATGGGCGCTGCTGCCGTCGTTTCCTGGCTGACGCCCTACCGCATGGGGATCAAGGAAATCCTCTATGCGCTCGAAATTTCCACCAAGATGACCCTGCAACTGGTCGCTGTCTGCGCTGCCGCTGGCATCATCGTCGGTGTCATCGCCCTGACCGGCCTTGGCACGCGGTTCTCGTCCCTGCTCCTTGGCTTGGCCGACAATCACCAAGTCGTGGCGCTGTTCTTTGCCATGATCGTCTCGATCATCCTTGGCATGGGCATGCCCACCACAGCGGCCTATGCGGTCGCGGCAAGCGTCATCGCCCCCGGCCTGATCCAGATGGGGATAGACCCCCTGACCGCCCACTTTTTCATCTTTTACTTCGCCGTCATGTCGGCCATCACGCCGCCCGTGGCGCTTGCCGCCTATGCCGGTGCCGCGATTGCGCAAAGTGATCCGATGAAAACCAGCGTTGAGGCGTTCAAGATGGGCCTCGCTGCCTTTGTCGTGCCTTTCATGTTCTTCTCCTCTCCTGAACTTCTGATGAAGGGCGAAACGTTGGAGATCATCCACGTCGTCATCGGCGCGCTGGTCGGCGTCTATATGCTGTCATCCGCCGTGCAGGGCTGGTTCTTTGGCCACCTGCACATGGCCCTTAGGCTGGTGCTGGTGCTGGCGGCGCTGTCGATGATCGACTCAGGTTATTTGAGCGATGCCATCGGTCTTGGCACCGCAGCAGTGATCTGGGCCATTCAAAAGCGGCTGATCAAACCCGGCACCATCGCCCGCGGATCAGATTGATCCGATGACAGCGTGGCGAAGGGTTAACGCCCTTCGTCATTGCGCGGCAAGAACCACGCCAACACCCCCGCAAGGGGCAGGAACGCGCACAGATGAAAGACAGTTTCAACGCCATAACTCTCGGCCATGATGCCAAGCAGGGCCGCCGCGATGCCGCCAAGGCCAAAGTTCAGGCCATAGAACAACCCGCCGATCAGACCGATCCGCTTGGGCAACAGATCCATCGCATAAATCAGGATCGACGCGAAAGCGCTGGCCATGACCAGATTGATCAAGACCGTCAGCACGCCCGTCCAGAACAAATCTGCAAAGGGCAGGATCAGCGTCAAGGGCAGGGGGCCCAGCACGGATATCCAGATGATCCGATGCCGCCCGATCCGGTCGCCGACAATTCCGCCAATCAGCACGCCAACCGCCGCCGCCAGCAGAAAAAGAAACAGCATCATCTGCGCGGCGGGGATCGACAGGCCGAATTTCTCGATCAGATAAAAGGTGTAGTAGGACCGAAAGCTGGCACCATAGGCGTTTTTGGTAAACATCAGAAATGTCAGCACAAAAATGCCGATGCCGATGGTCATCGGGGCATAGGCGGTGGGCTGTGGGCCCGATGATGCCCGCGCCGCGCGCAGGGCCTGAAAATCCGCGCTCAACTGGCGTTGCTTGCGGCCTATCCACGTCAGCAGCGCCATCGCCAAAAGGGCCGCAACCGCAAACCATGCCAGACTCGGCTGCCCCCAAGGCACCACGATCAGGGCGGCAAAAACTGGCCCCAACGCGCCGCCCGCCTGACCGCCCACCTGAAAAATTCCCTGCGCCAACCCCTGCCTGCCCCCGGCAGCATAGCGCGCCGTCCGCGTCGCCTCGGGGTGAAAGATCGACGAGCCTATTCCGATCAGCGCTACTGAGACCAGCACCGCCCCATAGCCATGCGCAAAGGCCAGACTGACCAACCCCGACAAGGTAAACATCATCCCCGCCACCGGCGAATAGGGTGCGGGGTGCCGGTCCGTCACCATCCCGATCACCGGCTGCAACAAGGCCCCGGCGATCTGAAAAGTCAGGGTGATCATCCCGATCTGAACGAAATCAAGCGCATAGGTCTCTTTCAGGATCGGATAAGAGGCCGGGATCAGCGATTGCATCATGTCATTCAGCAAATGCGTCAGGCCAAGAACCATCAGCACGGCCAGATGAGTGGTGGAGCGGGTCACGGGCGCCATGTCAGATGTCTTTCAAACGTGCAGCAAAAAACTAGGCCCAATTGGCCATGCTGCGCAGGCCGGGGCAAGGGGCCATGCCTTAAGCCGCGCCTTTCGACAGATTGATTGTTGCGAATGGCTTCGTTACCCCTATGCAATCCCAACCCGAAGGGGCCAAAATGGCGACTCTCGTGATCCCGGCTCTGCCGCCGCATATCATTCCGACCAGCGATGGGGGTGCTTTCCCGGTTCGGCGCATCTATTGCATCGGGCGCAACTACGGCGCCCATGCCATCGAAATGGGGCATGACCCGGATCGTGAGCAGCCGTTTTTTTTCCAAAAGAACCCCAACAATCTGGATCCTTCGGGGGCGTTTCCCTATCCGCCTCACTCCTCAGACGTGCATCATGAGATTGAACTGGTGGTTGCGCTGAAATCGGGGGGCTCGAACATTTCCGTGCAGGACGCGCTGACCCATGTCTGGGGCTACGCCGTGTCGCTGGACATGACCCGGCGCGACTTGCAGGCCGAAGCCAAGAAAGCCGGCCGCCCGTGGGAGATTGCCAAGGCCTTTGAACGCTCGGCCCCGGTGGGGCCCTTGCAGCCCGTCGCGCAGGTTGGCCACCCCGATCAGGGCCGGGTTGCGCTGACGGTGAATGGCGCGCTGCGTCAGGAAGGCGATCTGAACCAGATGATCTGGAAAGTGCCGGAAATGATCGCCTATCTGTCTGAATACTTTGAACTTGCCGCGGGCGATGTGATCATGTCGGGCACGCCTTCGGGGGTGGGTCCGGTGGCAAAAGGCGATGTGATGCAGGCCAGCATTGCGGGCCTTGGCGGGCTGACGGTCACCGTCGTCTGACCCTGCCGCAGGGCAAAACCAGCCCGCTGCGGTGCGGCATCTTGCCGTTTGGCCCAAGGAATGCGCCCGATCCGCCAGCAGCCGCTTTCGCCGCGCGGAAATGCAAGGTAGCCTGCCGGAAAGCAGGCCGCACCCATGCTTTGGGGCCGCCTGAGACCGCACCCTAACCGCATGACAGACAGGCCAGACCCATGTCCAACACCCCCCCAGACATCATTTTCACCAAAGTGGATGAGGCGCCTCAACTGGCCTCGGCCTCGCTTTTGCCGATCATTCAGGCCTTTGCCGCTGCGGCCAATGTCTCAATCGGCACCCGCGACATTTCCTTGGCCGGTCGCATCATCGCGGCCTTCCCCGAAGGTCTGACGGCGGCGCAGCGCCAGCCCGATGATCTGGCTGAACTGGGTGCTTTGGTCACCAAACCAAACGCCAATATCATCAAATTGCCGAATGTCTCGGCCTCGGTGCCGCAGCTGGTGGCGGCGGTAAAGGAGCTGCAATCAAAGGGCTACAACCTGCCTGATTATCCCGAAGACCCGCAAACTGACGCCGAAAAGGAAACGCGGCGTCGGTTTGACGCGATCAAAGGATCAGCCGTGAACCCGGTTCTGCGCGAAGGCAATTCTGACCGCCGCGCTGCGATTGCAGTCAAGAAATACGCCATGGCCAACCCCCATTCGATGGGCGTCTGGGCCAAAGACAGCAAGACCAGCGTGTCCACCATGGGCGCGGGTGATTTCTTCAGCAATGAAACCTCTGTCACCTTGACCGATGCGCAGGCTGGCAAAGCGCGGATTGAACTGGTGGCCCAGGATGGCACGATCACCGTGCTGAAAGACGGCATCAACTATCCGGCGGGCACCGTGGTGGATGCCACCTTTATGTCAGCCAGCGCCTTGCGCGCCTTTCTGGCCGAGCAGATTGATGCGGCCAAGCGCGACGGGGTTTTGTTCTCGATCCATTTGAAAGCCACGATGATGAAGGTCTCTGACCCGATCATCTTTGGCCATGCGGTCAAGGTGTTTCTGGCCCCGGTGTTTGATCGCCATGGTGCGGCGCTGGACGCGGCCGGGGTCGATGCCAATTCCGGCCTTGGCGCGCTGCTGGCGCGGGTGGCCGAGATACCCAACGGCAAAGCCATTCTGGCCGAGATTGAGGCTGTCATCGCGGATCGCCCGCCGATGTATATGGTGAATTCTGACAAGGGCATCTCGAACCTGCATGTGCCGTCGGATGTGATCATCGACGCCTCTCTTCCGGCGCTGATCCGGGCGGGCGGCAAGGGCTATGGCCCCGATGGCAAGGCCGCAGACACCAATTGCGTGATCCCCGACAGCAGCTATGCCTGCGTCTATGATGAGACGATCCGCTACTTCAAGGACACCGGCGCGCTGAACCCCGCCACGGCGGGCACGGTGCAAAACGTGGGTCTTATGGCGCAAAAGGCCGAGGAATACGGCAGCCACCCCACCACCTTTGAGATTCCCACCGATGGCACGGTGCGGATGATCGCGGCCAATGGCGATGTGCTGCACAGCCATGCCGTGCAGGCGGGCGATATCTGGCGCGCCGCCTCAACCCGCAAGGCCCCGATCGAAGACTGGGTCCGCTTGGCCATCGCGCGCCAAAAGGCCGAGGGCTGTCAGGCGATCTTCTGGCTGGATAGCGCGCGGGCGCATGACGCCCAGCTGATTGCCACTGTCAAACCTTTGTTGGCGGCGGCAGGTGTGGCTGACAGGTTCCAGATTCTGGACCCCCGTGCCGCCACCCGCCTGTCCTTGGAAACCATCCGCAAGGGCGGCACCTCTATCGCCATCACCGGCAATGTGCTGCGCGATTATCTGACCGATCTGTTCCCGATCCTTGAATTGGGCACCTCGGCCAAGATGTTGTCGATCGTCAAACTGATGCAGGGCGGCGGCATGTTCGAGACCGGGGCAGGCGGATCGGCCCCCAAACATGTGCAGCAGTTGACTGAAGAAAACCACCTGCGTTGGGATAGTCTGGGAGAGTTCTGCGCCTTGGGCGAAAGCCTGAAGTTCCAGGCCGAAATCTCAGGCAACGACAAGGCCCGCATTCTGGGCCAAGCCGTTGATCTGGCCACACAAGGCGTGCTGGATCATGACCGCTCTCCCAAAGGAAAGCCGGGCCAGACCGACAACCGCGACAGCCATTTCTACTTCGCGCTATACTGGGCGCAGGCCCTTGCCGCGCAAACCGAAAGCCCGCACCTCGCCGCGCATTTTGCCCCAATTGCCAAGGCACTGGCCGAGAATGAGGCCAAGATCCTGGCCGAACTGGCCACCGGCCAAGGCACCCCCGCTGATGTGGGCGGCTATTACCACACCGACCCCACCAAAACCGCAACCGTCATGCGGCCGTCAAAAACCTTCACCGATATCATCGGGTAAAGATCTGCTTTGCCCCCCTGCTGAACGCTAGGGGATGTACACGTCTTCAGGCTTGGTTTTCCTGGTGCGCTTGACGGGTTTCATGTTGCATGATTCGGTTGCCCTACCTTGAATGGAGGGCGGCGGGTGATGACTTTGGAAAGCTGGGGGCTGGGCGATTTCGGAGACGAACGCCTGGCAAAAAAGGGGGTCTGCTGCTCGCGGGAATGGTGGCGCGCACGAGCACTTGCCTGCGGCGTCTGGCGGGTGGTC
>Ga0335398_10010336_pt1 | contig 10633 bp, 10 predicted proteins | sample BON03_FD_205742 | JGI IMG/M metagenome (GOLD analysis project Ga0335398, IMG submission 205742) | Freshwater microbial communities from Lake Bonney liftoff mats and glacier meltwater in Antarctica - BON-03 (spades assembly) (version 2) | ecosystem: Environmental > Aquatic > Freshwater > Ice >...
GGTGAGACGGGCTGGTTCGACGTCGTGGTGGGCGAGCCAGTCGTTCACGCCGATCCCGCCTCGAGACCGTGGGGCTCCCAGGATCGAGGCGGCGTCGCCGTCGAGATCAACGAGGAGGACGGGTTTCGTTTCGTGCAGTGTGGCGGCTGCTGCGGTGACGCTTGTGCCGGCGCCTCCCTTGGATCCCCACATGAGGACGATGTGATTGTCATGCCGCATGGCCGACCAGTTCTGAGAGCTGCTGTCCGGCGCGCATGGCTTGGAGGCGACGGGCGACGGCGCTCGATCCTTCGGGCGGTGGGGTGCGGTCGAGGCGGTGTTCGATGAGTGCTTTCCAGCGTGTGTCGCTGATCTTTCCGGAGTGGAAGACCTCGACGATTCGGGCGAGTTCGATTGACGCGATTGCGGTGTCGGCCACGTTGGTTTTGTGGTCCTCGAAGAGCACGGAGCAGTCGTCGGTGTGCGAGTCGTTCGCCTGCAGGGCGATCTCTCGTGACTGACGGTTGCGACGGCGGTGCCGGCGCTCGTCAGGGTCGATGATGTCGTGGCTCGTGCCGACCCTCGGGCCGAGGTAGGCGATCATCGGGCGTTCGTCTTTTGACGTGTCCTGGCGTAACTCGACGTCGGGATCAATGGTCGCTATGAGGTGTGCGAACGCCCCCCACAAGTTGTCGAGTTCAGCGGTCGTGACTTGGCTGAATCCCTGCGGTTTGCGGATGGCTGCGATGCGCTTGAGCATCGGGGTTGCGGCTGCCATGAGGACGGTCCCGGCGTCGGGGTCACCGGCCTGGTGGAGTCGTAGCAGTGACCGCAATGGAGGGTTCTGTGCGGGGGTCGCGACGGCGGCGAGATCGAGGATGCCGGCGATGGTGAGTTGTGCGAGTTCGGGTTCGGTGCGAGCCCATCGGCGGGTGATTCGAGTCTGGCGAACCGGGGAGCAGCAGCGTTCGAGTTGCCGGTCGAGTTCGCTGAGGATGCGGGTGGTGATCATGGTGTCGACCTCTGTCTCTCGTGGTGGTTGGTCGACACTCACTTTCTGCTTGTGGCCTCCCGGATCTGTCCCGATTTGGCAGTCGCCAAGAACTTCGGGTCGGGCACCACAGCCCGAACCGATACAGCCCGTGAGCTGGGGTAACCCGAAAACTGGGAGAGCCCCAATGCCAAGTTGGGAGAGAACTGGGAGACGAAACCTCGAAAAAGGTTGTTGGGACGCAGATCTGGGAGCGGATGGGCGCACAGAGATTCTTGGTGACCGCCGAAGGACACGTTTTGGGTCGCTGAGCAGGTGTTGAGCGGTGCCTGAAACGGCGCTCCCAGAGATTTCTGTGGTGCTACGTCGGAATCGGGACAGATCCGGGAGGCGTCTCGTGCTGAGTGGTGTTCATGCCAGATACCACTCCCTCAGACGGGCAGATGTCGCCACTCGAACAGATCCTCATTGTCGTGATGGTGGGCGCTGCAGCCGTCGGCGCAATCGTGTGGGCCGGTGCCGCGCTCGCCGCCGCGGTATCCGGCCACGGCGCGCTCAGAGCCGGGTTGGGCGACTCGTTCGCAGCGATCCCAGTACTTGTCACTGACCCCGACCGACCGGCCCAAGCGTGGCCCGAAGCAGTGGCTGAATTGCTGCCCGGGCCGGTCGTCTATTGGCTGTCCACAGCCCTGATTGCAGTCGCTCTGATTGCGGTCCTGTTGATTGGTCGGCGGATCTGGATGGCACTGTCTTCGACACGCCGGCGGCTCGGTGTGGACGCTCATGCACGGTTCGCAACCAAGCGCGAGATTCGACCGTTGATGGTGTCCGGGGCGTCGCCCGGGCGCTTCATTTTTGGTACCTGGGGAGGGCGTCTCCTTGCAACAGAAAACCGTCGTTGGGCCGGACCTGATCCACGTGGTTTCAGGTGGATGTGGGCGCGCATCACGGGGGAGCTTCGTAGCGGCCAACAGGGTGATGTGACATCGATCGCGATCACCGGACCGACCCGGTGCGGCAAGACGTCGCAGTGCGCGATTCCGGGCCTGTTGCAATGGAACGGACCCGCGATTGTGTTGTCGGTCAAACGCGACCTGATGGACATCACGATCGAGCAACGCCGATCACTTGGCGAGGTCCGAGTGTTCGATCCCGGTGGCTTTCTGGCGACGTCGAGTTCGCACGTGAAGGTCACCGCAGCCGAGGTCGGTAAGTGGTCGCCGTTGCGGATGGCGCACACCCCGTCGGGTGCGAAGAAGGCCGGCGAAGCAATGGCGGCATGGACACCCCAAGCCGGTGTCGAGGGCGGCATGGACTTCTGGTCGACGCAAGGCAAGTTGCTGTTCACCGGGCTACTCGGCTCATCCGCACTGAGTCGAAACCCGTCGATGAAAGACGTCGCTGAGTGGGTGTTCGACATGGCCATGCCGGAGTCCGAAACCGGGTGCCCACCCGAAGAGATTCTGCGCGCGGCGCTGTCCAATCCCGAGTCTCGCGACGCTGCCGCAGCCGCGATCCGCCACCTCAACGCGATCTGGAAGAAACCGGACCAGAAGCTGATCGCGTCGGTGTACGCGACGGCGCAGACGGTGTGTGATCCGTGGCTTGACCCGAACGTCATTGCGGCGACCGACATCGACGGTGACGGTGAATGGATTGACCTCGACTGGCTGATGGACACCGGTCCCGAAGGCGACCAAGCCAACACGCTGTACCTGTTGGTGTCGCTCGACGACTACCAACGTCTCGCCCCGGTGCTCGCCGGTTTGCTCTCCGACTTGAAGTCTCAGGCATACGAGTGGGAGATGCGCGGCGCCCGTCTGCCCGCACCGCTGCTCATGTTGATCGACGAAGCGGGCAACATGCCCCTCGACTGGCTTCCCGAAGTGTCGTCCACGTGCGCCGGGATCGGCATCCAACTCGTGACGATCTGGCAGTCGTACGCGCAGATCCACGAGGCGTACGGCAAACGAGCCGACACGTTGCTCACCAACCACGCAACCAAACTGTTCTTTCCCGGAGCGTCGGACGACTCGACGTTGGGGTACGTGTCCAAGATCGTCGGCGACGAAGAGATCGAGCGTCGATCCTGGTCCAATGACATCGGGTCAGGGTCGGGTCGCCGCTCGATCAGCGGACAGAAGAACAACGAGGCAATGGTCCCGTACTTCCTCGCCCGTCTCCCCGAGTACGGCTCGGCGCTACTGATCCACTCGAACATGCCGCCGGCGCACATCTACGGGCGTGAGTGGTGGCGCAACAAGGCGTTGAAGGCCATGGTGCCTTCGCCTCCGTCGTTCCGGTCCGAACCGGAAGGGTCCGGTCCGTGGCTCCCCACCAAACAACGTCGCCGCAACAGCGTCCCGCACCGGCCCGAACCGCCACCGGCACCTCATCCACCGGCACCTCAGCCACCGGACTCGCTGCCGTTCGAGGACTCGATCCCTGTGACCACCAAGAAACCAGTCCCGGTCATCTATGACCTGAACGACAGCGAGGTCTCCTCATGAGCCCCAAACCACGTGTCGATCACGGCCAAGCCGTCGAAGAGCTCCACAACGCGCTCCAAGAAAAACTGGCGAGCATGGCGTCGAGCGACGACTGGATCAAATATCTGTCGGCTGCTCGAACGTTCCACCGCTACTCACCCCAGAACCAGATGTTGCTCGCCCTGCAAGGCGCACAGGGCAACGTGGCCGGCTACCGCACCTGGCAGCGGATCCCGTCCGTCGATGGGGGCACCTGCCAGGTCGCGAAAGGCGAAAGCGGCCTGCGGATCTTGGCGCCGATGAAGGGATCAGCAAAGACGATCGACGAGACGACCGGCGACGAGGTGACCAAATACTTCCTGCGCGGCTTTCGCACAGTCAAGGTATTCCACCAAGGCCAACTCGTTGCAAGCCCCGACCTCGGCCAAGACGCCGTGACCCCGATCCTGCTGACCGGCGAGAACCGGTGGCAAGACGTGTTCTCAGCAGTGAAAGACCACCTCGAAGATGCCGGCTACGACGTCGGGTTCCAGACTCCGACACCGACCGAGTCGTGGAACGGCTACACCGACTACAACGCCGCCAAGGTACGGATCTCCTCCACGCTGGAAGGGCCGCAACAGGTCAAGACGTTGCTGCACGAGTGGGCGCACGTGCAACTCGACCACCACGAACGAGGGCTCGGTGGTTTGACCCGAGACATGCGCGAAGTCGAAGCCGAATCGGTCGCCTACCTGCTTGGCCAGACCATCGGCCTCGACTCCCAGGGCTACTCGGTGCCGTACATCACCGGATGGTCCGGAGGCGACCCAGCATTGATCGAACAGACCGCAATACAGGTGCTGGAAACCACCAAGAAGTTGGTCGACACGCTCCAACACGAACTCGGCGTGAAGCTGACCGTCGACATCAACGACCACGCTCTGCCCGACACGGCAACGAACGTGATCGAGCTTCCCCGAGTATCGACCTCGACGCCAGCCATCGCATCCGAATCACCCGAGCCGGTACCCGAGCAGCGTGACCTGTTCGGCAATCCCGTGCCCGCACCGGTCGCGATCGAGCAGATCGACAGCAGCGACAAGAACATCCTCACCGCGCTGCGGGGTCAACTCGACGAGGCCCAGGCACAAGCCCTCGTCAAGCACATCTACCGGGTCGACCACTCCGCTGAGGTCGCCACCATCCTTGCTGACTCAGGCCAATCAGCACTGCAAGCAGCCCGGATCCTCACCCGTTTCGGTCGCGACATCGACCAGGTCAACGAGGCGCTATTGACCCCCACCGGTGACAAAGAATCACCAACGATGTACCCGCCAAAAGAGGTAGCCGCAGCAATTCACGAGATCGCCCCGCCCGAACCACGGGTCGCTCTGCCCGTCGAGCCACCAGTCGACATCGCACGCGGGGAACGGCTGCAGTCCATGAAGGTGCTCCGTCGTGTCGCCCTCGGCAAGCCGACCCCGACCACGGTGATCGAGATGGCCAAGACATTGGAAGTGTCATCGCCAGAAGTCGTCCGTGTGCTCGCCTCCGTCGACGCCGACCCCAACGTCGCGCTCGCCGTCGCCGTCGCCATGAACGAAGGGGACCGAGCCAACGCCATGCGCGACCTGAAAGAGGAATGGCCCGGAATCGAGGGAGGCTGGGAGAGCTACGATCACCCATCGATGCTCCCTCCAACAGTCGTCGACACTCCCGAACCGGCTGACCCCATGCTGGCAATCCTCGACTCGTGGCGCAGCGCCGACACCGCCGCACCTTCGACACCGGAACCGTCAGCACCATGACCGACATCGCAGATCCCGATCTCGCCGCCATCGACCGCTTCGTCTCGACGATCTACTGGTCCGACGACAACGTCAAATTCAGCGATGCATTCGTCGACGCCATCGACGAGTGGAGCGCCACAGCCTCAGCAGAACACCACAACTCCCTACCGTTCACAACGACCGAACACCACGACCCCTTGGCAGCGTCGCTGCTCGAACTGATCGGCGCCGTCGAGGATCTCCGAGCAGGCCCTCGCCCGGACCTCACGGTCGCGCGAGCGCTCTCCGAAGCCGTCGTGGACTGGCAAGAAGGCAACTAGTCCCAAGCAGCCGCCACCGCTCTCGGGTGCCGACAATATCAGCGCCTTGGGGTGCGGGATAAGTGCCGATCAGGAGTGGGGTGAACCGTGGACGAGACCTGTTGTTACGAGCGGCCAGAGCCGACGCCGATCAGCAACGCTGGACCTCGACGACCGTGCTGTCGGCTTCAATCTCGACGTACAACGAGCGGCTGGAAACAAGATGTGAAACTACGATCCGAGCACACCAACTGAGATCGCCTGTCTGGACGATCGCTCGCGGCTTAGCACCCAACGCGGTGGCGACGGGATCGCTTGATGCGTCAAACCCCGACATGACGATGTCGCTCGGGTCGATCAGTGCGGTGGTCGTCCTCGCCCGAATTCGAGAGACCTCGTCGGCGACGCGCCGATTGCCGATGACCCCGATTGCGAGCGAGACCAACAGCGCGGCAAATCCCACGCCGACGGGGTTTCGAAATCGCTTGGATCTTCCTGCGGCGTCATCGTCCTCGTAGGGCTACGACGCTCCCGCATTCGAGAGAGGGCGACGTGTGGCGCGCAGCGCATCGGACTGCGGCGCGTTGCTTGACACCACTGATCGGGATTTGTTCGAACTCGATCCTGCTCGGGAACAGCATGGCACCCGGCGACAGCGTCTGGGATGTGACCGATCAGCTACCTTCCAAGCGATGCGGTCCGTCATCATCTGCAACTGACCATGGCACGTTCTCGCAAGGCTTACGACCGTGTGATCGAACTCCTCGGCACCAGCAGCGCAGACTTCAGGACGCTCGACCATCCTCGTGAGCGATCCACCAACATCGTGAGTTCGATGCTCGGGTGCGATCGAGCGGCATTCGTTGAATCCGCAGTCGTCATGGTCAAGACCAGCAAGAACGAAAAGGTGTATGTGCTGGCCGCGATCCCCAGTGATCGCCAGGTCGATTTCGGTGCGATCAGAGCAATGAGGGGAGGCAGCTACGCCGGGCCTGCCCACCCTGACATCGCTCGGCGTCTCTCGGGTTGCGCATCCGGCACCGAGGTCCCATTCTCATGGGACGCCGATCTCGTCGTCGTCGTCGATCCACTGGTGTACGACCACGACGAGATCTACTTTCCCGCCGGGCGGCCAGACCGGGCGGTTGCGTTGGTGGCCGAGGATCACCGCCGAATAGTCCAGGCCGCCGAACACTCGATCAGCAAGGAATCTTCCGGGCCTGCGAACCCAGCCGCACGACCGTCCTGATTCGGTGCGCAGGCGGTAGCCATGTCAGACCACACGGGACCGAGCCGTCTGCGTCGCCTCAGATGGCGCCAGTTGCATCGATGCCTGCATCGACGTCTCCACGTGTGCGGCCGCCAGGCTCCGCACCGACGGGGAACGTGCGAGCCGCCGACGCAACAGGCAGCCCCTATCCAGCGCCGGAGGCGTCTCGCCGAGTTCGGACGAGGCCTGCGCGATCTGGAGCAGGCTCGAACGATCGGATGTGCCGATCCAGAGCGGTGCTTGCGTTCTCTGGCGTCTGTTGATCTGAGCGGTGTTGACAACGGTTGATAGGGCGAGCAGACTGGGGGCATGAGTCGGAACACGATGAGCTTCGCTCTCCCTGAGAACATGCGCGACTACATCGACGCACGCGTGAGCGCCGGCAGCTACGGCAACACGAGTGAGTATCTGCGCGAGCTGATTCGCCGCGACCAGCACGAGCAAGCAGCCCAACGCCTTCGCGATCTCATCGCTGACGGGCTCGCATCGGGCGAAGGTCGCGAAGTAACCGATGACGTGATTGCCGAACTGCGCGAGCGCGCACTCGGCGCTGACGCGTGACGCGCCCGATTCTTCGACCGCAAGCCGAAGTCGATCTCGTCGAACGAGCCCACTACTACCGAGATGAGGGCGGCTCTGACCTCGGCGAACGATTCTTCGGTGCAGCGATGACTGCGCTGGATGCGATCGGGTGGATGCCTGGTGCCGGGTCGCTGCGTGTGGGCGAGTTGTGCGGCATCGATGGGCTGCGTGTCCGCCGCGTTCCGAACTTCCCGTGCGGCTGGTTCTACTTCACCGGCAACGATCTTGTCGATGTCGTCCGCCTGCTCGCGGATGCCCAGGACATCGCAGCTGTCCTCGCTGATATCGCGCAGGAGTAGCGATCGGATGTGCCGCTATCGAGCGGGTCGGCCGCACCGGGGCGTCTGTTGGTATCGGTGCCCTCCAACGGCACTTCGGGGACGCAGCTCAGGGGGCTTTTGCCCGAGGTATGGGGGACACGTACCGGTGCACGGGGTTGCCGGTTCTGATAGGCCGGATGATGCTTCGTTGATGCGACTGTCGGGTGCTGCACTTGCGCCGAAACGCGAACGGGCGCACCGGTGCGGAAGGTGAGCTGCGTGAGCGTTGCTGGATGCCCAGTTGACCGGCACCGGACGCTTCAGCAAAGGCCCGTCAAGTTCGAGTCCGGCGAGAGCGCCGGGCGAACTGCCAACCGTCATCAGTTGGGGCGTGTGGCGCGGCTTAGGCGTTCCCGATCCTGCATGAGTCTCATCTCTCTCCGTTCCCGATTTTGCATGAGTCTCATCTTTCTCCGTTGATCGGGCATGAGGCCGGCCAGGAACGGCCTCTCCGGCACGGAACACGTGACCCGATACTCCCCCTTGGCGGGGCCGGGGGGAACTTGGAACTCGAAGAAGACCTCGCCCAAGCGTTTGTGGCGGAGGAGCCTGGCGAGCTCTTCGTCATAGTCGATTGCGCGATACTGGTCGACCTTGTCGGCCCGAAACATCTCGAGAAGGCGGCGGATGTCGTTGCTTTGGGAGTCGTCATCGAACTCGAAAGTGACGACGGCGTCGATGTCCGGAAACTCTTGGAAGTACCCCGAGCTGACAGGTAGTTCGTCGTCTTCATCAAATTGGCGGAGGCGCTCTTCATTTTCCCACCTCCATACAACACGGGTCGGGGTGAGGCCGCCGAACGTGTCATCCAGACGTTGCCGGGATGCGGTGAGGCGAGCTTCGCGTTCTGCTCGGAGCTTCTCGGGTTCGTCGCCGATGCCGAGAAGCCAACGGACTTCGTCACTGCGATGCTCGATGTCGCTGTTCTCGCCTTTCGACGTGTTGCACGAGCGGCATAGCGGTTGGTAGTTCGTGATGTGGTCTTCGCCCCGGCGGATCGCTGGTTTTACGTGGTCGACGTGGAACGTGCCGGGCGACAGCCTCCCCTTGCAATCCGCGCAGTGGCCGTCGGTCATGAACCAGACGGCGTCGCGGACAAGCGGGTCGCCTGTCTTGTGGCGGCGATCCATGTCGAGCGCATTGAGTGCGGTGCGGAACTCGGAAAGATCTTTCATAGCTGCCTTGATCGGTGGGACGACGGCTCGCGAGCTGCGCACAAGAGTCTCAATACCCTGACAGACAGGGGACAGTGCTCACCACTTGGCGCCGCAACCCACTGTGCGGCGATGGCCTTGAGCGTGCCACCCGACGCCGGGCAGGGGTGCTCCTGAGCGACACCTTGAGGGCACCGCTCAGCACCGTCGACGGTGTAGCGGATGTGCTCGCTCGATTGACATTCTCTGCGCACCCCCTGTGTGGAGACGCCGGACCAGATGTGATGAGCCGTTCGGTGGTCAGGTGGACCACCGGTTTGGGGCCTTTCTGGCGTGGTCCGCGATGTCCTTCGGCTTGCCTGACGGCCGCCCGCTCGACTGCCGTTTGCGGCTGTGGGCTAGCGTCCCGCTGCGTGGCACAACTACTTACTCTTGTTGCCGATGCGGAGTGGCAGACCGAGAGGCAAGTGCAACGGAAAAGTCGGGTAGTAAAGCGGCTGCCGCCGGAGGAGCGGCAGCGGGTCCCAGATGGCGAGAATCATGTTCACGTGACCCTTCCGAAGAAGTACCGGGTTCGGCGAGATCGCATGGAGGGGCATTACGTCAAAGGGCGCTGGGTCCAGGGGCCGGTAGGCGGCCAGCTTCGGGATCACCACGAGGTGCGCGACGTCGACTTCACAATCAAGGAGACGACGTTGGTCAAGGCGAAGGGCCAGCCCATCAAGTGCATCGCTGACAGATCGGGCCGGATCTTCTGGGCCTACGAGAAGCGCATCTACGTGACGAGTGATGCACTACTGACGCCAGAGGACGTCGCCGCCCTCGTCAACGAGGATGCGAACCGTCGACGTCTTCGCCTTGAGAAGGCACACGCGCTGCAGTCCATGACTCAGCAACTAGAAAGCAGGGGCCGGCGGGATCCGATCCCCCAAGATGTCAAGGTGGCCGTGTGGCAGCGCGATGGCGGGCGGTGCGTGCAGTGCGCGTCTAACGAAAGTCTGGAGTTCGATCACATAATCCCGCTTGCAATGGGCGGCGCCAACACCACGCGCAACCTGCAGCTGCTGTGTGAGACCTGCAACCGGCGCAAGGGGGCAACGTTGGGCTAGGAAAGCCGGATCGCCGGGTCGATGCGGCTTACGCAAGGGTTCAGCCGATCCGGTAGGCGTAGGGGGCCCGAAATGAGACGCTCGCGTGACCTGCCACCTATCGCCGGGTACGGGGCACGCATATCACCATCGTCAGATCGTGCTCTGACCGGCTCGTGATCCGGCAATATGCGCACAGCAACGTGCTCGATATTGCTCTGCGGCGGCCGCCTGGATCGCGTCGGGGAGGCTTTGATTGATGTGTTCAGTCGAACCCTATGTTTGCTGAGACGGTCGTGGTTGGTGTGGCGTCGAGTCTGATCTCGATTGCTTGGTGAGCTCTTATGAGGGGCCCGTCGACGGGAGCCGTGCCGATGGGTTCCGGTCCGGTGTGGTTGGCCTGTTCTCGGTAGCCGGCGACGTCGAGGATGAGTCGTCGTGCTTCGTCGATGGCGATGGATGGATCAGCGTTGTGGGCTTGGCGGATCGCGTTTGCGACCCAGTGTTGGTGGGTGGTGATTGCGTGGTGGGCGAGGTGGTTGGTGCGTTGGTTGATGGCGCCGACGAGTTGTGGGTCTGGTCGCGGGTTCCATCCGTCGAGGCGGCGTAACGCGTCGAGGGTTTCGATGTTGTTGCTAAGTTCGTCTCGGCGGTGGATGAGCCGTGTGAGTTGTTCGTTCCGTAGGGCA
>Ga0335398_10010341_pt1 | contig 10629 bp, 9 predicted proteins | sample BON03_FD_205742 | JGI IMG/M metagenome (GOLD analysis project Ga0335398, IMG submission 205742) | Freshwater microbial communities from Lake Bonney liftoff mats and glacier meltwater in Antarctica - BON-03 (spades assembly) (version 2) | ecosystem: Environmental > Aquatic > Freshwater > Ice >...
CGGTAGAGCGAGCTATCGGTATGTTTGCATTTGCGGTGTGGGACAGACAAACCAGCACGCTGACTCTTGGGCGGGATCGCCTTGGTGAAAAACCGCTTTATTACGGTTGGCAGAGTGACGTTTTTTTGTTTGGCTCTGAGTTGAAGGCGCTGAAGGCACATCCGGCTTTTGAAAACAACATCAATCGTGGTGCGCTATGTCTGTATACGCGGCATAACTACATCCCTGCGCCGTACTCCATTTACGAGGGGATTGCCAAACTGCGTCCCGGTAGTTTGCTCACGGTATCACTGCAGCAGCGCGAGCCGAAGGTATGGGCGTATTGGTCGGGTGCGCAAGTGGCTGAATTTGGCGTGGCCAATGCCTTTGTTGGCAGTGCAGAGCAGGCTGTGGATGCGTTGGAGTTGTTGCTAAAGGATGCGGTGCGCCAACAGATGATGGCTGATGTGCCGTTGGGGGCGTTTTTGTCGGGCGGCGTGGACTCTTCCACTGTGGTAGCGCTCATGCAGGCACAGTCATCGAAACCTGTGAAAACGTTCACTATTGGGTTTAACGAAGAGGGTTACAACGAGGCAGTGCATGCCAAGGCGGTGGCTAAGCACTTGGGAACTAACCACACAGAATTGTATGTCACGGCAGAGCAGGCTCGTGCCGTGATTCCGCGTTTACCCACCTTGTACGATGAGCCGTTTTCAGATTCTTCGCAGATTCCTACCTTTTTGGTGTCGCAACTCGCCCGGCAGCATGTCACAGTGTCGCTTTCTGGCGATGCGGGCGATGAGCTTTTTTGTGGCTACAACCGCTACCAGATGACGGCAAATCTCTGGCGCAAGCTGGCTGCCGTGCCGCTGCCTTTGCGCAAAATGGCAGCAAGGGGGATAACCAGCATTTCGCCTCAATCATGGAACAGGCTGGCAGGTGCTTTAGCTGGTTTGATACTTCGATCGGCACGGTTTGCGAATGTGGGGGACAAGTTGCACAAGGGCGCGGGGGTGTTGGCAAGCCAATCAGCCGATGCTTTGTATCTGGGCCTGGTATCGCATTGGCATGACCCGGCAGCGGTAGTCATAGGTGGGCATGAGCCGCCTACCTTGCTGACTGGCAACGTGCCAGCTCTGGAGGGGCTAGATGATGTTCAGCGCATGATGGCGCTCGATATGCTGACCTATCTTCCTGATGATATTTTGGCCAAGGTGGACCGGGCAGCAATGGGTGTTTCGCTGGAAACGCGGGTGCCGTTTCTGGACCATCGTGTGGTGGAGTTTGCTTGGAGCCTGCCGCAATCCATGAAGTTGCGCGACGGGCAAACCAAGTGGGCGCTGCGGCAGGTGCTTTATCGGCATGTACCCCAAGCGCTGATTGAGCGCCCCAAGATGGGCTTTGGCGTGCCGATTGACAGCTGGCTGCGCGGGCCGCTGCGTGAGTGGGCCGAGGACTTGTTGAGCGAAACACGCCTCAAGCGCGATGGCTTTTTTCACCCTGCGCCCATTCGCCAGAAGTGGGCCGAGCATCTGAGCGGGCAGCGCAACTGGCAATACCACCTGTGGGATGTACTGATGTTTCAGGCTTGGCTTGAAGAAAACCACCCGTGAATAAGAAATTGCTGTTTGTAGTGAACGTAGATTGGTTTTTCTTGTCACATCGTTTGCCAATCGCACTTGCGGCGCAAAAAGCAGGCTTCGAGGTGCACATTGCCACAGGCCTCACAAACAAGTTTGATTCCTTGCTATCGCTTGGCTTAAAGGTACATCCGCTCGGTTTGGTCCGTGGCGGTGTTGGTGTGTTTAATGCTGTACAAACCATTTTAGATTTGCGGAGCATCGTCAAACTGGTACAGCCTGATGTGATGCATTTGGTCACGATCAAGCCCGTGTTGTTGGGCGGATTAGTGGCGCGCTGGATGCAGGTGCCTGCTTTGGTGTCGGCGGTGTCGGGCTTGGGGTATGTGTTCACGGCGAGTGGCTTCAAGGCTTGGTTGCGGCGCTCCGTCGTGGCCCGTGTGTACGCATGGGCGCTGGGGCACCACAACCAAGTGGTAATTTTTCAGAACCCAGATGATCGGGACACTTTAATGACGGCTACTCGCTTGCCAGTGGCCAAGGTTGTCATGATCCGTGGCTCGGGGGTGGATCTGGCTCAATTCGCTGCGTTGCCTGTTCCTGCAGGTGTTCCTGTGGTGGTGTTTCCGGCACGGTTATTGGCAGACAAAGGTGTTTTTGAGTTTGTGGAGGCTGCCGGCTTGCTGCGGGCTAAAGGCGTGCCTGCTCGCTTTGTGTTGGCGGGCTTGGTAGATGATGCCAACCCGACTAGCGTATCAAAGGCCCAACTTAATGCTTGGGCTGCAGAGGGCGTAGTCGAAAACTGGGGTTATCGCGTAGACATGCCGCAGGTGCTGGCTAGCGCCAGTGTGGTGGTGCTGCCTTCGTACCGCGAGGGTCTGCCCAAAGCCTTGATCGAGGCGGCGGCTTGTGGTCGTGCCGTGGTGACCACCGATGTACCGGGTTGCCGCGATGCCATTGACCCTGGCATCACCGGTGTACTAGTGCCGGTGCGCAATGCAGTGGCGTTAGCTGATGCCATGGAGGCATTAATCAATGATCCACTACGCTGCCAGATCATGGGCGAAGCCGGGCTGGCGTTGGCCGAGAAGGCTTTTGATGTGCGGCAGGTGGTGGCAGCGCATTTACAGATTTACCAGGAACTAATGGGTAAATCATGAAGGTATTGGTAACGGGAGCGAACGGTTTTGTCGGCCAAGCGGTGTTGTTACGGCTTAATGGCGTGAGCGGAGTAACAGCCTTAGGGAGTGTGCGCCGTGCGGCGATGGTTGCAGATGCTGGTGCACCGCGTGTGTCGGTGGGCGAGCTGTCCGCGCAAACTGATTGGTCAGGGGCCTTGGCTGGTGTACAGGTCGTGGTTCACACGGCGGCGCGCGTGCATGTGATGCAAGAGGCTGCCCCTGACCCTCTGGCTGAGTTTCGCCGGGTCAATGTGCAGGGCACCTTGAGTCTGGCCTGCCAAGCTGCCGCTGCGGGTGTGCGGCGCTTTGTGTTTGTCAGCTCTATCAAGGTCAATGGCGAGGCGACTCCGCTTGGGCATCCGTTCACAGCAGACGATGAGCCTGCGCCGCTGGATGCCTATGGCGTGTCCAAGATGGAGGCAGAGCAGGGGTTGCGCGTGATCTCCCGGCAGACCGGCATGGAAGTGGTCATCATCCGGCCTCCGTTGGTCTATGGTCCCGGTGTGAAAGCCAACTTTGCCGCCATGATGCGCTGGCTCAAACGCGGCGTGCCCTTGCCTCTGGGCGCTATTCATAACCAGCGCAGTCTGGTGGCGTTGGATAATCTGGTCGATTTGCTGGTGACGTGTATCACGCACCCCGCCGCAGCCAATCAGACTTTTCTGGTGTCCGACGGTGAAGATGTTTCAACTACCGAGCTATTGCGCCGCATGGGCCAAGCCATGGGTAAACCTGCGCGTTTGCTGCCTGTTCCGGCCACTTGTTTGAAAGTGGCCGCAGGTTTGGTGGGCAAGGGCGATGTGGCACAGCGCTTGTGTGGGTCTTTGCAGGTGGATATTTCTAAAACACGGAAATTGTTGGGGTGGGTGCTTCCGGTGTCGCTCAATGAGGGGTTGCGACGGGCTGCTACGGGGCATGGATTGCCGCCCTTTGCTCGCAATGACGGAAAGTGAGTATGAAGCGGATGTTTGATTTGTTGCTGGCTTTGGTGGTGGCTGCGGTTTTGGCTGTACCGGTACTGCTGGTGGCGATGGCGGTGCGGCTGACTTCCACCGGCCCGGCGCTGTATTGGTCAGACCGCGTGGGGCGGCATAACAAGCTATTTAGAATGCCCAAGTTCCGCAGCATGCGGGTGGGCACACCCGCAGTGGCCACGCATTTGCTGGCAGACCCCAAAAGCCACCTTACGCCGATCGGCAGTTTTTTGCGCAAAAGCAGCCTGGACGAGCTGCCGCAGCTGTGGAGTATTTTGGTGGGTGACATGAGCTTTGTGGGGCCGCGCCCGGCGCTGTTTAACCAGCATGACCTGATTGAACTGCGCACCCAGCTTGGCGTGCATGAACTGGTACCGGGGCTGACGGGCTGGGCCCAGATTAATGGGCGTGATGAACTGCCGATACCCGACAAGGTCAAGCTGGATGCCGCGTACCTGCAGCGTCAGTCGCTGTGGTTTGACATTCGCATCTTGTGGCTGACCTTTGTGAAGGTCATTCGGCGCGACGGCGTGACCCATTGATGAGTCAACCAGATTTCACGCAAAGGAAGTTGTCATGATGCGCACTTTGAGTCGTCTTGCAGCGCCTGCATTGGCTTTGCCACGCCCGGTCAAGCGGAGCATGGTCCTGTTGTTGGACGCCGCGTTGTGCGTGTTCACCGTCTGGTTGGCGTTTTATTTGCGCCTGGGCAGTTTTGTCCCCTTATCGGGTCCAGCTGTCTGGCCGGCGTTGGCTTCGGTGGTGTTGGCCTTGCCCATCTTTATCACCTCGGGCCTGTACAGGGCCATTTTTCGCTACAGCGGCTTGCCGGCCATGGTGGCAGTAGCGCGTGCCATGGTGTTGTACGGCTTAGCCTTTGCGGCGGTGTTCACCTTCATTGGCGTGCCGGATGTGCCGCGCACCGTGGGCATCATCCAACCCATCTTGCTGCTGGTGCTGGTAGGTGCGTCGCGTGCAGCGGCGCGGGTGTGGCTAGGTGGCTTGTACCACCAGCAACTGCGCAAGGCAGCTTTGCCGCAGACCCTCATTTACGGTGCGGGGAGTGCCGGTCGGCAACTGGCTTCGGCCATGGCCAACAGCCATGAGATTCGCGTGGTGGGATTTCTAGATGACGACGACCGTCTGCACGGCCACGTGCTCAACGGCCTGCCTATCCACAACCCAGCCGACTTGGCTGAGATTCTGAGCGTGTCGCGCCAGCGGCGCAACGACATCCTCAACAACCTGAAACCCCATAAGGTGGCTGTGCGCACCCTGCCGGGTTTGAGCGACATTGCCACCGGTAAGGTGAGCCTGAGCGATGTGCGCGAACTGGACATTGACGACCTGCTGGGTCGCGAGCCGGTCAAACCCAACGGCTTGCTACTCAACTTCAACACCCACCATAAAACCGTGGTGGTGACTGGCGCTGGGGGCAGCATTGGCAGCGAATTGTGCCGTCAGATCCTCAAAACCAACCCCAAGCAATTGCTGCTGGTGGAGATGAGCGAATTTGCGCTGTACCAAATTCACCAAGAGCTGCAAGCCCTGCTGGTGGGCGAGCGGACCCACCCCCTGGTCACAGCAGAAGGAGCGCAGGGCGAAGTCGTCTCCACCCTAAATCTGAGTGGGGCAGATGCCCCGGGCATTGAAATTGTGCCCTTGCTGGCATCGGTGTGCGACGAGGTGCGCATGCACGAGATCATGGACACTTGGAAGCCGCACACGGTGTACCACGCAGCCGCGTACAAGCATGTGCCCCTGGTCGAGCACAACCCGGCCGAGGGCGTGCGCAACAACGTGTGGGGCACGCGCACCTGTGCCGAGGCCGCTGTGCGCAACGGCGTGCGCAACTTTGTGCTGATCAGCACCGACAAAGCGGTGCGCCCGACCAACATCATGGGTGCCACCAAGCGCCTGGCTGAGATGGTCTTGCAAGCCTTGGCCGAGGTGAATGTCGCAGTGGCCGCACAAGGTGGCAGAGTACCCAGTGCCAAAACCACCTTTTCTATGGTGCGCTTTGGCAACGTGCTGGGCTCCAGCGGTTCGGTGGTGCCGCTGTTTCGTGAGCAGATCAAAAACGGTGGCCCCATCACCCTGACGCACGCCGACATCACCCGCTATTTCATGACCATTCCCGAGGCGGCGCAGCTGGTCATCCAAGCTGGCGCGATGGGGCAGGGCGGCGATGTCTTTGTGCTGGACATGGGCCAGCCCGTCAAAATCATCGACCTAGCCCGCCGCATGGTGGAGCTGTCTGGCTTGACCGTACGCGACGAGACGCGCCCTGATGGCGACATCGAAATTGCCGTGGCAGGCCTGCGCCCCGGAGAAAAGCTCTTTGAGGAGCTACTGATTGGCGACAACCCCAAGCCCACCCAGCACGCCCGCATCATGAAAGCCCACGAGCCCTTTTTGCCTTGGGCGCAACTAGAACAAAAGCTAAACGCCCTGAGCATCGCCATGAGCGTGAACGACGTGCCCGTCATTCGCTGCATGTTGCAACAACTCGTCAGCGGCTACCAACCCAGCGGCGAAGTGGTTGACTGGGTGCATATGGCGCAGGAGCGCGAGGCGCAGGCCAATGAGTAAACAAGACAAAACAAGGAGCTTGGCATGGGACTGAGAATAAATTGGGGTCAGAACCCAATTTTTTTGCGATGATTTAAACAGGCCTTCGGGCCTTTTTTGCTTTTCAGTTCACCTTGCGGATGCTGGCAGGCGAAACGCGCAATTTGACTTGTTTGCTCAAGATGTTGAGCAGCACCATGACTCGGCCTTCGCCGTCAGGCATTTGGTAGATGGCCTCGACGCCGACAAAGGGGCCGTCGGTCACGACGACTTGCTCGCCGGGGTTGAAGTGGCGCAACTGCACTTCGGCTGAGTTTGACTGAATGCGAATGTCGGCAATCAGCTCGTCGTCAATCTTTGCGGGAGTCTGCCCAAAAGTGACCAGGCGACTCACGCCCAACGTTGAGCGGATAGGAGCCCAGCTTTGCGATTCCACCCCGGTGCCCAGCCGAATGAACAGGTAGCGTGGAAAAAGCGCTTCTTGCACCTCTTGGAGCTTGCCAAGACGCAATTTTTCTGCCTTAAGCAGGGGCAAAAAACACTCAAACCCTTGTCTCTCGAGGTTGTCCAATGCCACCGATTCTTGGCGGATCTTGCTGTGAATCAGATACCAATTGCGCATCATATTTAGCATCCATTAAAAAATTGATAAGCAATTATATATGTCAGAGTGACTGGTACGGGGGAGCAACCGACGGTGCCGTATCGTCAAACCCCAGCTCCAGCATGCGGCGCTGGGCTGAAACGAGCGCCACAGGCGTCCAGATGGTGGCTCAGCTGTTAAATAAAAATTTCATGAGGTTGTCTGTAATTAAAGAAGTCTTTAAAATAAAGCAACTGAATTAAAGTGATCTTGATCATGAAACGAGCAACCGGAACGTATGTGGAGTCGACCACCCTTGGGGAGGTGGTCAAAGCATTTGTGCCGAACTCATTGCCGCCCCAAAAGCCAGTCTTGGCAGTGGAGGTTTATCAGGACCTGAATCACAAGGCCGAGATGGCTTTGGCACGTCTGTCGGGCGTGTCGGGCTTGGTTCCGTCTGTGGACTGGTTGGTTTACAGCGCGATTCGCAAGGAAGCTTTGTTGACTTCCCAGATCGAAGGAACTCAGGCCACGATCACCGACCTTTTCGATGTCGAGGCGGGTCTGGAGGTGAGCAATACCCACGACGTGCAAGAGGTCACCAACTACATCGCTGCTTTCCGGCTGGTGCGAGACAACCTGCGTGACCCCAAAGGGCTGCCTATAAGCGTTCGCTTGCTTTGTAAGGCCCACAAGCTGCTACTCAATGGCGTTCGAGGGACAGGCAAGCAGCCCGGAGCTTTAAGACGCTCACAGAACTGGCTGGGAGGAACCAGGCCGGGGAATGCTGTTTTCGTTCCTCCACCCGCAGACAAAGTACCTGCCCTGATGAGCGATTTGGAGAAGTTCATCCATGACCAGCCCAGAAAAGCGCAGAAGGCGACTGGCAAAGGTCTGCCACCTCTGGTGGGGATTGCACTTGCACATGCGCAGTTTGAGACGATTCACCCGTTTCTGGATGGCAATGGCCGTATCGGGCGTCTTCTGATCGCCGCCTTGTTGGAGGACTTGGAATTGTTGCCTGAGCCGCTGATGTATCTGAGCGGCTACTTGAAGCAGCATCAGACGGAGTACTACCGCCTGTTGTCCGCGATCCGGAAGGAAGGTGACTGGGAGTCCTGGGTTCAGTTCTTCCTGGAGGGTGTGCAGGTTGCAGCCAATCAGGCGGAAGAGAACATCGTAAAGATCGCCTCACTCGTGGCCGCTGATCGCAGAAAGCTACTTGAATCACCGAGGAGTGGGGCGGCTGCATATCGCCTGTTCGAGATGCTGCCGATGATGCCTCGCTTTAATGTGGAGCGAGTGAAGACTGCCTTGGGAACTACCTTCCCGACAGCCAATGCAGCTGTCAAAGCCCTGGAGGAATTGGGCTTGATCACCGAAACGACAGGTAACAAGAAGAACCGGAGTTTCAGTTATGACCGGTACATCAAGCTGCTGTCTGCCTGAAGGGTCAACTGCATTACTTAAAAAACCAATGAACGCGTGCTTCTGGCTGCAAGTCAAGTTTTGAATGGCCTCATGGCGCCCCTTCGAACAGCCAAGATGGCAGCACTGAACTCACATGAAGCTGAGTGGGTGCATTCTTTGAAGTTACGATATTACCTGATCGGGAAGTTATGGCGTAAATCTGGCCTAGGACTCCAGGAATTTCCCGATCGGGAAACACTCCTTGCATGTAGCCCCGTTGTGGTCTATAATTTCCCGAACGGGAAGCGGAGTAAGCCATGACATCCATTCGATCACCTCAACAACTCGGCAGCACACTGCGCGCAGCGCGCAAGCATCTCGGGCTCACACAGCCTCAATTGGCTCTAGCGGCCGGGGTGGGCGTGCGCTTCATCGTCGAGCTTGAAGCAGGCAAGCCCACCTTGCGGCTGGAAAACGTGCTGCGGGTCATTGATGCCCTGGGAGGCGAGATTCAGTTATGCGGCTTGCCAGCTGTTGCAGCCGACGATCTGCGTGTTGGTGGTGACCATGGTGCATGAGCTGGAGGTCTGGCTTTTCGCCGATCGGGTCGGCACGCTGGCCCTGGTCGACGGCCGACTGACTTTTTGTTACGGATCCGGTTGGCTGGCGCAATCAGATGCCGTGGCCTTGTCGGCCTCGCTGCCCCTGCAAACTGAGCCATTCGACGATCGTCAAACGCGCCCCTTCTTTGCGGGTCTATTGCCAGAGGGTCAGATGCGCCGCCTGATTGCGCAGCAATTCCAGGTCTCTGGCCAGAACGACTTTGCGCTGCTGGACCACATCGGCGGCGAATGTGCTGGGGCCGTTACCTTCTTGGAGCCCGGACAGGCTTTGCCAAGTCCTACCCACGACGACGATGTTCAATGGCTGAGTGACGACGAAGTCGTTTCCATCCTAGATGAACTGCCTCGTCGCCCCATGCTGGCGGGCAAAGATGGCTTGCGACTTTCGTTGGCGGGCGCTCAAGACAAATTACCGGTGGTTTTTAATGGCGGCCGCATTGGTCTGCCCCTCAACGGCGCGCCGAGCTCCCATATTTTGAAACCGGCGATCCAAGCTGTTGCAGACAGCGTGATCAACGAAGGGTTCTGCATGGCGCTGGCAGAGGCCATGCAACTCAAGCCAGCGAAATCGAAAGTCCACGTTGTGCTGGATCGCTCGTTCCTGTTGGTTGAGCGCTACGATCGAATGATCAATGTCCCGGGGCACAGACAGCGTCTTCATCAAGAAGATTTTTGCCAGGCACTTGGCGTGGTTCCAGAAATGAAATACCAAAACGAAGGTGGGCCAGATCTTGCTCAATGCTTTGAATTGGTACGTCGCGCCACGCGCCCAAGTGCCCCGCAGATCTTGCGTCTGCTCGACTACGTCATTTTTAACGCGCTGATCGGCAATCACGACGCGCACGCCAAGAACTTCTCGCTGCTGTATCCGGCTGAAAAGTCAGGCAAAGCCCCCGTTCTGGCGCCGTTCTACGACACGCTCTCGACGGCGGTGTATCCAACACTGACGCCGAAGATGGCTATGAAAATAGGCGGCAAATACAAGTTCAGCGAAGTCCAGGCGCGGCACTGGGAACAGTTTGCACAAAGCGTCGGACTCACCAAGGCTCAAGCCAAGAGGCGAATTTTGGAGTTGGCAAAATTATTACCAGTCACGGCGCGCAAGCTCCAGTCTGACCCTGGGCACAGTTTTGCTGGCAATGCAGTGGTTGAGCAAATCAATGCCCTGATTGACCAGCGCTGCGCCCTCACGATTCGGCGGCTCACCGATCCCGCTGCTGAAAATGAAGCAGTCGCCGGACCCTCGGTCTGAGCCACCACGTCAAGCCCAGTGTGCATCATTTGGGGGAATGCCAGTTCATGATCTTGAGGTCAGCTATTGGCCCACTCCCAGACGCGTTTGCGAGTGGCCATGTTGCCGTAGCTGTCCAATGCCTCTTGAAGTCGGGATGGGTTGAACGACAACAGCTTGTTGCGTGCCTGGCTGAGCACCGCGTCACGGTCCTCGGCCAGGTCACCCAAGTTGTTGAGCAGGTCAACGTAGAGGAACTCGCGAGAGAGCTTCTTCGGAAAGCGGGGCTTCACTCGGAAATCAAACAGTCGGTTGCCCAGTCTGAAAACACCATGGCGCTTGTGGTTGTAGACCAGTGTGCTGTTGTAGAGCTGCACCTCTTTACGCAGCGCCATTGAGCGTTGCCACGCCCAGCACAGAGGGCGAGTTGGTGCGCCAGCGCTGCATGCGGACTTGGCACACTTGGGCTTGGGTGTATGCGCACGTACGGTGGGACG
>Ga0335398_10010345_pt1 | contig 10626 bp, 7 predicted proteins | sample BON03_FD_205742 | JGI IMG/M metagenome (GOLD analysis project Ga0335398, IMG submission 205742) | Freshwater microbial communities from Lake Bonney liftoff mats and glacier meltwater in Antarctica - BON-03 (spades assembly) (version 2) | ecosystem: Environmental > Aquatic > Freshwater > Ice >...
TAGTGGTTCGCGATGGCGGTCGCGTGCAAGGGCACGAGGCCGACCAAATACGGTCGAGTGACCGGTGTCCTGCAGTACGGACCCCGGGTTGACCCAACGTCGCCAAGAACATCTCCACGGCAACGGCAGGAAAAGCGCCATTGCCCACCATGACGAGAAATCACTTAAAGGTGCTCTGTGTGCCTAAGTAATTCGAAACAGGATTTTCATAATCAAACTGTACTAATGACTTCTCGTTACTTTGACTTTGATGCTGTGACTCATAGCATAAAAGACGTTTCAGTTTCGACACGTCAATCGCTTGCTTCTTCCGAATTGCTCCGGATTCATGGGTAAATCGCGGATAAATTGCTGTCACAACTTGAAACCGAATTTCGCTCAGGTACCTGAGCAAAGCGAATTTACTTAGAGCGGTTACTTAGTAGCTGAAGAGCACCTTTAAAGCGCTCCTTTCGGTTCAGCTGCTTCGTGCAGCCAAGACGTTGCATGCCGTACGTGTTATGCCCCGGCCACAAGTGCAACGCGCCTCGTGGGCTGGCGGTACTGCTGCGTGCTCTAACCCTACGTGGGCAATCCCGGATTCGGTATTTGTTGAAACCTAGTAGGGCGTACTCCCCACTAGGCCAGCATCAGCAAACAAACCTAGAGTTCGAATCCCATGGGGGACGTAAGCTCGGCGCGAGTCGTTCGCGGCGGGCAGTTTGGGTGGTCGCACTCAGTAGTCTCCCCGGTGAGGACTCCTGTTTTGTTGAAACCGAGCAGGGCGTACTCCCCACTAGGCCACCATCAGCGAACACACCTAGAGTTTGAATCCCATGGGGGACGTAAGCTCGGGAAGGTCTGCACCAAGATGTCGTTAGAACACAGGACACGTCCTGTACTTCCGACTCCCAGTTTAGACGCCAACGGAGTGAGCCTTGAGGTTGATGCCTTGGGCATTACAATAATAGCCATCTCTCGTTGGGTGTTTGAGCTTGAGCGCTGCTGCAGCAACAAGAAAACTCCCGGCAGGGGCCGCTGGAGGGTTGTAACTAACCTCACCTCCGCTGTGTGTTCAAGACGCCATTTCATGGCGTCGATGTTTTCGTGTCTATCTCTGCGTGCTTCTCTTCTGTCTTATGTATGTAGTACTAGTACAAGTTCTAGTACTAGTAGCCCGGATTAACCCGAGGCAGTGAGCACTGGCACTGAGGGTAACCCTCTAACCCTCCTGATGTGTCAAGTACGCGCGCGTGTTACCCGATTTTTTTAAATTCTAAAATATCTCGCAACTGTCAACGACAAAAGATATTAAGTGATATTCTAAATAGGTATACTATATATATATATGTTTATATATTAGAGCACAGAGCTAATATATTGTGTATATTATGTATATTCTACTGTATATATATATATATTATAATATATATATATATAATTATTATTTTATAATATAATATATATACATACATACGTGTATCATACGTGCGATTATTATGATTTATGCATGGCGTAATATAAGGCTTTTATTCTAGTAGAGGATGTTTTTGCTCGTGTACTTGCACTTAGGGGTCATCGCCCACAGATGTCAACTGGCACTCCACTAAATCTGGATCACTGCTGGATATTGATAAACTCGGACTTGTACTTGTGCAGTCACAGTAAATATTGACGATATATTGACTCGATATATCAATCTACAAAAAAACACCACTAAATATATCGACGACATTATGGACATATAGATCAGCCAAAACGTCACTGAATATCGATTACAATAGATCGCGATATATCGATATTTCTATTCACATCCTCCCGTTCACAGGCTGTGTGTATGCAATAAGTACTCCAGTTATCCAGCAATCCATGTGTCCAGTCAGTATCCATGGATTATGGATTCCTCTTAACCCTTAACCCTAATTGAATATCGACAGATAACGACGCCTACGGCGCCGCTAAATGTTGATGATGTTGATCGCTCACACCATCAAATATCGTCGATATATCGATGTATTTTTATTGCGCCTTCGGCGCCACTAAGTATCGAATAAATATGTTCGTTATCTGTGGGTATCTTAATACGTGTACTTGTACTCGTCGTGGTTAACCTGAATATCTGTGAGTATCCTTACTTGTACTTGTACTCGTGTCACTCGTGTAGAGATGATACTGTATTCGTAAGATGAGATCTGCATAAGTTGTCTCTGTGTTTATATATATATACCGTCGGATGAACCTCACGTAAGCCTGCGTACGTCGCACCCAGACCCAGGCACCACACATATCCACCCGGGTGCTGCGCGGGTGTGCCGTCGCGGTGCATTGTACTGTGAAGCGGTGCAGTGTGTGCAGTGTAAAGCTGCCCCGACTTCCCGACTGCAGAGACTTCAGACTACGTACCACTGATGTGCCGGTGCCGGTGTTCGGGTTAACCCGACTATGCTCGTCTACTGAGATCTGTGACTATGACACCATGCCCTGCCTGGCTGACGGGCTGCCATTCTGTATATCCTGCTTATGCTTCTGTGGTAAGCCCTCTGAGGCCGTCTGCGGCCTGTCTATGCTCTGCATTGTGCTTATACCTGGTTACATACTTCTAACTGTAGTTGACCTCCAATCATCAACTTCACGATATAATCAACGATCACACACACATACACACATCACCCCCGCCACATCGCACATCGCGCATCATCCTCTTCACTTCTTTACTCGCCACGTATTGCTTATTGCAGCCACAGCCACAGTTGATCTATTACCTATGAAAAAAATGAGTGTAGGTTTTTCGCGGACGGTGAGAAAACTCGCAATGGCCACGCCGATCGCCGTGATGGCCGCATGCACACACACAATTTATAATACATATAATTTATGTAAATACAATGACGTCGATGAGATAATAGTCTAATGTAAAATGTGTTATAGTATATATGTTCACATTTTCATATTAAATAATATTATTAATGATAATAAGACATTATGTCGGGTTAAGGCGAGTGAGTCAGTTACGTCGATTTTGGCAGCTGACCGAAAACAGGCACAGGTGCAGGAGGGGAATTTATTTATTGATTTGCCGCCCTTTGAGCGTTTCGCAAAATACTGATTTTAAACTGTCCCCGACCGGCCGACCAGGTTAACCCGCCTACTTCTACTTTTGTCTCAGTACCACACGAGCCCACACGCACACAGGCAATAACTGATCCTCGATAGTCAAGCAGAGTGGTTTTGGGAGTCCTCCTACATCTGGAGGAGCCCCTTGGACCTCGAGGCGCCTGCGGGGCGAGCTGACGCGAGTGTGTGTCTTTCATCTTGCAATCATGCCGAAAGCGTGCCCTTGGAGCTCGGGTTAACCCTCGTAGGCGCCTGGGGGCCGTGTCGACGCCGAGCAGTATGTATCTCTCAATCATGCCGAAAGCGTGCCCTTGGAACTGGCCGTGGCCGTCGCCCCGACCGCGGCGATATACCACCCTAACGTAGCACGTAGCAGCTATATACGGCTACAGGGCGCTGTATGCATGACGTTCAGCGGCACACTAAACGTTAGGTCTCACGCAATTAACCCGATCCTTAACCCAAATGTACGGCGTTCGGCATTCAGCGGCAATCAATCAATCCAATCCTTAAAGCGCCACACGAGCACAAGAGAAGCCGCATCCCAGCGCAACCACACGGGCGCAGCAAACCCCGCGACGCGAAGCGTCGCAGGCTTGGGGGGCTAAGAGCGAGTCGCGCAAGCGTTAGCGCGCGCTTCTGTAAAAAGCGTGTAAACATAGAGCGAGAATTTAGCGGCACACTAACTCATCAACATCATCACACAGCCTTCAGGGTTAACCCAATCATGCCGAAAGCGTGCCCTTGGAACTGGCTGTCGCCCCGGGGCGGCGCGGCGGGATACCACCCTAACGAAGCAGCTATACACGGCTACAGTGTGCTGTATGCATGACGTTGAGCGGCACACTGAACATTGCGTCCCATAAGTACGACACGAGCACACGCACAGGGAAGCCCCGGGTTAACCCTGGGGGGCGAGTCGACGCCACCCTAACCCCTCAATCATGCCGAAAGCGTGCCGTTGGAACTCGCTGTCGCCCCGGCGCGGCGCGGCGGGATACCATCATAACCCAGCAGCTATACACTGTTGTTACCTAGAAGGGTGGGTGTTCTCCCAACTAGACCACCATCAGCGCTGATGGTGGTCTAGTTAGGAGAACGCCCTTTCTAGGAAACAACAAAACAGGAGTCCTCACCAGAGACTACTGGATGTCGACCACCCAAAGTGCCCGCAGCGAACCACTTGCGTGCGCACCCCCCACGGGATTCGAACCCTTGAATCGGGTTAACCCCACGCAGTATGTACCTCTCAATCATGCCGAAAGCGTACCCTTTGAACTCGCTGTCGCCCCCGCGCGGCGCGGGTCGATAGATCACACCCTACCGCACCAGCATCCAGTGCGCTGCGTACGTATGTACGGCATTTAGCGGCACACTAACTCATCATCATCACTACAGTCTCCACAGACGTTCTTTGATATCTCATCACACGAGTTGGCATTTACACGATATTTTGGTATTACCAATATTGTATGGTGTATAGCATACAAACGGGAGGTCGGAAGGGGAGTCGTATACTGCCCAATAGTCGTGCAATCGTACTGCACCGGGTGGGCGATGCAGGTGGGCAGGGGGGATGAACGCATGGTTGATTCGTGCACAACAGCCTCGAAGCAAACGAATATCTTGTAAAGGCCAACACACGAGCCAACACGCACAGCAGGGAACTGATCCGTGAGAGTGGCGTTGGGAGCCCTACAGGGGGTCTCCCTTGGAGATCCCCGGTTTAACCCTCGTAGGCGCCCGGGGGGGCGTGTCGACGCAGTATGTATCTCTCACTCATGTCTAGAGTGTGCCCTTGGAACTTGCCGCCGCCCCGACCGCGGCGATACCACCCTAACGTAGCACGTAGCAGCTATACACGGCTACAGGGCGCTGTATGCATGGCTTGTAGCGGCACACTAAACGTTAGGTCTCACGAATTCACCCGATCCTTATAAAGGTGCTCTGTGCGCCTAAGCGAAACGACTTCGAGTTTCCTATAATCAAAACGACGAAACTCTTAGTCGAAACTCGCTCAGGTACCTGAGCAAAGCGAATTTAACCATAGCGGTTAATTAGTAGCTGCAGAGCACCTTTAACCCAAATGTACGGCGTTCGGCATTTAGCGGGACGCTAACTCATCATCATCATCATACAGCCTTCAGGGTTAACCCAATCATGCCGAAAGCGTGCCCTTGGAACTCGCTGTCGCCCCCGCGCGGCGCGGGTCGATGGCCACAGCCAGCGCAAGCGCCTTGCCGTAGGCGCGGCAGGTAGCCACAACGAGCTGCCTGGCCGCCTCCTCTGGGGTAGCGCCTATTAGGGATAAGAATCCAGGGTTAGGGGTCAGGGGTTAACCACTAACCCGGTTAGGGTTAGGGTTAGGGTTAGGGTTAGCCCGAGAATGGTGGAAGGCTAATAGCAGTGCCGCGGAGCTGCGAATGCTAGAGAGTAGAGATAGAGAAGAGAAGAGTTAAGATTCAGGTAAAGGGGTATACATAAGAGCACGTAGCCACAACGAGCTGCCTGGCCGCCTCCTCTGGGGCAGCGCCTGTTGGCAAAGAGAAACTAAAGTAAGAATGATGGAAGGCTAGTGGTCGTATTGTGGAGCAGCGAATTCGAAATAAAGAGGATTGTATATGTATATATATATATATATATATATATATATATATATATGTATATATATATATATATATATATATATCTATGTACATATATGTACACACATACACACACACGGTAAGGGGTTACACCCGTTAAGATTCAGGGGATGGGGTACACATAAGGGCACGTAGCCACCACTAGCTGCCTGGACGCCTCCTCTGGGTAGCGCCTATTAGGGATAAGGATCCAGGGTTAGGGGTTAAAGGTGCCCTGTAGCTACTAATTAACCCGCTAGGGTTAAATTCGCCTTGCTCATGTACATGAGCGAGTTTTGACTAAGAGTTTCTTCGTTTTGAGTATCGGAAACTCGAAGTCGGTTCACTTAGGCGCACAGGGCACCTTTAACCACTAAACTCGGGCTAACCCGTGGTTGACCCTAACCCCCTAACCTGCAGCGAATGATAGCGAGAAGCCTAGTCGAGTTGAGATTCAGATGAAGGGGTAGACATTAGGGCACGTAGCCACCACTAGCTGTCTGGACGCCTCCTCTGGGTAGCGCCTATTAGGGATAAGGATCCAGGGTTAGGGGTTAAAGGTGCCCTGTAGCTACTAATTAACCCGCTAGGGTTAAATTCGCCTTGCTCATGTACATGAGCGAGTTTTGACTAAGAGTTTCTTCGTTTTGAGTATCGGAAACTCGAAGTCGTTTCACTTAGGCGCACAGGGCACCTTTAAGCACTAAACTCGGGCTAACCCGTGGTTGACCCTTACCCCCTAACCTGCAGCGAATGATAGCGAGAAGCCTAGTCGAGTTGAGATTCAGATGAAGGGGTAGACATAAGGGTACGTAGCCACCACGAGCTGCCTGGCCGACTCCTCCGCGGCAGCGCCTATTAGGGATACGGATCCAGGGTTAGGGGTTGGGGGTTCAAGGTGCCCTGTATCTACTAATTAACCCGCTATGCTTAAATTCGCTTTGCTCATGTACATGAGCGAGTTTTGACTAAGAGTTTCGTCGTTTTGATTATCGGAAACTCGAAGTCGTTTCACTTAGGCGCACAGGGCACCTTTAACCACTAACCCAGGGTTAGGGTTAGGGTGAGAAATAGGGTTAGCCCGAGAATGGTGGAAAGCTAGTAGCAGTACTGTGGAGCAACGAATGCTAGAGAGTAGAGAGAGAGAAGAAAAGAGTTAAGATTCAGGCGAAAGGATGGATATACGGGTACGTAGCCACCACGGGCTGCCTGATCGTCTCCTCTGGGGTAGTGCCTGATAGTGAGAATGATCCAGGGTCAGGGGTTAGAGGTTAACCACTAACCTGAAGGTTGACCCTCTCTACCATTCGCATCTCGGGTTAACCCGTCGGGTTAACCCGAAATGTAATCGCCTTTTATCATACTTCGGGTTCACCCAATGGTGGAAGGCGATAATATTCCTGCGGAGCAGCGAATGATAGAGAGCAAGCTGGTAGAGTTAGGATTCAAGGGCATGGGTAGAACTAATGGTACGTGGCCACCACGAGTTGCATGACCACCTCCTCTGGGGAAGCGCCTGTTAGAGATACGGATCCAGGGTTAGGGGTTGGGGGTTAAAGGTGCCCTGCAGCTACTAATTAACCGCTATGGTTAAATTCGCCGCTTTGCTCATGTACATGAGCGAGTTTTGACTAAGAGTTTCTTCGTTTTGATTATCGGAAACTCGAAGTCGTTTCACTTAGGCGCACAGGGCACCTTTAACCACTAACCTCGGGCTAACCCGTGGTTAACCCTAACCCCCTAACCTGCAGCGAATGGTAGAGAGAAGCCTAGTCGAGTTGAGAATCAAGGGCAGGGGTAGAACTAAGGGTACGCAGCCACCACTAGCTGCCTGGCCGCCTCCTACGGCAGCAGCTCTCCCAGCCCGGGTTAACCCAGCGTACTAATTATTGTGGGTCATTGTGGGGCTCGGGTTGAACCGAGATTTGTTTTCGCGCACATTTATGCATCACGTGCACGGTGACGCGGGGCAACGCGGTAAGCGAGTCAATGATAAACGGATACAAGACTTGTAATACATACGACAAGATTGCTGATGATAACGGGTACTGGTAGTCCTCTTTTTGTTTACTGGTAGTATTCTTGTTGTTTACATTGATCCCGGCAACCACCCTGCTCATCACACACAGGTAATAGATGCGTACACGCGAAGACAGGGTTAACCCGCGTCATGTATTGGCCTTTACAAGATATTGTTTTACTTTGAGGCTTTTGTGCATAAATCAAGCATCCTCTCACTGCCACCTCCCACCTGCATTGCCCGCACTATTGCAATACTATTGCACGTCTATTGCACAAGATACGATGCACCCCCGACCCCTTGTGTATGTCATGCACCATACTATATTGGTAATTGCAATATCGTGTAAAGGCCAAGGGTTAACCCAATCTGACAGGTTGTGGATTGAAGTAAAGACACAGAGCGTCGTAGTTCTATTTTGGCTCACTTTTAGCGCACCCTTATGCATCACATGCACGGTGACGCGCGCCGACGTGGTGACCAAACCAATGGTAACAGGACACACGACTTCTAATACTAAGGACACGATTGCTGATGATAACGGGTCTACGTAACGACACATAATTTGGGGTTGACGCCTTGGGCGTGATAACCATTTTACGTGGATGTTTTGAGCGCTGCTTCAGCAATACGAAACCTTCCCCATACAATTCTAACCTTGGTTCCGCAACGCATGACGAGAAGCTGATGATACCGGTGTACGTAACGACACAGAATACAGTAGTTTTGCTTTGGCTCACCCTTAGCGCGACCGATGTGCATGACGTGCACGGTGACGCGGGCCGACGTGGTGAGGGGGGCAGTATCAATAGCAAGAGTAACCATGCAACAGAAAGACTACAACTTCTGAAACAAGAGTGCTGACTAGGTCAAATCGTAGAAGACGTTTTTTTTTTTTTTTTTTTTTTTTTTTTTTTTAAAAATTTTTTCTACCCCACAAGCTGATCGCAGGGTGGACGAACCGCTCCGGCGCCAAAGGCGCCAGCGCGTGGCCAGAAGACCAGTTTTGCTTAAGCTCACCCTTAGCGCGCCCGATGTGCATGGCGTGCACGGTGACGCGCGCCGATGTGGTGAGCGAGTCGAGAGCGTGAAGAACCATCTCTGCAGATACGTCACCCACCTAAAAGGAATGCAGAAAGAGAGGCATGTCTGTGTGTGTCCTGTGTGGGTCCCCTGCGGGGCCCTCCCCTCCGGTGGATGCCTCCCTTTGGGGTGAACCTCGGGCTAACCCTCTGGTTCTGACCGACTCATTACAGCAGCACGGCAACGGTTAGCGCGAGATTTCTCTCTCTCTCTCTCCCTCCCGCTCTCTGTCTATATCTGTATATCTATCTATTTATCTATAATCAATCAATCAATCTCTATCTATCTATCTCTATCTATCTATCTGTCTATATACATAGATTTAGTTATATATAGATACATATGTATGTATAGATAGATATCGATAGGAAGATAGATGGAGAACTGCGCGCTGGACGAGTAGAAAAGGCTTGGGTGGTGGTGTGTTGTGCTTTATTTAGCGCATTGGATCTCTGCAGATACGTCACCCACCTAAAAGATACAGAAGGGGGGGAAGATGCATAAAGGGGCACAACTCGGTAAGGTGATTTTGTTGGATTGAATAATATCAATATATTTACTCCAGCTAATCTTAGAGTCGAGCGCGTGAAGAACCATCTCTGCCGAGATGTCACCCACCTAAAAGGAATGCAGAAAGAGAGGTTAAAGGTGCTCTGCAGCTACTAATGAACCGCTATGGTTAAATTCGCTTTGCTCAGGTTCCTGAGCGAGTTTCGACTAAGAGTTTCGTCGTTTTGATTATAGGTAACTCGAAGTCGTTTCACTTAGGCGCACAGAGCACCTTGAACCCTAAACCCAGGGGCAACTCGGTAAGGTGATTTAGTTGGATTGACTAATATTAGTTAATATATATACTCCCGCTAATCTTCAACGAAATGAGAATAAAGTCGAGAGCGTAAAGAACCATCTCTGCGGACACATCACCAACCTAAAAGAAATACATACGGGGGGAAAAGATGCATACAGGGGCAATTCGGTAAGGGTGAACACATACGTGCACGTATATATATATTATAGTATATTTGAACTCAACACACCATCTCGACGTCGAATTTTAGATCATGTTCGCAGTATGAACGGTTGAAGAAGGCCCACGGTTTCATACACACATACATGCAGATATATGTACAACATTACAAAAGAACTCAATACACCATCTCTACTTGGAGTTTCGGGTTTAGCCTTTACAAGATATTGTTATACTTCAAAGCTTTATTGTGGGAGTCAATCATCCTTTTATTGCCCCCCCCCCACTTGCAAAGCCTACCGTATTGCAATACTATTGCATAACCATTGCGCAATAAACGCCCCCCCCACCGACCTCTCCGGTGTATGCCATACCCCATACAATATTGGTGATTGCAATATCGTGTAAAGGCCAACTTCGGGTAGTGTTTGAACTATGAACGGTTGAAAACGGACCACCGCTTTACACACACATACATTCACATGTATATACACACTATAATTTCGGGTTAAAGGTGCTCGGCAGCTACAATTAACCGCTATGGTTAAATTCGCTTTGCGCAGGTACCTGAGCGAGTTTCGACTAAGAGTTTCGTCGTTTTGATTATATGAAACTCGAAGTCGTTTCACTTAGGCGCACAGAGCACGTTTAAGGGTCAACCCTTAACCCGAGCTTTCTACACACACACGCATACACAAATATATACCATATTATACATCGGGTGAACCCAAGTTTAACACACCATCTCGACTACGCAATTGCTATCGTGTTCGAAGTGAGGACGGTTTGAAAGGTCCATCACTAACACATACATGCATATATATATATATATATATATA
>Ga0335398_10010351_pt1 | contig 10623 bp, 14 predicted proteins | sample BON03_FD_205742 | JGI IMG/M metagenome (GOLD analysis project Ga0335398, IMG submission 205742) | Freshwater microbial communities from Lake Bonney liftoff mats and glacier meltwater in Antarctica - BON-03 (spades assembly) (version 2) | ecosystem: Environmental > Aquatic > Freshwater > Ice >...
TCCCCCCCCCCCCCCCCCCCCCCCCACTTCTCCCCTTTTGTGTCCTCCTTCTTTTCTTATCTCTATTTTTCTTTCGTTCAAGTTTGAAAAACCCCAACCAATCACTTGGGAAGAGACTGTCCCGGACCATTGCCCACCTACTTGAAACTCAAAGTCGGACTTAGTCCATACCGACAATTGGCCTAGAGCACATAGAGCTTCCAGCAAAGCTACTAGACTATTTCTTACGAAGTGATAAAAGCAACATCAATCAATATACGGACAACAGTGAAGTCCTCGGTTGACTGACGATTTGGTGTTTGAAATTGCACACGATCTTCTTTTTTTTCCCCCAAAAAAAGGGGACAAGGAGAAACAAATTGCATTGGCACCCAGGGGGGAATCTGGTCGGCAACAGTCCGGGACAGTTTCTTAGATCCTATGCGCTTAATTTGGTTCTCAACACCCGCTTAGTCCAGTGATTAAATTGGGTATTTGAAACCCAAGAAAAAAAGAAAGAAAGAAATCTGGGGAACTGTAAAAAGAGGCTCGAAGACTGACTAATCAGTGCTGGGTTTCGACTTGGAGCTTCGGTGCAGGACCCGCTGTAGAGTGGACAAACAGTCAACAGTGCTTGTGGGCTGGCCTGCATCCTCGGGCCAAGCAGTCCTAAAAAATCAAATCTACCTAATTTGCAAGGAACGTAGCGCCCCATCTAAATGGTGCTCCTTCACTAGGATAGGCAAGGCACCATGAGTCCCGGTTGTTCATCAATGCAGAGACAAAGATGATCTCGTCTCTCTCTCTTTCATCGTTGGGTGTTGAAAATCCAACTGAGACTTATTAATCTCACCCTTTGCCCGACACTTTTCTGTTTTTTTCTTTCTTGGGTGGTTGCCAAGACCCAACTTTAATCACAAGACTAATAAGCGGTAGTAATCACCCGATTAACCACGTTGTTGTTGTTGTTGTTGTCTCTTTATTACTTCAACTCAAGCCCCGAGCCCAGAATGAATCTCGACCATGGAGGGAACTGCACGGGCGAAATAAATCCGAATTGAGGCCAACCAAACACGAGAGTCCACATCCGCACTATCGAGGCGCCGCGCACGCCAAGGTCCCGGGGAGTGGGACGGTACAAATCAGTACGTAGGATCCAAGAACTTTGGATTTTTAAAAATTAATTTGATTTTTTTTTTGTTTCTTTCTTATGAAAAATGTCGACCCTTACCAAAAGGGTAAATAGTGAATCCAAACAAGATGCGAGACATCGCACTTTGGCTGGTTAGAGTAGAATATGGAATATAGAATATCAAATATAGAATATAGAATATAGAATATAGAATGATGATGATGGCTCTTATTATTATAAAAAGTGGGTTAGTACCCTTGATTGAGGGTCTATGCGCTCAAATCTGTTATTTTAGATTCAAGACTATCAGTGGTTTTGCGTTCACTTCTTTTGCTTTTCTTTTTCGAAAGGGAAAATATGTTAAAGAAAAAGGCAGTTAGTCCAAGAGTCTCATCCCGCCTCCTAGCATCATGATCTACATACAAATGTGTACTTTGTACACATATACGAATATTGATGTTGCTTTGATTACTTCGTAAGAAATCGTCTGATAGCTTTGCTGGAAGCCCTATGTGCTCGAGTATATATGCCGAGATTTAGTTCATCTGGATTATTCGGGCCCTCCAGGTGTCTCATCCCGACCCCTGGGCTCACAACCGAGTACCCCATCTGCGCAGAGTGCGTGTGTGTGTATACACACACATACACCCACATACACTCCCACCCACGTTTAAAATGTAGAAGACACAGACAACACCCCTATCTCTCATTCTGTCAAAAAAAACGCCCCACGCCAAGCAACAAGTGCCCTCATAGACTAGCTGAACCCCCCCACCCTCGTTCCCGAACGCTGGATGAACAAACTGCACATACAGCGCATATGCACATCCTGTAGCGAGCACGTGCACAAATGTGTACGCTGATGTCACAGCACCTTTTTAACGTACACACCTGCACATGCACGGTGCTCAGAACCCTTGTCTAAATACATGCATACTCTCCGCAAAAACTGCACATGCACCCATGCAAGCGCGCCTATGCAACGGTGCAGAAATTTCTTTGCCATGGAAACTATTGCGAACTTATCTTGAGTCTTGCGCGAGCATCGTGCAGGCTGTCGTTTGCCGCCCGCCCTGCTGCTGTCTCGACGAAATTAGTCGCCCGACGCTGTTCGCTCAAGAGATCGGTCCAAATCCACGCTACCTCATGACGCGGTCGCCGCGTCGCACCAGCATCATTCAATCATTGTCCTTGGTGCAGGTCTCATCCAGTTTGTCTATGGTTTGTACTCAAAACGTGGCCGCGGGGCTCATTTCATGAAGAGTTCTGTTTCCACCATCTTTTCGCACGAGTTTGCCAGTGTATAGAATATGGAATATGGAAGAACGAGCCCGCGCCAAGTCTACCTACATCCCCCGCACACACACACACACATACACCAACGCAATCCCGCTGGACTCCTGGTCCATCTCCCGAGACAGTACAACCCCACTGGGCTCCCTGTGCGTTCACAGGCCCTGTCAGGAACACACCCACATTCCCACTGGGCTCCCTGTGCATTCACAGGGATTCACTCTCACACAAACTCCCAATCAAAATGCCCCAACTTGAATCAACCTTTCACCCCCATCCCGGGTTTTATGTTGTTATGCTATATATCTTACAAGAAACAGCTTGACTCTGCGTGTGTGCTCGCCAGGTGCAGGGTTCAATCCTCCGGAATTTTTGTCGACTTGTGGTCTACCTGTGTCGTGTTGTCTCGCTACGTCAGTAGTCTGGTCTCGGCGGGGCCCACATGGTCTTTCCTCGCCCAGGATCTTTATGTTTCTGGGAGGCATGAAAGCAGCATTCGTACCGTCCCCCTCTCCGGGACTTTGGCGTGCGCGGCGCCTCGATAGTGCGGAGGTGGACTCTCGTGTTTGGTTGGCCTCAAATCGGACTTATATTGCCCGTGCGGTTCCCTTCATGGTCTAGATCAGATTCATGGTCTGTAGATACATTCTGGCTCGGGGGTTGAGTTGAATTAATAAAGACACAACAACAACAACAGATCATCCAGAGTAAAACAACAACAGGATCCCGAAGAGCCACGCGTGACATGCGACATCTCGAGCGGGCTAGTGGGTCAACCGAGACCAGCGCCAAGCCGGTGGGCGCCTGCATCACTACCACCACCCTTCACTTGTCTGGTGTGCTCTTTTTCTGCGCCGGGTGCATTCAAACTCGAGCGTGCTCTAACATTCTGTTTATTACTGTGAGGCCGTGACAAGTGTACTGACTGGCGCACGATCCTTCAGGCCCTCGTGCCTTTCGCCCTGGCGCCTTCAGTCCTCGCGCCTTTCGGCCCTCGTTCCTTCAGGCCCTCGTCCCTTCTTCAGGCCCTCGCGCCTTCAGGCCCTTGCGCCTTTGGCCCTTGTGCCTTCAGCCCTTGCGCCTTTCGGCCCTCGCCCCATGTTCCTTCAGGCCCTCGTGCCTTCAGGCCCTTGTGCCTTGAGGCCCTCGATCCTTCTTCAGGCCCTTGCGCCTTCAGGCCCTCGTGCCTTCAGGCCCTCATTGCTTCTTCAAGCCCTCGTGCCTTCAGGCCCTCGCACCTTCGGCCCTTGTGCCCTCGGCCCTTGCGCCTTTCGACCCTCGTGTTTTCAGGCCCTTGCGCCTTCAGGCCCTCGTGTCTTGAGGCCTTCGTTCCTTCTTCAGGCCCTTCAAGTTGCACCTTCAGGCCCTTGTGCCATCAGGCCCCTGTGCCTTCTTCAGGCCCTCGTGCCTTCGGGACTCGTGCCATCAGGCCCTCTCGCATTCTGGTGCCTTTTTGAGGTCCTCATCTGAGTCTGTCAAGGTCATCTCAGCCTCACATGCTATCTGGCTGACTTCTTCACCTCTTTGTTCTCTGTATTCTGCTCTCTGAAGTTTTTTGTCACTTACCCTCATGGGCCCTGCCCGGGCCCCCTCACTCAGTCATAATGTCTCTCTCAGGCTCGGCCTGGTCATCTCTGCCTCTCAGATCATCATCCTACCAGCGCAGCTCAGCCCACTCACCCCAGACCCTCAGCCTTCTTATGTCAGTCTCCCAGGCTCACCCCAGCATTGCAATCTATTTTTCTGACACTTTCTTCATGATTGCAGATGCAGGCTCGGCCTGGTCATCTCTGCCTCTCAGATCATCATTCTACCAACGTAGCCCAGCCCACTCACCCCAGCCCCTCAGCCTGCTCATCCAGTCTCCCAGGCTCTCCCCAGCCCTGCCATCTATTTTCCTGACAGTTCCTCATGACCCTGCCCTCAAATATGACATCCTTCCTTTCCCTGTACTGGTTGTGCACTGAAGTGTGTTCTCGAAACGCACAATCATGTAACCCAGTCATGTCACTAAAGTTACTCAATCTCAATCTTTCATGTTCATCTCAGACTCACATGCTCAAAGTCTCTCATCCCGTCATGCAATCCCTTCTCATGGTAGATATTGCCACCCACTAGCATGGGCCCCGCGAATATAGAATAAATAATATAGAAGATAGAAGATAAAAGAATAGTATCTACAGACCAGAATGTATAGAATATAGAATATAGAAAAACGAGCCCCCAGTCAAGTCCGCCTACATCTCTCATACACACACACACACACCAACGCAATCCCGCTGGACTCCTGGTCCATCTCCACTAATTCTCCAGCGGCAGTACAATCCCACTGGTCTCCCTGTGCGTTCACGGGGATGCACCTACAATCCCACTGGGCTCCCTGTGCGTTCGCAGGGATGCACACTCACACAAGACCCAATCTCACTGGTCTCCCTGTGCGTTCACAGGGATGCACCTACAATCCCACTGGGCTCCCTGTGCATTCACAGCAGGCTTTATGGCAACCTATTGAGTGCCCGGGGCAATTGGGCACTCGATCCTGAGACCAGAAGACCCAATCCTGACTGAGTCACCGTCATCACTGGGTGTGCCCAGAGCATGCAGTGCCACGCCGCCTCTTCTCCTGCTAATGCTCGAAGATGACTTTTCTGAAAACCCCCCTTTCTGGCAAACTAGTAAGTGGCAGTGCTAGGTGTAACAATGGAGGCGGAGGCGAAAACTTTTCAAAAGTAAAGCGGTTGGTTGCAAAGTGGATAAGAACATGCAAACGGTTGAGTATTTGATCTATGAATGTATATTTATGTGTTACTGAATATATTTCATTGTGCATGGAAGTTATTCTAATTACATTACCGTGCATGGTGCAGACATCCCCACGTGAGTACGTGTTTAGGTGGATGGGAAAGATACGAATGAAGACGTTGTGGGGCAATGCACATATGTTAGGGCATAGGTACACACAGAATTTCACTTTTTCATGTGAAAATGTTATATGTGCATTCATAGGAAGCGTAGGCACATATGATTAGAGAAATACAGACTCAGGAACATGAGGTCACAAGTATGTAGACTTCGGGCGACACTGCTACTAGCAGGTACACAGAGACGTTTTGTAAGTGGAGCAAACATATGATAAGGGGTCATGAGAGAATGGTCGACACATGTATGAATAAAAAAGAAAATAGGAATATGAGCAGGGTCGTGCGTACATCAATAGGTACTGTAACATAGGGGTCTATTAAATTTGTTGAAAAAGAAGAAAGAAGACAAGAAGGTGGTTATGAATTGAGGACAGAACAACAAACACGCAGCGCGCGCAACACAGGTAGAGAACGACGGATAGAGAAGGAAGCACACACACACGACGCAGACTCATAGAAACAGGCAAATAGACAAGGAATGTGCGTGAGGGAGACCGAGGCTGTTAATGGTAAAGCGCCAAGGTTGTGGATTCACACTCCGTATCACCATCTCGGCGTAAGCCGTGTCAGGTATACGCATTTACTATGTGTATCCAAACATATATACACATGACCCAGCTCATATGCCCATCTTCCTTTTCTATCTGCATCTTCATTTCTCTAATTCCTGCGTATGTGTATCTAAACATGTATCCACATAACCCAGCTCCTATGCCTATCTTCCTTTTCCATCTGCATCTTCATTTCTCGAATACACATAACCCGGTTCCTATGTCTGTCTTCCCTTTCTATCTCTATCTTCATTTCTCTAGTTCCTGCGCATTCGTGTCTAACCATTGTACTCTGAGAGGAAATGCGAAGGTGAATCAAACAGTTTAAACTGGTTTATATTCGTATGGCCACCGCAATGTGTAGGGTCTATGTGTACTGGGCCAAAGATTCTACTTAGAGTTTGGAGAATGACTGGAGCTGTCAGCACATCGTGCACGATTGTCAGCGCTGTCCTCCACTCTGTGTTAGATTTTTTTGTGGTTCTTGCCAATGGGACTCTTCCTTGTTTTGTCCTGTATTGAATGCTATTCGTTTCTTCTCTTTCTTCTCGTCCGCAGTTAGGGGCTCCCGCACACTAGACGCACCGCCTCCACTCACTGTGATCCCACCTTCAACTTCCCCCTGGTTTGTTGCCACCTTGGCTGACGCCACATCCTCTGCCCCTGCACTCCACTCTGTCGTGCGCCACGGAATGTCACCAGGGTCATTGACCCCCGCTGCCTCACCTACCAGAATGTCGTCTTGCGCTCCTTCTGCATCCGACATCCAAGCGTCTCCATCAAATCCATCCAGACATACGCCAAGGATAGAGGTTACACTGCTGTCACTGTCAGACAACTCAAGCTCACTCACTTGCGGCCCCACTTCTCCTGGCGGCAGGCCCTGTTGCCATGATGTCCCATCCCCCTCATAGTCAAGTGTGGCTGGCACGTTGACAAGGTCCACATTGTCCACGTCAGGCAGTGCCGCCTCTGAGGGCTTGCCTGATGCACTGGCGCTGGCATCAGCTGGCACCACCCCTGCCTCCTTCAACAGTTGTATCACTGTTTCAAGTAAAAACTGCGTGCAACTGTTGCTCAAGTTCCCACCTCGACGAAGCTGGCGCATCCGCCGGCAGGGCATGCACGACTAACTGCGAACTGGTGGCAGATGGAGCTATCTCATGCAGCCTCCACATGCGCGTCTCACAGATCCCTCGAACTGAGGCTTGTTGCTCGACGCTGAGACGTACCTTGGCATGCTGGGTGGGTGGAGGTGGTGGTACCGAGTGGGGGCCTGTGTATATACCAAGCAATGTTGCTGTGGCTGTCAAGACAGAAGTCACCTGCAGAGGTGCTGGAAGGGCGTCAAGTGTGACGTAAATGACATCCTTTCGCGCTGAGGTAATGGTGCCCTGCTGGCCAACCTGCAGCCACGGGAGGTTTGCAATGGGTTGGTGCACTTCAATACGAACATTAGTGCGCAATGTAGGAGGGACAGGGTCACAACTACTAAACTTTTTCCCAATTATTGGACAGTACCCTTGTCGGAACTTTTTTAGCAGTCGGAGTGCCCTTGAGGCAGAGACCCGTTTTAGTAGCATCTCCTTGCCATCAGGGCGCAAGCCAATGGCCCGCAGTTCTGCTGTCATTGCCTTGCGTTCGAACGCCACATTCCTGAGGCCCGGGGGTGCAGTTGGAGCCACATATAGTTCCGCAACATCTAGAAGTCTGGCGGGTTGTTGTGTCACGCGATCGCTACGTCGGGGGGCACTATCTGTTGTCATCTGACCATGTGATGCGACCAACATGCTGCCTGCACAAATGGGCTCCGTTTCAGGAACGACTCCTGTGACCACTCGAGCGAGTGCTACAGGTCTCGGAATTGCTGCAGTCGTGTCAGCATCAGGGGTTTTTGTTGTGCGTACACTTTCCCTGGCCTCCCTTCGTTGGTAACGAGCGCCCGAGACTAGGGCCGCGCACGCCAGACACACATGCAGAGCAGTAGACAGGAGGGCATCCCGCAACATTGTGACTGCTGCCGCACTTCCAATGCCCCAAATAACACGATCAGCCTAGATCTGATGTTTGCGAGTCACGGCAGAACACAACACCTTTTCCTCTTCCCCACTTTCCGTGATTTCATACAAGTTCCGAAAGGGGTGGTTACACAGATGGCAATTGGCCACAGGACTCGTACGTAAACATTTCACTTCCTGGCTAATCATTGGAATACCAACACGACGACAGTGGTGTAGTACATAAGCCTTGTGTAGTTCGGACAAATTGGAAACCACCGTAAGTTCTGCCTTCGTGAATTCAAGGTGAATTGATTTCAGCATACCAGTATACAATCCAAGAAGCGGTAGGGCAGTGAAATCCAGTCCGCTATCGTTAACCTGCAGAGGCCAGTCAAGTCGCATGGCCTCCCCTGAGCCAAACTACACAGGTCCATCGTTTGGATTACCAGAGGATCTGCCACCAGTTCCTCCGAGAAGGAATGCCGATTTGCGCACGTCACTTACTCGAATACTGTCTAGAGTTTCCTTTGTGGCACATGGCGGGCCAAGCAGGAGGTTGCGCACATCCCTCTTGTTTAACAATCCGTTATGTCTCCGCAAGACACTAGGGCAGTGAGTATCAGGTACTACAAGATGTCCATCCTCATCACATGTCCATGTATGACTATGTGTCGAGGACGCGCTGTTGGAATTGGTACTGTACCCATTTCCATAAGCATAAAGCATAGTCATTCCACCCAGCAGCATGGCCAAAACTAATAGTAACTGCAGGGAAAACAGCCAGTTCTGTGCACGTGACATCATTTGTTGAATGGCGCATGTATTGTTTCCGTGTCAAGCGTTTTTTCCCGGGTCTGTCATGGATGACGACTACCACTCTCCGCAACCTTGCCGTTGCGGTGATTTTCTCCAACACTCGTGAGAGAGCAACTTCTCTGGGCTCATTCAGGACCACCAGGCACCGATGTGACCATGGTATAGGTAATCCCGTCGTGTTAGGACAGAAATTGTCGACTGTCACCCTCTAATGATAGCCAACCAGACAATCCTCCCATGAGGTCCCCAGCACGGACGGTGCCACTAGGAAAAGACAGTTGATGGTCAGAGCGGATGTCACCACCTCTTGTTCCAGGTCAAAGACATCTCGCAGCCACGCAATAATTTCAAGAGGTAATTGTCCAATCATATCAAAACGCATGGCTTTTCCATTTATCCGTGGCTGCTGTTTTTCTTTCCTGGGTTTTTCTTGGTTGTGTTTTAAGACTTTACGCATACTCCCGACACATTCATACAGTACCTCGTACACAGCCTGCCGGAAGTCTGCACCAGCGCACGTCTCCCCAGATGTCGCATCTGTCTGTCCCCTCAGTCCACACAGACATGTAATGCGTTCCTTGGTCGCCACACTTGCATCTCTGCCCATGCCACCAGCTGAGACTGCAGGGCCCGTTGTCCATGCTACAAGGTCTGGGTCAGAGTGTCTCACAAAACCAGACCTTCTTATCCAGGCCTCGTTATCACTTCATTTTTGCATTTTGCAATCCGGGCCTGCGAAGCCCAAGCAAAAATCTGGGCAAAACCACAGACTGTTGTCCCCTGTGGCTAGGTGCGCTGATGCCGTCAAGGCCACTTGAACGAAAGCAGGTTGCCATGCTAGGCATTCGTGACACCAGTGTACCCTGGAGTCTGGACTTCCTGAACAAAAGTCACATGGTCGTCCTTTTTCCCCCAGCTTGAGAAATGTTTTGAATGCTCTTGGCATCAGCACAGTGATGCCAAGAGCATTCGAAACATTCTCAAGCTGGGGGGAAAAGGACGACCTCAACCTGTCTACCCGGTTGAGACTGCTGGATGCAAGTTGTCCCAGACAAGACCACATTGCTTCTGCTTTCAAATTCCCACGCAGTTGTGTGCACACTTGCGCCCAGTTGTTGCCATCGACTTTTCGCTTTTCCATCAGTCGCATGACTCTCATAGCCTTAGATCTGTCACAGTCAGGCTGGCGTGACTCTTTGTTAAGACGACGTGTCACTCGAACCTGTTGCGCAAGCCGACCCACTTGTTCGAAACATGGGTACCCCCGATGAAGTCAAAAAGTTTGAAGTGTCTGCCTGCGGTCGCAGGCCACCGTAGAAATCAAGCTCATGGGATCTTCCTTGTTGGGCAGCTGCTCCAGCCAGCAGGTCACACGCATGGTTTTGACGTGCCGTGACTGTCTGAATAAAGTCAGTCGTTCCGTTTTTCTCACGATTGTGGCAAGCGGCTTCGTGCAAATTCCAAAATCCACTCCCCTTGCGCACATTTGCTGGATGTGGAAGTGGCAACTCCTAGTGCCCCAGCCTCCTTTGTCCGGACGCCGTGTCTAGCAGTCAGATCCGAATACATGCACACCTTTTTCAGTGCCAGTAGGCCGCTCAAACTGTCGGAGGAGAGCAGCGCTTCGCAGTTGTTACGAGCAATTCTATTTAAACTGCCCATTGCCGCTGTTACGCACTACTCCTCGACTGAAGTACTGGGTTCATCATCAGAGCTTCTTGACACTATTCGCATAGCATGAGCTGCAAGCACTGATTGGTAGGGATTTGGATGACTGGTATCGCTGATGATATATGCAATGCCCAATCGTGGTCGACACTCTGGTGATCTATCATGACTTGATCCAACCCAACTTTCCGCTACATGGTTCTTCAGCGCATACACACACGCAAAAATTTTGCCACAGACGTGAGCATGCTTGTCGGTACTCA
>Ga0335398_10010353_pt1 | contig 10621 bp, 9 predicted proteins | sample BON03_FD_205742 | JGI IMG/M metagenome (GOLD analysis project Ga0335398, IMG submission 205742) | Freshwater microbial communities from Lake Bonney liftoff mats and glacier meltwater in Antarctica - BON-03 (spades assembly) (version 2) | ecosystem: Environmental > Aquatic > Freshwater > Ice >...
TCTTTCTTCCGGAATATGCCAGTTTGAGGCATGTTGAATAGGTTGGCTGAGTGGTGAAAGGGGACTGCCCTGGAGGGGTTGTCGTATTGTGGTTCGACTGGAGGTCCCCCTGGGAAGCGGTTGGAAATATTCGTGGCCTGGTATATTCTGTTCCAAGCTTCTTTCGAGTCCACCTCAAGCTATCGAATCAGGTGCTTGGCAGAGAGGTCCTGTCCATTCATGTAGGCACCCGTTCCCCCCCCTTGTCCTAGCGTGAAGGCTCCCATCGTTCCCAGGCTATCGAGCTTTCCCAGTTTTTCGCGAAGAAAGGATTTTGCTGTCTGCTGGCATAACTCTAATCGGAGTCCCGCCATGTGGATGCGTTGCAGCTTCGGGAGGTGGGAATGGGGGAGACAGAGAAGGATGTCGATTGCGCTCTTATTTGTCGATTGACACCCACTGATGTCAAGATGTACTTGGCTGTCTCGGAGGGGTGACTGTGTTAGCAAGGCCGGTTGAATCAGGTGAAGGTTGTTGAGCATCTGAGCCCCGGAGGGTCCTATCCCCCTGTCAGGAGTGTGATTCTCCGGTTCCCATACGGCCTCCACCTTTGTTCTTTCATACGCCCTTCGGTTGTGGCAGACTAGACGTTATGATGCGTGGTTGGATCCCGCCCTGGCAGCAGGAGCTGAAGTGGAAGTATTCACACTCCAGCGGGTCGATGGCCATTTTCCATTGTATGTTTATAGAGCGCAGTCTTCGTAGGAAGAGGGTCTTCCATTCCATCCTTTTCAGATATTCAACCATGGTTGCTGTGTTGGGGTGTGGCCATTCCTGTCTTACCGTGGTCTGCTCCTGTGTATGGTTTTCCTGGGGGGGTCTGTACGAGAGTGTGGCTCTGACCCACGTTTCCAGCCAAGCCAGATTGGCCTCTAGGTTGTGTTCAGGCGCAATAGGTTCGGGTCGAGAGGGGGGGCGGATTAATGCTGATAAGAAGTTTTCCTCTGGCTGGATCCAAGTAGGTTGGTGCGTCTCCATATCCTTCCAGTTTCGTACTATCCATCTTCCTCGCTCCCAATCTAGCTGTACGTGTCCGTTGGTGAATTCGATGAGGTGTTTGTTCTTCCCAGACTGGAAGGGGGCAGCTGACTGTTGATTGTGTGTGGTCAGGTGTCTTTTTTCGAGACTTTTTACCACTCCTGGGTTGCTGAGGAAGGTGTGGATAGCTTGTGTCTGTTCCTGGGATTCAACTAGGTCGGGTTTGGGGTCTGGCAGGTGTCTTATTCTTCCCCAGCAGTTTAAGACAGCTGCAACTATGTTGCCAACATGTCCTATTGGGCAGATCAGGAATATGTGTCGTCAAAACTTCGTACCGGCTGGTTGTTTTCAGTGCTGAATCGCCACATATCGCCGCTCTTGCGGAGGTTCTGTGGACTGGAAGAGTGGAGATATTGGCTAACCCGGGGGCCAAGGGGCTGATAGGATGGGACGTCCATCGGTGTGAAGCGGTAAGTGTCATTCCGTCGGCGGGTGCGCCATTGCGCCGCTGTTACTATGGTCTTGGCAGAGGTTCCCCGGTTTCGCTGCGTCCATCCATGCACTTTTGTGTCGAGTATTGGGTGGGTAATCGTTGCGTGCCAGTGTTCAGAGATCTGGACCATCAATGTGCTCTCCCTACTAAAGTATACATTTGTGACTCTCACTTTCTTGCCTTTCGCGTTAATGAGAAAGGTGCCAGGACGCACTTCCCTCATTTGTATCCCTCCCGAGGGATTAGCTAGGAGCGTGCATCCAGAGAGACACGTTTGTCCGGTGTTGTGATGCCCCTGTGGTGGTGCCTTCGGTGTTGCCGTGGGTAGGGCCGTGTCGTCAAGTTGGATTTGGTCGGGCCTAAGTTGTACATATTTATCCGTTTCGTTGAACCAGATTAGGATCAATGAGCTGCTGTCCATCTGTGTCACGAAGCCGTGTACTATTCCGAAAAAAGCTGGCCCCTCTAAAGTGGTAATTTTATCTCCGAGTGTAAACCGCGGTCCTGTCTTGGTACAGTTTTCCCTTGCCTCTAGAGGGTGTATGAAAGCGATTTCGGCTGGGATCTCCAAGATGCCGTGAGTCGGAAAGTTTACCTTGGCCATGAGGTCACCATGGGTGGTGCAGTGAGCTGTTATGATACCCAATTCTCCATCTATGAGGGTTGGGTGGAGCTTGCGTGCCTTCTGTCGTGCGACGCAGGTACTGTCGATTTGAAATTGTTTAAGTACTGTAGCTTGGTCCCGATTCCTAGCCCGTTCTCTGCAGTAAATTTGGGTCTGGGAGTTTTTCAGGGAATTGAGAATCTCCCCCGTTTGCTGTGTGGCGCAGGTACAGGTGGCCTCGAAGCATCGACAGAGGCCCACCGATAGCTGATTTCCAAGTGTTACTGCCGCCCAGGCTAGTCGAATATTGGTTTCGGGGTTCTTGATGGACTGGTCTGTTAGCTGCAGGAATATGTCGCATACGCTGTTCAGGGGGACCGTATGATCGCAGTAAACTATGAAGGACATTGCTCCTAGGACGAGTCTGTGGGAAGTGGAGTCGATACAGTCTTGGGTTTCTCCATTTGCTGGGGTCGGGTTGAAGAGAGATGATTCATCATCGATTGGGCCCAGGGCAATGGGGAAGGTGCTTGGGCCTTCGAGTGCCCATTTCCTGACAATCTGGTTTACGCTGTCGACTATCTGCTGTTGGTTGCAATGGTTAGAGATCTGTTTTGCTATATGTCGTGAGGTTAGTATGTGGAGGTCTCGGGCCCACTGCTTCAATAGGGGGCGTAGTGCCGGGTTGAGTGAATGTTGAATGTTCGCTAGCGCATTTGCACTCTTTGGCATTTTGTGGAGGAGAGATTGTCCGTGTGTTTCCAGTCTTTCCGCAGCTCTGATGTGCACCATTCCTACTTCCTGGTCGGGGGTGCGTATAGAAATGTGTCCCTCCTGGGAGGGGGTCACGTTCTTCTTGGAGTCCTTGTGGCATCTGACGTTTTTTGGTATGCGAGCCAGAGCTACAGCCGTTCCGCCTGAGACCTGTTCGTGCATCAGACTGCCTTGAGACCGACTCGTGAGGGATTTGAAGAGTGTGGCAGCCAGTGGATCTTTGATGATGTCTAATCCTGTTACTATCCCCATCGGACTTCCCTTTGCCATACTCTGGCCGACTGGGAAAAAGGGGGTACAATCGGTGTTGCTGGAGTCTCCTGTCGCTCGGGCCGTGACTCAAACTATGGTGCAGGCTTCCTCAGGGATGTCCTGGAGGGAGGAGAGACCAGAGGATGTCGTTTCGTATCTTGTGAGTGGGCAAAAGTGTATCAAGAGGTGTTCTGGTGTATTGGACTGTATGGCTATCATCAAAGCTATTTGTAGTGCCCATAGAGTAACCTGCTCTAAGGGGAAGAGATCAGTTAATGTGCTTCCTCCTGGTTTCCTCTGTCTGTTGAAGAGGAGAATGATCCGGGACTGAGTCCAGTTGATGACGCCTTTGAAGAGGGTGATTTCCACATCCATGCTGTCTATCACGCATTGTAGCAACTCGGTGGGGAGTCGAGGGCCTATGCAGTAAGTGACCAGCTCACGGAACCTGCGGCGGAGTTTCGCTTCCGTCGCTGCATGGCCATCCCCCATGTCCGGGGTGTCTGCGCGGAGCATGGTCACCATCTTAGAGTAGTGAATACGAATGGTGACTGCCGACACTGAGAGCTTCTCTCTATGGGTGCTGTGTTGTAGGACCCGCAGTGAAAGGGTGAGGGGGAGGCCCGTTTTCTGAGGTCCCAAATCCTCCATGTGAGGCATGACGCGGTTTCGAGTGCTCATAAGGTCCATACTAAAGGTGGAGTTTTCGTGGTTCAGCATGAGGTGACCCAAGATGCCTTGTTGTCCCTTTTCTCCGCTGCAGTGAACCCCCGTTCTGAGAAATCCGGTTCGCCCCTGTCCTTTGTCCGTGAGTAGATTCGCCATGCAGGTGTCTTTGGCTAGCGTGTGGAGTTCTGCAATTTGCCAGAGTCCCGCCGCAGCCAAGTGGAACATGATGTTATCTAAGATGTCTGTCTCCGCCACGCCCCCGGCTCTATGCATGGCTATGGCAAACTGGAACCCTCTTCTAGCCTCCAGAGAGGAAGGTTCAAGCACGATGGTCATATAAGGCCTTGTCCGAAGCTTCGGTGCGGAGAATGGAAATGGTGTCCGAGCCTGTCCGCATCCTAGGGTCGAGTTGTCCCGGAGGTCGAAAAGTGATGTCTCTATGCCAGTGTCCGGTCGTACCTGGTTGGAAGCTGGCCTCGGCCAGGGCCGTTATGGAGGCCTAGCCGATAGGATGTTGAGGTTGGAGAGGGTAAATGTTTCATTCTGCATGAGCATGCCTTTTGTGGCCTCTTTAGGCTGGCCACTGGCTCTGTGTCCCAACCTGTGTTTCCGTGCCGGATTGATCTTGAATGCTACGTGTCGGGCTATCCCTGCTAGATGTTCCTTGAAGGAGTTCGAAAAAGCCTCCCAGTCTGCCTGTAGTACGGAGAAGGCAATCATTCGTTTCCAGGAATTGTTCAAAAATTTCCAGAAAGGCCTCTTGAACCTGCTGGAATCGTGAGATGTCCGTGTCTTTATCCTCGTCCCCTTCATTTAGAGCTTCCGTGATCGCTGTTGTCGCCTGGTCTTTGGTTAAATTGAGGGCCGTCATTAGCATGTTTACTGTAGCCAGGTCTTGGGTGAGGGGATTGCTCATGCATAGCCGGTCGATCCATTCATCAATGGAGGCTTGTGTCTCTTGGGAGTGAGTTTGTGTCGGTCGGTGAATGGGTGTTGCCGCTAAACTTGCCAATTGGGGAGAGTCCCCCATATCCATGTCAGCGCCTCCAAAGAGGCCTCCTATCATCATCCACATTGTTGTGCCCTTGGTGACTCCCTGCGCCTCTAATGTGACCTGAGTAGGGAGTGTTTTCCCCCCGTATTGAATACGGAAAGAGTGAGTGGGGATGGACAAGAGGCGGCTCAGTCTTTCCTTGAGCGTATCGAGGGGTGTGGGTTTGGACATCGTCTGGGTGTAGGTCGGCTTCCTTCCTTTCTCATTCCACGTATCCGGAATTCTCACAAATATTTGGTGGCTCGAAGGGGGGATTTCCCCATGTTGTGATTTGTTTCCCCAGCTCTTCTGGGTTAATTCCCCGTTTTGGGACGGTGGTTGGGTTTGGTCCTGGAGTTGTTGCTGTGTGATGGGTGGTTTTGATTCCTTAATTCCCCCTGTGTCTTCGTTTCCCAGTAGCTGGCCTGTGTCGAACATGTCCACGGCGGATTGGGGTGATGTCGCCCTTCCCGTTTCTGGGAGAGGAAGAAATACAAGCCTGAGAATGGTGGAGTCTTCCTTCGTAATCCATTCAAGTTTGTCTTCGTAGGACAGGGATATCTCTCTCCCTGTCATTGTGTTCAAATGGAGGCTGTGTTCTGGTGTTCGTTCCTGTGACAAGACCAGGTTGCTCGGGAATTCCCCCAGAGTGTAGTGTAAAGTGTCTGGTGCGGGGACTGTCGACCGTTGCAGGTAACATTCCAGTAGTATTTTGTGTACTGTAATTCCTATACTATCTGTTGGGCTTACTTCAATCAGTACTTCTAAGACGTGTCCTTTATACTCCTCAGTGCCCCTCGTTCTGACGGATTCTAGTCCTGCTCGGATCAGGGCTTGGGTGAATCCTTTATGTTTACCGTCTTGTATGAGGATCACCCTTTGCCATTTGAGTGCAGCATCTCCCGCCCCTTGGCCTGAGGCCCATAGTTTTCGGGGTCTCGGGGGGAGGGTTAATGTGTTTCCCTTCCCATCTGTTCCGGGGTCAGTAAGTGTGTTCCTGGACTCTAGTGCCTCGGCCGAATGATATTGTTGAAGGTTGTCGCTGAAGGTCTGGTGCATCAGCCTGTAGACGGGTATGGTGTCCTTTTTGTCGAGTAGAAATGGTGCTGCCGCTGAGGGATTTCCGCTTTTTCGGAGGCCTGTATGTCCCTGGGGGTATGGAATCGTGTAGATGGTGAGTGTGAAAGATGTGCTTCGCACCAGTTCGTTCAATAACCCCGGTCTCCGGGAAGTGCCAGTCCGTGCTGGGTGGCTATCGGTGTCCTGGCATGGGTAGGAATGTCTTGAGCGTTTCGGGGTCCCTGGTATCTGTAAGCTCGTGGCTCGGTTTATCAGATGGCTGATCTTCCTGCTTTTTTTTTCGCATTCGGTATCCCCATGGTTAAAAAAGTGTGGAGTGAGGGTTGTTCCCTGGGGGGAGTGTTGTTGCAGTGCTACCATCGAATTGTTACGAAATTCCGTCAGGATACCTAGGGGATGTTGTTGGAGCAATATGTGGAGGAGAGTTTCCATATCGCAGTTGATAGGGGCGTAGCTTGTTATTGCCCTATTGCTCCAGTCGTCCATTGTACTAGGTTGCAGGGGTTGGCCCTGCATCGCGGTGGTCTCGAATTTCATAAGGTTAGGGAAGTCCCATTGGCCAGCTCCGGTTAGCTCGTGTATCCATCTTGGCATGTCCTCTGTGGCCTCCCTGTCCCGTGTCCATCCTCGTGGGCACATCATGTCCAGGAGGGAGAGACTCAGGTAGATGGTTTCGTCATTTGCTGTGTGATCTCTGCTTATCCGGGATACCGCTTGTGTATGGCCTTCCAGAACAGCTGCCATGCCGACTGCGGCTTTTCTATCTGTGTCGTAAAGTTGGGCACATATGAGATGGGCGTATAGATCTGGTATTTCCTCCCGTCCCAGTAGAAACCAGGCTTCCTCCTTCTGCTGAGTTGTTAGATGGGACTCTATCGTCATGAGGTGGTGGAGGGTGTGAAGCCCCGTGCTATATCTGACTCTTGGTCTGCCCGGGATATATTCGTCGGGTAGGAGCTTTAGGGCCAACATGGTTTGGAGGAGCCAGTTCCATGTTGTCTCGATATTCCAGCCCGGTTTCAAGGACATTCGGGCCCCATTATGTGAAGAGTCATCCTCTGGTCTTGGTGTGGTAATGAGTTTAATACACTCAATGACTGAGAATTGGATGTCTTGGGATAGACTTCGGATAGGGTTTTCCCTGTCTGGTCGAACTATTTGCATAAGTCGAGCGTTGTTTGCAATGGTCCGGAGGGAGTGAGTCCTAGTGTTGAAAATATCGCAGCCATAGCTGTGTTCCTGGCTCAGGTGACAGAGGATCTATATTGATCGTAGGCCATGTACCAGGTTCGAAGATTTATTTTGTAGCATGTGACAAGTTGATTCGACTCTGGCCATAAGTAAGGGAATTGTTCTGGCCCTTCTTACGGTGGGCCAGATCCAGGGGAATCTAAACAGTGCCTCCTTGAGCCAGCCTGTAAGAAGGTCGTGTATCTGCTCGGCCCATCCTCCGCTTAGTATGTGCACGGCTCGGCTGATTTCCACTCGTACACGTGTATCCGTTGTGTGTGCTTTCAGGCTGAGTGTTAACAGGAGGTCAGCTGTGCTTGTGTTTATTTGGGAACCCTCTCCTTGGTTGTAAAGGAGTGTCTTTTCCAGCACCTTCGCTAGCAGGCCCTCGGAGATAAGCAAGATGATCATAGTTTTCACCCCTGGTCCATCCCGGTTCCATCGTTTAACGTCCAGAAACTCCCTGTACAAGCTCTCCACTCCCTGCAAGCTTAAAATATTCAAGTCTTCTGCCAGTGGGTTTGTAATTGCGTGGGTGAGGGAGGTGAGCAGGTCCCCAGAGGCTGACATAGCTAACATGAAGGCTTTCCACGCGTCCTCTATCGGCGAGCCTGACGCGGACCCTGACCTGAGGAGGCGGAGAAGTGTCAGGCCGAGTCTTTGGCTGTCTGCGTCCATTAGTGTTTTGCGCGCTGGGCCTGCGCCGGGTAGCTCCTCTTCTTCTTCATCCTCCTCCCAGTGGCCTAGATTTCTGGCCAGCGTACCTCTCGGGTTGATCCAGATAGCTAATGTGTCCGCCCAGTCTAATGCTTGTAAAGGGGCATTCGACTTGCGGCCCGGGACTGAATTCGTCCATAGATGCCCGAAACATTTGGCATGGATTGAATCCGGAAGCGTGGATTCAAGGCTATTGCGGGGAGAAAGGAGTTGAATCAAGAGGGTGCGGCCTACGCGGCCTAGCTTTTCCTGAAAGGGCTCTTGCTGGCCTGTTAAAAAAAATTTGGGAGAAGCACGTAGAGGTGGGAGATGAGGGATCTGTGGTGTTGTTGTAGGTCCCATACTTCGTTGGCTGATAAGTGAAGAAGTTCCGGTGCATTCTCGGTGGGGGTGCCTATGTCAAGGAGTGCTTGGAGGATTTGAAGGATGTCATGTCCCCGGCGTTGGGCCTCCGACCTTGCTTGGGCCGGTTCTCTGCGTCCCTGCTCAAGCAGGCGGGGCAGGATGTCCACATGTTTTTCCTGCAGGGCCTCCGTTGCAATGTCCCAGGGTCCCGTTCTGTTGGAGTGCCAGGGAGTTGGTGCAAGACCGTGTCTTAGTAGGCCCGCAGTGAGGTGTGATTGGAGTGCACTGCGTTCATGTGTGAAGGAATTGGCTGCCATGGGGATATTTGGTCCCAATTTCTCTCTGAGGGGGTCATTGGCGTACGTCAGTATTGAAATGATTGATGCCACTCCTCCAACAAGCGCCCTGCTGAAGCTGAATGTTTCCAGGATCGTGCACAGGTCTGTGGTGAGTTCGATAGTTACTGTGCGTGGTTCCTGGTGTGGATCGTTTTCATTTTTCTGGGCAACAGGTACGGCGCGTCGATATAAGGACTGCCACATCTCCCTAATCTCCGTTCTCAAGTTGCGTTGCCAATGGTTGTCGGGGGCTGTGTAAGTGCTAATATGGTGTTTCCAGCCCCTACATACCTGTTTCCATCCCTGCAACAGTCGCATGCTGTCTTCTGTGGTTGGTAAGGTTTCCACGATGTTGCTAAGGATTTCAATGGGTTGGTTATGGAAGAGATTTCGACCTCGGCGAATCGCCTTGTTTTGGTTGACTTTAAGACGGCTCCCTGTCCCCAATGAATAATGCCTCGGGAGAATTCTGGTAGACCGTACAGATCTCTATTTTCTTGTAACGTATAGACAGGTGTGCCACTATCAGATGCTGGGCTGCCCTCTGCTACTTTCTCGTGTCTCATATGATAGCCAAGGGAGGCTGAGATATATAGATCGCTGTTAGGCGTCAGGATGACTACATTGCCCGGTGGGTCAAGTACAAGATTAACCACCCTCTTTACGGATGGTATGTGTGATCGACGGGAGGAGGATGTGTCTTGGCCCAGGTCCGCAGCTTCCTTCCAAACCAGGTTTCTTGGTCGCTTAGTTAAATGCCACTTACCCCGCAAGTCTTGACTAATTCGGCCGTGTTTTCGAATGTGGTGGTGTTTAGTGAGTGTGACCCCCAGTCCCGACGATAACGTGTTTTCTTGAATGATTTTATTAGCAACTGGATCGTCGTCTTGAGGAATCTCAAAGAGCATCACGCAGGTGACTTTAGCCAGATAGAAAAAAGTGCCCCGCCCGTTGGACCCATGTCTCTCGGCAAATACTGTGTCTCCGTATTTCATCGAGCCTATGGGACGAGACAGTGCCTGGTCAGGGTCATACGTGTCCTGGTTCAAAGGGTTTTGTAGAAGGAGGGCCGTACCCGGCTCGAAACAGGCAGCCCCTATCTCCGTTTCCGGTTCCGCAGGGTGCTCTCTTGATGTAGTGCCCCTGTGTTGGGTTGGGGGTTCGGGCCATTCTTCCCCCATATGTTGGTTTATGTTGTGTGTGGGTCCATTCTGGATCTCTTTGTTCATCTTCCGGAGGACGACGTGTCTAATGAACGAAAAAAGGATCATTTGTCACGGTCAACATTGGGGGTGTGGATGGGATCATCTTCCTTATTTTCCCCCTCGGCAATCTCAGGGCTTGGTTCTCCGGGGCCCTCAGCAGGTATCCCCCGACTTCTTTTCCTTCTTCTTCCCTTTCTCCTTCCTCCTGAGCGTTTCACTTTTCCGCTTGTCAGCACTCGAATTAGTAGCCGCCCTGTCGGGGCGGGTCTGGGATTTCCGTTCTTGTAGAAGAGGCTGCTATCTCTCAGGGGTACTGCTGTCCGTTCGTCGACGGGTCCTGAGTGGTCTCTTCCTTGTGGATTTCGTCCTCTGCTTTGCGCCTTACTTGTTTTAGACTGTGGGTAGATCGGGGGGTGGTTCCCGGGGAGCTAGCTGCCGTGTTCACCTCGTTTTCCCTTGCCTCCAGGGCTTGAAGACGGGTAGCAGAGCGTGCCTGGTTTTCTGTGACTCTGTCTTTGCCTAGTGAGTATCCCGGTATTTTTGTCCCTGTTGCAGGGGAAGTTGTGTAGAACTGCGAGCGGAAGTCGGTCTGTGATAGGGCGCAGAGGGTTTTCGCTGTATGGCTGGCCCAGAGATGGTAGTGTCCTGGTGCAATTCCCAGAAGGTCTGAGGTGTCACGGCAGGCCTCTGCGTATTGGTTGCGTTCCCATTTCACGTCCTGCCAGAGTACATTCACACCTGTCGGGGTCTAGAGATAGATATCCGTCTGATGTCCTTGGGTTGAATCTTGGTAGGGGTTTGAGGGTTTCATCTCGTTGTATTTGTTGATCATGGATGTGTGTTCTGTAGGTTCCGGTTCAGGCA
>Ga0335398_10010354_pt1 | contig 10620 bp, 12 predicted proteins | sample BON03_FD_205742 | JGI IMG/M metagenome (GOLD analysis project Ga0335398, IMG submission 205742) | Freshwater microbial communities from Lake Bonney liftoff mats and glacier meltwater in Antarctica - BON-03 (spades assembly) (version 2) | ecosystem: Environmental > Aquatic > Freshwater > Ice >...
ATCCCGCGGTCTCTTGTACGGTTCTCGGCCTGAGCGCCGAGCTGCTGGTGTCACAAGGCTGGGCCCCGACGGCGAATTCCTATATTTCGAACTTGCGTTGTCCAGCCACTGCGGTTTCTTTACAGCGTCTGTGCATTTAGCACGCTCGCTGCTGGAACACCTGAAACATACGCGATGGAGTGTCGATGAGCTGGTTGTCCCTTATGTGCAGGAGGACCATCAGTCGACATCTTGTCTATCCGCACTCTTTCACACGTGTGGACACCTCAAAAAGGTCTGCTCCTCGCCATTGTGCGCTTCAGATGTGCAGTATAGCCAGGAATTTGACATACCAGGCCAGCATATACGTGATTTGAACTGCTGCGCTGCTAAATCTTGGCTTCTCTGCCTCATCAGCCCAACACCTTGCTCCGTCCACCATTGCACACACCAAGGTCCTCCAATCGAACGAACCCACAAACTCTTTGTGGTGATTATCTTGGTCTAGGTCTTATCAGACGATTGTCCCACACACTCGAATTTCGAGTGTCCCACACACTCGCCGGAATTCGAGTGAAAGAGTGTGTGGTACAAGATACCACACACTAAATTGGCAATGAGTGTGTGGTATCCCACACACTCTTTTAGTGTGTGGGAAACGCAACGCGATGCATGTTTTTGTTCGTCAACTGTTGGAAGGGTGTGATGCTTAATGGACCCTTCTTTACCACACAGCGCACCACATTAATTGAGAACCTTATATTTGTCCTAGAGAGATGAGAAAAATTGTAGGTCCTAGCGCATGTCAAGGTGAACGTGCCTATGACGACACCTCTATTGTGATACTCGAACATGAAGGGTCCTAGCGATAACGTGCCTAAGAACAAGATCTGTCGCCGTGCGCCACTGGCGTGAAATTAGCCTGAGCGCCTACAAACGAGATCTTGTCACGAACGAAAAAGTTTAGTTTCGAAGTTCTGTTTCTAACCGAAGATTTGAAGATTCTTTTTTTCCATCCTCGCGTCCATTGAACAGCGTAAAGAGGCTGTTAAGGATCCGAGGTGAGCTTGTCGAGTTTAGAGCATTAAAAGTTACATGTGTACTTGTGTCTCTGGCTTGTCCCATCTCTTCTGACGTGTTCATCGATGCTAAACGTTCAGAAAAATCGCTGTCCTTGAGCTTCAAAGCTGAGATTTTGGTCACTGCGGTCACAAATTGAAACTTTTTTACCACACATGTCGAAAATCGTATATTACCAATAATTTGGGTGTTCCTGTGAAACCGTTCTAATACCAAACACTTTTAATGTATTCTACTAAGAATTACGATTCCCATTTGGAATGAAGGAAGGTTCAGATTGGAAAATAAAATCCAAAGTCAAGTAATCTTGGTACAAATACCAACACTTTTAATGTATTCTACTAAGAATTACGATTCCCATTTGAAATGAAGGAAGGTTCAGATTGGAAAATAAAATTCAAAGTCAAGTAATCTTGGTACAAACAAAAACGAAACGTGTGCGTAGTAAGGAAGGGTCCACTTCAGGGGCTTGGGTCAATCAATGTCACCTCCTTCCTACCAAGGATTTGAAAACACTGCAAAAACATGTCACAACTGTTTTTGTTGTGATGCATCAGAAACATGCACCACAGAACTTTGTGTAATTCGATAAGCTGCTGATGGTCAAGATGACCAAGGCTGAGTCAATTCTTATTGACCAACTTGCATCACATTGAAGATGAATGACAATGCAACATGATAATAGCTGGTCCATTCGGTAAGACTCACAGGGAAAGACCAATGCTCGTCTTTATCTATTTATTTAATCAAGATAGAAGAAAAGAGAGTTGGAGAGTTAAAGGGTTGTGGTCCAAGGTCCATTTGGAGAATTGTGGTCGTGTTAGCGTCCTCGGACAGTCGGTTGTTCAGGTCTGAAGAAGGGTATGGAGGGAAAGAAGGACATGGAGGACATCGACGCGCATTGCCTCGTTGTAGCTGCTGTCGGGCACCACCAGGCCCATATACACAATGCCCAACGCGCGGCACAGTCTTTCGTAGCATAGATTAGGCCGGTTCGCCGGCAGCAATTCGAGCACATGTGTTGCCTTTCCAAGCAAATGTGTTGCATTTTCGAGCACATGTGTTGCCTTGATGGTGCTTTGTGAATCGTTATCGACTGAAGCGGTATCGACTGAAGCGGCATCCACTGAAGCCTTATCGACACCTCCACTTGACCCAGAGCTGAAGATGAGATTGCCAAGCGTGCCACCATGCGGTGCGACGATAACTATCGCCTCGCCAAACAGCCGTGCCACCTCTTGCATCCCCCCCCTCCCCGTGACTGGTGAGACGACCTGAGCGAGAAGACACATCATGATGTGTGACACTGTGATTGGCACAAGACTCTTGGGTGGTGCTGGGGCAAGGCAAGGCAAGCAACACAGGGGCAAGCAACACAGGGGTAACCAACCTGCCACCGCCCATAACAAGGAGATGAGCCCATGAGGTTGAGGGCATTCAAGAGCTCATGATGGTTTTCGATGTGTCGTTCTGCACCTTCCTGTCGCTCGATCAGTAGACACCTGCCAAGACCTGAGGAGCCTCGTGATGCGACACCTGAGGAGTCGACACCTGAGGAGTCTACACCCGATTGCCACCTTCCCGTACCCAAATGGGGAGGAGTGCTCAAAGCGTGTCGCAACCAGGTATTCATGACTCGAAGCAGTCTTGTAGCCGGTCCCAGGCCACATACCCCTGGAAAGCACGTCTATCAAAAGAGGGAGAGCTACAGAATGCAGATATGACGGATGGATCTAGTGTGCATTGCCAAGACATGGCTTATGCAAACACGACAGGTAGTGCATATCCACTGCCTCTTGTGGTCTAGTCCATAAGGAGTGCCTGTGCATCTAGCTGCTTGTGCCAACCAAGGGAAAAAGGAGAGGAGAGATGGGGTCGGGGTGTGGAGACCAGGTGGAGGTAGCCAGACGTCTTGCAGGGTGTAGTAGGATTCATGATTCAAGACTCTGCTCTTGGCGTCACACAAGTTGGCACACAAGACACAAGTCGCCTAGTCCCGTCAGTTCCACCACATCATGTCTAAACCTAACACGCCGTAGCAACAGCTGCAATGCAGATTAAATGCTACACCACAAACAGAGCGCAGCCACACCCAAGAGATAAGCGACTAAGCACGCATGGGAGGCAACGGCAGGCAGGTAGCTAGACAGACGCAAGGCAGGCAGGTAGGTAGACAGACGCAAGGCAGGCAGGTAGCTAGACAGACGCAAGGCAGGCAGGTAGGTAGACAGACGCAAGGCAGGCAGGTAGGTAGACAGACGCAAGGCAGGCAGGTAGGTAGACAGACGCAAGGCAGCGGGCAAGGAATGCAAAGGTAGAGATGTGCATGAGGTCAAGACAAAGGCAGAGATCTGCATCAGGTAGACAAAGGTAGAGAGAGAGGCATCAGGAGATGTGCATGAGGTCAAGACAAAGGTAGAGGTCTGCATCTGGTCAAGACATGCATCAGCTAAATACATGCGTCAGCTAAATACACATGACCTCAGGCGCGACGGGGGAATGGACAGCAAGCCCAAGGCCTGGGTAATGAAGTCATTTAGTCCAGGTACCTACGCCCACCAATGCATTGCATACATACATACATGAATTGGAGGGTGCTTCATGTGAGTCGGAGGGTGCTTCATGTGAGTTGGAGGGTGCGCCCACCAATACATTGCATACGATACATTGCACACATACATACATGAACAAGCATACAAATATGCATACGGGGTATACGTATCAATACGTATACATACGTATACTGCTCTTGAGTGCGTATGCGGGCGTTATGTTAAGGATGCGTATGTAAGGATGCGTATGTAAGGATGCGTATGAGGATGCGTATGAGTGTCAAGGTAAGCAAATGCCGCACGCAACTGGCGCCCCGTTTGTCGCCAGATCAATATCTGAGTCAGTTTTGAAAAACACTACAAGGAGGGTATGTGAGTTGGAGGGTGCTTCATGCGAGTTGGAGGGTGCTTCATGTGAGTTGGAGGGTGCTTCATGTGAGTTGGAGGGTGCTTGATATCCTCTATCCTACCACCTTCATATCCTAGCAGCTTCATATCCTGTATCCTACCACCTTCATATCCTAGCAGCTTTCTATCCTCTTTGCTTCCTATCCACTTTGCGTCCGCCTTTGCATAAAGCTATTTTCTGCGCGCATTGTATCTGTGTGCCTACGCATGCTGCCGGGTGGGGAAGCAGGACGCAGGAGGATGAAGATGAAGATGAAGAGACTGGTTCATCCAGAGCGGCAGACATGACTCATTCATCTCTATCACTTGACTCATTCATCTGTGTGGCATTAATCATTGATATGCGTGACATGAATGACCGCGTGACCTATAACGTGACTCGCATATGCGTCTTCACTCACTCATTCATATGTGTGATATGACTCATTCATATGCGTGATATGACTCATTCATACATGTGACATGACTCAATCATACGTTGAACAAGACTCATTGACGTGCGAGACAAGACATTGCAGATGAGGCATCGCACACAAGACACCCACACAAGCGCACACAAGACATCGCACACAATCGCATACAAGACATGGCATATACGAAAGGAGGGCATGAGGGTATCATGCATGATACAAGCAGCATACTCCATCATGATACACCCACCATACTCCATACCCATCAGCCCTTTGCCTCCTCCACACACCAACTGCTGCGTAGTCGCCCATGTCCACCGTCCGTATGACCGCAACCGTATGAGTGCGATGGTAACCGAATGGGCGCGTGCCGCGCGCGCGTGAAAGACGACTCATTGATATGCGCCACTCATTGATATGTGCCACTCATTCATATGCGCCATGTAACTCATTCCTATCAGGAGGAGGAGGAGGAGGAGGAGGAGGAGGAGGAGGAGACGGCACGGAAGGAGAGGGCGTGACCAGCAAGGCCACGGATGAATTGGACAGGACATGGGGCTGGAGAGAGGCAAGGCGTGGCAGGCACTCGATCATCCAATGGTAGAATGAGTTACCCCAGATCTGCTGCACCACTATTGCGCCCACCATCCCGCCGCCAACTTGTCCTGTGCCTACAGTAGGAGGAGCAAGAGGGGCAAGGCAAGGCGCATACCACACTTGATTCAGCCGTGCAACGCACCACACTTATTTCAGGCGTCACACTCTCATGGAATATGGCTCAGGCTCTTTTGGGTGCATGTGTGTAGAGGATAGATCGGCTTGGGAGCGTCTGTCTTTAGCGTGTCTAAAGACTCCCTCGCTTCGCACTCGACGCTATTTGATTACACATCACCCCCTATTTGATTACACATGTCCTCCTGCTTATGCTCAGCGCCCGTGTGCAGCATGCTATCAAGAGAGACAAGAGATTCAGACTGATAAGCACATGCGAGAGATTGAGAGTGATGAGGACAGAGGAGGACAAAAGAAAGAAGGTTTGGGAGTAACACCAAAGACAAGAGAAAGAAGGTTTGGGACTAAGACGAAAGACGAAAGACGAAAGACCAAAGACCAAAGACGACACGCCACACACTGTGGGAGTACACGAAAAGAGAACCTTTGGGAGTGACTGGAAAGAGGTTCCTGTCATCGCACGGCCCTCGCAAGTCATAGACCACATACCCTCCATGCACATGCCCTCTATCCACACGCCCTCCATGCGCATGCAGGTCGGGTGGTTGAGGCCGCTCCACTAGCACCAGGCCCGGGTAATAGACTGTAGCATTATGCAGCAAGACCCCTGCCTGAGACGCTGGTGCCCTCAACGTGACGTTTTGGGGAGACATAGCTCCTTGTTCCCACCACCTGTGCTATGCTCAATGCTCATGAGTCTATGCTCAATGCTCATGAGTCTATGCTCAATGCTCATGAGTCAGCACCGACAAGTGCGTCGCCGAGGCAAACACCAGACGGATGCACCACTCTGCATGCACCACTCCATCCTCTATCTACTGCACCACAGCAGCCATACCGCCTGTGCATGCGCAACCAGTACAGTCTTGCGTGTTTGCACCACCACCTCGGGGCCTCGTCGGCAGCGCGCAGGCAAGCAACGCCCAGGTAGAGAGGCATAGCATGTGTTGCAAGATAGGAGAGGGAGAGACCGACGATGGTTGGCAAAGGCCATAACAGCTGCCAGGCTTTCCAGATCCGCCCACCTCGACGAGTGTGCCCTGTATGACCCCGAGGACGCCTCAGGTGCTTGTGCTGCCTCCTCAGTGGCGTGGGCTTGTTGGGTAGGAGCAACTTGCTGCACCACTACCGAGAAGCTGCTTACACACTCCACCCTCACTGCGCGCGCGCGCTCCTCGGCAGCTTCGGGGCTGGGTGCATCGACGACACCTGATGCTCCCACACCTGATACCTGGCCTTGCCACGTGAGTCCTTGTTGCACAAGGGAGGACAAGTGCTGGAGGAGGGGCCTGGAACACGCGGCAACGCCAGCCCGGAATTCAACGACAGCCGAGGGCGCCACTTGCAGTTGATTGCCGTCGACTAGGCTGTGTGTTGGTCGGTTACAAGACTTAGATGCACAAGATCGCAAGACTCCGGCGACCCACTTACACCGACTGCCTGCTTTACCATCCCTTACACCAGACGGCACCACACACACCACAATACGCGTCTTCCAACTACACACAATACGCGCCTTCCCCACTCCAACCGCCTTCCGCACAAGCGTCAAACCCCCTTGCGATTGTATCACACGGCACACAAGCAACAATCGACAGGCCGTGACAATAGGAAATGCCTCAACCACCAAGTCGATAGGCATAGAGATATAGGCATAGCGATATAGCCATAGATATCGCTATGCCGATCCACTTGCACCTTGGCACATATGTATGCCTCCTACCTATTGTGCCCCACTTCTTTTTAGCAGCCCTCTATGCATAAGAGTCTGTGCACAACAAGTCTGTGCACAAGACAGCTCATGAGGGAGGTGTGGTGTGTGGAGGCACGCCATGATACGCCTGCCGTATCCACTAACTCATGACATGACATGAGTCATCCTTGCTAACACATCATCCAGGGAGAGGAGAGAGAAAGAGGACCGGATCTCGAGGAGATGCCACGTGTAATCAAGGCCAGGGTCGTCGAGCCACAAGGACACATCGGAGTCGACGCTGCAGCCCTTATAGAGACCATCAAGGAAGACACAGGCATACCCGACATCAGCACCAACCGCAAACCTTTCAACCGTCGCCCGCACCTCCCACCGCTTGTCTGAGAAAGCTTCGAACACCATGTCCTGTCCGTGTCGAGGTTCATGGATTACCACCCTCGGTGCGGCCGCGTGTGGAGGACCCGGCTGTCTTGAAATAGCGGGCGGAAGCAGGTAGAGGCTTGTCATCTCGTGTTCCTCCGCACTGCCCCATATGCCACGCAAGAGCTGGTCTTCGTCAAAGAGGAGCGAAGAATGAGCATGCCCTCCCGTCTGTCCTCCCCCCTCGGTCTCCCCGGTCTTTTTGTCCTGGCCCAGAGTGGGCGGAGGCAGATGCCACAGCAAAGATGTGCCGTGAGTCTGTTTGGTGGGGAGTGGCCCGCGACACCTCCAGGTGCATGAGGCTTGTGCACTGCCAGCAGCCTCTACCTCTTCGCCACGTATCACACAGCCAGGTGCCAAGGCGATAAAGGAGGTGAGGCGGCTGAGGTGACAGGCCTCAGTGAGTTGTGCCTCCAATCTCCGCCGCCTGTCTCTCTCACCTGCAGCAGTGGCTGCAAGGAGGAGCCATTTCAGGCAAGGCCGCAACGACCCGAGGCCCAACCTATGAGACCTGCCACACAAGATTGCCTTGCATCACCCACACCACACACCCTTGCAGGAGCCAGGCAGTTGGTATGAACACACACGAGATAAAGCAGATGCCATGAACCATCTGCCTACCAACCATCTGCCTACCAACCATCTGCTAGCTAGCTCAGCTGGGTAGGGCAGCTAGCAGATGGTTGGTACGCAGCTGGCTAGGGCAGCTAGGGCAGCTGGCACAGCACTAGCGTTATTGAGCTGCCAGAGCACGGCACATGTGGGGTAACCTTCTGTATCGGTGCATGTGGGGTAACATTCTGTATGAGTGCGAAGGTAACCGAATGCGCACATGCCACGCGCCGTGTGCAGTGTAGAGAGGAGGCGAGGCAGGTGGAGTGGGACATGTGTGCGCGGCAGGTGTCGATAGGGTGCCTCACGAGGCTCCTGCCTTGACGAAAGCCATGAGATGCGTGCTACATGCATCATGCGTGCTACGTGCATGATGCGTGCAAGCCCTAGGCGGGCAACAAGAAAACAGCACTTGAGTGCAGCAACATGCAAGACGAGCACCACAGAGCACCAGAGAGAGAGCAACACGCAACACGCGCACCACAGAGAAGACGCCGGAGCAAGGGCATGGGTGTGGGTGTCATGGTGCGGGTGGTGGACATGAAGGTCATGAGAACTCGAAGGCAAGCCATCCCGGAAGCGCACATGCAATGCCACGGCGCGCAGCACTGGACCCCCTTCCACTGTGCTGCATGCATATGCTTCCTCTGCTTCAGCGTCCAAGTGTCCACCACCGCCTGCAGCAGCAGGAGGCGGAGGAGAAGGATGGAGACTGGAGACCGCATCTAGCACTGACCTTGACCACTCATCCGCACCCTCCCACTCAGGTGCATGCACCCACTCATCTGCCGCCGGGCCTGCCGCCTGCCCGCTACTTGAGTGAAGGGGATGAGGTGGAAGAGCGTAGTGTAGTATATCGTGTAGCCACGTCACCCCACCGCTACTTTGCACCTCAGCAGGCACGGCCCAGACGACAAAGCGCCCTCTCGCTGCGTCCAACAGGGAGTTTCGTACTTGCGCTTCGCCTCCACCCTCGTCAGGCTCGCGCTCCTCGCACATGCTGCCACCCCCTGACATGGTGTTGGCACGCGTGCTGGTGCGACAGCACGAGCACGACACTGCCAACAGCAGTTCAATGCCCATGCCAGAAGCCGGCCAGCGGGTAGCAACGTGACTGGGTTGCCAGGCACGCACAGCCTGCGCCAACGATTCCAGTGCCGGATGGGACTTGAGGAGCTGGTCCCACTCGCCTTCGTCTTGCGGGTGGTGCCGCACAAAGGCCTGCGCTCTGCCGGCACTGTCGGTAGAGTCCAGCGCTACATCAACTACCGCCAGCATTGACAAGACCACTCCTCCGCCCTGATACGCCTTTCCTGAGGCAGGCAACGGTGCATGTGGCAACGCGCCGCTCATGAGCCACGGAAGATTCGCACCTGAATCCTCATGATACTTGTGCTCATGATACCTGTCCTTATCCACCGACTGCCACGCCAACTCCTGGTCCGGACACACCCGATGCATGTGTTGGTGGAGGCGAGCAGGGCCGTTGGCGCGCCGCCCAAACAGCCGCGCCTATTTGTGGGTGTGTATGTGGGTGTGTATCAGTAATTTGATCTTGTTGCAAGTCAAATGGGTGTGTGCGGTGTGCGCCGTGACGCATGTTGCTTGCAGCAACGGCAGAAGGCACATTTGGTACCCTTCCTCCCGTTGAGTGCACTAGTTTAACAACTGACATTGCCTGAGCGAGCGGTGTCAGTAAGATGGCTATCACGTAGCATGTGCCAATATGACCTACGATGGCCATGACTATGATTGCATGTCTTGCATTTTAGTAGGATGCCTATGATGCCATGCATCAGCGGCACTTGAGACGCAGCACTTGAGACGCACACGCGACACATGAGACGCGACAGATGAGACGCGACAGATGAGACGCGACAGATGAGACGCACATGTCACAGTCGAGACGCACGACATCACACCCACATGTCACACTTGACACGCACATGTCACATTTGAGGCGCACAAGTGACACTTGAGACGCACCACTTGAGACACAGCACTTGAGACGCACCACATGTCACATGTGCTACACACCACATTATTCAAGGGGCAAAGACAAGAGCAAAGATACCCCGTGAACATAGCGGAGGAAGCCGTTGTTGCGGGCCGTCGTGGCATGCATTGTGGCATGACCCTCTTCATCGGCCTCACGACCCTCTTGATCGGCCTGCCCATGGGGGGTGGAGCCCGGCGGTGTGGGCGGAGTGTCTTGTGGTGTGTCAGGGGTCTCATCATCCTGCGCCGAGGCGTGCTTGGAGTGCAGTTGGTGGCGGTGCTCAAACGGCAGGTCCATGCCGTCTTCTTCTACTCCATCCATTCTGTAGTTGCAAACCCCCACAGCCCAACGCACAAGTGAGGTCTGAAGCACGCGCTTATCCTCACGAACCTCCAAGTCGACAGGCATACCCATTTCAAAGGCGTCATCCTCACATATCGAGCCTTATCCTCACATACCGAGCAGCACGCGTCTTACCCACACACCAACCTCCACGTCCATACACATACGCACCCGCCCACATGGCAACTTGTGCTGCCGCACACCAAGCCATGCCGGAAAAATAGCAACATGCACAGCTGAGCATGCACGCACGTAGGGGAGCAGTTGTGTGTGGGGGGGGGCAAGACCGGGCGTGCAAAGTGAAGTCATCATCACAATAGACGCTCATGTACTCCGGGTACAGCAGGTACCCCACACTCAAATACCGCATCT
>Ga0335398_10010365_pt1 | contig 10612 bp, 6 predicted proteins | sample BON03_FD_205742 | JGI IMG/M metagenome (GOLD analysis project Ga0335398, IMG submission 205742) | Freshwater microbial communities from Lake Bonney liftoff mats and glacier meltwater in Antarctica - BON-03 (spades assembly) (version 2) | ecosystem: Environmental > Aquatic > Freshwater > Ice >...
TACATATATATATATATATATATATACATACATACATACATACATATATATATATATGCATATACATCTCTGTACTATATGAATATAATTATATGTGTGTGTGTGTAAGAGCGTTTCCGCACCGAACGTACACTTAAACCAACTGCGCGTGTTGACGGCAGAGGTCAGCATGCGCAAATATAAGTACATGTGCCAGGGTAGTCAGCAGGGCGGCACTACAAAGGGCAATATGTCAGCAGCTACACTTAACAATTGTTTGGACAGTTGGCTCAGTTGTCGAGGTACCTACACACTAAACTCTTTTTAGTGTGTACCTCGACAACTGAGCCAACTGTCCGGGAACCTGTTGAGTGTAGCTGCTGGTATATTGCCCTTTATAGTGCCGCCTTGCTGATTATCCTTGCAGTACAATGCTACCGGAAAGCACAAGAACGAGCACGCTCTAGTTTGCCTTTCTAATCGAGAGATTGTCGACGCGAGCAGATGGTGTACATTTCATTGCAAAATGGCGAATATCGGTTTCATAACCGTTTTTTTTTCTTTAATTGTGTTGGCCTAATGTATTTAGCCATTTAGCCGCCTTCAATTATAACGGCCTTTGTACACCCTCCCTCCACGTTAGCCGTTGAATATTATTACAGTGAAACTAGGGCCTGCTCATAGAATGATGCTTACGCCTCGGGTTTAAAGGTGCCCTGCAGCTACTAGTGACCCGCTATGGGTAAACTCACTTTGCTCAGGTACCTGAGCGAGTTTTGACCAAGAGTTTCGTCGTTTTGATGAGTGGAAACTCGAATGTCAAATCACGTAGGCGCACAGCGCACCTGTAACCAGCCAAGTAACTAGGCTAGTAGTTTTGCAGTGTAAACCCCGGCCGCGTGTTTGTCACTTGCCGTTCCCGACCACAGGTGAATAGGTACCGCAGGGGGGGGGGTCTCACCCGCCATTACACACAGCGCATGCTAGATACCGCAGAGGAGACATGGCGCATGCGAATAGGTACCGCAGGGGGGGGGTCTCTCACTTGCCGTTCCCGACCACAGGTACTTGCCGCCACCTTCGATCGTTGTGAAATGCGGGGGGTAGTTCTTCGTGTGGTCGTTTGTGGTGTTGTTCTTGTCGTGTCGTGTGTTGTGTGGTGTTGTTCTTGTTGTGTGTTTGTGTGTGTGTGTGTGTGACCTCTTTCTCGTCTTACAGAAACAAAGAGGTGCAAGGGGGGGGTTCTTCGTGTGGTCGTTTGTGGTCTTGTTCTTGTCGTGTCGTGTGTTGTGTGGTGTTGTTCTTGTTGTGTGTTTGTGTGTGTGTGACCTCTTACTCTTCTTACAGAAACAAAGAGGTGCGAGGGGGTGGTTCTTTGTGTGGTCGTTTGTGGTCTTGTTCTTGTCGCGTCGTGTGTTGTGTGGTGTTGTTCGTGTTGTGTGTTTGTGTGTGTGACCTGTTTTTCTTCTTACAGGTGCTCACGCGGCACCCGCACATGCGCGGCGGCTGGTTTAACTTCTACCACAAGTCAGACCCAATCGGTTTTGCGCTCCAAAACTCGTTCCCGGCGGCGGTGGCGCGAGACTCGTTGCTAACCGCGCGCGCCAAAAACGGCCTGAGTCAGTCGAAACGGGAGCCGACGCTTGCCGTGGCGCCGATTGGAGATGTGGCGGGGTTTGTGCGGCCGGTGGCGCAGGCGCTAGCGTATGTATGGCAAGATACAAACTGGCGCGAGTAGTGTGTGTGTGTGTTTGGGACCGACCATGGTCGCGGGTGCGGCTTATTGCGGGGGGCCAGGCCACGCGTAAGCCGGCCCGGGCTAGACTCGCACTCTCTCGGGGATCAGCTCCCTCTGCGTGTGTACGTGTGTGCTCTTTGTTTATGAACCGTCTGTGTTTGGTCTGTCTATCTTTTGATTCATGTTCTGCTGGTGAGAGTTTCGAGTTTCTCTTGTTGAGCGATTTCGGGCGATGTGGCAGGGTTTGTGCGGCCGGTGGCACAGGCGTTTGCGTATGTGTGGCAAGATACGAACTGGCGCGAGTACTTTGTGGTGTGTTTCGTCTGTCTCTCTTGGTTCGTGTTTAGCTGGTGAGCGTTTTGTTGAGCGATGTCTGCTGATGTGGCGGGTTTGTGCGGCCGCTGGCACAAGCGCTTGCGTATGTGTGTGGCAGGATACGAACTGACGCGAGTAGTGTGTGTGTGTGTTTGTTCTGTCTATATCTTGATTCGTGTCCTGCTGGTAAGAGCTTCTTTACTCTTTCCCTTAGTGAGTGTTTTGAGTCTCACTTTTTGTAAGCGATTTTGTGTGGGTGATGTGATATATCTGATGTGGCTGGCGGGGTTTGTGCGGCCGGTGGCACAAGTGCTAGCGTATGTGTGGCAGGATACAAACTGGTGCGAGTAGTTTCGGCTCGAGTAGTTTGTGGTGGGAACATCAACCTCATCGCTTTGCTTGCACTCAAACGCCACCACACGGGGGGGGGCGACCTCGGCCGCGGATGCGCTTATTTGGGGGGGCTGCGGGTTAACTACGCGCGGACGACGCCCGCAGTCCCCCCCGGGTTAACTACTCTCGGGTTAACCCGAGGCGGGTAGTTGAATCCCCACACTCTCTCGGATAAGCTCGTCCCCGTGCGTGTGTGCTCGTATGCACTGCTATGTAATATATATATAAGCGTCTGTGTTCTTGTTTCTGTCTGCTATCTCTCGATTCGTGTTATGTTGCTGTAGGTGAGAGTTTCGAGTTTCTCTTTTTGAGCGATTTTGGGCGATTTCGATTTCGATTATTTGGCGGGGTTTGTGCGGGCTGTGGCGCAGGCGCTTGCGCGTATGTTTGGCAGGATACGGGTTAACAGTTAACCCGACTAAGGCTAAGGGTACGGGGACGTATGGTGATGATGATGACGTTTACCCCTAATACGAAACACCTAACACCCCCACCACACCACACCACAGCTCTACGAGTATGGCCCACACACTCGAACGACATCCCCTTCATTAAATTAGGAATTTTGGGCAGAGAACAATCGTGTAAAAAAAAAAAAAAAAGTCAAAGTAGTTCCTACGTGCCTCCTGATCCTTACTCGCTCGACTAGCGACTAGCCCCCCTCTAGATCAGTTCCCTCTGCGTGTGTGCATGTGTCCCCTGTGTATTATAAACCGTATGAGAGTAGTGTAGTACACTGACACTGAGTGTAGTAGAGTACTCGTGCTAAGTGCTATTTTTGGGTTAAGGGTTATAGGGTTAGGGTTAACCCGTACAGTGCACAGTGCACTTGTGCTTGTGTCTTGTGTGCTGCGCGTATACGTGTACGCGCGTGTGCTGCGGCCGCCGAATCTTTTACATATACATATACATACATACATATTACAGTCAGTAGTACACTATACGTGATAGCAGGTAGCAGGCATCTCTATATATACGTGTATATGTATATATGATAATATATATGTATAGCTAATAATACACTCTTATAAAGACGGGCGCTAGGTAGAGGTGGGGCTCTAGAACTGTAAAAGCCCCTATCTAGACGTATACGCCTAGAGCCTAGAGCTAGCTAAAGCTAAAGCTGTTCTGGTAGCATCGTGTGTGGTGTTTTATGTGAGTCTGAGTCTGGTCGTTTGGCCCCTTTCCCTTTGAGTTTTCCTCGAGGTTACCCGAGGACCCAGTGAGCCCAGCAACAAACTACACACATACCCTTCAACAAGGTGTGAAAAGCGCCTTGGCACAGCCGCGCCCACTCATCTCAGCTGCTGCGCTGTCTCGCTCTGACACACTGAGGGGTCACTTCTTGCAAAGGGGGCACGTCTTATCCGATCGCGTGCGCCACCAGGTAGAGAGGCAGCCCCGGTGAAACTGATGGGCGCAGTCCAACACGCGCACGGCCGAGTTTGTGTAGCCGTCAGCGTCGCGGCCGCTGTCGTCAGCGGCGCCGTCCTCTGCGCCGCCGTATGGCATCTCAAGAGGCTCGAGACAAATCGTGCAGCTAGTATCATGGTTCCTCCCAGCCTGAGCGTAGAGCGCGTTCAGCCGCGAGCGGAATGCCGCGGCCTCGGCCAGCCCCACTGGCTGGTCAGGCCGGCCAGACATGTTGGCGAGCTCGCTTAGTACCGCTTGCTTCAGCGCCACGTCGTCCGTTTCTTCGCTCAGCTCGAGCGCCTCGCGGAAGCACGCCGCGGCTTCCGCAATCCTGTCGGCGCCTTGACTCATTAGCATGGCCCCCAGATTAGACAGCCAGATGACGAGCATCCGTTTGGCTTGCGGAGCTTCGGAGCCGGGCGCCGCCGTGAACACATCCCGCCGTAGTGGCAAAACAGCCTGCCGAACGAGTTCTACGCCGCGCCGCCGCTCACCCAGGCTGTGCAGACTGGTCCCGAGGCCATTGCGCATCTCCGCCTCCGAACGCAGCGACGGGACGCGTCGTTCGTCGTCGGCGGCGGGGCTGCCGCGACCACCGACGTATGCAAGCGCGGCTTCGCAGACGGCAACCGCAGCTTCAAAATATGCGACGCCCAGCCGGGAGCGGGCCGCCCGGGTGGTCGGCAGGCTGATCCGCCCCTCCTGCGAGAGGTCGAGTCCGCCGCACGACGGGGAGCCACTGGGCCTATCCTGCTCTCGACTCTCCCTCTCTGCCTTGGCCATCGCGTCCGGGGCCTCCTTTGCCACGTAAGCTGACGTGGACAGCGCGATGACATGGGCCGTCCTGTTGCCCGCCGCACGCGCCGCACGAGCTGAAGAGACAGCGGCACGCGCGGCAGCGGCCATGTTTCCCGAGCGGAGCAGGCAGTTGGCTTGAAGTTGATCTGCGTCCGAACGACGGGCGGCTCCCTCCGCGCCGCCGATGAGGTCTGCCACCGACGCCGCCTCCTTATGCTTTTCCGCTGCGACGAAGTAGCCGTTCCTTGTGTTTGCAATTTGCGCTTGATGGCCCTCGGCTGACAGATCATTGAAGCGCTGGGCCAGCTGGGCCATTTCCATTAACCTGGAGAGTTGCGATGGAGCTGCAACGGAAGAGCGCGCATCTGCCGAGCAAGGGGGTCTCTGCACTACGTCCGCGGGGCGGCAGTTGGCGCCTCTGTGGCCGAGCTCTTTTCGAGCAACGAGCTGGCATTCGCGGTTGCAGAACCACGCGTTGCGGCACCGACCGCAGAGCAGTAGCTTGGCGTGGCTCTTGCCACATGCGTCGCACGAGGCTTGCGCTGCGCTTGCGCCATTGTGGCTGCGGCCACGGGCGCCAGCGTGGGCTATAGACCTTCGTTGTGGTGGGGTCATCATGGGGTCGCATATCATCATCATGGGGTCGACGACGGGTAACTCGGTACGTAGCTACACACCACTTTATGTGCAGAGTATGTATGTACTGCTGTAGACCTTACACCAAGTTGATGGATGGGGAAAAGCTATTTTTGGGGGCAAAGCGCCGAAAATAGCTTTGCCCAAATCGGCCACCGCCGAAAATCGGCCACCGCCGATCGCGCCGACGTGACGGCTCCTTCGCCTCCGAGATGGCTCCGGACCAAGCGCAGACCACACGACGCGGCAACATGGCCTCGGCAGCCCACGACTCGAGTCGCAGCAACATGGCTCCGGCAGGCCTCGACCCGCGTCAGCTAAATGGAATCATCAGCAAGACGGAGCGTGCGCAGGACCTGCTGGACCTGCACGAGCAGCATGGCCACGTCTTCGATCGCGTCAATATCACCACCTGCTGGAGCAGGCTGGGACGAGTGAGCCCGGCGGAGCGTGTTGCCCTTCGGAGCAACGATGGTTCGCGACTCGTCGCCCTGAGCGAACGGACGCGTGACCGATTGAGGACGTTCGAACCGCGGGGCGTAGCGACACTGGCGCACGCACTTGCCAAACTCGCAGTTCCAGGCGATGTGTTCGGTCTCTGGGAGGAGGTCGAGCGGGCGGCGTTGGGCAAAATGAGCGAATTTAAGCCTCAGGGCCTGGCCAACATGGCGTGGGCATGGGCCACCGCTGGCCGGGCTGCCCCGGTGGTCTTCGACGCGATCGCGGCGGCGGCGGCACTGTGCGTGCGTGACTTCAAGCCCCAGGAAGTCGCTAACACGGTGTGGGCCTTTGCGACCGCTGGCCATGCCGCCCCAGCGCTCTTCGGCACGATAGCGGCGGAGGTGGCACGGCGAGTGCACGAGTTCAACCCGCAGAACCTCGCCAATACGGCGTGGGCTTTCGCCACCGCAGGCCATGCCGCCCCGGTGCTCTTCGACGCGATTGCGGGCGAGGGTGTGCGGCGCATGCGCGACTTTAACCCTCAGGACCAGGCCAACACGGCGTGGGCCTACGCCACCGCTGGCTATGCTGCCCCGGCGCTCTTCGACGCGATTGCGGCAGAGGCTGCACGAGGCGTGCGCGTGTTCAACCCTCAGGGCCTGGCCAACACGGCGTGGGCCTACGCTACCGCCGGCCATGCCGCCCCGGTGCTCTTCGACGCGATTGCGTCCGAGGGTGCGCGCCGTGCGCGTGACTTCAACCCGCAGGATCTCGCCAACACGGCATGGGCCTTCGCCACGACCGGCCGGCCCGCCCCGGCGCTCTTGGACGCGATTGCGGCGGAGGCGACACGGTTTGTGCGCGACTGCAGCAAAAAAGGCCTGGCCACCACGGCGTGGGCCTTTGCCGCTTTGGATTGTCTTCCGACTGCATCGTCGCTCTTCGACCAGCGCTTCGCACGGCGCTGCGAGGCGCTCTCTGACGAGTTTGGCGTTGAGGACCTGCGCCAACTCCATCAGTGGCGCCTGTGGTACGCCGGCGAGCGAGGATGCTCCGAAGGGCTGCCCGGGGCGGCACTCCTGGCGCGCTGTGAAGCCGCGTTTCGAGCCTTGCAGATTCTGCCTTCCAAGACGCAGCGCCAAGTGGCGGAGACGCTCTCATCGTTGGGGCTGTCGGTGCAGCAGGAGGTGCTGATTGAGGGGGGCTACAGCGTGGACTTGCTGCTGGATTGCGGCGGCGGGCAGCTCGTCGCGGTCGAGATGGACGGGCCGACGCACTTTACAGGTTGCGAGCCTACTGGCGCCACGCTGCTCAAGCGCAGGCAGCTCAAGCACCTGGGCCGGAAGATCGTGTCCATGCCGTACTGGGAGTGGGACGCGCTGAACCACCCCGACGTTCCCACGGAGCATCGGCGGCGGGTTGAGTACCTTAGCTCGCGCCTGGCTCTGCCAACTAACGGGTCTTTGTTTGCTTCTTCAGCTACTGGCGTCGCGATGGCCGGCAACCACCCCGGAAAATCAGCCGAACTCTACACAGCAGCGGCTGCGGAGTCGGCGGGCGTTCCGTCGCGGCGCGACCCCGCCAGTGGCCGCAGCGAGGGAGGTGGGGGGGGCGGCGAGCGCCATGCACGTTTTGAGCGTCGCGGCGTTTCAGCGCGTGGCGATCGAGATGCGACCACGTGGGCCAGAGACGCCGACGGTCCCGACGCCTGGAGGCCGCGCAACCCGTCTCGCTCTCGCTCACGCTCGCGCGAGCGATACCAGCCCAGCCACCGCAGAGGGGGCGGCGAGTGGTTCGGCGAGGGAGCGCTTCCGGACGGGCTCCCGGTAGCCCGTGGCGAGCCAGCGCTGCGGTACGGCAGGGAGCCGAGCTCTCTCTACGGCAGGGAGCCGAGCGACAGCAGGAGGGGGAGAGACGATAGAGACGCCCAGTGCCGCCGTCACTTTGACGACGAACAGCGTGGCCCATCTGGGTGGCCTGGGTCCGACGCTCGCCCTTTTGAAGGCGGTCCGCGCGGCCAGTCTGCAGGGCGCTACCCGCCGCAGCACCATGGGCCCGGCGCTGATACCTACCTCGCTCGTGAGTCCACTCCTCACCGTTTCGACGGACCTCGCGGCCCGAGCCCTGGGTGGAGCCGCCCGCAGCACCCTGGGCCCGGTGCCCGCTACTTTGACGATGGGCCACGCGGGCCATCTTCAGAGTGGAGCCACCCGCAGCATCCTGGGCCCGGTGCCCGCTACTTTGATGACGGACCGCGCAGATCATCAGATCAGAGCTACGCGCCGCAGCATCCTGACCGCTACGTTGACGACGGGCTACGTGGCCGATCTTCAGAGCGGGGCCACGCGCCGCAGCACCCAGACCGCTACGTTGCCGACGGGCCGCGCGGTTCTTCAGAGCAGAGACCCCCGCCGCAGCTCCCAGACCGCCGCTTTGACGACGGGCTACGTGGCCGATCTTCAGAGCGGGGCCACGCGCCGCAGCACCCAGACCGCCACTTTGACGGCGGGCCGCGCGGTTCCTCAGAGCAGAGACCCCCACCGCAGCACCCAGACCGCCGCTTTGACGACGGGCTACGTGGCCGATCTTCAGAGCGGGGCCACGCGCCGCAGCACCCAGACCGCTACGTTGCCGACGGGCCGCGCGGTTCCTCAGAGCAGAGACCCCCGCCGCAGCACCCAGACCGCTACTTTGATGACGGGCCGCGCGGATCATCTGAGTGGGGCCACGCAGACCGCTACGTTGCCGACGGGCCACGCGGCCCACGGCGCTACCCACCGCAGCACCCTTGGACCGGTGCCGACACATACCCCGCTCGTGAGTCTACTCCTCACCGTTTCGACGGCGCCGCGCCTCGCCCATCTGCGCGTGGCCCGCCCTCAGCGGCTTCCCTCTCGCCATGGCAGCAGGGGGAGCGATCGACTGCGGCGGCTTCCGGTGGGTGGGCTGAAGACAAGCACGTCGAGACTCGCCAAGTGAGGATAGACAACGGGAGGGTGCTGGATAGAGACCTGGCGCCGAATCAGTCAGACGGGCCGAGGCGGACGCAGTCTTCTTTCGAGGACAGCCGCGAGCGCGAGCGTTTTGGTGGAGGCGGTGGCAGAGGCGGCGACGGTGGCCCAAACAGGGGTCGAGGCGACGAGGGAGGAGAAATGGGATGCAGTGGAGGCGGGAGGTGATATAGCTACAGTGGGCAGGGGTGTGGGGGCTCTCCGCGCGTGAGATGTGGACGGCTGTGAGGAGATGGGTGCCCTCCTCTGCGCTGCGCGTGTGGTGTGGCGTGTGGCGCCTTCCGCTTTTCTGTATAATGTATCTTCTGTGTTATGTTTCATCAGTACTGTCGTCGTATATTGCCGGTAACATTAATAATCAGTATTATAGCATATAGCGTATATGTATATGTAGCTAGTAGCTACAATGTATTATTCATATGCACTCAACGTCAGGCTGCAGTCAGGGTCTGTCAGGGTCAACCCGACGTCAACATCAAAGGCCTTTTTGATTTAAAGTTTAACCCGAATGAATAACGAATAACCGAAAGCCGAAAAAGCTTCACGTGTTTTAATTGTAATTGTAAGTCACTTTTCACAGAAACATAGAAACACAGCCCTACCCTAACATTAACATTGGCGCACGCGCAAACAATACTCTACACGTACATTTTCGCACAGCACACAGCACAAACAGCACGGGTCGACCCGGGTTAACCCGATCAACCCGAAAGCCACACAGACCCCCGTCGCGTTTGAAAATATACCATCGCCATCGCCAAGTCCGAACAGGACCAATGCCAGTGCCGCGCACAAAGTACACATTTAAGTAGAACCCAGCCGCGCCCGAAACAGAAATAGGTCGACACAGAAATAGACTCTCTTCCTCTCCACCACCGAAACAGGCCCGCTTCCGAACAGCACCCACACTATACCGCGCCCAAACTAGACCCGCTTCGCACGCGAAATTGGACTTGGCGCCCACACGGCCATGCGTGAGTCTATATGCGGATGTCTATAGATATAGATAGTGTGGGGCATATCTTAGGTGTAGATATATAGATGCTCAGATGGAGCATGGAGCATGGCTTTGGACCGGCGATGACGATGACACTCGTTAACGCCGACGGCCAAACTAGACCGCGTTCGCGCCCGAAACAGGCCCACGTATAGCCCGAAATAGACCCGCCTCGCTCCAAAACGGCCAAGCCGGAGCCACACCCCCAAGTCTGTGTCGGTTATACAGACACACACACACACACATATACATTCTTATATATATATATATATATATATATATATATATATATATATATATATATATATATATATATATATATATATGTGTGTGTGTGTGTGTGTGTGTGTGTGAGTATATGTATATACACATATATGTATATATATGAGTAAATATATGTATATATATATATATATGCATATACATATACATATATACACATATATATATATATATACATATATATTTACATATGTGACGCAGGAGTTGCGGCCCCTTGAGGCCTACGCTGGGATTCGGCTTCTTTATGCGTGTATGTATCTTTAAAGGATGCCTATGGATGTATCTCGATGCTGAGGTATTGGTCCTCCCTCCGGTATTATCCTCGGGACTCCGTGTTTGTTGGCTGCCGATCTGTCGTTCTCATCCAACACTGTCCAATACTTATTTACATATTTACCTCGGGTCAACCCGCCCCCTTCTCCACCTAGCCTCAGCCCTCGGCGCTCTCTGCGTCTCGACCTCCACTGACCGACATCACATCAACAACCGCCACAAAGTATTAGCGCACCCTCACCCCTCCCGTCCCCACCACTTCTTACCGTCGCACACCCACACGTATATACTATATATATATATGTATATATGTATATATGTATATATATATTATAT
>Ga0335398_10010371_pt1 | contig 10608 bp, 13 predicted proteins | sample BON03_FD_205742 | JGI IMG/M metagenome (GOLD analysis project Ga0335398, IMG submission 205742) | Freshwater microbial communities from Lake Bonney liftoff mats and glacier meltwater in Antarctica - BON-03 (spades assembly) (version 2) | ecosystem: Environmental > Aquatic > Freshwater > Ice >...
TGTCTGATTTGGACGAGGAATTGTTCAGCGACGACAACGCTATTTCAAAGGAGCGATCATACACAATTGATGATGTTTTGCAACGTGTGACAACAGACATACAGCAAACAGAGCATATCATGACAACACACAACAAACACGCTTCGCCTACCATCGAAATGACCCGAATGAAATCCGAGAATGATAAAGAAGAAATTAGTTAATTGTAAATATATTTGAGTTTTTATTATTAAAAAATGGATGGATAACCTCTGTATTTTTTTTGTTTCTGTGTTTCCTGGGAGAAATAGTATATAAATGACTTGTGAAGACAAACCTTATCAAACATGCATTCAATGAATTCAAGCGCTTTTGCAATCTGCATACTTTCGTGTCTGGGTTTAGTTGTTTCAAAAAACTACTTGATTGAGACCAAGAAATATACTCCGGCATGCACGCTCAACATGGAGACACTGAAAGTGTCTTCTGTCCAGTACAAAACGTCTCTGGAATGGACAAAGGGCCAGAGTATCAATAATTGGGAGATGGGGGAGTGGCAGGTTTTGACAGATTCACACAACCCAATCTTAACTAACAGAGGCATTGTAATCCTAAACGGCGCATCAGTACAACACAACACCATATCGTACCAAACTACCGTGCTTCTTCCCGAAATACTCAAAAAACTCATCAACATCCATCTACCAATCAAGGTCCAGAAAGAATTATTCGTCATCAACAGTGCGCTGGTTCTTATCCTTCCATCCGAGACCGTCTAGGACAAACTTTACTCTCCCTAGCCGGACCGGTAGCGCACTGAGACATTGAGAAGTAGCCGATTGCCCTGAGGTAGCGGACTCCGTAGATGCCAGAGACTGCCCACAAAAGACAGTTGACATCGACGATTTACGCTACTCCCCTGATGACCCCCACTACAGCCCTGGGCCTGTCCATACGTCTCTCTATGTTCGAGTTGCGTGAGACTGGTGACTGGGACATCTTCCTAGGTCCCCCGGAACGGGCGAGGGCGGAGACTGGTGGAGCTGACCAATGGGTGTTAAAGCGGAGGGATTGCTCAGGGTTTGCCAGGGTGAACAAAGTAACTTCCGCATCCCTGGGATACCCACTATCAGTTTTCAATAAAAACTCTACTCTCAAAGCAACACACACAGACGACCTCCTGTCTTTTGGACTTTTTGTCTTGTCGCTATTTTTCAGGTTGAGGGTAAATAACTGGAACTGGAACTGAAAAAATCTTTTGTTGAGATAGTCTTAAGGATCGGTCTGACCCGGATTTCTTCCCAGCTTCCCGTCTCAGATGATTTGGGTGAGTGACGTCACATTTGTTACTTTTTTCGGTGACAATGATGATGATTGCTTTTATTACTTTCAAAAGTAGTTTAGTACCCTTGTTGGAGGGTCTATGAAGTTCAAATTCATGAGAATACAATGTGACGCGTCACATTTGTCACATTTCTGGGAAGAATGTGACGCTCTCGCACACGAAAATATTTTTTTTAACTTGTGACGTTTTTTGTCACATCCTTCCCGAAAAACGTCACATTTTGGCCCCGCCGGTACAAAACTTTTTGAAACGGGGAAAATGTGACGATTCGGCTGGGACTGAAACATTCTTATCTCTTCCCGTCTCAGATTTGTCACTTATCTCGGAAGCGTGAAGCGGGAAGGCCATTTGGGCTAAGACCGACCCTTAGTAAGCTGATAGATACGGAGAGGCGCATGGCTACCGCGTGCTACTGCGTGCTGTCGTGTGTAGTCGCTACCACAGCGTGCTCACATACTTGCACATCCTTGGCACCATGCACCCATCTGTGTATTTCTGCAATCTATGAGCAAGCGGATGGAATCTAGCCCCAGTAGATTGCGTGCTAGCACTGCACAAATCACAATCAGTGTGTGAACGTGTTGCTGGCCACATGCGCACAACCAGCCAACCATCCACACACGTGGGTTCTTGCAATGTGTATCGAACGAGCAGAGCATCTTTCAAGAGATCCGTCGCCGCACAAATTGCATGTTTGCGCAGCGCTAATCGCTATTGAAATATAAGGAAATGATGTTCTTGTTGCAGCTCACTTACGAATGTGTGCAGCTGCAGGCACACTGGCCTGAGAGCAGGCTCCAATCCCAGCAAGAATTTTGCTTCAACGACAGGTGAGATCGTGAATAGTGGTGATCGAGGGTTGTTTCTCAAGGAGATGTGTTTGGTAACCGCTTGCCACTGCGTGCAGCAGGAATTTGCAACCGCACGCCACAGCGTCTTACACACATTTGTACGCATGTTGGTACAATGCACTTTCGCTCTCCTGTGGGTTGTTGAGATGTATAACGACGAGCGGATGTGATCTGTCACCATTGCGCTGACCGCGAGCGATGCGCGTCATCAGGATTTCAGAATACACACGTAGGGGGTATGTTGGAACCGCACGCCCACATGTGGGTTGTGCATTTTGTATGAACTGATTGGCGTTTGAGATCTTCAACACCTATCAGTTTCAATTCGCGCGGGTAATCCGTGTGGTCTGAGATAACACGAAGTCTGGTATTCCAAGCACTGGATAAAATAAAACAATTAAACATCTCCCCTCAAAAGGTAGTCTAGATTTCGGGAGACTGTGTGATTGTGTTCGTGTTTTGTGTTTTTAATCCATTACATCAGGCGTACATTTTTTTGGTTATCCTAAGCGATTCATCTGAATTTGAATATCATGATAAATTGGTGTGTCATTTGAAATACAAGTCGAGAACCGTTTCATTGTGGTGTGTTGCGACTTCAATTCATCGACCCTAGGGAACAGATGAAGAAGTAGCCCTGGGAGTTTCCTCCACTTCAATATTCCTTGGTCGACCCACCAACCGCTGTCCTCCGAGTCGCCCATTCCAGTCGACCTAGGAAGAGGTCCCAGTCACCACGTAGTAGTATGTTATGCACCGTGTTTCGCAAACCAGGACAGGTCCAATTCCGCAAACTGAGGGGGGGTCATTTGGGGAACAGCGTAGTCCGTCAATGTCGAGTCAGTTATCTTTCACTAACAAGTTCTGAAATCTACTGTTGTTTCATGGTCACGGCAATCGGTTACCGTGAGACCAGCCTGGGGTGCTATTCGGAATCGAAATCTAATGATTTGTTAATAGGTCGCCGGAAATAATTAATTCCAAATTAAACGTTGTCCATAATTCCAAGTTAAATGTTGACACAATTGATTCCAACTTTAATTCTGAAGATTCAAATTCAAGTTTCACAGGAACGCAAAAACTACAGTATGTCTCAGTGACTTCTAAATGCCGGGTCACCTAGGATTAGATTAGGAGAAAGTCTGTTGTACTGTTTTGTTTTATTTGGGCCCGGGAGAGTCGCTACACCGTCAACTCCGAGGTTCCCGATCCGCCGGCCAGGGCATGAGAAAGCATACAAAATGTTGGACTCCTTGTTGCTGTTTTTTTGTGATGCCACCACACAGCTAGCCCTCCAATTACATCACCGAGTCAGGAACGCACACTTGTGTGGTCTCGGGTCTCGGGTACTAGGGACTTGATTGGCCCACGAACTCACACAACTGGGGGGGGTACCGAGGACCGGAGGTTCTCGTTCTCCAGAACATTCCGTCGTCACGGTCGGATCTCGGCGAGGTTCGAGGGACAGAGGTACATCAATGCATGCTGTGCGAGTACATGTGGTGATGACGTCGAAGCAGGGCTATATGGTGGAAATTTGTCGCATGGTCTTTGATTCGCTTGGACAAACTTGCAACTATCCATCTGTGCTCAACACGTCTTGCTAGAATCTCGAAATCTGATCTGGGCGCGAAAGCTTGAAGGTATCGACTTTGCAGGTAGCGTCTGAGTAGAAACACACCACAGGGATAATAAAATGGACCGTATGAGAGGACGCTCCCGCAGCCCAGGGCGTGGTGGCGGTGGTGACGGCGGATTTGATCGTGGTGGAGACGACCGTGGGCGAAGATACGATGACCGAGGCGGCGGCGGATACCAAGGAGGGGGTCAGTCAGCACCACGAGAGGGCGACTGGACATGTCCGGGCTGCAGCGCTAACGTATTTGCCGCCAAAATGGAGGTGCCAGCTTCTTTCTGTTTTTGATTCTGAAATTCCTGCTGTGCCGTATGGTTCTATTGTTGGGCAATAATGCTCTCTTTCCTGCAAAATCGCGGCATGCAGTCGTGCGCGCCCTTTTCCTTCTGCCTGAAGCTGCGCAATTTGTGGTATGCATTCGTGCGCGCTCAGTTGCTTTTGCGGAACTTTACGTAAGAGATAAGAGCTAGAAGTTGCGAGCTCTTATCTTATAAAGCTTCCGCAGCCTTTTTTAAAAAGCTTCGACCCTTTAAAGCTTCCCCGTTTAAAGCCTTTCAAAGCTCCTATAGAGGCAGTGGAACGGTGACTGTACCCCCCCTCCCCCAGACAAACCTGTTGCGCACGTTTCTATTGATCTAAGTGCTTGTGCTCGCAGCTTCCGCGGCGCTCCGTACTGAACAATGTGCGGCAGCAAAGAGCGTGCCCCAGTCATGCCCGTATCATACTGAGGACTTGCCATACCGCAGCTAATGTCGTAATCTATGTTCACGGAGCCTGCGACTGCTGACTTTTTTTGTCTTTTAGTGCTTTCGCTGTCGAACGCCAAAGCCGGGAGGAGGAGGCGGCGGTGGAGGTGGCGGGTATGGCGGCGGGGGGGGCGGTGGTGCCCCTCCCAGGCGTGATGGGGATTGGAACTGCCCGAGTTGCGATGCGTTAGTGTTTGGAAGCAAGAACGAATGCTTCAAGTGCCGCACACCCAAGCCCAGCGGCGGAGGAGCAGGAGGATATGGCGCAGGAGGATATGGTGGTGGCGGGGGCAGCTATGGAGGTGAACTGGTGTTATGTGTATTGATGCTGGGGTTCGAATTCACCCTATGTATCCCTGTTGAATCAGATGAGCGTGCGGCGGCGGAGGGGCTTCAGCCGCGTGCCACCCGAAGTTCCTTCGGCCCTCGGACGCCTTTTCCCCTCTGATTCCGGGCCCAGATATTTGAGTCGCGCGAAATTTTTGCTGTTTGCAGAGTGTTTGTAAAAGCGCAGGAAACACTGCAGAAGACCGGGAAAAAATGAATTTTTCAAAAATCGGCGGATCAACGGCATCGTCTGCCATCAGCTGCAAACGATCCGCCGATTTTTCGGAAATCTGTTTTTTCGGTGTTTTCCGGCGTTTTCTGCGCTGTTGCAAACACCCTGCTAACAGCTTGAATTTCGAGCGATTCGAACATCGGGACCCGGGAACAGAGGAAAAATGGCGTCCTCCGGCCGAAAATAGGAACTTCGGGTGGCGCGCGGCAGCGTCGGATCTGCCGCTGCGCGCCCAGACGTGCGTTTTTGATTTTGGTAATTTCAATTTTTGGTGATCTATCTGGCAATTTGAAACATATTCGTAATATGAAACATATTGGTAATACGGATATATATATATATATATATATATTTAATTTTATTTTCAAGGGTCGAAATGGTAGGGGGTGAAGGTGGTATCAACCGGGCAAATTTGGGCATTCTGCTTATTGATTTTCTCAACTTCAGCAGTGGCCCATCAAAGCTGTTAGTAATTTACTAAATAACTTGACATTCAAATATGCACATGTGTAAAAATCTGATGAAAATAAGAATCTTGGCTTGCTGCAGCCTGCTGCAGATTGCCATGTTGATTGCGCGCACAAAGTCTTGAGCCCTGACACTTCGAGTTTGCGGTGGGGTGGACATGGCAGGCGGTGGGGCTGGTGGCGGATTCGCAGGTGGTCCAGGAGGAGGATATGGGGGAGGTGGTGGCTATGGGGCGCCTCCTGGTGGTGTATATATATATATGTATACAAACATATGTATATTTGTGTACACATAAATATATATACTCATACGTGTATGTATAAATGAATGTGTATATAAATATGCATACATGTGTATATATATATGTATATATATATCCATATGTATATATACGTATACATATATTTATATATGTACATTTATATATATATCCATGTATATATATATCTATTTGAAGGTCCAAGGACTCTTGGCCGATTTTCTTGGCGGATTTTTCTGCGTTTTTGGGGCGGGCTCAAACTGACCTTTTATAGTTTTTGCGAGCGGGCTCAAGCCAACTTTTGTGATTGTTCAGACGGGCCCAAGACATTTTTTTGTGACGTACACATATGTATATATATATAGGCGGGGGTGGGGGAGGAGGATACGGCGCAGGAGGATATGGTGGTGGAGGTGGATATGACCAAGGTTCCACTCTTTTTCACCCTTGTACAATCTGGTCAGATTTCCCATCATCGCGAAAACCATGCACTCTACATTGGTGTTCGCTGACAATCATGACGGCACAGGCGGCGGTGGTGGCTATGGTGGCTATGGTGGTGGTGGAGGCTACGGCGGCCCCCCTCCCAGGGATGGAGGGCGAGGAGGAGACTTTGGGGGTGGAGGTGGAGGTGGAGGGTTTGGAGGTGGCCCACCTCCGCGGGACGGTGACTGGACGTGCCCGGGTTGCAACGCCAGTGTCTTTGGAAGCAAGAACGAGTGCTACAAATGCCGCACCCCCAAGCCAGGCGGCTATGGTGGTGCGCAGCTCTCCTGTGCTTTATTTCCAATCCCTTCACCCCCTTGCTGATGGAGTTAGGTGTGTGTTGTAGTGTGTGAAAGTGTGGCGTGAGCAGGAGGTGGGTACGGGGGTGGAGGAGCTCCTGGAGGTTATTCAGGCGGGGGTGGTGGGAGTGGTGGTGGCGGACCGCCACCCCGTGAAGGAGATTGGACGTGCCCATCGTGCGGCGCCAATGTCTTTGGCTCCAAGCCCCAGGTACCTTTTGCCTGCATCTTGGTCTAGGCTGTGTGTGGCGTGTGTCGGTTGTGGGTGTCTGGTGGCTTGTGTGTGCTCGCTGTGTTTTAGGTGGGGCGAGGTCTGGTCTCGAGGCGGCTGGCTGTGCAGTTTGTCTGGTGCGAGTGGTCTGGTGACGGGTGCTTGTGTGTGGTGTGTGGTGGATTGTGCAGTGCTTCAAGTGCAGAACGCCCAGACCTCATTGATGTGGCATCACAAGTTGAAAGGCTTGTGGCTTCACCACAAGCACCGCCTGTGCTTTCATGCTATCCTCCCTTGATTCGCCCCTCCCCCCTCCTGTTGGGTGTGAGCAGTGTTACACTTGTAAAACGGCACGGCCTCAAAAGGCAGAGATGGCTATTGCCGCCGTGCCTCTCACTGAGCGAGATGAAACCATGCTGCAACAAATGGAGCGCACAGGATTGGGAGGCGTCAACGGCACCCCTGTCGAATACAGGTGCCTGGATGGCAAGTTTGCCAAGTATTCCAACGGCTCACTGGTTCCTAACGGTTGAATCCACGGCGCTCAGTCTGTAGTGCCGTTATATTTATTCACACTTGTCTGTGCCCGTGCACTTGTATCTTGAGCGTCTTTCTTTCATAAAGCCAAGCGCCCTGAATTGCATCTGGTGCGTGTGTGTGTGTATGTGTGTGTGCGTGTGTGGGTGTATGTGAGAAAGAGAAGATTGCGGTAACGCTGTGGTGTGCCTCATAGAGCGAGCGCGACAAAAAGAGAACACGGCAGAAAGGACACGAGGGAGCAGGGGCGAGAGACGAGGATATACAACTACAACACACTGCTAACCTCACCTATCCTCTCACGCATTCTCCGCCACAGTGTATACTCAAAAGAAGCAACTCAAAAGAAACGAACCCGCGGACTTCCTCCCCCACTCGTCACATTTGTAGCACTAGAGTCTGTATGCAAAGAGTTTCACAGAGTAGTGGCAGTGGGTCAAGACTTTGTGCGCGCCATCATCTTGGCACTCTATAGCAAGCTACAACAAGCCGAGAATCTTATTTTCCATCCGATTCTGACATATTTACATATTTGACTTTGAAATGTTGGAGTAACATTTCATGGTACGAACACACGTAGTCTGAGCGCAAAGAATGTCACAGTGTACTAGGAGTCAGTGGAAAAGATCGTGACCGGAGTACTATAAGTCTGAATGCAAATACTCAGATAGGCTACCACCGAGATTCCAAACCACCCTCCGGTGGAACTATTACCACTGACCGGTGGCTAACCCACATCCGAGACGCCGCGCACAGCGAGAGTACTGGTAGTCTGGATGCATGATAAATAGACACAAGTCTGACAGAGTAGCATTTCAAATGCTCTGTGTTTGAATTCAGGCTAACAGCACCATCAGTTACTCCTCTGTCAGTCTGTTCTCTACTCTCTCCTTGTACTCCGCGACACTGTTTGCATCTACGCACTCCTAGTCTGGGCATTTGAAATGCTGACTATTAGTGCTGCAGCATTTGACATGCGGCACTACGGGGTGGCTACGGTCAGTAGGATCGATAAAATTATAGGTCTCTTTTGCAGAATATCGTCTCTTTTATAGGGCTCTTTTGCAAAAGAGACCTATAATTTTAACGATCCTACTAACCGAAGCCACCCCATAATAGTCCGGATGCAAACAGTGCCTAACCCACATCCGAGACGCCGCACACAGCGAGAGTACAAGGAAAGAGTTAAAACAGAGTGACAGAGTAATGACTGATAGTACTATTAGCCTGAATTCAAGCACTGTCATGAGTACTGCGAGCCTGACTGCCAAGAGTGCGACGGTGTGATGGCAAAGAAGAGTGCCACAGTATCATGGCAACGATCAAAGGTGATTTGTCACGACATCTTGAGGCTACCTACGTGCGACCATAGGGCAGCACTAGTCTTTTATACCTACACATATAGCAACTACGCAACAGAGCGCTGGTGTTTTGATGGCAACGCAATCGAACGCAACGCCTTGATACCTTAGTGTATCAGCATGAGCCATGCAATCCAAACCCTTGCTTTCAAGACTAGCTCCGCGCGTCCACGAATCGCCCAATAACACCCCGCCCACCTCTCCCAAAACATACACGCGCGCCTCGGTCGAATGGAACAAGGACGCTCAGGCTCTAATTCAAGTTGCAGGCACGGCCACACGGTGGGGTGGATGTCCGCGGTATAATTTGAAGGCGCAAGTTGAAGCACTAGCAGATGCGCAATCATCAGCACGTCTGCTGCTGACTCAAGAGGGAAAACTCGAGTCACGGCCGACCGTGACAAGATTGAGTTACTAGTAGGTTGTTTAATTCTAGTTCGATCTTTTCCCTTAAGTGCGTCATGATTAATGGCAGACACAAGTATCCATGACTCATTGACACACACACAAGTGTTCGTGACTCATTGTCACACACAAGTGTTCGTGACGTCCGCCGCCGACTCAAGTGCGTCACGAATGAATCTTTGTCACCAATCTACGGCGTGCTTGTGGACTTGACCAACAAAACAACACTGCGACTGGAACCCCCGGTCGAGAACGGTTTTCAATTTTTTTGTAGGAATATGCATATCGAATCGAAGACAGTGCATCATGTTAAAGGAATGACACTTGTCTAGGAGTGGCGCGCGCCGGCCTACTCCTGTTTTGTTGCTCTCTCTCCCTGTCTCTCGCTCTATCATCATGATTCAGGAGCGCGCGGAAGAGAGGGGGAGAGAGCGAGCGCGCGCGAGGGAGCGAAAGTTTGAGCCAGAGAGAGACGTAACAGTGCTCTCCTCCAAGGCGGTGTGTAAAAGATAGCAGGGAAAAAAAAACTGTGCAACACACTGCAACACACCACAACACACTGCAACACACTGCAACACACTGCAACACACACTGCCCTGCACCCCCCAAGTCTCAGAGCAATGCAGCCGTCGTCAACATGTCACAGTGGCTTCACCGTGACAATGGAGTCCCAGGACTGAGGAGGGAAGAAGTAGTCTTGTTGAATACGTCTTGCTTAATGACCACTTCTCCCCTCCTCAGACTACTTCTCAACAAGACTACTTCTATTCAACAAAACTACTTCTACACGTCATTAAGCAAGACGTATTCAACAAGACTACTAGTACAGCAAGCACAACGTATTCAACAAGACTACTTCTACAACAAGACTACTTCTACACGTCTTGCTTAATGAGACACTACGTCGCACTGAGGTACTTTTTAATAAGGCACTGCGCCGCACCAAGAGGTATTGTTGAATCAGACACTTGGTCGCACCAAGGTATTGTTTGAAGTTAGTGTCATTAAGGCACTAGTTTGCACCATGGTATCATGCGTGTTGCATCAGGCACTGCGTCGCACTGAGGTTCGCTTGAATGATACAGTAGCATCCCGGGAAATAGAAACCACGGGTTTTGACCCAGCCAGCCAGTTTCTAAGCAATATTTCTAGGCGTGCATAGAGTTTCTTTACTCATCTTTACTCATATATCTAGGCGTACATCCAAATTCCAGTCTGCAGTTTCTATTTGCCAGTGGGTATTTCCCGGGATGCTACCTGCTGTTGCTGCTGCATCTGTGTCGCATTCTGCTGCTGTTGGTGGATCTGTCGTAGGTGTTGTAGGGCTCCTCTAGACATTTGGGGAGTTTAACAGCTGCGAACTGGGTGTCTTTCGGTTTCAATGTTGCTTACTCCTCTCGCTGAGGTTACTCCTTAATAAACACTCTTAAATTAAAAAAATCTGTAAGGCACTGCGCCGCACTGAG
>Ga0335398_10010374_pt1 | contig 10607 bp, 14 predicted proteins | sample BON03_FD_205742 | JGI IMG/M metagenome (GOLD analysis project Ga0335398, IMG submission 205742) | Freshwater microbial communities from Lake Bonney liftoff mats and glacier meltwater in Antarctica - BON-03 (spades assembly) (version 2) | ecosystem: Environmental > Aquatic > Freshwater > Ice >...
GATCGGCCCAAGCGCGAATCTGGCGGGAGCAGGATTCGGCCAGGGATTTGAGATCGGAAATTTGAGATTTCCTTCGGGGATGCGACGGGACTTGACGGCCAACATGGACCTCACTTCTCCGGCTGATCCCCGGGCGATGTAGAGAAAGGCCAGTAGTTCTTTGGTCGTTCCACGTTCGAACCCTTCCGCGATGTTGTTGGAGACCGACAAGGACGCACGGTCCAGTTGGTCGCGGAAGCCCCGAGTGACGGAAAGCTCGCGAAGTTCCAGGAGGACCTCCACCCGCTCGTAGAGTTTCGCGGCATCTTGCCAGACGGGCAGATCTTCAAATCGTTGGTAAGTCATAGGAAAAATCTCAAATCTCAGATTTCAAATTTCAAATTTCCGTTTGAAACCATTGCCCGGCTAGGGATTTGAGATCGGAAATTTGAGATTTGAGATTTCCTTCGGGGATGCGACGGGACTTGACGGCCAACATGGACCTCACTTCTCCGGCTGATCCCCGGGCGATGTAGAGAAAGGCCAGTAGTTCTTTGGTCGTTCCACGTTCGAACCCTTCCGCGATGTTGTTGGAGACCGACAAGGACGCACGGTCCAACTGGTCACGGAAGCCCCGAGTGACGGAAAACTCGGAAAGTTCCAATAGGATCTCCACCCGCTCGTAGAGTTTGGCGGCATCTTGCCAGACGGGCAGATCTTCAAATCGTTGGTAGGTCATAGGAAAAATCTCAAATCTCAGATTTCAAATTTGAAATTTCCGTTTGAAACCATTGCCCGGCTAGGGATTTGAGATCGGAAATTTGAGATTTGAGATTTCCTTCGGGGATGCAACGGGATTTAACGGCCAACATGGACCTCACTTCTCCGGCTGATCCCCGGGCGATGTAGAGGAAGGCCAGTAGTTCTTTGGTCGTTCCACGTTCGAACCCTTCCGCGATGTTGTTGGAGACCGACAAGGACGCACGGTCCAGTTGGTCGCGGAAGCCACGCGTGACGGAAAACTCGCGAAGTTCCAGGAGGACCTCCACCCGCTCGTAGAGTTTGGCCGCATCCTGCCAGACGGGCAGATCTTCAAATCGTTGGTAAGTCATAGGAAAAATCTCAAATTTCAAATTTCAAATTTCAAATTTGTAATCTCCTCCCGGAACCACCGTCCGGCCGGCGGTCGCTTGGAGAGGCGGGGCAGGCAAATCTCCAAAAGCGAACAGGCGGAACATTTTTTCGCTTCAAAGACCGCCGGTGGCGTCCGCCCTGAGTTGAGAAGCTCGCGGAGGTTTCCGATCAGGGATTCGGTCAGTTCGCGGAGTTCCGAATCGAAGATGACAACTGTCCGGCGGCGGGTTTTTCCGTAAAAGAGGAACCCTTCCTGGATCGTGCCTCCTGGAGCTTCTTCCAGACAAAGAGCCTGGGCGCAAAGTTGGACCTCATCGGCGCGGTGAGCTTTGGGTTTCCCTCGCTTGTATTCGACTGGGACAATGGAGCCACCGTTGTGAAATTCCACCACGTCGGCCTGGCCCCAAATTCCGAGACGGCGCGAAACCAAGGTCAAACCACGGGCGATGCGGATGCCGGGGCGGGATTCCGAAGGCCCCTCATGCGCCCGTTCATGCAGCGCCCGACCTTCGGCGGTGAAGCGATTCTCCTCCCATTGGCGTTCCAGGTGAATGAGGGCGCATTGCCGGTCGCAGTAGAGCAGGTGTTGGAGCGCGGAAATGGGGAGAAGGTCGGACAAGTTGCGCAGAGGGGACGATCAAATTTCAAAAAGCGGAATATTTTCTTTGATCGGTGCTTGCTCACGGAGCCGCATGCTCTCGGCCAGTTCATCGAACGCCTTCGCGGCCTCCTCATAGGTCCATTGCGAGGCACAGGGAGATTCCCGCTGCGGAATCTCAAAATCCGGCAAGTCGAACAATGCGTCTTCTGGAGTGTCTATTTTCATGATTTCTGGCCAAGAACAGCTTTCCACACCTTGCGCAGGCGCACCAGCGATTCCTCGCCACCATAGCGAAGAATTATGGTGCTGAACTCCGGTTCATCGGGATCCAGTTGGTGACGCTTCAGCAGTTCCTCAATATCGTTCCAATCCTTATCCGGCGTTGACCGCGTTGGGCTCCTTGCGGCATGGAGCTTCAATGCTATCAAATGTCGGACATTCGGAATGTGAATCTGTTCCCGACCATGATTTTTCGGTACCGCTTCCGCCTTGAGCTTTTTCCAGGTGTCATCGTGAACAAGCATCAGGTCCACCGCAGGCCAGCCCGGCGTTCGCGATGCGAACTGCATGAAGGCGTTGGATTCCGTGTGAGGGAGGTAATGAAATTTTTCCAGCAACCCGCCCCACGCTTCCCGCTCATTAACGGGCACCAAAAAGTCCACATCAAGCGTCATGCGGGCATACCCATGATATCCCACTGCGTGGCCACCGATGAGTAGAAACTCAAGATTCTGCTTGGCAGCTTCCCGTGTCAGACGCTCGATGAGTTCGACGATCATGCTTCAGATGCGACTGATCAGGGTGACGCCTTTGGGGAGGGCATGTCCGACGATGAAAAGGAATTCCACCTCGGCGGCGGCAGCCTCATCCACGCAGATTTGAAAAATGTCAGGCGCGTTCATTGGGAAGATTGGTATTTTCGGAGAATCTCCTGCCAGCGAGCACTGGAAACGAACACCGGCCCAAGTTCCCCTGGGCAGGTTTCATCTGCATAGACCCACCACCCGCCTGCAATCTCCGCCAGCTGGCGGCATTCCCGGCTGACCGAGGCGGCGTATTCCCCTGCTGGAGAAGTATTCACTCGCTCCAAGGCGTTCCACAAATCCCACTCCAAATCGACCAACCACGTCGCACAGAAGCCGTCCTGAGAATACTCCATCATTTTGTAGCGGAGCAATGCCCGGGCGAGATCGGCGCGGTTTGGGCTGGGTGGTTCGGAGAGCATGGGAGTCAGATTCGGCGGATGAGGGTGACGCCGTTGCCGAGGTCTTTGGAGTCGCCGGATTTCACGACCTCATCCAGTGGCTGGCCGTCAAAGGTGATCCGGCTGGCGTAGTCGGAGAATCGACGTGGGGGTTTGCCGTCTACGGCGGGAGTTTTCTCGAAAGACTCGATTTGGAGTCGGTCGAAAAGAGTATGGCTGGGAGCCCGGCCAAGCTTGGCTGAATTGATGATATCTCCTTCGGTGCCTCCTTCTCCGTTGTGTTTGAAAACAAGCAAACCTCGCGGGGCCATGCTGCCGGCGGGCCGGGCGGCGGACTGGTCGAACTGGAAGGCATTCTCGAGAGCCTGGAAGAAAAGTTCGAGGTCCTCATCAGAAAAGCCAGTTTGTTCGGCAAGGAATGGGTTCACAAACCCGCGAGTTTGATAGAGGGCATAGGGGACGGTGAACTTCCGACCCATCGTGCGTTCTTTGGCGAAGTCTTCCTCTTTGGTCACTGCCATTCTGGTGATAGAGTGTTCGGATTGTTGAATGGGGTCGATTGAGCGCGAGAAGGATAGTTGAATTGGACCGCGAACCTGTCCACAGTTGGGAGCTGACTTGATACTCATGACTGCTCCAAAGGTGCGAATGTCGAAGTAGTCTTTGCACATTTGATCTCTTCCTGACGCGGTCTCCTCACGAGTAGGCTTTCTTGATTTGGTGTTCTTCAGGAGATCGTTGATCAGCTTCTGGTTTCCCTTTGAAAGCTCTGCCTCTCTCAACCATTCTTTAACGGCTTTTTTATCGGCGACGCCTTCAAGGAAAAGCCACAATTTTTCATCTTCATCAGATTCAACGCTCAATCCATCTGCCAAGCCAAGTTCGTTGAGTTGATCGGCGATCTCTTCGGTGATTTCAACTTTTGAATCTTCACCAATGTTGATTCCTAGTTTTTTGAAGGCTTCCGTATGAGCCCGGCCAAGAACGGCACCTTCGCTCACATAAATCCCGTATGGAGACTCGGGCTTTTTCGTCATGGAAATGAAATTTCTTATCTTTCGCTTCAGCATGACATCGGTAGTGAGTCCGTGACCGGTATCGGAATCGACACGGGGAAGGTTGCCGGCGTCGGGGTCGCCATTGGGATTGGCATCAGTGCAGTCAAAAAGATAGATGAAGTCGTAGCGATTGTTCATGAGATTATGTTTTGTTAGTTTGTTTGTGTGAGAATGGGTTTTGGTTCGGATTGTTTTGGCGCAGGCCGAAACTCGTGGCGCTGATGATAGTAGCCAATACAGAAAAGGCTCTGCTCTTTGAGGTTGAGGGAGGCTGGGTAAAACCCAGGACTGGCTATCTTTTGGTGAATTTCATCGATCAAGTTGCTGTAGTGACGATTTGATCCAACGGTGAGCTTGGCGAGGTGATGCTTGTTCAGGCGATCAAGCCGACCAAACACAGAAAGAGGTGTGACTGATGCCGCAGAAAACATCGTCTCACGAATGGTTCGCTCCAGATTGAAATCGTGCGCTGCGCGTTGCGTTTGTTCGTAAACGGCGAAGAGTCTGCCTAATTGATAGGCGACGTGTGGCGTGTCTTTGTCTAATGCGGGTTTCATTTCGGTGTTGTGGTGTTGAAGCCATGCGGCGTGATTGCGCATGAGCCATGCTTTGAGAATAGCGGCTCGAAGGTAGGTGACATTGTCGAGCGTGCCGTCTCCTTTTGGGTTTTTTTCGACAACCCGGATGCGGTTCATGACTCCATTGACAAGTGTATCCGGGTAGCGAGTTCCAAGTAAAATGGATCGGAGTAACGCACCACTTAACTGTGGAGAAATGCCGTCAGCATCACGAGATGTTTGCCGAAGTAGTTGAAATGCGATCGGAGTGATGGATTCTGGATGCGAAGATGAGTCATCCCACTTGCGAACGATATGAAGTTGATCAAAGTGCCTTTTGATATTTTCGATAAGTTTTCCAAGAGATCCCGTGTGATAAAATCTTACGGAGATTCGTCCTTGATTGAGAGAGATGCCAAGTATGTGAAATTGGACTTTAGAATCTCCCAATTCATTTTTTCCTAAGATGCCGAGCGCGAGTTTATTAAGAACAGAATTGATGTTTTGTTTTGTTTCATCATCCTCAGCCTGCGGCGCCCCTGCGATCATCCACGGGAGTTTTGTTTCAGATGGAGTTGGTTCTTCAGTCCAATAGACAACGGTTGAGTCTAAAAGTCGGAAGTGACGATCTTTCTCTGAAAGCAACCAATCAAGGGCGGTTGCATAGGCGGAGGCGGCTTCTTCGCTAGATGGGGAGTTTGTTCCGCGACCGTTATCTTTTCCTTCTTTTCCGTAAGATTCGTAGGCCGAATCATTGAAGGAAACGAGGCTGGCTCCGGTGTAGGGAGATCCAATAATGTTCATGATTCCGGGATGTAATCGCGCGATTGACTGGTCAATTTTTCCAGTGATCAAACATTGTCCCAGATCGGTTGAATCGTGATGTAAGGCATCCGCAATGGTGATTTTTTCAAGGATGCCTGTTTTATCGTGAATGTATTGGGTTTTTCCGGAAATCTGGAAAACTACTCGGCCCTTTTTTACTTTTAAAAGATCTGAGTGGTTCGAGGCTTGATGAGGATTCCAAGACCGTAAAAAATTGCATACAGCGGTGAAATCTTCGTCATCGATTTGGCTTTCGAGTTCGAAATGCTTCCGTTGAAAGCTTTCCTGACACTTTTTGTTCCGTACGGGATCGTTTTTTACTCCGTGCCAACCAAAAACAAACCGTGTGTCATCCCATAGCAGGCTGGCGTCGAATGAGGCTTCCGAGGCTCGAGCTTTTCCCGGGACTATGATTGGGGTTGCCTTAAGTGAAAAGGTTTCGCGCTTGTTTTTGCCTATTTTTATATGTGGGGTGCGGATATCTTGAATTTCGATAAGTTCGCCCTTTTGGCTCAGGACAACTTTTAAAGAGACGTCTTGTAGGCTGAACCCGGGCAATGGGATATGCTTCGATGGATCTTTCGATAGTCTGCCGTAGAGCTGATACAGGGATTGCAGGATCATAGCGGCTCAGGCGTTGGCAGTGTGGAAGGGTGGAACTTCGACGATGCCGTTTTCGAGTTTGGCGTTGAAGAAACGGGGTTCGGCGCGAACGCGTTTGCCCCGGCCCGTAAGGAAGGAGTCTTTGGCCGTTTTGTCGGCAGGAAGGTAAGCGATGTCGTGGAGCATCCAGCCGAGTTCTTTGTTGAGTTGCTCGGGCGGGAGTTCGCTTTCGGGGAGGAGGTCACTTTCTTCGATGAGGGAGAAGCGAGCGGGGAATTCGCGGTTGCCGAGGCAGGGCTGATGAAAGCATTGGCCGATGCGAGAACGACGATTGAACATGTCCAGGTGCTTGCCTTCGCAGTCTTTGGCGGGAAGCTCGGGGCCGCTTTTTTCAAAACGAAAATCGAGAATCTCAAAATGAGCCTCGATGAGGTAGGCGACATCGCGCAAGAGGGTAGCCGCGCGTTGCTGACGGGTCTCTTCGATGAGGATGCCGGGCGCCGCGACGGATTCTCCCTTCATGGCCGCAGCGGAGGGAGCGCTGGCTTTGGCTCCGACTTCGTTGCGACGGATGTTGGTGAAACGAATGGGCTTGAGGACGTGGATGCGGTCTATGACCCATCGGATCTGCGGTTTCCAGTAGATGGCTTCGAGAATGCCGCGAGCGGCGGAGGGTGTGATGATGTCGTAGGAAACACGCTCGACCTTCATCTCGGGCCGGGTGAAACAGGCGAAGTCGCCACTGATGTGAAGTTTGATTCCGAAGGACATGGAGCGGTTCAGGGTTTAATTTTGGGGAAATATTTGACGTGGGGAAGACCTTTGAAATGCTCGTCTTGAGTCCAGAGGGTGGCGTTCTGATTGCGGACCGTGGCGTAGATGATGGAATCCGCCAGCGGTAGCTTGTGTTGGACAAAAAAGTCGGCGGCCGAGAGGGCAATTTTTGCATCCAGAGGCACAATGATCCCGGAGAGCATGGAAGCCGTGACCGCTTCTGCCGCATCCGCTGTGCGCTGCTTGAGAGCGACCTTCCGAACCTCGGTCACCACGATACTGGGGATGATGAGATCCGGGAGCTTGCGGAGGATTGGGGCGAAATGACGGGTGTTCGGGCCGTCGTCGAGGCATTCGAGCCAGGCGGAGGAATCAAGAATGTGGGTCGGCATGGTGTCAGCAGTTAAAATTCACGATCAGGTTCTCGTTCCAATTCCAGAGGCTTGTCTCCTTTGAGGAATCCAATGAGTTGATCCGGTGTCAGGATCGGGCGGATTTCGATGCGACCGCTTTTTTCAACGAATTGCAAACGTTGTCCGGGCTTTAGTCCGAGAGTTTGTCGGATTTCCTTCGGGATGACGACTTGGTATTTGGGTGAAAGAAGTGATGTTGTCATACGAATTCAAATTTGTAGGAAATTTAAAAAACAGCAAACCAAACCTTCAAATATAAAAAGCATTCGAGTCGGCAGGTGCATCGGGACGTTTGAGACCGGTTTGGGGGTGATAGGAGTTTTCGGGATGATCGAGGATGGCGAAAGCCTCTTCGCAATGGAGGCTGAGGTGGGGTTTGAGATCTTGCCATTCGCCATCATAGACTTGGACCGTAAATTGCTGGGCGCGGCGATAGTGGCTGCGGTTGGGCACTCGGCTTTGTTTTTTCAGGTCGCGGATTTCCTGGGCGAGTTTTCTGCCTTTCGCTCCCCACGGGATGAGGACGGGATGGGTGTTGGAGTCGATGAGGCGAAAGGTTTCCGCTGCGGTTTTGAATTTGTAGGTGTGGAAGCTTGTTGCATTGGGCGGGAAACAGGCTTCGCCGGAGACAATTTGAGGTTTGTCCCAGGAGGAGGTTTTGGGCCCGGCCTGCCAGATGGCGTGCTTGAAGTAGACGCGGATGAGTTCGGGATGAAGGAGGTCTTTATCTCCTAGGTTGGGGAGGATTTGAGTGCGGGTGATGGCGGCATTGGCTCGGATGTCGGTCAATGCCTTGGGGATGGGGTGATCGGTTGGCTGGAAGAGGAAAACGTGACCTTTTTGCGGGAAGAGTTCGCCGTTGCGATTGCAGCGCCCGGCAGCCTGGGCAAAGGAATCGAGACCGCATTCGGCGCGATAAACGACGGGGAAACTGATGTCCACACCAGCTTCGATCAATTGGGTGGAGACGAGGACGACGGGCAGGCCATTTTTCCGAAGACGTTTGGCGCGGGCGAGGACCAGCATGACGTGCCGAGGGCACATCCTGGCAGAGAGATGGAGTGCGTTTGTGTGGAGATTGAGTTTTTCGTGAAGAGCTTGGGCGGCTTTGGTGGTATTGAGGATGAGGAGGCAGCCGGTGGGGGCATGTTCAAGAATGTGAGCGATGAGATGATCGTCGTTGATGGCACCGAGATTTTCGCATTCGACGCGATTAAGGACGACAAAAAGAGCGGACTCGTTACGGATAATCGGGGTGATTTCTTCGGGTGGGATGCCAACGGTGAAGTCGGCGCGGCGTTCGAGCGCGGGCTGGGTGGCGGTGCAAAGGACAGCGGAGGCGTGCAAGTCGTGGACGAGACAGCGGAGAGCACGGAGGATGGGATGGAGGAGCCCGGCGGGCAGGGCCTGAACTTCATCGAAGATGACGACACTGCGAGCGATGCGATGGAGCTTGCGGCAGGCACTTGTGCGATTGGCGTAAAGAGACTCGAAAAATTGGACGTTGGTGGTGACGACGAGCGGAGTGTCCCAGTTTTCTGCCGTGAGGCGGTTGCGTTCGGTCTCGTTCTTGGGGTCGAATTTGGAGTGGTGTTCGAGGACGATGTCGCGACCAAGCTTTTTTGCGAGAGAGGCGAAGACATCACGAAAAACGTCGGCGTTTTGTTTGATGATGCTAGTGAAAGGAATGACAAAAATGACGCGACGATGTCCATTTTTGAGTGCGTGGCGAAGGGCAAAAAGCAGGGATGAAAGCGTTTTCCCGCCACCGGTGGGAACGGTCAACGAGAAGAAGCCGCCGTCGTTCTTGGCGGCATGAATACAGTCCAGACGAACGGATTCCCGCGCTCGACTCACAAGATCTTCTCCCGACGGGGTGAATTTTTCCGTCATGTGGTTTTCGAGAGCAGCAAGCATCTGCTCAAGAATGTCGTCCGGCCAGGGTTGACGGAGCTCCGAGCGGGAGGACGACATAAAAGATTCCGTCGCGAGAAAATCCGCATCCACCAGGCAGGAGAAAAAGAAGCGAAGCATGAGGGCCATGCCATCATTGCCTGCATCGGGACGCTTCAAGGGAGGCATCGGAATAGGACGATCAAGAGGCACACCTGCGACTTCGGCGGATGACCGCCATGGATTGACGGCCTTTTTGAGGCGCTCCTCAAAGAGGTAATTTCCGTCGGCAAGACCTGCGTGATGTCCGGCAATGAGGTAGCTGAAAAGGTCACCAAATGGAGAGCTTGGGTTAGTGGCTTCGTGTGTGAAGGCTGCGCCCGCAGTGGAATGATCTTCTTTGCCGACGATTTCATCGGCGTGCGGGTCGGATTTGGATTTGAGATACTCTTGCCATTTCGGGGCGAATTTTCCCAAATCATGCCACAACCCGGCGAGGTATCCCCACTGGTGGGCGGCTTCCCGGTCTGGCCCCGGAGGGAACATTTGAGCGGCGAATCTCGCCGTCCACCAGGCGACTTTGTTCAAATGGCCGTGAAAGGGATCGAGCGACGCGCAAAGAGTGCATTTTTCCCCAGTCAAAGCCGGACAATCCGCCGAAAAAAGAGGTTCCCATTTTTCAGGCGGTTCATTTTCCAGCGTATGGGCGTAAAAATTCACGGGGGTTGCTTGAATATGGTGGGTTTTAGGCCTTCAGGAAAGCGCGATCACTTCGAGCCGGAAGCCTCCGAGAAAATTCCTTCGCATGATTATGTCGGGCATTCTTGCAAAGGGGGAGGGACATATACGGTCCTGCCCCTCAAGTTTTTTTCAAAACTTGTCACGGGTGGCGGTACCATTCGGTGATGGGTCGGGTCAGGGTTTGAGGGGGGCAAGGCAAGAGGCGGTCTTTTTTTTCGCGCTCGAAGACAAGGGGAGCCTTGTCTTTGAGAAATCCGATGAGTTGATCCGGAGTGAGGATGGGGCGGATTTCGACGCGGTCGCCATGCTCGACGAATATCAGACGTTGTCCGGGCTTCAGACCGAGGGTTTTTCGAATCTCCTTCGGGATGACGACTTGGTATTTGGACGACAGAATCGCTGTTGTCATACGAAGTCAAATTCGGAGGAAATTGGATAAATAACAAACTCCAAAATATTCGGAAAGAGTTCTGGGCAGTCACCTAGGAAGGTGACAGCCCATTGCCCCATCTATCTTTTGTAAATCCCTGTCTCTGTGCTCTCTGTGAACTCTGTGGTAGATTTGCATTTTCCTATTTAGGTTCATACTCTTTCCTACCTTCTCGATCACCATGCGTATTCTTTCCGGCATCCAGCCTTCGGGCACTCTCCATCTTGGCAACTACTTCGGGATGATGAAACCGGCTATTGCCCTCCAGGAAAAGGGGGAGGCCCTCTATTTCATCGCCGATCTCCATGCTCTCACCACCGTGCAGGACGCGGCGGTCCTCCAAACAAATGTCCGCGAGGTGGCGGTTGATTTTCTGGCGTGTGGGCTCGATCCGG
>Ga0335398_10010375_pt1 | contig 10607 bp, 7 predicted proteins | sample BON03_FD_205742 | JGI IMG/M metagenome (GOLD analysis project Ga0335398, IMG submission 205742) | Freshwater microbial communities from Lake Bonney liftoff mats and glacier meltwater in Antarctica - BON-03 (spades assembly) (version 2) | ecosystem: Environmental > Aquatic > Freshwater > Ice >...
ATATATACATATATATGTGTATATATATATATAAATACATGCATTTACGTATATATATCTATATATATACATACATGAATATATTCTGCGCAGTGCCGACTTCCGATTTTTGAACGTGTTTGGCCGCAAGATTCGTCAGAATTCGCCACTGCGCAGTGGTATTCCCTTTGCAAGTCCCGAAGTCATGCACAGACCTAAATCCGACTCTCCTCTACATTTGGAGACCAGCTAGATCTCACTCTCCTCTACATTTCGATAATCGGAACATATAGCAAATTCGTACGGAAAAATAAAATGCTAACGCTCGGCGTTTGCTTCCTGCAGCCATCCTGAGTGCTAGCCGCAGATTTGCCGCGTCAAGATCACGTTTGGATTACTACCGAACAATTGGTTCGTTTCCACAAAAACAAATTCGATGAAATGCTCTGTAAACTGAATTCCGCTAAATACGCACGTGCATTTCAACAAAACCCACCCCTACCTTTAAGGGTGGACCGGAACCCTCAAAACAAATAATCCAGAAGGCTCGATTCCCGACAGGTCTGTTTCAATTCCACATTATTCCAGTACTAAAACAAATCCGACGGTATTATCCTACCAGGTGCATTTCTTGACATGAAGTGTATGCAGAAGTGCCAGAAGATAGCCGGGTGTTAAGGTGGGGTTGGGTATTTCTTTGACGAATGTGGATTCTCAGTGGTATCCAGTTTACAACACATTTCATCAAATTTCTTGTTGCGGAAAAGAAACGATTCGTCGGTACAGGGTCATCCTGGGACATAGAAACCTCCGAAATAAACCAGCCAGCGTGTTTTTAAGCAAATATTTCTAGGCTTGCATAGAGTTTATTTCTTTTTGATCTAGCCGTACATCCAAGTTCCAGGCTGCAGTTTCTATCTGCCAGTTTCTACGGCCCAGGATGTCCCTATAGTACTGTAAACGTGATCTTTACGCGGCAAACCTGCGGCCAGCGCTCGAGCAGGGCTGCGGAAAGCAAACACCAAGCGCTAGAAAATCATTTTCCCGAGTGAATTTGCTATATGTTCCATATGTCAAAATGTAGAGGAGACTGAGATCTAGGCCAGTGCACTTTTTGGGTACTCGCGAAAAGAAAACCACTGCGTGGTGGCGACTTCCAAAAAAAAACGTGTTTCGCCCGCAGGCAAAATCGGAATTTGGCATTACGCAGTGTTTCTCTTTTCGCAAGTACCCAAAAAGTGCACCGTCCTAGATGTCAGTCTCCTCTACATTTTGGTACCAGGAAAATATAGCAAATTCACTCGGGAAAATAATTTTTTAACGCCCTGCATTTGCTTTCCCGGGCCGCAGCCCTGCTTGAGCGCTGGCCGCATGTTTGCCGCGTCAAGATCATGTTTACAAAACTACCGACGAATCGTTTCATTTCCACAACAAAAAAATCGATGAAATGCGTTGTAAATTGGATTCCGCTGAGAATCCACGTTCGTTCAAGAAATACTTAACCCCACCTTAAGTGAGCGCTGTTTATGGTTCCCGACCTCTGATCGCCTCCAAACCTGGCTCATCCTCTCCGGAACGACCCGGTCTAGACAACATCACGAATCAACCATGGTCTGACACAACTTGCCCCCATGCCACTGCTTTTTGTACTTTGTCTTGTTGTTTTCGACTAAATTAGCGTGACAAAGGGGAAGAAATCACTATCAGAGGTTCTACGAGGGCAAGTTGCGTCAGACCATGGTTGACTCATGATATTGTCTAGACCCGGTCGGTGCGGAGGGAAGGAGCCAGGTTTCGAGGCGATCGGAGTGCGGGAAACACGAACGGCGCTCTCTTTTAAGATGGGCTCTGCTGTCAAATCAGTATTTTATGCACTTTTTGGCATCAAGTTTATAGTAAAACTTTTTGATTTCTTCGAATATCGGCAAAATATCCGGCCTGACTAGGATTCCTCGTGAAGGTCTTGGTAAAATTTCCAAGAGTTGATTACAAATTTTGTCTGCATCGATTGTTGAGCTTCCAAACAAGTCCTAATCATTTCGACTTCGTCACAACGCCAACGAAAAGCTGTTAAACGTATATGTTCCGCATTCTCTCGATACACAGTGACTCGAGGAATTTGTACTACAAATATTGTTTGAAACGGTCAGAGAATTTTCGATCGCAAAACAAAAATCACATTCCATTCAAGAACTGGCTCGGTGAAACATCTGGTTTCACAGGCATTCGAAGTCTGATCTTCAGATCATCTTCTGACAGATTTTTTTTTCAATTTTGTTGAATTTGAATGAATCCGAAAGGAAACCAAGTCTTGATCTAAAATACGGTCTTCGGCCCCGTTACGACCCCTGCAAAACACGTTTTGTTGGTACACATCAACAATGCTATAGATTACAAGCCTGTGCATCTTGTGGTGTAATATGTTCCCCGCCAGAACATGGAGTCACAACCGCATGGTCCACAGGTCACCCCGCGCGTCACACGATTTGAGGTCCATAGGTGACGAGCAGGTTCCTGACCCCATGTTCTGACGGGGACCATATTACACCACAAGATTTACAGGCGTACGCTTTAGTGCGGTGGAAGATCCTGGCGATATCGTTCGTCTTGCCATCGTGTTATCTGTGGTGCCCTCTTTCAAATCTGTTCGCTTCCAACAAGGTGTCCTCCTCGACGCAGTGCGCTCGATATGTGCGGCACAGCCAGGATTTTCCGCCTCGAGCACAATATATGTATGAAAAGCACTTCCACGATGCTAAATCTTGGCCGCTCTGCTGCATATGCCCAGTACCCGCGCCTTCCGCCATCGTACTCCTTCATCGCAAGTGGTTAAAAAGAACCCACGAAGTCTTGAACTTCTGAATTTCCAGAAATCTGAAATCCTAGTCACACATATTCAAATTCTTATATATTACTCAACTTTCATACAAATGAAAGTTGCACAATCCAAGAGCTTCCGCGATCAAACTACCAACGAATCGTTTCGTTTCCACGACATTTTTTTTGATGAAATCATGCTGCATAGCGTAGCGTAAGAAGATGATTCTTTCGTTGAGGTCCGAGCGAGAACAAGATCTGGAGATAGAAAGAAGTTTTAGTTTAAGAAACTAAACCTCGACGGACTACGGCGTCGCATCGCAGTTGAGCAAGCGCCGAATGGCGCTCCACGACTGCTACCTTCTCCTTGTCTGGAGAAATTGAATTTCCAGCTCAGAACGGCAATGGAATAGTGGAATACTCCACCTCGGCCAAGCGCTGGTTTGCATTGCGACCCCCCGGAGCCAGCAGCACCGGAGATCAGACAAAAAACGGCACGTGATTCCTGGAACACGTCTCCGCGAGCAGGCCAACAAATCAACATCTCGGAGCCAGGCAATGATCATGCCCAGTCCGCAATGGAGTTTGACACCCCGCCACGAACAGGCATGGCAGCCCGCGTTCTTGTGCCCGAAAATATCTCTGTCCAGTGGAGCGCTTCGGTAGCGCCTCCCGTGCTTTTGAGAATCACCGAGTTGTTCCTGGCAGTGACTCGTGCGCATAGCAAATCACACACTACTCCTAATACGGAGTGTATCACGATTCTCTACAAAAAGTATCAGTTCAGTGAAGTCAAACCCTCACAGTCGCACTTTTGAGAACCACCGAGTTGTTTCCGGCAGTTACTCGTGCGCACAGTAAATCACACACTACTCCGAATACGGAGTGTGGCACGATTCTCTACAAAAAGGTCAGTTCCGAGTCAGTGAGGTCAAACTCACACAGACACACTTTTGAGAACCTCTGAGTTTATTCTCGACAATTACTCGTGCGCGTAGTGAATCACACACTACTCCTAATACAGAGTGTGTCACGATTCTTTGCACAATATCAGTTCAGTGAGGTAAACCCCTCACACACGCACTTTTGAGAACCTCCAAGTTTGTCTCGACTGTTGCTCTTGTGCGTAGAAACCCACACACTACCCCTAATACGGAGTGTGCCGCAATTCTCTACAAAATTTGAATTCAGTGAGGTAAAACCCTCACAATCGTACTTTTGAGAACCTTCGAGTTAGTTCTCTGCAGTTACTCGTGCGCGTAGAAAATCACACACTACTCCTGAAGGAGTGTGTCACGATTCTCTTTAAAATATCAGTTCAGTGAGGTCAAACCCTCACACACGCACTTTTGAGTACCACAGAGTCTTTCTCAGAGGTTTCTCGTGCGCGTAGTAAATCACACACTACTCCTGATACGGAGTGTGTCACGGTTCTCTACAAAATGTTAGTTCATTGAGTGTCTGATAAATGCACTTTTGAGAACCTCCGAGTTTTTCTTAGAAAGATACTCATGCGCGTAGTAAATCATACATGACTTCTGATACGGAGCGTGTCACGATTCTCTACAAATGTCAGTTCAGTATATTAAACTCTCACAAACGCACTTGAGAACCACCGAGATGTTCTCGGCAGTTACTCATGCGCGTATGAAATCACACATTACTTCTGATATGGAGTGTGTCACGATTCTCTACAAAATTTCAGTTCAATGAGTTAAACTCTCACCAACGCACTTTTGAAAACGACCGAGTTTTTCTCGGCAGTTACTCGTGCGCATAGTAAATATCACACTACTCCTGATACGGAGTGTGTCAAGATTCTCCACATGGTATTGGCCGCACTCAGGTGGACACCTTTACTTGAAATGGGTTCCCTCACTCGCAAATTGCGTGGATATCCCTTCTAGACCCCAGGGACCAGTAAATGAAGCTTTTGCCTTTCTTTGAATGGGTTCCCGGCTCCCTCGCAAAGTGCGCAGATATCACTTCAAGACCACCAGGACCAGCAGAAGAAGCATTTCACAATGTGTAAAAGCAACTCGCTGGCCAGGTGAAATGAAATTTCCTTCTTTCCAAAACTTCCAGTATCCAAAGTAAAACGCCATTTTTGAAAGTAAAACCCCAGTTCGTGTTCTGAAACAGTACCACAGGCACGATTGATGGGTGACTTGTAATCTAGGTTCAAACTTTCAATTATTTATACTGTATATACATATACATAGGGAAGCGTGTCAACAATGTGTACCTTTGATTCTTGTCCCTGTTACGTCTTTGACCTCTTTCCGGAGTGCTCATTCAATCGTGTACGCCGATTTCACTGGGATCGCTCCCACTTCCCCCCCCTGCGCAAGTCTTACGACGACTGCGTGGGGGTTCCGACAGCTGGTGGATAGAGTAAATAAACACATATTTGGGTTTGAAACAATCTTACCCGATTGTTTAAATTCACAATATCATTCATGATTATCTAACCTTGATAAACATCATTTATGATTATTTGTGACATCCACTAGCGACTGTGATACCCTTGGTTTGCCCCACGAGGCATGAACTTTACTGACTTTAAGGTGGGGTTAGGTATTTCTCGAACGAACGCGGATTCTCAGTGGAATCCAGTTTTGAACGCATTTCATCCAAATTTTGGTTGTGGAAACGAAACAATTCGTCGGTAGTTCTGTAAACGTGATCTTGACGCGGCAAACCTGCGGCCAGCGCTCGAGCAGGGCTGCGGAAAGCAAACGCCGTGCGCTAGGAAATTATTTTCTCGAGCGAATTTGCTATATGTTCCTAATGTCAAAATGTAGAAAAGACTGAGATCTAGGTCTTTGAAACAACTTCAGGACTTGCGTTTGGAGAACCGCAGCGCAATAGCAAAATCCGATTTTTCCTGCGTCCAAACAATTTTTTTTTTCTCGGAAGTCGCCACTGCGCATCGGTTCTCCAAATGCAAGTCCCGAGGTTATGCACAGACCTAGATCTGAGTCTCCTCTACATTTTGACATCGGGAACATATAGTAAATTCGCTCGGAAAAATAACTTCCTAGCGCTCGGTGTTTGCTTTCCGCAGCCCTGCTCGAGCACGGAAAGTTAGTAGATAACTTCAGTCACCAATAAGACGTCACGTCCCTACAAGACCCCTCCACGTCACGTCTCTAACAGACTCCTTTCTATTTCATTATTGTGTTCCACAAAAAGCGGCGAAGAGGCATCTTCTTGCAAATCCATGTCGAATATTCGCGATCTTCTCGACTCTTAGTCTCTGCTCTTGCAGTTTACGCCACCGCGTTTAGGCCTATGTTTCCCTGGTATTGAGCCCATGTTCGACCGCTGTGTTTGCTTTGGATTGCTATTCACATCGGACGACGACCTCGGCCGTACGATTATTTTACCGTACGGGACATTCTCTTCTGCAGACGCTTCAAACCTATTGATTCCTATAAACGGACTTCTCCACGTGGGCCTGAAGCCAAGCATTTATGGCCGCGCCGCACGCCTATAAACGGAGTGTACGCAGCCGGTAGACTGTCTTTCACATGGTCCCTTTTCGCAAATGTATGTGCGCGCTGCTGCAGAACATTCTTTGTCGGGAACGCCTATGCATCTCATACTTGTAGATGCTCTAAATAGTGCACTTCCTATAAACGGAATGTTGCATGCAAGACTGGAGCCTTTACGCGCATTCGTTTCTTCGTACCCTATGGACGGGATATTGCGAATTTCTGAGAAGTGCGGTAGCCCTATAAACAGGATATTAAGTGACACAACGAGCGCTTCCACGGATCAACCTCGATTGTGCTGCAGGAAGCACCGCAGCTTACAACACCATCCGTGTTTTTGAGCAATGATCAACCTGCAACCCCGCATTCGCCGACCGCGATGCTACAGCTCAGGTGCCGCCGGCACCCTTGTCGCCCCTACTGCTGCCAACAAGCGCAACGCCCTACTTTCTGCGCTCTTCTAACCCTTCCACAAACTTCTTCGCTCGCCCTTCCGCAAGAACCTTCCCCTTTTGATGTTCGGGAGACTTTCTTTCACAGACCACCATCGTGCGTTCTTTGCTTCGGGAGACTTCAATAAAGACCTTTTTTGGACGACTTCAACACGGTTTGACCTTCGGGAGACCTTTATCACAACCTTCACATTTTCTCTAGCGGTTTATTTTTGTTAGGTCCCTACAGTCCTCTCCAAATATTGTTTGTCATGAGAGCGTATTGTTTTCTGTTTCCGTGTAGTATCTTTTGTGTGTGTTTTAATTTGATCCTTGAATGGACCATAAATCTTCTTTTCTGTTTATATGTAGTATTTTCTTCTTCATGTGTTCATTTGACAATTTTTCTGCTATATTGGTAGACAGTTCGCTTCAACACGCCTTGGATCTATTTCGAGTGCTCTGCCCTTGTCAGTTTCTCGAGGGAGACACGGGAAGTTAGTAGATAACTTCAGTCACCAATAAGACGTCACGTCCCTACAAGACCCCTCCACGTCACGTCTCTAACAGACTCCTTTCTATTTCATTATTGTGTTCCACATAAAGCGGCGAGGAGGCATCTTCTTTCAAATCCATGTCGAATATTCGCGATCTTCTCGACTCTTAGTCTCTGCTCTTGCAGTTTACGCCACCGCGTTTAGGCATATGTTTCCCTCGAGCGCTGGCCAAAGGTTTGCCGCGTCAAGATCACGTTTACAAAACTACCGACGAATCGTTTCGTTTCCACAAAAAAAATTCGATGAAATGCGTTGTAAACTTGATTCCACTGAGAATCCGCGTTCGTTCGAGAAATACCCAACCCCACCTTGAATAAACTTTTGACAGAGTGACTCACTTGTCTTCTGACTCTACTAGTCCTCCTCCCCTTTTCTATATTTGTCGACTCCACCTACTCCCTCACCTTCTGAGAGAGAAGGCGGGGGTTTTTCCCCCTTCTCCACGTCTAGTGGAAGGGAGGACCTCAGTGTAAGAATCCACTTGGTGGGGCCGACTTTGAGATCATACCCACGAACAAGATCTTGCCTGCTCACCACCTGTGAGCAGGCTCATTACATTTCCCCCCACGAGCTGGTTGATTCTTCCATGGCAGGCAAGTCCGCCCGGAAATGTCAGAAGCAACGCGGCCCATCCCGTGATATCAACCCCGCACAGGCTACGCACCTCTGAGATCCCGATGCCGAAGTCTGTGAGATCGGCGGTGACGCATCGTTGCCATCATCGGCCTGCATTGCCTTTCCAAGATTGGCACCCTTTCACAAAACCGGTACTGATTTTGGCTGAGAAATTAGCTCAACTTGTGTACCTCGTGGTTACGCCGTTTTGTACCCGATCTCGAGGTCTGGTACTTAAACCTCAAAGTCTCCCCCACCGAGTGGAATCATTCAACTGCGTTGTAAACTGGATTCCACTGAGAATCCGGGTTCGTTCGACAAATACCACATTATTAAGGTGGGGTTGAGTATTTTTTACATCATGTTTACAAAAGGATTTCCGCAAGGATCCGCAGGTTGAGCCAAAGTTCTGTAGGTCTCTTTTGACAACAAAATTCATCGATGTTGCTCCAATCGGTGTAGTAATAAACATGTGGAATCTTTCCTGATGACAGCAATTACGCGACGTTTCAAAACGATGAGTTCGATCGATCTCGTCGTTTTGCGACGAGTTCGATCGAACTCATCGTTTGCTCGATCAAATTTGCATGTACTGTAGTAAAATGAACTGACAAAGTTGTCTCTATTATCAAAGAATAGAACCATTTTTTCAAATCAGATTGGCAACATGGCCTGTTGGACAGAATACAATTGTTAAAGAAAACAGTTGTGGGGTTCGAATCGCTCGATGGATAGTCTTCATAATATAACATTAAGGTGGGGTTGGGTATTTCTCGAACGAATACGGATTCTCAGTGGAATCCAGTTTACAATGCATTTCATCCAAATTTTTGTGATGGAAGCGAAACAATTCGTCAGTAGTTCTGTAAACGTGATCTTGACGCGGCAAACCTGCGGCCAGCGCTCGAGCAGGGCTGCAGAAAGCAAACGCCGTGCGCTAGGAAATTATTTCCTCAAGCGAATTTGCTATATGTTCCTCATGTCAAAATGTAGAGGAGACTCGGATCTAGGTCTTTGCACAACTTCGCGACTTGCGTTTGGAGAACCGCAGCGCAATGGCAAATCCGATTTTTCAAGCGTTGAAACACGTTTTTTTCTCGGAAGTCACCACTGTGCAGCGTTTCTCCAAACGCAAATCCTGAAGTTATGCAAAGACCTACATCTCAGTCTCCTCTACATTTTGATATAAAGAACATATGCCAAATTCGCTCCGGAAAATAATTTCCTAGCGCTCGGTGTTTGCTTTCCGCAGCCCTGCTCAAGCGCTGGCCGCCAGGTTTGCCGCGTCAAGATCACGTTTACAGAACTACCGAGGAATCGTTTCGTTTGCACAACCAAAAATTTGATGAAATGCGTTCAAAACTGGATTCCACTGAGAATCCGCGTTCGTTCGAGAAATACCCAACCCCACCTTACACTGAGAATCCTCGTTCGTTCGAGAAATAACCAACCCCACCTTAAGGTGGGGTTGGGTATTTCTCGAACGAACGCGGATTCTCAGTAGAATCCAGTTTACAACGCATTTCATCGAAATTTTTGTTGTGGAAACGAAACGATTCGTCAGTAGTTTTGTAAACGTGATCTTGTCGCGGCAAACATGTGGCCAGCGCTCGAGCAGGGCTGCGGAAAGCAAACACCGAGCGCTAGGAAATTATTTTCTCGAGCGAATTTGCTACATGTTCCTGATATCAAAATGTAGAGGAGACTCAGATCTAGGTCTTTGCACAACTTCAGGACTTGCGTTTGAAGAAACACAGCGTAGTGGCGATTTCGGGGAGAAATACATGTTTGGACGCTTGAAAAATCGGATTTTGCTATTGCATATCGGTTCTCGAAACGCAAGTACCGAAGTGGTGCAAAGACTTAGATCTGAGTCTCCTCTACATTTTGATATCAGGAACATGTAGCAAATTCGCTCGGGAAAATAATTTTCTAGCGCTCGGCGTTTGCTTTCCGCAGCCCTGCTCGAGCGCTGGCCACATGTTTGCCGCGACAAGATCATGTTTACAGTACTACTGACGAATCGTTTCGCTTCCACAACAAAAAATTCGATGAAATGCGTTGTAAACTGGATTCTACTGAGAATCCGCGTTCGTTCGAGAAATACCCAACCCCACCTTAAGTGATTCTACTGCTCAATCTTTTTGAAAACAATCATAATCCAAATATGCAAGAAAATTTATCAAGCGTACAAATATCACGCCGGTAGCAGGACAAATTTTCGGACCACTTCCCACACGCTTAATCGAGAGATTTCATTTCGAAGATTCCTTGATCTCCAGATTATTACTTCGTTCCTAATCTCGTCGGAAAAGATTTTCCGACGAAAGAACATTTGACCCGAATTAGAACATTTTTAGAAAATGTTTTCACGGTCTCTTTTCCAAAAAGAACTAACGACAGTAGCCGGATCAATTTTTCGACCACTTTCCCAGACTTCAAACTTCAGAAGTGAGTTCAGGATCGAGATTTTGAGATCTGCTTTACTCGATACCCAAGTGACATTACTTTGTGTCTGTGGAGAGGATTCATTTCTCCCCGAATTAGAACATTTGATGGAAAATCTTTTTCACAGTCTCTTTTCAAAAAAGAAGCTTTTAAAATCAGATTCATGGATTCAGATTCCTGAGTTGAAGCTGAGGTCAAGTTCTTCCGCAGAGAAAAACTTTGCCGACGAGATTACTTGGATTACTTGAAAAACAGAGCAAAAT
>Ga0335398_10010376_pt1 | contig 10607 bp, 7 predicted proteins | sample BON03_FD_205742 | JGI IMG/M metagenome (GOLD analysis project Ga0335398, IMG submission 205742) | Freshwater microbial communities from Lake Bonney liftoff mats and glacier meltwater in Antarctica - BON-03 (spades assembly) (version 2) | ecosystem: Environmental > Aquatic > Freshwater > Ice >...
CGTGGTCACCTCATATTCAGTCGCTGCCGCCATCGCAGCCTTGAGCGTCACCTTCGTCTGTTCGACGGGGCCTTTGCCTTCGACAGCGGTGTTGATGAGGATCGCCAGCAAGATGGTGATGATGCTGATAACGACCATCAGTTCGATGAGACTCCAGCCTTGCTGACGCGATGGTTTTTGATGAGTGTTCATGGCTGTTTGCTCTCGGGGGACCCACCCACAGAAGCGAGTGGGCTTTGTTCGCTGTTTCCTGCTACTGCCGCTACTGCTCCTGCTCCTGCTCCTGCCACTGCTCCTGCCACTGCCACTGCCCCTGCTTCTTACGTCACCGACTGGATCAGCGTGACCAGCGGGAGGAAGAGTGCGACGACGATGAAGCCGACGATCGTTCCCAGGCTCAGGACCATCATGGGTTCGAGCAGCGACACCAGACTGGCCACGATGGTGTCCACTTCGTCGTCGTAGTTGTCTGCGATTTTCAGAAGCATCTTGTCGAGGTCACCGGTTTCTTCGCCGACGTCGATCATGTTGACCACGATCGAATCGACGACCTTGGACCTTCGCAGCGGTTCAGCGAAACTGTCGCCCTGCCGCACTGAGTCGTGAACATCCATCAGTGCTTTCTGGAAGATGGCGTTGCCGGTGGTGTCTTTGGTGATGGTGATGGCATCGAGGATGGGCACACCGGCGCGAACCAGCGTGCCCAGCGTGCGGGTCATACGGGCGATGGAACTCTTATTAATCAGCTTGCCGAAGACCGGAATCTTGAGCATCACCGAATCGATGAACATGCGCCCGCCGTTGCTCTTGCGTCCGAGTCTGTACATACCCATCAAAAAGAACGGCAAGACAAATATCAGCAAGACGCCTGGGATACCCTCGTTATCCGGCAGCAGGAAACCACCCATGAACTTGGAGACGTTCATGAGCATGACGGTCAGGCCTGGCAGCTCGGTATCGAAATCTTCGAAGATCTTGGTGAACTTAGGCACGATGAAGACCATGATGCCCGCGACGATCACGAACGCCACGCCGATGACCACTGCGGGGTAGATCATGGCGCTGACGATTTTTCGCTTGAGCTTCGCGGCCTTTTCGAGGAACTCGGCCAGTCGCTGGAGAATCATGTCGAGCACACCGGCGACCTCGCCTGCGGCAATCATCTTCGTGTAAAGCTTGTCGAATGTTTTGGGGTGACGCTGCATCGCATCGGAGAGCGTCGAGCCGCCTGATACATCCTCCTGCACTTCCTGAAGCGTGTTCTTGAGCATGCCAGGCTTTTGCTGCTGTTCCAGAATCTGGAGCGAGCGAAGAATCGGCAGGCCTGCATCCTGAAGCGTGGAGAACTGGCGGGTGAAGCCTGTGAGAATCTTCTGGCTCACGCCGCCGACGGAAATGGTGATTTCCGTCCACTTCTTTTTTTCCTTGGTGCCGCTCTTGGCCGTCGCACCCTTGCCACCCTTGGCTTCTTTGCTGGTGGGGGCGGATTCTTTTTTCTTGACCTTCTGTTCGCGCACCGAGGTGGGGAACAGGCCCTGGCTGCGAATGCGGGAAATCGCATCTTCGCTGCTGGTCGCGTTGATCGAACCCTTCTGCGGCTTACCCGCTTCGTTGAGCGCTTCAAACGTGAAAGTAGGCATGGGGTTATCCAGGGTTTGGGGTGTCAGGTGTCGGGAGGCAGGTCACGGGTGTCAGGTGTCAGGTGTCGGGTGTCGGGCTGGGTGTCGCGTTTGAATGTCGATTGAAATTCGACACCCCAAACCCGATACCCGAACCCCGCATCATCACTCTTCCGCCAGTGTTTCGCGGACCACTTCATCGATCGTTGTCATGCCGTCGAAAATACCCAAGAGGCCTGACTGGCGCAGCGTACGCATGCCGCGCTTGAGGGCCTCGGCTCGCAGAATCTGCGTCGAGGCGTTTTGGATAATCAGTTCACGAAGCTCATCATCGAGCACCATGATTTCAAACAGACCCATGCGGCCTTTGTAGCCCGAGCCGTTGCAGAAATCGCAGCCGCGGCCACGGTAAATCTGACGGCCCTGAAGGTCATCCGTTGTCAGCGAAAGCTGGAACAGTTCATCTTCCGAAGGCTGATACGCTTCCTTGCAGCGCGGGCAGACTTTTCGCACCAGTCGCTGCGCGATGATGCCTTCGAGCGTCGCAGTGATAAGGAACGGCTCAAGCCCAAGGTCAGCCAGACGAGCGATCGAGGAAGGCGCATCATTGGTGTGCAGCGTGGTGAACACCAAGTGGCCCGTGAGCGACGCTTGCACCGCGATCTGAGCGGTCTCAAGGTCACGCGTTTCGCCGACGAGGATAATGTCCGGATCCTGACGAAGGAAGCTTCGCAGCGCTTTCGCAAAGGTGAGGCCTTGCTCGGTATTGATCTGCACCTGCACCAGACCATCGATGTCGTATTCGACGGGATCTTCTGCGGTGAGAATTTTATCTGAGATTTCGTTGAGTTCGTTGAGCGCGGAATAGAGCGTCGTCGTCTTACCTGAGCCGGTGGGGCCGGTGACGATGACGATGCCGTTGGGTTTGTTGATGAGCTGCCGGGTGATTTCCAAGTCATCGCGGCGAAGGCCGACTTTTTCGAGATCGAGTGAAACGTTAGCACGATCGAGCACACGCATAACGACCGATTCGCCGAACATCGTCGGCAGCACCGCGACACGAAGATCGACCGGGTTGTTGTTGACCGTCAGTTCGATGCGGCCGTCCTGCGGCAGTCGCCGTTCCGCGATATCGAGCTTGGCCATAACCTTGATGCGGGAGCAGATGGGCATCGCCAGATGCTTGGGCGGCGGCACCATTTCATAGAGCACACCGTCGATGCGATAGCGCATTTTGAATTCGTCTTCGAACGGCTCAAAGTGAATGTCGGAGGCTTTGTCTTTGATGGCCTGCATGAGCACCAGGTTGAGCAGCCGCTTGACCTTGTTGTCTTCGACGGCTTCGAGCAGCGTGTCAAGGTCGATCGATTGGCCGTGGTCTTTGAGCTGTTCCAGATCGGCATCGCCGGCCATTTCATTGATAAGATCGGTCAGCGAATCGCCGCCGCCGCCGTAGTGCTGCTTGAGGAGCTTATCGACCTGCTTGGGATCAGCGATGACCGGCTTAACCTGAAAGCCCATAAGCAGCCGCAGGTTGTCCAGCGCGTGAAAGTTGCTGGCATCCTTGAGAGCGACCGTGAGCGTATTGGTTTCCTTGTCGAACGCCACAGGCATCACCTGATAAGCCTGGGCCATTTCAGCGGGAAGAATCTTGATGATGTCCGCAGAGATTTTCAGGTCGTCCAGATTGGCCGAGACCATGCCTGCCTGAGCAGCCAAGGCTGCGCTGATATCCTCAGGAGTCACGTAACCCAGTTCGATCAGAAGCTGGCCCAAGGGGACACGCTTTTGCTGATTCTGGAGATCGAGCGCTTCCTGAACCTGCTCGCGAGTGGCCTTGCCCATCTTGGTCAAGACGCGACCGATCTTCCGACCTTTGAGTTCGGAAATATCGGGCTTGGGCTCGCCGCTGTCGCCAGGTTTCTTTTTGTTCTCAGCCATGTCAACCGTTCCCTGCCCCGGGGCACTGCCTGAAAAATAAGCTACGCTACGTAATTAAGTGCTAAGCGATTGAGTCGATCAGTCGAACAAAAACCAGATGTCTAAATAAAGGTCTCTGGTTATCCAATGATTAAAAAAGCGGAAGCGAGTATGAATGATTTCGGTGGGGAATGAAAAATCGCGTGGGGAGGGAAGGAATGCGGTACACACATATCATAATGGGATTATCGGAGACTTCAATGGCGAATGTGTGCAAATTATCAATAAGACACGTGGTTTTCGGATCGAATTGTGTCAAAATAGGTGGTCTAGATGGTCGAAATATAGGCACGCGTACGATCTGGGGACCCATGAGAATCTACAATTCACCTGATTGGGCCTAGCCCGAACGGCGCCTTAACGACGCGATTACGGCCTCTCGATCACCGCAAAACGACACCGCTCATTCTGCGGCAGTGATGGTTTCTTCGTATTCCGTACGCTCGAAGTGGCCGCCCGCCTGTTTCACCTTGATGGCCATTTCGGTGGGGTCTTTGCACTTATCCACAGCCTCCTCGGCAGAGATGATCTTCTTCGTGTAAAGATCCCACAGGTGATCATCCAGGAGCTGCATGCCATACTTCTTACCGGTCTGAATGGCGGAGTCGATACGGAAGGTTTTGGCTTCGCGAATGAGGTTGGCGATGGCGGGTGTGATGACGAGAAACTCGTAGGCCGCGACCATGCCCTTCTGGTCGATGCGGGGCATCAATTGCTGCGAGAGCACTGCCGCCAGGCCCGTTGATAGCTGCACGCGAATCTGGTTCTGCTGGGCAACCGGGAAGGCATCGATGATACGGTTGATGGTGCCTGCCGCGCCGGTGGTGTGCAGCGTGCCGAAGACGAGGTGGCCCGTTTCAGCCGCGCGAACTGCCGCTTCGATCGTCTCAAGGTCACGCATTTCGCCGACCATGACCACATCCGGGTCCATACGCAGAGCGCGACGCAGAGCTTCCGCGAAGCTGGGCACATCGTTACCCACTTCGCGCTGATTCACGATGCTGACATCGTGGTTGAAGTAATACTCAATAGGGTCCTCAACGGTGATGATGTGCTTGTCCATCGTCTGATTGATGAACGACACCATCGATGCCAGCGTGGTCGTCTTGCCTGAACCCGTCGGCCCGGTGACCAGAATCAGCCCGCGAGGCCGGCGGCAAAGATCGGCCACCTGCGAGGGCAGGCCGATCTGCTCGAAAGTCAGCAGCGTGCTGGGAATCTGACGCAGCACGAGAGAAACGTTGCCCTTCTGCTTGAAAATGGCGACACGGAAGCGAGCCTGATCGCCGTAGGCGAAACCAAAGTCGGAGCCACCTTCTTCTTGAAGTTCCGTCTGCGAACGCTCCGGTGCGATCGACTTCATCAGCGCAACCGTGTCCGCAGGTTCGAGCACTTTCGTCTTCAAAGGCACCAGTCGGCCACGCATGCGAATGGTCGGCGGCCGCCCCACTACCAGATGCAAGTCACTGCCCTTTTGTTTGATGACAGTGTCCAGCAGACGATCAATATGAACTTGCGACATCGAATAGATCCTATGGGAATTCGGAGGTCCGGAGTCCAGAGTCCGGAGTCGTGCTGACCATAACGCTCTTATTGACTCCGGACTCTGGACTCCGGACTCTGGACTTTGCTTTACTCCACACTATCCACATCCACCACGCCTTCGACCTGTGCGATGCGGGAGATTTCGTCCAGCGTGGTGAATCCATCGAGGATTTTGAGCTTACCGTCGCCCAGCAGGTTGCGCATGCCCGAGCCGATGGCAGCCGTGCGAATGAGATTGACCGGCGCCCGTTTGAACGCCAGATCGCGAATTTCAGCGTTCATCACCATCAGTTCATAAATACCACGGCGGCCGCGAAACCCCTTGTTTCCGCACGCCTGGCAACCGACATCACGCATCAGCGTCTTGCCCTCAATATCGCGCTTGGTCATGCCCAGAATCTTCATCAGCTTGGGATCTGGTGCATCTTCGGGTTCCTTGCACTTGGGACACAGAATTCGCACCAGACGCTGCCCCAGCACCGCCTGAATCGAACTGGCCACGAGGAACGGCTTGATACCCATGTCAATCAAACGCGTCAGTGCCGAAGGCGAATCATTGGTATGCAGCGTGGAAAACACGAGGTGACCCGTGAGCGCCGCTTGAATCGCAACCTCACCGACTTCCTTATCGCGAATTTCACCGACGAGCACGATATTGGGTGCCTGACGCAGCATGGCGCGAAGAATCTTCGGGAAGGTCAAGCCGATGGAATCGTTCACCTGGCACTGATTGATGCCTTTGAAGTTGTATTCGACCGGGTCTTCTGCCGTGATGATTTTTCGGTCAGGCCGATTGAGCACATCCAGCGCGGTATAGAGCGTGGTGGTCTTGCCCGAACCGGTGGGCCCAGTGACGAGGAAGATGCCGTTGGGGCGTTTAATGATGGTTTCAAAGGTCTGAAGCGTATCGGGACGCATACCGAGATTGGCCAGACCGATGCGGGCTGATTCGGGGCGAAGAATACGAAGAACGATGGACTCGCCGTGGTAAGCCGGGCAGGCACTGACGCGGAAATCGACGGTTTCGCCGTTGACGATCAGCTTGATACGACCGTCCTGAGGAATACGTTTTTCCTGAATCTTCATGCCCGACATGATCTTTATACGGGCGATGACCGCGCTTTGCGTGGCTTTGGGAATGCGCTCCTTTTCCACGCAAACGCCGTCGATGCGGTAGCGCAGTCGCACCCGGTCAGCGAACGGTTCAATATGAATATCACTGCAACCAGCAATCACCGCCTCAGCGATGATGTGATTCACGAGTTTGATGATCGGAGCCTGTTGCGCTTCTTGGGCAGCTTTGTTTCCGCCATCGGTATCGACGGACATGCTCGTGTCGATGGACAAGCCTTTGATGTCCATCGAGGAGCCTTTATCGACCGACAAGTCTTTGGTGACCTGGTCGATGGCTGCGCGCGTGCCGCCCATGTACTGATCGATGTATTCCTTGATCTTTCCCTTGGCGCCCAGAGCTGTCTCGATCTTGCAGTTCATGCGAAACGTCAGATCGTCGAGCACATCCAGATCCATCGGATCGTGAATCAGCACCTTGAGCGTGCCGTTGATCTGCGAAATGGGGAGCACGAGATATTTCTTGATGACCTCGGCGGGCAGGAGATTCAGATTCTCCTTGCTGATCGCATCGGGGCGATCGAGGTCGATGTATTCCATATTGAACTGCTGGCCCAGCGCCTTGGCGATGTCCGTCTCGCTGACGTGGCCCAGTTCGACGAGTGTTTCGCCCACGCGCTTGCGCTGACCCTGGGCGATCTTGAGCGCTTCGCTCAATTGCTGTTCGCTGACCAGTCCCCATTTCTGGAGAATCTCACCCAATTTGCGGCGCGTCAATGCCATCCGAACCTCGCGATAAAACCGGCGTTGCGTGAAACATTTCGCCCAGCACGCTCCTCCCGGAATTCCCAGAACGGCCCCGGAACGGCCCCTGCCCCACCTGAATTTACCCCACCTGTTTTTCCGATTCACACGCCTGGCATCGCGAGAAACACCCGTATCCCCCAAGTGTTCGCGACAGCGTGCTCTTGCTCTCCTCCAAACAGCGGCGGGGATTGACAACTTACCAATGATAGCACTGTTGCGTCAAGAAAGGTGAACGCGAGCAATCTCTCGTAGGGTGCGTAGAGGCTCGGCGCTGACGCACCAAGTTGGATCACCCAGCGCGATCGAGACGCCCTACCAATCTGGCTTCGTTGAAGGTCAAGACAGGATTGGCCACCGAGACACCGAGAACACTGAGAAAGATAAACCAAAGTTCAGCGACAGCACAGCAAACATGCGATCGCTTCATGTGTCTCTCATTTTGCTTTTAATTTTTGCCTTCCTCGGTGTCTCGGTGGTTGTTTCCGATTCGTTCTTAAAGCCCTTCCGTGCTGACGACTGCTTTGTGATTTCGCTTCCACATCCACCAGCCCAGAACGTTGAGCGGCAAGAGGAGCGTGTTGATCAGGATGACATGCATCGCCGTGTGCCAGACAAATGCCCAGTCAATCCCGCGCTCCACAGCGGCGCTGCCTTGCTGAATCTGCTGATAGAGAATCTGAAAATCCAGAAGCACCACCATCGCTGCGGTGACAGTACGGCCGACGACGACACCGACAATGCCGCCCCACCGCCCCACCAGAAAAGCGGCGACCAGCCACAAGGCCCAGAGATAAGGACCATGCGAAACAATCAGCGCCATGGAGCGATCGAGAAGAGACATGAAAAATATCTATTTAGCCGTTCGCCTTGGCGAACGAAGATCACCGCCTTGGCGAACGAAGAATAAACACGCACCCGATCATCGGCTGCCGTTTCTCGCGGTGATGCGAACGACCCTGGCCATCTCGCCCAGTGCCCAGAGAGCAATCACCACGCCGATGCCTAGCGGTGCAACGATGATCACATCGAGCACCTTCGCGCCCGCATCGATCCACAAGAGCGCGAGCTTCACCAGACTCACAATCGACACACAAGCCAGAATGCGCAGCAGCCAGCAGAGCGCCAGCAGCGTCGCAAAACCAGGCGGAGGTGCAATACGGCGAGGCTTGGCCAGCGGCAGTGAAGACAACGAATCAGACGTCGCCGAGGCTAGTGCAGCACGGCTCACCTGTGGCGCTTGAGCCGATTGCTCATCATGCTCGACTTGATCTTCTTCAGACGGCGCAACATCAACAGCCGCGCTCTTACTTGAAGACAACGGAATCGCTTGCGGCGAAGCACGATGGGCGCTTGGCTCTGACGCAACACGTGAAGCCGACGAAGAAACCGATGATGCCTCCGGTGATGCGGCCACGGCCTGATCGGGAATCGAGCGAGTCTCTGCCTGGCGAACAATGCGCGGAGGCACTTTGACTTTCACCACTGGTTCGCCGATCGGCGACTCACGAGCTGGCGATTTTTCAATGTTGGATGCCGCGCCTGTCGTCGTCGAAGCTGAGACCGACATCGGCTGATCCTGCTTCGCAAGTGATCGCGGCGCCTCTGCCTCCTCCGCCAGTCGCTGCGCTTTCTCGCGCTTTACAAAGTCATCGAACAGTTCACGCACCTCGCCGGCCGGGCCTTCGTAATCTTCTTCCGATTCATCTTCTGATTCGTCTTTCGATTCATTCTGCAATTCTTCTTGCAATTCTTCTTGCGAATTGTCGCCCTGCTCTTTCACCTTCTGACCTTTCGCTTCCTGCTCAGTCGCTTGTGGAACAGCTTCTTCGCTGACCGGCTCCTTCGCCATTATCGATGGGAGTTCCTGCTCAGCAGTTGGCTCCGTTGACTGAGCCTCCGTCAGTTGGTCGGTCGCGTTCTCCACTTCATCCGCCACCGGACGACTGGCCTGCACTGATGGTGCGACCTCTTCTTCTTGTGCGGCCTGCTTTTCAGCGGGACGCTTTTCAACGACTAGCTGCTCATTCGATCCATCATTGCCAGTCGCATTTTCATCAACCGTTTGATCTGCAATCTCATTCGACAAAGCTGTTTCATCAGAGGACTCACCCGTGCCTTGGGTCTCTGCAAGAAACGCGAGCAATGCATCATTACTCTGGCCCGAGTTGACCGCGGGGGCAGGCATGTCATCCACGCCGATCTCATCATCATCCGCAGCTTCATCCTCAATCACCGGCGGCAGCACCACCGGCACTTCTTCGATTTCGATCTCTTTCAATTTCTCCTTCGGCAATGGCGCGGGTTCTGTTGCAAGCTTCGACGCCTCATCCGCCCGCTTGATGCTGGTCCGTTTCTTCTTGGAAATCTCGCTCCAATCCTTGGCCGCTTTGGGTTCTGACTTCTCCTTCGTCACTGCCTGCTCACTGCTCGTTTCATCGCTCACGGCTGCGTCGCTCACAGCTGCATCGCTCACGGCCATAGCGCGCGCCTTGGGCGGCACCACCGCAGCCGCAGTGGGCGGCGCGGCGGCAACAGGAATCCGCTGCGCCTGACCGCAGCCAGGGCACTTGACCTTCTTGCCCGCAGAGCCATCAGGCACCTTGATGCGCACATCGCAGTGTTCACAATGAAATCGAAACGGCATATTTCCTCCCGTCCCTTTGGGACGGCGCTAAGCATTCAATCTTCTTTCGCACCGCCCAGTGTCACGTTGATCTTATACTTGTTCTGAAGATGTGCATGAGCGCGGCTGGCCTGGCCGCTCGTTGGATAATCACGGCAGACCTGCTGAAACGCACGGATTGCATTTTCATCCTTGCCCATCGCTTCAAAAGTTTCGCCGATGCTGTAGCGGGCACCGGAGCCGCTATCGGGATAAGCCGTGATGATCTGACCGTAAAGATCCAAGGCCTTGGGATATTCCTTGAGCCTGCGATAGCACCACGCCATGCGCTCCAGTGATGCGGGATAACGCTCAGCGAGCTGGTAGCTGCCGATCGCTTCGCGCAGCTTGCCGCCTGCGTCGTAGCACTCAGCAATCTGCCAGCGCCATTCGGTGGAGCGCTCTTTGTCCTGCGCTTCGAGCGCTTCGTAAATCGCAATCGCCTGATCCCACTTCGACTCCTCGCGCCACATGTAAGCAATGCGCGACTGGCCTTGAATCTGATTCTCGAATCGCGCATAGACCTTGCGCGCTTCATCGCGCTTGTTCTGGCCGCGATACCACTGCGCGAAGTTGTCGAGCAGGCCATCATCCACGCCAAACGTCTTCTCCATCTGCTGATAAACCTTGATCACTTCCGCAGGTCTTCGCGCGCGGCTGTGCGTGTCGGCAATCCAGTAGGCATAAGTCTTCGCACGACTCTTGGCGGCATCATCAGTCAGCGCCGTAGGCGTGATTTCGTTGATCAGCGCAATGACGCGATCAGCGAGTTTCGCCCCGATTTCCTTACGCTTTTCATCGACGGTGAGCGTGCTGATGGGCCCGGCTGAAATCTCATAGATATGCCGCGAGAGCGAACTATCCTTGTAGCTCGTTTCCAGCGCCTTCACCGCTTCGTCATAAACACCCGCATAAAAGTGCCG
>Ga0335398_10010387_pt1 | contig 10599 bp, 11 predicted proteins | sample BON03_FD_205742 | JGI IMG/M metagenome (GOLD analysis project Ga0335398, IMG submission 205742) | Freshwater microbial communities from Lake Bonney liftoff mats and glacier meltwater in Antarctica - BON-03 (spades assembly) (version 2) | ecosystem: Environmental > Aquatic > Freshwater > Ice >...
CCCCCCCCACCCACGCACACAAAGACATACACAGCGACGCATTCTTACACCACCCCCCTTACACATACTTATATACACACGAACAAAAATGAAGCCCTGCATGCAGGGCTATAGTAGACAAGTCTATAACTAACAGCCTGCTTGCTGCTGTAGCACTACCTGTATACATATATATCCTATACACGTGTATACATATACGTAGGCCCGGTGTAGAAGAGTCAATAACTAGCAGACTACTTGCTGCTGTAGCAATATGCTTGTGTACATGGATATCCTATATACGTGTCTACACATATATAGGGCCGATACACATACATATGGCCGATGCAGAAAAGTCGATCACAAACAACTTACTTGCTGCTGTAGCAATATTCTTGTATACATGTATATCCTATATACGTGTATACACATACATAGGGCCAGTGTAGTAGAGTCTAAAACGAACAGCTTACTTGCTGCAGTGGCAAAATACTTGCACACATATGTAATATGAAAATACTTGCACACATAAGTATCCTACAGATTATAATTGCACACATATGTATCCTACACCCTACACGTGCACACTAATGCATCCTGCACCCTACTTTCGTGAAGCAGCAACAACACAGCAGCCGCGACGGCCCTATTTCCTGAAGACAGTCAATGAAAAGCCCCTACACGCGGTGGCCATAGTAATGAGACCACAGCACATCGAATTCCGGGCAGCAATAGTTGCTGTGTATATATATATATACATATATATATATACATACTACAGTCTTGTATATATATATATATATATGCATACAGTCTACTTGCGAGCAGCAGCCTCGGCGGCAGCAGCAGCGGCGATAGCTGTATTGTCTTTGTCAAGCTGCTCTTTATACTTGAGTCCGTTTTTGATCCACGGGTGGTTCATAACCTGTTCACACTCATACATGTCAGTGGAGACTTATGTGACTGTGAAAAGACACTAGTATGTGCGCCATGACTCTACTTGCACACATATATATATATCTGCATGTATACATATATATATGTATATCACTAACTATTGACATATTTGAGCACACTCATACATGTCAATAGAGAGACCTATGTGACTGTGTAAGGACACGAGTATGTGCGCCATGACCCTACTTACACACATATGTATATATATATGTATATCATTAACTATTGACATATTTGAGCACACTCATGCATGTCAGTAGAGAGACCTATGTGACTGTGAAAAGACACTAGTATGTGCGCCATGACTCTATTTACACATATATATATATATGTATATATACATGAATATATATATGTACATCATTGACTATTCACATATTTGAACACACTCATACATGCCAGTAGAGACCTATGTGACTGCGAAAAGACACGAGTATGTGCGCCATAACTCTACTTACACACGTACATATATATGTACGTGTATGTACATCATTAAGTATTCACATATTTGAACACACTCATACATGTCAGTAGAGAGACCTATGTGACTGTGAAAAGACACTAGTGTGTGCGCCATAACTCTACTTACACGCATGTATATATATGTGTGCATATATGTATATCATCAACCATTCACATATTTGAACACACCCATACATGTCAGTAGAAAGACCTATGTCACAGTGAAAAGACACGAGTATGTGCGCCATGACTCTATCTACACATCCGATTTTGATCCATGGGTTGTTCATTACTTGTTCACATATTTGAGCACGCACACGAATGTCAACAGAGACTTATGTGCTGTGAGAAGACGCTATGGGGTTGCTACAATTAGTAGGATCGATAAAATTATAATTCTCTTTTGCAAATGAGACCTGTAAAAGAGACAATATTCTGCAAAAGAGACCTATAATTTTATCGATCCTACTGACCGTAGCCACCCCATAGTGTGTGCGCCATGACTCTACTTACACATGTATATATACATTTATGTATATATATATTATATATGTATATATATACACATGTATACATGTATATATATATGTATACCATTACCTGTTCACATATTTGAACACGCATAGAATCGTGACACACAAATCTTGAGTGCGGGACATGACTCGTATGCGACATCCTATGTCAACGTCAAAAATCACCACTACATGCGCCATGACTCTACACACACACGTATACATATATGTATGTCATTACCTGTTCACATATAAATGTATTTGAGCACGCACAGAGTCATGACACACATGCAGCACAGACCTTTGTGACTGTGAAAAGTCACGAGTGTGTGCGCCATGATTCTACACACACACGTATACATATATGTATGTCATCACATGCTCACGTACACATATATTTGAGCACGCACAGAGTCATGACACACATGACACACATGCATCACAGATCTTTGTGACGGTGAAAAGACGCTAGTGTGTGCGCCATGACTCTACATGCACACGTCTTGAGTGGCAAAAGTGTGGCATGACTCATGCGCAACATTCCACGGCATATGAATGAGTCACGGCACACACACGCACACTCTACAGACAAAAGCGATATATAGTCACTAAAAAGTATACAAGTCACTAAAAAGTAGGATAAGGGCATGCGGCTCTTGAGATTTTGGACGAGCAAATGTGTGACATGACTCGTGTGCGACATGCCACGATGTTTGAATTGAGTCACGGCACACGCACGCCAAAGAAAATGACGATATTCGAATACGTCTCGACAAGTATACATGCCGAGAATACGGGATTTTGGGATGTTGGATCAGCAAATGTGTGTCATGACTCGTACGAGACATGCCAAGATGTATAAATATATATATGTATATTTATATGAAAATGAATATGTATAGATATGTAGATATGTGAATGAGTCTCGCACACACAAATATGTATAGATACCGAGGATAAAGGCATGCGGCTTTTGAGATCTTTGACAAGCAGAAGTGTGACATGACTCGTGCTCGACATGCCAAGATATACGTATATGTATATGTATATATATATTTATATATATATACAGATATAGACATATGAATGAGTCTCGCACACACAAATACGTAAAGATGACGAGGATAAAGGCATGCGGATCTTGAGATTTTTGACAAGCAGATGTGTGACGTGACTCGTGCTCGACATAACACGACATATGAACGAGTCACGGTACACGCACACACCCATAGACACCGAGGATAAAGGCATGCGGTTCTTGGGATCTTGGACAAGCAGATGTGTGACATGACTCTTGCGCGACATGCCAAGATATATATGTATATGTATATGTATATGTATATGTATATGTATATATATATAATATATATAGATATAGATATATGAATGAGTCTCGTACACACAAACACGTGTAGATACCGAGGATAAAGGCATGTGGCTCTGATATACATATATATGTGTATATGTATATGAATATGAATATGTATATAGATATATGAATGAGTGTGTCACACACAAACACGTATAGATACCGAGGATAAAGGCATGCGGCTCTGATATACATATATATATGTATATGTATATGAATATGAATATGTATATAGATATATGAATGAGTGCCGCACACACAAACACGTGTAGATACCGAGGATAAAGGCATGCGGCTCTGATATAAATATAAATATGTATTTGTATATGTATATAGATATATGAATGAGTGTCTCACGCACAAACACGTATAGATACCGAGGATAAAGGCATGCGGCTCTTGGGATCTTTGACAAGCAGCTTCGAAATCAGATCGCGCGCCCCCGCCGACACATGTGGCGGGAACTTGAGGTCCACCTAGAAACATATATGGACATGAATAATTGGTCAGAGATCAAAGACACTTGTGGGGGGAACTTGAGGTCCATCTAGAAAGAAAGCAATATACATCGACATGCATGATTACTTAAAGATCAAATTGCTGTGTATGTCCACGATATATGATATACATGTACTTTATGATATACATATACAATACGATATACATATAATATATGATATACATATAAGTTATGATATACATATAATATATGATATGCATATAATATATGATATATATATAATAATTGATATACATATAATATATGATGTACATATAATACATATATGATATGTTCTGTACATAGATATGTGTACAATATTTTGCATCAAATCGCACGCATGATATACATATAATAGGATGTATTGTAGATATATGCATGTACATATGCATATGTGTACAATAAGATATATCAAATCGCACTCCCCCGCAAATACATGTGGCCAATACTGCGATACGTCTCAACTGGACTCTGTGCTTCCAACACATCCAGTCAATATGTATATGTATACAGGTATATGCATATATCTACACAATATTATGTTACAGTATGTGTATACATACATATGTATGTGTATACATTCATATACACATGTATGTATCTCCGACACATGAATACATCTACCAGTATAGGTATACATCTGCAATAAATCGTCAAGATCGGCGACAAATCTTAGACCCTGCGCTTCGAACGCATCACATATATGTATGTACGCATGTATGTACATATATATGTATAAACAGATCTTGAATTTTTGTTTGTGTGTATGTACGCCTGTATGTATGCATGTAAATATATACAGACCTCGGAGATTGGGCAATAAGTCTCAGAACGACCCTCCTTTGAACGCATCACATAGATGTATGCATGTGTGTATGTATATACTCACCTTACATATATGTATGGATGTATGTTGATATATATCCACCTTTGAGATACGGCGATAAGTCTCAGAATGGCCCTGCGCTTCGAACGGAGGGTTGCCGACCAAAAACTCATACGCCAACACGCCCAGACTCCAGATGTCCACCTTTTTGTCGTGCGGCTGCCCCTCCACCATCTGTGCGTGTGTGTGTGTGTGTGTGAGTATTTGTGTTTACTTTTGAAAGCACACAGGGCTTTTGTGAGCGGCTGCCCCCATACCCTCTGTGCGTGTGTGTATGTGCGTGTGTGTGAGTTTTTGTGTGTATAATTTGTTTCTGTGTTTGTGTCTACTTTTGAAAGCACGTCGGGATCAATTGAGCAGCAGCGCCTGCACCATTTGTGTGTTGGAGTATGTGTGTGTGTGTGTAAAGTGTGTGTTGTGTCTACTTTTGAAAGCACATCGGCATCATTTGAGCGGCTGCCCCTTACCATTTGTGTGTGTAATGTGAAAAGTGCGTGAGTGTGTGTGTCTACTTTTAAACGCGCATAGGTCTCTTTTGAGCCACTGCCCCTCCACCATCCGTGCATGTGTTTGTATGTACAGTGCGTGTGCCTACATTTGAACGCGCATAAAGTTCATATGGTTGTGCGTACAGTACGTGCGCCTACAATTGAACGCGCATAAGGCTCTTACGGGCACGGATTTCACATTTCGGGCGGCAAACTAGGTAGCGTCGCCAAACGTGCGACGCTTTGTTGTTGGTGCGTGCACCGCGCGCACCCAAGTGCATCTAAGGCTCTTTTGAACGCACATTGTTTTAACACCCTCGAACATTGATCTTATATGCACATTGATCGAAGGCTCTCTTGAATGCACATTTTGAGCCTTAAAGGTGTATCTATCTAAAGCTCACTTGAATGCACATTGTGCTCGTGTGAGCGCAGATTTCCACAAAGCAAAATGTGTCTCTCTTGAATGCACATTTTAAAGTTCGCGCTCAAAAGAGCAAATGTAAGGCTTTCGTGCATGCACATTTTCTTCTAGTCTAAGGCTCTCTTGAATGCATGTTTTGCTCTTTTGAGTGCAGATTTCTGCGCATACACACACTACACATACACACCTCGGGCGGCAAGTAGTCGAGTGTGCCGCAGAGGGTGTGACGCTTGGATGAAGGCGCGTGCACCGACCACCCGAAATCCGCAATCTTGACTTCCCCTCTCGAATCCACCAACAAATCTGCACGTGACATCCAAGCAAAATCAACCAAAAAACAAAAAAACGAGTTGTATGAAAAGAGGGCTCCTGTGCAAAAGGATTCGACACAAAACAGGGCTCTTCAAAAGAGCCCTACCAAGATAAGGCTCTTTTGAAAAAGAACCCTCCACAAAAACCTCGTTCTCGGGCCTGATGCAATGTGGGGGGCTTGTTCATCAGATGCGACGCAATGCAACACACTGCACAAAAGAAAGAAATCCCCCCCCCTAGTCTCGGGGTTGGCTCAGTGCGGGGCGTATTCAAGGGGCGACGACGCAATGCAATGCAACACAAGGGGCGACGACGCAACGCAATGCAACACAATACATAACGAGAGATAGAAAGCAGTCGTAATCACGGGCTTGGCGCAGCGTGGGGCTTGTGGGGTGGCTGTGACTATTAGGCTCCTTAAAATTATAGGTCTCTCTTGAAAAAGAGCCTTTTTAAAGAGATGATATTCTGCAAAAGAGACCGATAATTTGAAGGAGTCTACTAATCGTAGCCATCGCATATTCCTCAGATGCACCGACATCGTAGCCATCGCAGATGCCTCAGATGCAGCGACATAATGCAACGAAGAGAGATAGACAAGAATCTTATTTGGCGCAATGTTGGAAGTATTCATCAGGTCCCAAAAAACAAAGTAACGAGGAGAGAGGAATATATATCTTACTCTCGGGCTTGATGTCTCGATGAATCACATTCTTATCATGGCAATACTTGAGCGAGTCCGCAAGTGACCCAATGTAAAACGCACTTCTCTCCTCCGGAAACTTCTTGAGCTGAAAAAAGAAAACAACACAAAACAAAAAAAAATATTTGAGCGAGTCCGCGGGGGACCCAATATAAAACGCACTTCTCTATCCCAGAAACTTCTTGAAAACACACAAGACGTATGCGTGCGTGCGTGAGAAAGCCAGATTTTTTTGTTTTTTGAAAATGGGTTGGGAAATATTCTGAACATGGTGTGCGTGAGAGAGCCACACACCAAAATCATTTTGCGGGCTAAAGAGCAGGAAACAAAGGACCCGCCAGGTAAAATGATATTCTGAAAATGGGGTAAAAAAATAAGATTCTTTGACGTGACTTAAACTTCAAAATCCTAATGTTGGCGGCAACGATGCGGAGCCTCCCCAAATTTGTGGGTCTTTTTTCGCGAAAGAGCTCTACACATTTCACCCAATTCTCAGAATAGCGCCAGACACAAAGAAATTCTTAAAAATGGGGTGACAACAGTTTATAGACTCCGCAAAAATCCTTTGTCTCCTGCGCAAAAGAGACCTAAATTTGCAGAGCTTCTTTGCAAAAGAGACCCACAAATTTTCAAGGCCTATGAATTGTTGCCACCCCTTATTCAATTTTTTTTTCCTGTGTCAAGAGAGGCGACGCTTTGGCGCGAGGGAAGAACAAGAAAATGAACATGGCAAGCTGAAATTCTCGACAAGTTAACTCACCGCTATTTGTAGTACATGCATGCACTATGAAGCTGACTTTTGATCAAGTCAGCTCATCAATAAGTGTAATACACGCACGAAAATGTAATGCATGCCAAAAGTCAGAATATCGTCTCTTTTGTAGGGCTCTTTTGCAAAAGAGACCTATATTTTTATCGATCCTACTAACCATCAATAAGTGTAATACACGCACGAAAATATAATGCATGCCAAAAGTCAGCTCACCACTACAGGGTGGCGAAGAACCACAAGACTTTTTCAAAAGTCAGCTCCATAGTGCACTTTTGATGACGTCAGCTCATCCCTCAATGTAATCAATGTAATACATGCAAGTACTACAGAGCTTACGTCTGAGAAATCTCCTGACGTACGCACCCAGAGAGAAAATGCGCGCGTGAAAACTTTACACGCACGCATCTCTCCACACACGCACACACTCTGACAACTGTACACACCTCGACACACACACCCCATGCGCACCTTGCAACCTCACAAGGGATGTGTCGCAGGTACAACACGAAAACCCGCATGTGTCCTCGGCGAGACTCCCGCGTGCTCATGAAGCAACGCAACCCCACGCACAAGACACTGCAACTGCATAAGCGATGTGTCACACACACACACGTTGGATATGAAACCCCTCGTGTGACATCAGAGAGTCTCCTTCATGAAGCCACGCATGTATTGCATTGTGTTGCATTGTGTTGCGTCTCCCTTTTGAAGCCACGCAACACCACGTACAGCACACGCAGACCCGCATGTGACATCAGCGAATCTCCCTCATGAAGCCACGCATGTATTGCAGTGCCATGCAGTGCGATGCAGTGTATTGCGTCTCCCTCATCAAGCCACACAACACCATGTACAACACAAGACCAGCGTGTGTCATGAGCGCGTCTGTCTCATGAAGCCACGCACGCATTGCATGTACATGACGACCCGTGTGTGCCGTGAGCAAGTCTCCCTCATGAAGCCAAACAGCACCACGTGCCACAATATGCAACTCTCTGAGGCCCTCAGCAAGGCACAGGCCAGCACAGCACACACTGCAAAACGCAGAAAAGCCTTCTGGAATCACTCTGTAGTGACTCACACGATAATATCTATAAATATGTATATACTAGACTGACTCTTTCACACATGACTGCAGTATGACTGTCTCTTGTGACTGCTGGAGCATCTCTCTAGTTGCTCGCACAACACCCTCGATCCCGTTGCTTGCAACACTGCACACCCTCACACCCGTTGCTTGCAATACGGCACACCAACAACGACACCCAAACCATGTGGCTATAAACAGACCACGTGGCGGGGACTATGTTTTAATTTGTCATGCGCAACCTGCTGGAGGGCGCATAGCAAACCGAAAATAATCAAACACACCACGACACTTTGTGGGCACGACAACACTACACACACCTTTTGCAAGTCCTTGTAAAGTTCTCCGCGCTGCGCAAATTCAAGAATAAGGTAGACGCGGGACTGGTCGTAGAAATATCCGTACAGCCGCAGAATATTCGTGTGCCGTAAGTGAGATTGGATCTCGATTTCGCGCCGCAGCTGGTGTTCTACGCCGGCTTTGGCCAGCTGCGATTTGAATAGGACCTTCAGAGCACAGATGTAGTGGCTCTTTTTCTCGCGCGCCAAATACACATTGCCAAACTTTCCGCGCCCCAACGGCTTGCCGATGTCGAAGTCTGTGAGCTCCCATGCCTTTGCAGGGCTGGCCGAAGGCTGCTCAACGCGCTCCTGCGCCTGCGGAGTTTCGCGCGGTGCGCGAGCTGCACCGCCAGTGACCACCTTGCTCCCGGCAGTGGCCGGGCGCATCATAGAGGTGTGCGAACTGGCGCTGGAGGACGCTTGAGCGGTCCCCGGGCGAATTGAGGACGGCACTTTGCTTGGCACTCGCACAGCTCCCGATGAGGAGATGGCAGACTTGTGCAAGCTGCTGCTCAGCCCCGTTTTGAGCGAGGAGCCGAATCCATTCTTTGGAGGGGAGCGGTTCTCCTTGTTGGTAGACGTGCCAGGACGATACATTTTGCCCTGGCTCGCCACTAGCTTATCGAGCTGCAGCTCCGCAATAAACTGAGCAGTCCGAGGTGTGAAGACCTGCAGCAGCAGCAGAAGCAGCAGCATCAGCATCAGCAGTAGCAGCCACCCGTACGGACACGTACGCATAGACCCTGCTCCACATGATTTCCACAGGAAAAGTCCGCACGCCCCTAGTGACGCAGCGGTCAGAGCAGTCAAAGCAACTCTGTCAAGAGCGCACGAAGGCTGCCACACCGACACAGCGTCCACCGACACGGCATCCACACAGATACACGGCAAGCGCGAATCGCGCCGCGTACGCTCTATAGATGTGTAGTGCACGCCGTACGCGCACGCCAGCACTTGCTGCCACCATCTGATCCGGATGGCAGGAAGCGGGCCGACAGAGCGGCAGCAGCGGGGCATTAGGGTATGGAGCCCTCGCTGCAGCCGCTGGTATGCAGAATCAGCAGCAGTATCGCATACACAGCGGGCTGCTCGGGGACGCCCTACCTTTTTTTCCGTCCCTCTTCCTCTCTCGATGCTCTGCCGCTGGGCTGGCGTGTCGATATTCAAATCGCTTTTGAAAAGTTCGTTACGGGGGTCTCCTGTCGAATTTTCGTTATTCTAGATCTCAACCGCCTCGATTCGACGGTTGATACCTAAACCAGACAAGAACAAATCCAATCCAACATCACCGCACCTGGGCGGTCGACAGAGGTCCAAGCTAGGACAGTGTGGATACGAGAGCTTGATTGGTCGTGTGTGCACTTCTGCAGGTGTGGTATTTGTGAGTGATCGGGCGTGAACGCGAGAGAGCATTAATATTCGACAGCGATATGGTTGAGACGAGGAGATTGCTACCGCCGCGGTCCTGGGTTCCTGCTCACCAACACTGACATGTGTTCGCACAGCCAGCAAATCACAGGCAGCGACACAGTACCTGAGCTGTCAGAACGCATTCAATGTTGCCTAGTCACGCCCAGAGTCAATACAGTAGTGCCATGCTGTTGAATTGACCTGATTTTTTTGTTCTCTCTGTGCGTGACGGGCAGCGCGACGGGCAGAAAGGCAACCACACACAGTGGTGTGGTTAGCCAATGGCTGATGACAGCGATGATAGCGAAGAGTATGAAGAGATGGGGGAGGGTGAGACAGCGGCGGGAAAGCGGCATGATGCGCGGAGACGAGGAGAGGAAGGGGGGGGGGGGGGGGGG
>Ga0335398_10010391_pt1 | contig 10595 bp, 11 predicted proteins | sample BON03_FD_205742 | JGI IMG/M metagenome (GOLD analysis project Ga0335398, IMG submission 205742) | Freshwater microbial communities from Lake Bonney liftoff mats and glacier meltwater in Antarctica - BON-03 (spades assembly) (version 2) | ecosystem: Environmental > Aquatic > Freshwater > Ice >...
CAAGGCAAATAAATGTATAGTGGGTCGGACCGGGGTTGATCATTGATGGATTAAGAGGGTCAATTGATTCATGAATCGATCAAACAACTGGTGATTAATTCATTAGTAGTCAAGGGTCTGAATTGTGAATTGTAAACTTATCAGTACTGAATCACACGTTACATCAATAGGACAGATTGAACAGACACAAAGATAGAGAAGTGAGAGTCTGAGTTGTGAATTGTAAATAATGAATCACACATTACATCAATGGGACAGACTAGACAGGCAGACACATTAAGAAGTAAGAGTCTGAATTGTGAATTGTGAGAATAATGAATCATATATTGTATCATGGCAATAGGACATGCTAAATAGACGCACTGCGTCGCAGACATAAACATGAAGGCCAGGGTGGAGAAATATATATTATTCTGATATCTTAACCGAGACTGACACGATGACAGAGAACAAACCACACACACAGACACAGACACCGAGTATTGATCGGGAGATTAGTGCTCGGTGTTGGTGTCTGTCTGTGTGTCTTAGACTGATGTTGCTTTTATTACATCATAAGAAATAATGTAACAGCTTTGCTGGAAGCTCTATATACTCTTTGTCATCGGGACTAGTTATACTAAAAAGTCTGTACTAATGTCTCCAAACAAATGGCCATACACAAGAACACGCTAGGGCACACTAATAGTCATCTCTTATGTTTTGGAGAGAGACTGTAAGTGTCGCTGTGTCCTAGGCCCGCGAGCAAAGGCAAGGTACGCACAAGCAAAAGCAAGGTACGCCCGATATGTTTTTGAATTCAAAAACATGTTGGGCGTACCTTGCTTTTGCCCCCCACATTTTTTTTGGCGCCAATCATCACAGATTTCATTCGAAACACAAAAAGGGAACTTTATGAAGAGAAGCTCGAAGATGCGCTTGAAATGCTAGATTTGGAATGGAGCAAAGACGAGGACCGTGGCACCAGGACACAGGGGCACCAGTTGAAACTGGTCCACTTCACCGAGAAAATGCGTTCAACACGAATGGTCCAGCACGGGTAAAATGGCAGATGCAGTGGGAAGTGCTTTCCAAACCGCTGGCCGTTGATGACCCCTCCTTCTGCCGGAACGAGAAGTGCATGTAGAAATCAGCATAAATTGGTTTTTAGATCAAGACATACCGTCGCACTCACAAGAAGGGTGTGTCAGAATCCTAGATGATGATGATTGCTTTTATTACTTTCAAAAGTAGTTTAGTACCCTTGTTGGAGGGTCTATGAAGTTCAAATTCATGAGAATTTGAGGTATCGGGTTTTGGACGGAATCGAACCGACGACCTAGGGATTGACAGTCCCTCGCTCTGACCAACTGAGCCACGCTTGCACGTGAGGTCGTAGAGTCGTTACTCTGGGAAGAACGCCTCGGTAAAACAAGAATAAGAGCTACAGAGGGCCTCACTACATGCATGGAGCCGCACAGACAGTGGACAATCGCGAGCACCAGGCGGAATTTTTAACGAAAGCGATGGTTGGACCGAGAACAAGAGCTAATCACAGTCATCCGAGAGGAAACTAAGCGCACGGAGGAAAAGGAAGAAACTGGGTATAGATCACCAACATGGTCAATACTACGAGCACTGCAAAAGATGAATAAAACCAAGAGACTTGAAGGCGAGGCGGTTGTGTCAGCTCCTCCTTTCTTTCATTCGGCTGGACGGGGCCTGAGACCTAAAGTTCTGGGGCTATTGCAGGGATCATTCAGGTTATGAATCCAGTAGCCAAATGGCCGCGGCTTGCAAAAATTAAACGGTGATCAGATGTAAGCTGCAGATTATGCAAAAGGGCACGAGAACAAAGCATTGCGAGCACTGAAAATTTGCCGGAAGAGACATATGGGCACATCAAAAGTGCCTAATGTGATGGAATTGCGACAACCGTCACGGCTGCCCACCTCTTCATCTGGAGACATCTGTATGCCAGCATGTAAGCTGCACAAACACCAGCGAGTCAGCTCAGGTTTGTCACACCTGATTAACAGAGTAGTATAAACACGTTGCGGCAGGAGGAAGAGTTTGAGCAGACATGCAGAAGAGAATCGCTGAAGGAAAAGGCAGCAGAAATTGAAAAAACGATCTCTGTCAAAGAGCACGGAAGGGAACGCCATGATTTCGACCCGACAATGTTTTACGAAAATTGTTTTTTGGAATCGGAGGTTAGATGGCATAGTGATTATCAAAAATCATCGAACACTCAGATGATACATCCTAGAGTTCACACGGTCATCTGACAGAAATGAAGATTTTCTGAGTGTAAAGGAAGATGAAGCTAGTGAGCAACTTTGAACACAAAAGCATCATCGAGGCGCTCAAAGCGGCTGCCCCAGAATGGACGTTTGAACCGAATAATTTTGTGGCAGGGAGAGTGGAAGACCATTCCTATGACAAGCTCGAAAGGCTCAGTGCACAAGCAGGGAAAAAGAACAAGATTCTGGCGGTGCACGTGCAACGCATATGCGAAGCGCATGACACTGCAATCTGATCCTACAATCATCAAATATGTAGGTCGTCTAGAGCTGACGCGATGTCATCGATGGAGAACATTGGAGAACAGGTGTATGTGTAAATAACTCACAATCCTTATGTCATCAGCTGCTGAAGAAAGGTGAAGACATGGCAAAGCTTGTGTCAGACGAGCAAACCGACGTTGGCAACGGTGTTACACACAGAAGGCACAGCGCAAGTATCAGAATGTTTCAATATTGCCAATACTACCAAGAAACTATTTTAAGGTAAAGGTAATAGTGGAATCGCTGTGATGATAACGACCTAATTGCAGACAGGGACTTGAAGCTGAAGTTCATTTCAGTCAAAAAAAGCAAAACAGAAGAGGAAAAGGTCAAAACACACACACAGGTTCCAAGATCGGGTTTCCGTGATTCAGCAAGAATGAAACGATTGAGACAAATTGGGGCAGAGATGGTCCACTGGCAAGACTCAAAAGCGACAACTGGAGGAGGGGTTGCAGTCTGAAAGATAGAGGCGCAGTGCAAGGGCGGAGTGAGAGCCGACAGCATGTCGTCGCTCATCGTCGCGGCGGGAGACTCGGAGAGGTGCGGCTCGCTCGGGGTGGGATTCGAGAACATGATGCGTTCTGAGGTCATAAAACGAGGGGCCCAGCAGTAACTGGGCGTGGTGGCGTATCGATGGCTGGGGGGCAGGCAGGCCAAGGCGCAAGGAAGGGAAATGGGGTGAGGGGATATCTTTTGCCATCACCGCGGCCATGTTTGGTTGAGAATTTACTTATGTATTTCGGCTTTCTGTCTCGATAAGGAAGGTTGCTAGCGAACATCCGATCTTTGTACTCATATACATGAATTATTATGTATTTCACATTCATTTTATTTTATCTATTTTCTTGTCAAACACTTTTTTAATATTTGATTTCATATGCTTGACCTTATCATTGGCCGACACACACGGAATTGCCAAATACGCACGCACATACATATTAAGATACACACACAAACACACAAAAACAAAAAGTAGAAACATTAGAAAAAAAGGGAAAAAAAAAGGGGGGGCTCAGGGAAAAAAGAAACAAAAGAGAAAGAAGAATAGGGAAACAAATGTGACGATTTTTCCACATTGTCACATCATTTTTCTGGGCTCGGCTTGGAAGAATTTTGGGCTTGAAAACCTTGCCTGGTCCTGGGTTTTAGGTGCTGGGTTTCTCGATTTTTTTTTGGGTGTTTTGCCGCCGCACAGCTCGCCGCTGGCGCGCCAATTACAGCAGGAACGCACACAAGTGGTGTGCAGTAATAGGGAAGCCTGGAAGAACCCGGCCCGAGGGCACTCCCGCAATGGACCCTGGACTTTCTTTCTTTCTTTCTTTGGTTTCGAAGACCCAACCTAATCACTGGGCTAAGCGGGTGGTGAGCACCCGATTAACCACTTCGGGCCCAAGAAACTGTCCCGGACCGGAGAACCTGGGCTGACCTGATTTTAGAGTCGACCCTGCGAGTCCCCTGCAAGTGGGTACAACAGTTCACAATGTTGGTGGGCTGGCATGTATTCTCGGGCTAACCAATTCCCACCATCAATCTCCCTAACTACCAAGAAACGTAGCGCCCAGGGAATGGTGCCCCCCCACTTGGGTGGGAAAGGCACCAAGCAAGCCTAGTGTCCACCCAGCAGTGCTCGACTTGGTTTGTTGGACTTGAAGGCGAGATTTCGGCTAGGAATGACTGAAACGCCACTTTTTGTGTGTTGCTCTGTCTTATTAAACCGATATTGGGGAATCGTTACGGTCCCGGGGTTTCATCACGAGCGAGCCAAGGGGGACACACCCACGATCTGATATCGCCGACATCCCTTCTCACTCTGTGCCCCCTTAGATAACCTGGCGTGTCGGGATCCCTACCCTCCAGCTTAACTACGTCGCTGGCTACATTGATCCCTTCTGCTTTCTCTCTTTCCCTCCTCTTCCTCTTCGAACGAACCTACAACTACTACGTTGACAACCAGGGGCTTGTGCCCTGGCGGCTCCTTCGTGTGTGCGGGTCCAAAGTTTGTTTGGCCTCATAGAGTCGCTCCCTTGAGAATGGGGGTTAGAAGGGCAGCTCCAGGTAGCCAGGTCCTATCAAACTTTGAAGACGTAAGCAGCCCTTGAAGGGCAGCCTCTGCGGATCAGGGCAGCCTGTATGTACCTCTTTTTAAAAAAGAGACCAAGAGATTTTGCTGTTCGAATCTCGTTCGAACTGATATTTTGCTGTTTCGGGAGATTTTGCTGTTTCCCAGAGATTTTGCTGTATCGGATTCGAATAGAAAAATCTTTTGGTCTCGTTCCTGCAAAGAAGTCCATATAGGCTGCCCTGATGAGGGGTGGGAGGCAAACCAAAGATTGTAGCCAAACTCGATCCTTCGGTTTCCAATTCCGCTTGGAAAGCATTTTTCAGATGAACGTAGACATCCATTTTTACTACCTGAAAATTGGGTTTCTTGAATATCTCCGAATATCTGGCGAGATACGGTATGCAAATGGACCCATCGGTTACTGAAAGAAGCTGACAATCTGGAAAGAAGCATGTATTGTGCATGTTGGGGCTTTATCCACGATTATCCGAGAGAGGGAGCGAGCTGATCAAGAAAGTGAAAGTCATGAAAAGATTGCCCTAGCGCATGAGCACGATTGAGCACCGATAACGTCAACTTCTGCACGCGAAGTCGCCCGTACCAGCGCGAGGCGTCTTGGCCATCCGGCCTGGGCCGTGTTTTTTTAGATTTTTTGAGTCTGCCTCCCACCCCTCGCCCTGATCCACAGAGGCAGCCCTTCAAGGGCAGCTCATTAATTCAAAATCTGATAGGACCTGGCTTAGGGTTCTCCAACTATGTTGAATTAATCGACCCCACTTTTAGAGATGCTGAAGGAGTCGATTAAATCGTCGATTTTTAGAGGTCAAAATCGATTAATCGATTTCCGGCAGCTGCATACTTGCCTAAAAGGCCAGGGAAACACTCATTTTGTGTGATTTTGGTGATATTACACAAAAAAACCCAAAAATTTTGGACTAAAATCTCCCCACCATTCAGGATTTCGATTTGCATTTCGACGATCATTGCGAGTCTCATCTTCCACAGAACAGGCTGTATGACAATGCCCATACCTTCTTTTCTCGATCTTAAAAATGTTTCCAACAGGTTCCGACTGTTTCCACGTGATTTCCGACTGTTTCGATTTATTTTTCCGGGATCTGCATGCTTTTCGATTGGAATCCCCCCGAAATTTGCCAAGTTGAGTAAAATATTATGGAAAATTGGAAAGTTTTGCCAAAGAATTTCGGCGGACCAAATTCATAGCGGGGGAGAGTCATAGTTCAGTTCATTTTTTTTTGTTTTTTTTTGTTTTGTTACCACACAGCTAGCGCGCCAATTACCGGAAGCAGGAACCGCCCAAGAATGGAGAAATCGCACTATGTTGACCACGTACGGTTTGATGTGTAGTAAATATGTTTCACAAAAACGCAATGAGGCCATTGATAATAACCAATGGTACAATATGTTACTCAATTTGATATTGTAATTCGCCAGCACTCTATATAAGACTCAAGTATATGTACTCAGTAATCTCAGTAAAGCTCGATTGACTACCTGGCAATTGTAAAAAAGTGGACAATCGACTAGTTCGTGGCGTTTGGAATGCAATTTTTCCATTCTTGGGCGGCGGCACGAGGGGTGGGAGGCGAACCAAAGATTGTAGCGAAACGCCATCCATCGGTTTCCAATTCCGCCTGGGAAAGCATTTTTCAGATGAACGTGGACTTGCATTTTACTACCTGAAAACAAGGGGTACCGTTAATGTCTTTTTCCTGACATACATGCGGGGTTGGTTGGTTGGGTGTCAGCTCAACAATCCAGTTTTTCCTCGAAATGTTTTTATTACAACAGACCGTTGTGTGGTGCAAAACTTTAGTCAACTTTCTTGGCGGGGAAAAACACAGGCAGGAAAAAGAAGGATTGTGTTGCGTTGGACTTTACTTCCCTCCAAGAGCGGGAGGCGGAGTATGGATTTTCGGGTTTCATAACAACAAAAAAACAAACAAAAAATCCATAGGATACCCACTATCAGTTTTCAACCAAAAACTGTATTCTCAAACAAAGAGTCAAACTGACCCAGAAAAAATAATAATGTATGTTTCAATTTGTCTGTGTGTATATGCGTGTGTAGGTATGTGTTTGTGCGTGTGGACAAGCGCGCCCGCATGTGCACTGTGCGCGTCCATACATGGATATAGATATACATAGATCCGTCTGACTTGGTGTATATGCATATCAATTTATATATGAATATATTTATGATTATATATATATGTATATACATATATACACATATATACATATATATATATATATGTATTCATATATATATATATATATGTATATATATATATATGTATGAATATATATATATATCAAACAACTGTCATCTGAATGCAACGTTGAGAAAATGTTGAATCAAATCGTTGACCCCGATTAAGAACGGTTGCTTTTTCAACAGTTGCAATTTTTTTGCCGGGAATTTCGAATTTGGAGCCAAAAATCAAAAAAAATCGGAAAAAAAGCCCATATGTTGCGTGTTACGAAAGGTGGGGGGGGGGGTTGGTTGGTTGGTTGGGCTTGTGAGCTACTTTTCGGCATGTATGTCACGGTAAAAAAATAACGGTACCCCTTGCCTGAAAATTGGGTTTCTTGAATATCTCCGGATATCTGGCGAGATACGGTATCCAAATGGACCCATCGGTTACTGAAAGAAGGCAACAATCTGGAAAGAAGCCTGTATTGTGCATGTTGGGGCAGTTATCCACGATTATCAGGGGGAGGGAGCGAGCTGATCAAGAAAGTGCCTATGATGGAAAGATTGCCCAAGCGATTTAACATCGTTGAACACCGATAACGTCAACTTCTGCACGCGAAGTCGCCCGTACCAGCGCGAGGCGTCTCGGCCATCCCTCAACAGCACACAGGTTTTATTTTTACATAGTTCCGCTGAGGTTTTCTGTCTTTTCTTTCTTTCTTGGGTTTCGAAGACCCAACCTAATCACTGGACTAAGCGGATGGCCAACACCCGATTGACCACTTAGGACCCAAGAACCTGTCCCGGACCGGAGGACCGGAGCATTACCTAGTTTACGGCAGACCCAAGCAGATCCCTAACCTAAGGGTAAAACAGATCACAATATTGGTGGGCTGGCATGCAACCTCGGGCTAACCAATTCCCACAATTAATCTCCCGAACTAGGTTTTTATTTTTTTATACTTTTCTACAAAGTGTAAAGGAGACAGATTCTAGGTACGACTAAGGTTGGAGGAAAGAGGATATTACAAAAAAAAATGAACCAAGGTCGTACCTAGAGAAAGTTTTAAGTTCTAGGAGTTGGACCTGAGTCACCTGACCAGTTGAACCGTTGCGATCCCATCGCAATTTGTGAAGAGGGTCATTGCGATGGGAAAATGCGATGGGATCCTGTAAGGTAAACACTACTTAGAATAGGTTTCTTACCACAGTCCCTTCGATTAGGACTACGTTGGATAAAACCCCCGCAAGGACCATGTTTCGCCGGGACCCCTTCAAGAACGCAAAAAAGGAAGACCGCCCAAGAATGGACTAATCGCAGCGGTGTGCGTTCCCTTAGTTTCCGGGAATAGTTCTGGGAACGCTTATGGGAACCGTCGCGTTCCCTTAATTCCTGTTCCCTTCCTATTCCGGTAGTGGTCCCCCTTGTGAGGACTGGTCAACTCCCTTCGTTTCGAAGTCATGATTTTTTTCCCGCCAAAACAGCAAATTCGATTTTTCCTCCCAAGGGTCAGAGGAATGTCGGACGTTGGGAGAGGAACGTGTGGCTGCCGAACATGGCTGTGCTGGGGGCGCGAGGGGGGAGTTCAGGGGAACCAGCTTAGACAGCTGACCATCACGGCATGGCTGCTAATGAAAATTTGCAACCGCTGCCTGCGGCAGCAAGCGCCTCTCCTGCAGCCATTCCTGCTGTTGATGAGCCAAGCAAATCCCCAGAGCCACGTGGTGTTTGACTTAGCATCGGCCCATTGATGTTGAAGCAAATGGAGGACGAAGACGGAGGAGGCGCAACCCCTCGGCCGCGAACAATACACAGAAAACAGTCCATCAGGAAACGTTCTGCAGCGCGCAGCTCGCAAGACTGCAGAAGTGTGAAAACAGTCAAAAAGCTCAAGGATGTCTCTCTGATGGGCAAAATTCTTCAAAATTCTTCCTCAATTATCCCTGGATTCTCAAACAAAGAATTCCAACATTTGGTACTGTCATCTCCGTCGCTGACAACGAGCAAGATGATGTCGAGATGGACTGGGAATAGATATTTACATGTATCTACATATTCATGACATACTATATATGCATGACATACATGTACATGTATACATACACATATACATACATACATACATTTATATATATATATATACATATAGTATAAATTTTCACACATAATCACATGGTCACGTTTAAAATATGTACGTTCGTACATCTTAATGTTGACTATCACCATCAAGAACACTTTTTTGAAGAGAATGAAATGATTCTCAATTTGAAAATATAAGGAGAGGGGTCAGGTTCTTGAAATTTTGAATTGTTTGTCCACTAGAAACATTTAATTTTGGGAGATCAAAACACCTAAAAAATTCGTCCAAATTCCTCGCAAACACCTTCTCCGACTCGTTAGCGATTCTCAAAAAAAAATTGCCGGCTGGCAAATGTTTTTTTCATATGAAGATTCCCGGTTCCCTTCCTGTTCCCTTTCTTTTCTTTCTTTCTTGGGTTTCGAAGACCCAACCTAATCACTGGACTAAGCGGATGGCCAACACCCGATTGACCACTTAGGATTCAAGAACCTGTCCCGGACCGGAGGACCGGAGCATTACCTAGTTTACGGCAGACCTAAGCAGATCCCCAACCTGAGGGTAAAACAGATCACAATATTGGTGGGCTGGCATGCATCCTCGGGCTAACCAATTCCCACAATTAATCTCCCTAACTACCAAAAACGTAGTGCCCAGGGATCAATGGTGCCCCCCCACTAGGGTAGGAAAGGCATTAAATAGGCCCAGTGTCCTCCAAAGCATTGCTCGTCAAAATTGTGACTAAGATACTCTTCGGGCAATGCACCTTTAGCAAAAGCCATCTAACAACCGTCTTGGCAGCAGATCACAGACCAGCGCACTAAAAGGAAAGAGACCTGATCACAATATTCAACAAATCAAAACACGGATACATGCATGCGCGCATACACAAAAGTACAAGGCCTGCGCAACACATGTCATGCTCGCCCGGGCAAGTACTACATCTCTGGCGTTAGGGTTGTGTAACTATGTTGAATTAATCGACCCCACTTTTAGAGATGCTGGAGGAATCGATTAAATCGTCGATTTTTAGAGGTCAAAATCGATTAATCGATTTCCTCTGTCGATTATAACGAGTATTCAGCGAGCGCCTGAGAGGCCTAGGCAGCGAGGCTGGATGTCAATTGTAGAGCATGGTCACTTTTGCCGATAACTCTGTACAGACATGATGTCCCGAGTCAGAATCAACATTTCATCCTGAGTCACTGCAGGCCACCGCCGGCGGTCGGTGGGTTTTTTGCCGGGCACAACCCGGCCCGAGACCGTGACAAACCGTCGAAAAGCAGCCATGATGCAGTATTTTCAGCAGCCATGATGCAGCATTTTCGACGGAGCAGCCATGATGCAGCATTTTAATGGTTTGTGAAAAAAAAAAATTGTCCTAAAAAGTGAGAGAACGAACGAACCTGTTCGTTTTGTATTCGATCGGTCGGGAAAACCCTCGGCGGTGCACGCGGGTGCGTGTACGGGCAACGCGGGTGCGCGGGCGCGTGGGCGCGTGGGTGTGAGGGTGCGCGGCCATGCGGGCGCGCGACCGCCAGCGTCCGCTCCAGCGACATGGGCGCGCGACCGCCAGGGTGTGAGGGTGTGCGGCCATGTTTGTCGATTTTTGTAGTAAATATGAGGTGTTTGTGGCAAGGATTAAATCAATTATTTAATCGATTTTTAGAGTAAAAGCCATCGATTAT
>Ga0335398_10010398_pt1 | contig 10593 bp, 7 predicted proteins | sample BON03_FD_205742 | JGI IMG/M metagenome (GOLD analysis project Ga0335398, IMG submission 205742) | Freshwater microbial communities from Lake Bonney liftoff mats and glacier meltwater in Antarctica - BON-03 (spades assembly) (version 2) | ecosystem: Environmental > Aquatic > Freshwater > Ice >...
AAAAAGGTGTAAAGTACTCTAGTGAAATGTAATGTACCAAATAGTAGTTGTTCGGTGTAAGTATAGTAGTTTTGTTTTGTCCACATAGTAGTTTGTTAATTGGTAGTAGTTTGTAGAATTAGTAGATTTTTGACTGATAGTAGTATACAAAATTAGTAGTTTGTTCATTTAAAAAACTACCCTAATCGAAGATTTTGGTTGAAAACTACTATTTTGATGAATGACAAAATCATAAAAAATTAGTAGTTTTGAAGACCATTAAACTACTAAAGTGACCATGAAGAAACTACTGTATAGCGAGTGTATTTTTCTGATGTATTGGATACGGAAGGCATGAGTGGGGATGGACAGAAGTTGGCCCAGTCCCTCCTTAAGCGTGTTTAAGGATGTGGGTATGGGCATCGTCTGGATGTAAGCCAGTTTCCTGCCTTTCTCGTTCCAGGTGTCGGGAATTCGCATAAACATTTGGTGGCCCGAGAGGGGGGTTTCTGGGTGGTTTAAAGTTTTTGCCCATATCTTCTGGGTCGGTTCCGAACATTGGGATGGTGGCTGGGTTGGCTCCTGAAGTTGTGACAGTGTGATATGTGGTGTCTTCTTTTCGATTTCCCGTGCGTCGTCGTTCTCCGGTTGCTTACGTGTGGTTGACCAAACCACGGAGGATTCCCGTGATTTCACCCTATCTGTGCGGGGAAGAGGAAGAAATACAAAAATGGTGGTGTCTTCCTTTTTTATCCAATCCAGTTTATTGGTGTCTGACAAGATTGTCTCTCTCACTACCAACACGTCCGTGTCTAACATCCGTTCTGGTGCCATTCCCTGTTTCCAGACGAGGTCATGTGAGAATTCCCCCAAGGTATAGCGTAATGTATCTGGTGCGGGGACTTCCGACCGGTTCGGATAACATTCACAAAGTATGTCAGATGTTATTTTTCCAATCCTTTCTGTCCAACTTGTTTCAATCAGTACCTGTAAAACATGTCCTTTGTATTGCTTGACACTATGTGTTCTGACCGTTCCTAATCCTGCTCAGATTGGAGCTTGGGAGAATCCCTTGTCTTTGCCATCTTGAATGAGGATCACCCGTTGCCATTTAAGTGCGTTCTCCCACGGCCTCTGGCCGGAGGTCCACACTTTTCGGGAGTGTCACTGAATGTCTGGTGCATCAGCCTATATACGGGCGTGGTATCCTTTTTATCGAGAAGAATGGAGCTGCCGCAGGGGGATTCCATTTCCTGCGGAGGCCTGCATGTCCCTGAGGGTATGGGATCGTATAGATGATCAGTGTGAACGAGGTACTTCGTACCAGCTCATTCAGTGGCTCCGGTCTCTGGGAAGTGTAAGTCAGTGCTAGATGACTGGCAGGGTCTTGGTATGGATAGAAATGTCTTGAGTGTCCCAATTGCGCCGTCCCTGGTGTTTGTAGGCCTGTAGCTTGGCATATAAGATGGCTGATCTTCCTGCTATTTTTTTCACCTTCCGGGAGGACCGTAAGGTAGTTGGGATGGGTTGCGGACACCCATGTTTGCTTGCACCTGTGGGCACACCCACTCGCCACGCCACGTTGAGGCTGGCAGCCCGTCAAGCTCGTTCTGGCTTGGGCGGGCCGTGCACAGTGAGCTCTGAAAATCATGCTCCATGGAGCCGCAACAAAAACACCTGAGTCTACCCCCACGCATACGACCGCGCTGGCGAGCTGCCAGTTGCGCCAAGTGCGGCACATGCGGCGCCAATGCATCCAGGGGCCAGTAACCAGTCAGTGTGTGAATGAGCGTGTCCCAAAGAGCAGGATGGCCATCATTGCATTCCTGCGTGGCTTGTATCCATGTGTTGTTGAGAACACTCTCGCACTGTAGTATGACGAGCTCAACCAACTCCCCATCATAGGAGCCGTCAAAACGGGAGGGGGTGTCATTGACGTTGAGGTTGGAGAGCATCCCACAGCCCTTAGCGTCCGATGGCATGCTGCCAGTGCGTCCCTCCTCGAAAGTGAAGAACTTGAACATGGCGTTGAGGTTGTGGCACTTATCCACATTCTCCTCAAACCACGTTTTGTTTTGTGCCGGCTTCTTGGGAAGTTTGGACAGGACAAACTTGAACTTGGCTCTGTCGGTGAGTGGTTCAAATAATTTAAGCATGGGAAGATGTGCCGTGTCGCTGGCCACAGTCGCTGCCAACTCAAACAGTGTGTTGAAATGAAGCCGGTTGGTCGCTGCATTCACGCCTGTAGACCATACACAAGCGAGCATGTTGTTGTCCATGCGTTTGACCACGAAGTTGTCCTTGTACGAGCCCATCATCGTGTGCAGCGCCAGCACAATCTTGAAATGACCAACCACCTTGGCGGGTTTCAAAGATCACCATATCTTATCCCACAATAGGCGTGGTGGCGATCCATCCTGAAAAGATGAGGTGATGTAGCGCTCGCAGATGGCCATGCCACCGTCAGAGCACATGCCATTTGCTTGGATGCCCATTTGCAACTCGAAGACATGCTTGGCAAACGTCTGAGCAGCCCCGTTGGTGGTGTGCGGAGTCAAACACTTGAGGACGCAGGCAGGCACTGTCCGTGGCTGACGCAGGTTGTAGTGCGTACGCTCCTCCATAGACGCCTTCTGGTACGCGTGGCACGCCTCCTGGAGTTCTTCGAGGCCAGGCCTATACCTGCATGCCAGCATCAGCTGCCAGCGGCTCAAGTGCAGCATGCGAGCGCGAGTGCGACCAGCTCTCGACATTGAGTCAGTGCGTGCACAATAAGGAGACGGCTGTGGCGGTTCCGCGAGGGAAAGAATGGGTGAGACCGCCGTCAATCATCCTCCGAGACCTGACTTCCTCAGGACGGCCCAGTGTTGTCCCTCACTGAGTCTGTGTCAGGCGAGGACTCTGCAGGCTGTCATGGTGCTGTGGGAGTTGCTGGCAAATCACCAAGCGGGGTATTCCCGCCTGCCAACATGCACTAGTCTCCTGCGTGCTCCACCATCAATGAAGCAGAGTGGGAGCGTTGAAGTTCGTTGAGATCACCTCACCATGTACGCGACCATGTACTATGATAGGGGTGACGAGACTGATGCGGAGCACGGGTTGTAAGTGCCAGCGCACGGCCCCCTCGTAGGGCACGTCACTGGTTCCGGCTGGCCTCTCGTAGGCCACGCCGTGTTCCCTCACACACACCAATCGGACACTACTCAACGACTGGGGTAAGGGAAAACACTGAACCACCTCGACGGTGGTCCTTTTAATGAATCTCAATAAGACTGCATTCTCAACCCCTTCTACAATGCCACGTTTGTTCCTGTGACCCCAGTTTACTACCCCGCGCGTTGGGTGATGACACTACGTCTCTTCTTGATTCATTATTGGTCCCTTCCTGCGTACATTGTCTCCGCGTGACCCGACATGGTGCCGTGACGTTTGTCACTGTCCTTGTCACGGTACACAAATTACCTCTCCTTGATAGTCACTTGTTACATTCTTGTTTTGGTAGACTCTTCTCTATTATTACCGTTGGTCCTTCTATTTTCCTCAAGAAGAGTAGATCTCCTGGTCCCGCTGACTGAAAGAAAGGAAGGGCAGACATCGCTGCTTCTCCTTCACTTCGTGTGACACTATTGATCTGCTACAGTGCTCGTAATACTGCCCACGTTGGTGATCTGTATCCACTGCAGCTTCCTATAGTTGCAATCAGCGCTTGCTCGTGGCATACTCAACACTCTTGTTTTTCCAGAAAGTTCCATCTCCCTCTGGTGATTGTCTATCCTCGTCCTGTGTCCAGGCATGTAGTCCGTGATGATTCTCGTTTCGTCCGCTCATACTACATCGCAAAAATTCCACTGCGCGTTGGGTGTACCATGTTACAAATTCATCTTGGTACACCCTGCTAAAATACTGCGTGTTGAGCGTACCATGCTAAAAATTCGTCGTGGAACACCCTGCTTCTTCATGGTACACGAGGGCATGGAGGCTGGGCAAAAAAGAAAACAGGATTGTACAATTCTTTGGTACCAAAAATCGATGTTGGAATGCGAAACGACCAAGAGTTCAAAGTAACTGCACTCAAATTCAAATCATAGGTCATTTTTGCAATTCACGACTATTCGTAGGAGAGATCAATTTTATCAAGGAAGTGCCACACATCAAAAGATTGCTGTCATGGTTGATCAGAGTTGATCACCAATAGCGGCGAAATCGGCCCACGGAGTCGCCCGTACCAGCCCGAGGTGTTTGGGCCATACGACCCGGGACGGGTTTTATTTTGGGCTTGGTACCATCTTTTTGTTTCTCCCCTTTTTTGCTCAGCCTCCATCCCCTCTGGTGCACCACATTTTGGAAAACTTTCACAGCAAAATGGTCGTGGTTCAGCCCGTTCCCTGGAAGACGACACTCGAAATGGTCAACGAAAAGCAAATCGAAATCCTGAATGGTGGGGAGATTTTAGTCAACTGCAAATTCAAATTAATCAAAAATCTCAATTTGAATTTATACCGCGAGATACCTCCGAATTCAAATCCAATCAAAATCTCAATTCGACTTTGTACCGTGAGATACCAAGAAATTTGATTTTCTCGATTTTGACTATTTGACTAAAATCACCCTACCATTTATGATTTCAATTTGCATTTCTTTCACCATTTCGATTCTCATCTTCCAGGGAACAAGCTGTACCGTTGTGGCCCAGCTGTGGCTATCGCTGTTCCATCCTCGACTTTCTGGAGCTTTACTTGCGCAGGGACCTTGAACACAATGTAACAAGCTCGCTCCCTAAGCAGCTGTTCCAGAAAGTCAAGGTTGGAAGAATGGTAACCACAGCCACGACGAGGGAAGCTGAGCAAAAAAGGAAAAAAACGAAAAGTGTTTTTGGTAACCAACCCAAAAAAAAACGCAGCCCGGGCCGGATGGCAAAAAAGCCTTGGGCTGGCACGCGCAACTCCGAGTGCCGCTTTCGCCGTTAGCGGTGTTCAACTCTGATCAACTATAAGAGCATTTTTGCCATGTGTGGCACTTTTTTGACAAAAACTTCCTTCTCTCTTGTAAATTTTCTCTAGATATTTGTAGATTACTGCCAACCCCAAAAGAGACACCCGATTTGAATTTGAGTGCAGTTACTTTGAGAATTTGGTCATTTCGCACACCAACAACGATTTTTAATACCAAAGAATTGTTCAATCCTGGTTGGCTTCCATCCCCTCGCAGCGACGGTACTAAGACAATTTTGCTGTCAACGTTTTCAAAAATGTGGTGTACCATGCTTGGGGATGAATATTTTAGCATGGTTTTTATCATGGTACGCCCAACGTGCTGGGCAATTTAAAATTGTTTAAGGGTGGACCTGAAGTCTCCGAAAAATTAATCCGGAAGGTTCTTGTCCCGATAGGTCGGTTTCATTTTTATTTTATTCCAGTACCAAAAAAATCCGACCATATCATCCTACCTGATACATTTTGCGAACTGGATGAAGTGTGTTCAGAAGTGCCAGAAGATAGCCGGGTGTTAAGAGTGCGCTGTTTATTGTTCCCGACCTCCGATCGCCTTCAAACCTGGCTCATCCCCTCCGGAACGACCCGGTCTAGACAATATCACGAGTCAACCATAGTCTGACACAGTCTACCCCCATACGATCGTTTTTGGTACTTTGTCTTGTCCTTTTCTTTTAAAAGAGCGTGACAAAGTGGAAGTAAGCACTATCAGAGGTGGTACGAGGGCAGGTTGCGTCAGATCATGGTTGACTCGTCATATTGTTTAGACCTTATCGTTCCAGAGGGGATGAGCAAGGTTTCGAGGCGATCAGAGGTCGGGAACCATGAACGGCGCACTGTTTTAAACTGGGCTCTGCTGTATTGGTATTTTGTGCACTTTTTGACACTATGTTGATCGCGAAGGCTCTTGAATTGTGAAGCTCTTCTTTGTATGAAAGTTGAGAAATATATCAGAATTTGAATATGAGTGACCAGGATTTCAGATTTCTTGTATTCCAGAAGTTCAAGACTTCGTGGGTTTTTTTTACCACCTGCGATGAAGGAGTGCGATGGTGGTAGGCGCGGGTGCTGGGCTTATGTAGCAGAGCAGCCAGGATATAGCATCCTGGAAGTGCTTTTCATACATATATTGTGCTCGAGGCCGCACATATCAAGTGCACCGCGTCGAGGAGGACATCTTGTTGGAAGTGAACAGATGTGAAAAAGGGCACCACAGATAACACGACGGCAAGACGTACGATATCGACAGGAGTTTGCACCGCCCTAAAGCGAACGCCTGTGCATCTTGTAATGTAATATAGTCCCCGTCGGAACATGGGGTCAACAACCTGCTGACAACCTATGGACCTCAACTTGTGTGACCCGCGGGTGACCTGTGGACCTTGCAGTTGTGACTCCATGTTCAGGCGGGGACACTATTACACCACAAGATACACAGGCTGATAATCTATAGCGGTGCAAACTCCTTGCAATATCATACGTCTTGCCGTCGTGTTATCTGTGGTGCCCTCCTTCAAATCTGTGCACTTCGAACAAGATATGCTCCTCGACGCGGTGCGCTTGATATGTGCGGCCTCGAGCACAATATATGTATGAAAATCACTTCCAGGATGCTAAATCCTGGCCGCTCTGCTTGATAAGCCCAGCACCCGCGCCTTCCGCCATCGCACTCCTTCATCACAAGTGGTAAAAAAAATCTGTGAAGTCTTGAACTTCAGAAAATCAAGAAATCTGATATCCTGGTGACATGTATTGAAATTCTTATATATTACTCAACTTTCATACAAAGAAGAGCTTCACAATTCAAGAGCTTCTGCCATCAATGTCAATAGCAATCTTTTTTTATTCCTTCGAATATCGAAAAATCCCTTTGTACGATTCCTCGTGAAGGTGTCCTCTGTATCATAGTACAATTTTCAAAAGTTGATTACAACTTTTGTCTGTATCGATTTTTGAGCTTCACAACAAGTCCCTCTCATTTCGACTTCGTCACAGCGCCAACGAAAAGCTGTTAAACTTATATGTTCCGCATCTCTCGATAAACAGTGACTCGAGGAATTTGTACTACAAATAACCGTTTTAAACGATCGAGAATTTTCGATAGCAAAAAAAAAATCAAATTCCATTCAAGAACTGGAAACATCTGGTTTACACCGGGAATCGAAGTCTGATCTGCCTACAGAAATGATGGAATTTTTTTGATTCGCATGCATACGAGAGAAAAAAAATTCTGATTCGGAATATGGTTTTTGGCCTCGTTCCAACCCCTGCGAAACACGTTTTGTTGGTACACGTGTGGAACGTGAGGTTTTTGGTTCGAGCCTCGGCGTTGTACAAAAAACGTATCTGCACTCTTCGAATTGACTCGTTTTGAAAATTGACTCAACTTTCAAAACGCACGTGCGATCATTTTGTAAAAATTTAAATTAAAAAAAGGTACATTAATCTGACAGTTTCACCTTCATCATCATGTCACGGTACGGTTCGAACGCAGCACTCTTGCGTCACAAAGGCATTGCTGTGCTCACTACGCCACTGATGTAATATCCCCTTATTTAATTATGCTGAATGCCTTGTATCTATTGCAGGCTCCATAACCCTCACACACACACCCATACACCAACTCAATCCTGCTGGGCTCCTGAGGCCCTTTCTTCTGGAGCGCTACAGAAACTGATTTTCCAAAGCCGGTACGCTCCGTCAAAAGGTCACGTTTCGCAGCTACGGTGTTCGTTCAAAGTAAACCTGTAAAGTGAATGAGAATTCTTCCAAAAATGTAGACGTTTCTAACGGAGAAAACGAAAACTGATGTTTTACAGATATTGGTTTGTACACACTTATTTGTTCTTACATGTCAGCAATGATGTACGCTCCTGGTCATCATTGCAAATATGTCGAAAACGCAGCCGCTCGATCTGGAAGCTGGTTTAAGTGAGAGGACCGGGGCGGTGTAGTAATCTGGTCAAAATATTCTGACAAATTTTTTTGAGGGGCCAACTGTGAGAAAATTTTGTCTGAAAAACTCGCCCCTTTCGAAAAATTCCGGTTCACCAGAAAGGAAGAGACCAGGCCGGGGGGGTGTATTATGAACATGCGTCACGGTCGGAAAAATTTCTCCCGCAAACCATATAGATTGGATCAGTCTGGTTGATGGTAACATAATGCATTGTGTTGATTTCTGGCGCAGGTCGGTGCACAACAGTTACACTGATCCTCCCACCATTCAAATGACTGCCTCGTTTAAGTTGGGGCGATAAAATGTTCTGAAATTCCATAGGTACAAATCATGTACTACGAAATGGGTAACCCAGTTCGTAGAGCAAACTTGCTCTACAGATTACTACAGAGTTTTTCGTTGCGCGGAAGGGGGTCAAATATCGGGGTTTGACCCTCTTCCGCGCAAAATTCGTTGTCGGCGCGCCCGTAAGAAAGCCCAAATACTGAAAATGTCGACATCACAACGGAGATACGTCTAGATACCTGGAAATTCAGTTTCCGTATTGCTCAGTTAGAAAGTGCCTGCTCCATCTCCAGAGAAGGCACAACCCCACTGGGCCCCCTGTGCGTTCACAGGGATGCACCTACAATCCCACTGGGCTTCCTGTGCGTTCACAGGGATGTACTCGCACACAAACCCCCAATCAAGATTCCCCCACAACCTTTCTCCCTTATCCTGGGTTCTATGTTTTTATGCTTCATATCTTACAAGAGACAGCACGACCCAGCGTGTGTGCTCGCCAGGTGCGGGGTTCAATCCTCCGGAATTTTGGTCGCCTTGTGGCCTACCTGTGTCGTGTTGTCTCACTACATCAGTACTCTGGTCGCGTTCGACTGGTTGCCCCGCCGCGTGTCTATGTGTGCATCTGCATGGACTCGGCGGGCTCACGTGGTCTTCCCTCGCCCAGGATCTTCATGTTTCTGGGAGGCATGAAAGTGGCATTCATACCGTCCCCTTCCCGGGACTTTGGCGTGCGTGGCGCCTCAATAGTGCGGTGTGGACTTTCATGTTTGGTTGACCTCAACTCGGACTTATATTGTCTGTGCGGTTTCCTTCATGGTCCAGATATATTCCGGGCTCGGGGGTTGAGTTGAATTAATCCACTTAATAAATACACCAGTTTTTTCCGTTGGTTCGCTTCTATTGTTATGGAATCGGTCCAAACAGTGAATACTTGTGAGTGTCCTGCACACAACCCTGATTTCGGCCTTTTCTGGACAATTTGAGAAATCAGTTGACTAATCCGAGTTGAAGACCTTGAAACTAAAGGTGGTAGAGTAAAAAAATTTACGTGTTTGGACCCATCGGATCGTCGGGATCGAAGGAAGGATAACGTCGGTGGCTCAGGAGATGGAGACAAATGCAGTAGGGGGAATATGGGCAAAATCACGCCATTCAGGGGGTGGGTTTCCAACATATTTCTCAACGTTGAAAGTCCAACGGCACCAATCGAAGGCTTCAGAACAAGTCAGCAAACACGCGTACGTCGCTGCGTTGAAACGGTGCGATTGATTCTTTGTTGAGGCGATTTTGTTCAACAACGTTTCGCGTGTAAATGTTGTTGAACAAATTCCGACTGCTTTTTGTTCAACAACATTTTCCAACAATAATTACACATGTGACCCCAGGAACGTTTGAATTTTGTACTAGAATCATTCGAGTTTGTATCAACATATGTATTGAAATTACTGTTGAGTGAAACATAAAAATCTCAAACATCTCCACCGTGACGTTGAAACGCTGTAATCTTCAGTTTACGAACTGGTGTGTAGTCCCGAATGAGATATTTGGGCCTTGGATGTCGAGAAGAGGCCAGGGGCGGTGTAGTAATATAGTGGAAAATATGCTAACACAAAATTTTTGACGCTCCTTTCGAGAAATTCCAGTACAAAGGAAAGGAAGAGGCCAGGCCAGAGGGGGAAATTATGAAATAGTGTCGAAAAAATTCTCCCGCAAACCATATAGCTTGGATCATCATAAGTTCAAGCAGCATTATGTATTAAGTTTTATGTTCGCAAAGTTTCGCAAACAACAGTTACAGTCATGTTCCTTCCACTCACGTGACCGCCCCCAGCCTCTCATGTCGAGATGTTGTGAGATTCGAAAAAAGAATATCTCAAAATTGTGAAATCTAGTAATCATGACAAAGGTTTGGGGTGGGCTGCCGGGAGGAGGAGACGGAATCTTGCATGGATTTGAATTTCTCAACATTTGAATTGTGATTTATCAAGTCAGCCCTTCTCAACGTTGACGGAAATGTTGAGAAATCGTTGAGGAATATTTTGCCCATATTCCTCCTAGTATGTTGGCTACAATCATAGTAATTCTGACGCATTGACTACTGACGAATGTTTTCCACAGGCACATGGCTTCAACAGCAGGCTCCAACCACAGAAAGAATTGCGTATCCGAGACAGGTGAGCAAAGTGAATGTTAGGTCACCGGTCACAGAGGGAGATAGAGAGGAGCTAGGCAACCGGTGCAATTGCGTGCTGTCTTGTTTGGCTGCCTGACACAGCAAGCTCAGATACCTGCGCATGTTGTATCATGCTGGTGTGCACCCACCTTTTGGGTTCCTGCCATCAACAAAGGCAAGATAAAGAAATTTGTCGCTGCGCAGAGTGC
>Ga0335398_10010399_pt1 | contig 10593 bp, 7 predicted proteins | sample BON03_FD_205742 | JGI IMG/M metagenome (GOLD analysis project Ga0335398, IMG submission 205742) | Freshwater microbial communities from Lake Bonney liftoff mats and glacier meltwater in Antarctica - BON-03 (spades assembly) (version 2) | ecosystem: Environmental > Aquatic > Freshwater > Ice >...
TGGCGTGGGTGGCCCACCCCCCCCCCCCCCCCCCCCCCCGTCGCCCTCCTGTACCGGGAGAGCAGCCCAGACAAGGATGTGAGAAAGATTGTCGAGGCGCGTCATAACATCGGCAAGACTAGAGAGATAGCTGCCCTCGGGCGCATTCTTGAGGTCCAGCAGCACTGCCTCGGCCTCTTCATCTGCGCCAACTTGCTGCTCTCTGCCCTGGCCCTGCTGCACGTCATGCTGCAGCGGCGCACACGTGCCACACGAGGCCTTTGCAGTTCTGCCCGCCGCCTCAGGATCGAGCTTCTGCACCAAAATGTCCATAATCTGAGGAAGGATAAATTCACTCACTCTGAATTTTTTGCGCTTTATACGGAGCCTGTTGACGATTTCCGCGCTCATGCCTGTGATGCCCGTCTTGAAAGCGTCAACCCCGACTCGGCGCAGCAGCAGCGAGAGCCCCTTGCACAGTTGGAAATTGATTTCGAAATTTCCCACGAGCAGCTCCTCAGTCTTGACATACTCTTCCAGAAACGTCAGAGCGCGGGAGACTATGGAGTGCTCCTTCTCTAGACGTGACCATTGTAGCCGCAGCACCACTGCTCGACCCGGCGGCAGATTCATCTCGGGCAGCGGCCGCACACTCGCCCAGCGCATTCCGTGTGTTGCTACATGACATCCAGCCGCCAGATTCACAAAAATGACCATGGACTCGGCCTTGGAGGTGCCCTCTACAGCATCCGTGTCGTCACCTTCGATAGGGTAGCCGCGGAGCTGATCGTCTTCATCTTGCCAAAAGCGGTGTGTTTCAAGTAAGGTCTCGGGCAGCACCCCACTGAGCAGCCGTGCTGGAACATACGTTTCGGTGCCAAAAGAAAAATTTCCCTTTACAGTCCAGTCGCGGGTCACAACCTTGGAACTGACAGCAGACTCAGGCGTGTTATCGGCATACGGATGTCCCGCACCGTACTTTTCCCAGATTGGCTGGGGGTTGTTGCGATGAGAGGCATCGGGCTGCTTAGCTTGCAGGCAGAAACGAGTATCACTAGAGTATTCAAGCGATCGGTAGAACCGGTGCCCATATGACTCGATACGATACACCTCCACAACCCGCCGTGCTCGATAAACAAAAATCTCCTTCCACACGCCAGTCTGACTGGGCTGCTTGCCAACCATATACGCCACGGTCGCGTCATGCGGCAGCGGATCCTCCTGCAGATACACTTCTAACGGCTGTGGAAACATCATGTACGCCTTCTGAACAGGTCCGAATATGTCAGGAATCCAGCTTTTTTCCTGGGGGAAGAGCTCGTTGGGGTAGTATTGGCGAAAGTAATCCAAAGGCGGGAGCCTGTCGTCTTTAATCCACGAAGCAATATCGTGAGAACGGCCGACCAATCGATAGCATTTACGTTTGCTAGTCTCCTCAACAATGCACGCTTGCATCGTGACATTGCCAAAGAGTGCGTTTACGTCGATGCTCTCTGCAATATTCGACGGAAGATTCGACGGATGTGATGCTTTCAACGTGAGCTGAAACAACTGCACATCTATTTCCATACTCAGATCCTTGTCTTTCAACGTTGGAATGCCAGGGATAAGCGCCTCCCCAGTCGCGCCCTGCGTCACGCCACCCGACAGTGTGTTCGAATCGTCAGCATTTTCCCGCGCACCACCATCGCGGCGCGAATGCATGGCAAATCTGCCCGTCGATCGCTTGCCTGCCACGAAGCCCCAGCGACTGAGATTGTTGAAGCTCTTGAGTACGTTTGTGTTTGCAGCTGCCTCAACAGCGCCCTCGAAAATGACATCGAGCTCGAGCTGCGAGGCGTGCTGCCGCAGCCACAGCACCGATTTTCTCCTCATCATGTGCATCGTCTCAAACAGTTCGTTTTCAGGAACCATCCCCTCGCTGGCCTCTGTATTCCACTTATGGCGTGTGGATAGAAAAATGCAGCATTCAACCAAGGAACCCACTGACTTGCGATCCAGCTCCGGGAGCGTGAGATTTCTGAGAGTAATCAGGAGATGTGCGTAAATATTGCACAAGAGCTCAGTGTGCGTGTCAAGAATATCGTCATCAACCCGACCTGCACACTCGTACATCAGTTTACGCTGCCAAGCCTCGAGGATGCCATGCGCCTCTCCCAGCAGAACTTGGCGAAGATCCTTCTGCGCACTAATGAGGTACGCAAGCGTCTCTGCACTGAGGTTGAGTTGGCGGAACACGGTATTATCGCCCTTGATGGTGTCGTGTGTTCCTTGCGAGCATTGTATGAGGAAACTCATCGCGTTGTCGAGCCTGGAACCCACTTTCATAAGATACAATATAATCGTGGCCGTGCTACTCTTGACGCTACCCGTGTCCAGGTCCATAGCCTGCCTGAAGAGCTTCAGGATCCCCATTACCAGCACATGCGGGCTGCGGCAGAGCTCGTTCAGAAGTAGCCCATGTGCTGAGGCAAGCAGGTGCGGTGCAGAACTAGGCACGTCTGTGGGTACTAGGTTGGTGTGCTCAGCAGCAAGATGGTTGGAGGGCTCGAAAAGAGCGGCATCCAATATTTTCTGCAGCTGAAGCGACTGTAGCGAGTGAATGCGGTCGTCAGAAGAGAAAAATGCGACTACCAAGGGGATTCGCATGTAGGGCACAGTCAAGAAGGACAAGAGCATCTCCGAATCCTGTTGTCCAAGAGCCCGTGCTTGTCCGACTTCGAGCGACCCGAAATCTGGCAGGTCCCACATGTGCAGTACGTCGCTCTCTGAGTCGATGAAGTACGGTTTCGTGTAGAAGGAAGGATCGGCAAGCGACGGGAATCTGTGCTGCGGAGGCATTTCGCCCTTTGTGATCTTGGGACGACAGACAACACGTTGCGGATCACACAGCACTTGCGCATCATCTGCCGAAAAGGAATAAATCGCGAAACACTGATATGGTCCCTTGCCGGACTTGTAAGCATACTTAAATTTGAGCTCCACATCCCGTTGCTTCCATCCGTCATCTCGCCGTTGAAAATCTCCCAGCACCTGCAGGTGAGGATTCAGAAAAAGTTTGAAGTAGAAGGCGATGTCACGGTAGCAGCGGAACTCGGGGTAATTCTTGATGAGCAATCCACTGTTATCGCTCAAGAGTGTGGGCGTCACGAATTCACCTGGCACAAGATTCTCAAAAGTCAGCTCCATAGCCATTCTACATGGTAAAGTTAGAAGCGAGCTGACGTTTGAGAATTTCTATCAACAGGAAACGCGAGCTCTGCGGACAGGTGCTTCAAAAAAAAATCTCCGTTGTTTAAATTTCTGAGAAGTCGTCTCGATACTATCTTTACGATATAAAATGATTATAGAGCTGACTGGTGAGAAATTTTACCAATTGGAAACGCGAGCTCTGCAGACAGATGCTTCAAAAACCTCTCTGTCGTTCTTTCGAATCTCTCTCCCGCTTCCCACGCGAAAATGTGATCGAGATCCTGGGCTGCAAAATAGTCGAGCACTGCTGTCCTTGCGGTGTTAACCTGGGTGAGTTTTTACATCACGTCAATATCATGTAAATATACATCATGTGTAAAGATGCCTACTTTGGAATCATAGTCTGTTGCAGTGTTGACCTGTGTTTGTATGTGCATCATGTGAATATGCTCACCAAAAATAATGGCACATGACGAGCAGGCGTACGAATGTTGAGGTACAATCATATCTGATGTGCATATACACAGGTTCACGTGTAATTCAAGCACATACGCACAGTCACACCTCTAGCACCAACACTTCGATGATCGCACTAGCGAGAGAGAGAGAGAAAGAGAGAGAAAGAGAGAGAGAGAGAGAGAGAGAGAAAGAGAGAGAGAGAGAAAGAGAGAGAGAGAGAAAGAGAGAAAAAGAGAGAGAAAGAGAGAGAAAGAGAGAGAGAGAGAGAGAGAGAGAGCGAGAGAGAGAGAGCGCGCGCGAGAGAGAGAGAGAGAGAGAGAGAGAGAGAGAGAGAGAGAGAGAGCGAGAGAAAGAGAGCGCGCGCGAGAGAGAAAGAAAGAGAGAGAGAAAAAAAGAGAGAGAGAAAGAGAGAGAGAGAGCAAGAGAGCGCGCGCGCGCGAGCAAGCGAGAGAGAGAGAAGGTCACACCTCCGGCGCAAACACTTCAATGATCGCACTTTGCTTCGCCATTTCGCCTGTCGACAGTCCGAATCCCTTCCTCTTCTGCCCAGACACAGCACGATTTGCCCCTTTTTTTTTCGTTTTAGAAACAGTGGCGTCGTCACTCTTTTCAGCACGGATGCCGCCCATGAGATGCACGCATACTTCGGACGGAATGTCGGTAGCGATTTTGCGCATGACAGCGTCGGCGACTGCCGCAATACAGCCGGGGACCACCATTCTTATGCCGTCCATCGAGCGGCTGTGCTGTACTGAAAACGCCGCAGCGACGAAGTGTTCCATAATCCTCTGCAACAGCAGCATCAGATCCAACTGCTGCGCATAGAGCAGTGCTGACGTGTGCCATAGACAGGTACTCGCGGCAATTTCATTAACCGCCTTGGGCAGTGGGAGAAGTTGAGTAAACGTATACTGGATGAGGGCAATGTTATGAAAATGACCGTTCTTGATACAATGCTCTTGCACCCGCACACGCGTGCACAGCCTATCACAGTAGCGGAGAGCTGCGATGGCTGCATCGAGGCACGTGACTTGCGCGGGCTGCTGGAGGTAGTCCACAGGTGCGTAACTGCGCAGTTGCTGCTACGGTCCCGCGTCCACGTCTTCGTGGCGTAGCAGCCTATCAAAAAGCGAGTGCTGGTGAGGCACGAGCTCAGGTGCCTTGGCATTCCACGGAAAGGCGTTGGGATGGCGAGAGAGTAGACGCAGTCCGTCCCTGGAGATGACCTTGCCCTTGCTATCGAGCAGAATCAGCGTTGGGATCCCCTCGACTTTAAATAGCTCCCCCAGCACCGTTTTTTGGAGCGATTGAAACGGCAGTGCGAGCCACGGCATCTTCTGAAAGTAGCGCTGGAACGCCACCTCTGACTGATCATGCGACACGCACACCATTTCAAAGGCCTTGCCATGCTTCTTTTGCAGCTGTTTGTAACTCTCTGCCAGCACTGGCGTCGCTGCTCTGCACGGACCACACCAGGAGGCAGTGAAGTAGATACCAATCACCTGCGCCTCGGACAGTGCCGCCAGCGAATCGATCGTCTCCAGCTTCCCAATTCTGCCCTCCTTGATGCCCTCGAAGGCTTCATGCACGTTTTTAAAGCGCGCCTCCGCGGCGGCAACATCGTTAGGGTTTTTGTCGGGGTGGTGCAACAGCGCTTTTTTCTTGTAGGCCTTTGCAATGTCCTCCTCGTCCGCGTCGCGCGCCACTCCCAGCACCGTATAAAAGTCCCCCCCCGTGTCTGGCAGCGAGACAAGGCTGGCGCCCAACAAGGAGACGATACTGCTGCCCATCAACTCAGCCTCTGCCTCACACAGTATGAGCGGCGGCGGCGCGATGTCAGCAGCGGAATCGCCGCTGGGCAGCCCTCCCATGACTTGCCGCAAGGAGTCGATGCATTTAGCGATGGCGCTCACTTGCTCGAGCGACAGCACATCAGTTTTGTCTGGGTTGAGCATTCGTCCGAGTTTCGAAGTGGTGTACCCGATTTGCCGGCATGCAATGTGCAGCAGCGTGCGCTCGGCTGACGAGAGCTGCTGAACAAACATCATATCGTGCATCACAAGTTCAAACATCTCGAGGCGCAGCAGCAAGGAAACCTCTTTGCGCGCTGCAACCGCCAATCCACGGCGCCTCATCAAATATTGAAAGGCCTCGATTAGGCAGCGCAGATGCCCTGTTTCCGCGCGCTGAGGCGACCTGAGCTCGCAGGACGAGGAGCTCTGGCTATGCTGAATCTCTTCCAACGACTTGCCCTGTAGGAAGGGCAGCAAAATCTTGTAGAGAACTTCAACAGGTCTCATGGTCTGACTTGCGTCTTCGGGTGATGTCGCCACCCAATACGCTAGCCCCCAGAAAGCCTCGTCCTTGAGTTTGTCAAAGGCTACATTCTCGAGCACCATACACGTTTTATATTTGATTTTCGGCGGCTGCCCCTGGGCCGGATGGAAGTACAATAACTCCGGATTCGTATTGACAACAATAAATGTGGCAAGGTCGTCTGAGATTTTGTCGACGACGAAGAGAATGGGCGACGTCTCCCTCTTGTCGGAAATGGCATGTGGCACTAGCAGCACCTCGCCTATCTGCATCGCCTCGAGTTTCGACATCAGCACCACCATCAACTGCCGGTGCTGGTTCTTGTTTTCGATTGACTTCTGGAAGAGGTGCGCGACTTTGACCGACTCGGTAAAGCCCATAAATATCGCGTTGAGCTCCTGCCACTCGGGATGCTGAAGCGAGTGAGGATACATTTCGGCCCTTCCACCCATCCGCACACCCTCGTGCTTGAGCAATTTCGCAAACACCAAGTTGAACACCTGCAACGTCGTAAACACCCCTCCAAATTCAAGCCCAGTCCCCTCGATGAAAGAGTCGCCAAATAGCCCCGCAAAACACGGGTGCAGCCAGATTGGAGGCGGCTTCGCATAAAGTTTGTGGAGCACGAGATTATCACATTTATCTTCCTGTGCCTTTTCTTGCGCCTCCAGAAACTCGTCCGCACCCCGCAACCCGTGAATCTTGGCGCGAATTTTCTCTTCATCCATCGTCTCGCACACAAGCGACACATACTTGACTGAAATTGCACCCTCCTCCTCTCCATCCAACCCCACAAACTCGGACGCAGAGGTGGTGTCGTCGACAGCGCGACTCTGAGGCAGAAAAAGAGCAAAATCAGCTGGATCGATCGCAAACGCATCATTGACTCGTTCCTTCCCCTCGCTCTTCGTCTTCTTCTTCTGCTCGCTCTCCGCCCCCTCCTCGCCCCCCACGCCATCCACCACTCTGATGGGTTCCAGCTTTACTTGCGCACACAGTCTTCCGTTAACAAAAGTCTTGAGCTCGCCTTCGTTCCTCGTGACTGTCACCCAACTCCAGCACTCCGCTTTGATTGCAGTCGTGGCTGTCCCCACCTGCCCCAGCGCACCAACGCCGCCATTTTTGTAAATTTGCACACACTCAAGCTCAGTTACCCTTCCCCCCCCTACGCTCTTGCCCCCCGAGGGGCCTTTTGAAGCTTGCTCCGAAGTTTTTGCTCCACCCTTGGGTGTCTTGCCGCTGCCAGCAGCAACAGCCTCAGCTGCCATGCCACGGCCGTGGAAGAGAAGACGATTGGAGGAGGGAAGTTTCTCGAGTTTGATGGCAAAGTTTAGGGTATACGAGTGCACTTTGCCATCCTTTTCTGTGGTCCAGCTGTACAGATTGTGCGATGGACCGAGGGACATGCGCAGAGTCTCGTTGCGTATCACAAGCGCCATGTTGCTGTCTGCCTGCTCCTCAAACTTGAGGTCTGGCGTGTTGACATTGGCGCCTTTACTATCTATGACAGTGAGCCCCTGAGGCAGCTCCAGCAAGCCTGAGCGAAGATCGACTGAGAGGCCTGCAGGGTCCCAGTACGAGGCGCCGCCTCGTCCCCACCCTCCCCCTTTGCCCCAGCCGCCTTTCGATGGCGAATTAGGGCTTCGTTTCGTGACGTGACGTTTCGAGGAGCCACCCTCGTCGTCCGAGCTTCTCTCGCCATCGGTACTATCGCCTCCAAACCCTCTCAAATTCGGTCCAGTGCCCAAATCTGTTGCTAACCAGTCGCCAAGGCCGAGACCAAATCCTTCAAGACCGACGCCACCGGTCTTTTTGGAGGCCTTTGTGTCCTCGACGCTGTCAAACTCTTCCTTTTCTTGTCGTTGATTTTGATCCGAGAACTGGGGAACGATCGAGTGTAGATGGAGCAAGAGATGAGCGGAAAAAGGGGTAAGAGATGAGCAAAAAACGGCATGAGGGGATCGGCATCGCCAACATACAAGTCCGCAAGTACATAGCACGCGGGCCTCGAACCAATCGCCGTGGGTAGTAGTGCGCGTGATACTATTGTCTCTCGCTATATCACGCGCACTACTACCTGCCACTCCTTCGACAGATCCACGCCTCTTGCCCACTCAGAGCGCTTGAGCACAGGGACACGGGGGGCACAGGCTATACTGCCTCTAGCATTGGCGCAGCCTGACTCTCAGTGCTTCCCTTTTCGCATCTCTTCTTTTGTGGCTGCAGCTGGAAATGATTTTTGCAATATACGATGTTGGGGGAATGACCGGTTTGTCTTTATCGTCCTCAGAGTCGCGCTGTCGACGTTTCCCCTTGAAGCTGGGCATAGCACGGTTGTGGCGTGCGTCTACCTACTTCAGTACCAGCCTCGATGGCGCTGCGCAGACACTTTGTCCACAGCTGCAGCTACGTTTGTGCCTCTGCAGACCCTCTGGTACAAACTGTAGACACTCTGTCCCCAGCTTCCCTGTGTTTGTGCCTCTGCAGACACGCCTACAAGCTGTAGTTGGATGACATCATACTGATGCCTGCCGGAGGCACAAAGTAAATACTAAAAGTTGACTAATTTCTTCAAGTTGTCAAAAACTCGAACGAATCGTGTTATATACGCATATGTATATAGAGCTAAGGTGTGTCAGCGTGTCAGCGTGTCAGCGTGTCAGCGTGAGTGTACATATACGCATATGTACAAATCCAACATTATATGTACATAGAGAACAAATCCAGCATTCCTGCAGACGGGTGGGCACGTGGGCACGGGTGCATGGGGTGCTCTCCGTGTGCCCGTGTGCGTGTGTGTGTCTTGCCTTTCAAAGCAGGCCATCCAAAGACGTTTACACATGAGTAAAGGTCGTCATTGAGCATTGCGAACACGTGGTCGGCGATCGTGTATGCGCCGGACGCCCAGTTTTTGTCATGCGTTCCAGTCTTTGGCGCCGGCACTCCTCGACTGGTGACTGTGGTAAAGGGCGGCGCACTGGGGACGAATCTCCTGGGCAAGCTGCGCGACTTGCACTTCCATCCGCTGAAAAACGACGAGCTGTGGGTGTCGTCGGCATCTGATGACGGACGCCTCGATGGCAACTTCATAATTAAGAACCCCGGCACTGCGAAGCAGACAGTGTAAGCGCAAACGGGCGAACTGTGTTTTCAGCGTGCTTTAGCATGGCTTCACCATCGCGGCGGAACGGTGAATCGTTCAAACAGACAGGCTCCGTTGAATCGCTAAAACAGACATGCTCGGCGTCGAGCGAACTCTCAAACCGATCCTCATCGCCGTTGCGAACGACGTGGCTCTCTCGACAGTCGAGCAGCGAGCAGATGTTGAAGGAGTTTACAGATGGGGGCGTCAACAGCCGTGGTCGGCAACTCGTACCAAGCCGCGAAGGCCGTGCGGGGCCAATCGTCGACATCAGTGTTTTTAAGTTTGCGTCACGATCAGCCTGGGGGAAGGGGTGGTCGTGGTCGGCAATTGTGCTCCTCTCGGTACGTGGGACCCGCGCAATGGAATAGTGTTGGAGTCCAACTCGACTATGTTCCCGCTGTGGCAGGGTGAGGCTGCCGTGCCGGGCAATTTAATTTTGAAACCGCTCGCCTGCTCAACGAGAGCAAAAAGTCGGTGTAGAAGAAAGGAACATGTGTGAAGCACTTCACAAAAATGGACATGGAACTCGAGAAAGACGACATGCTGTACGTGCTGTCGTACAGACTGCCACGCGCGTGCAGCCGCGACGTTCGGGCAAGCTGATATTCGAGTGGCTCACAATGCTTTCCGATAGCAAGACGCGACAGGGGGGTGACACCAAAGTGATGCGATCGATGAGTTGCCATGCCACTTACGTCATCGAGAGTCTGCAGCAGCTGCACCCGCGCTGCAACGTGTGGTTTGTGGGAGGTCTTGGTGTGCACGTGGCAAACGAGGAGCGCGAGACAGTCGCGATGAGCAAGTCATTGCGACGCTCGCGCGCGATTTCCAGTGCATTCTTGTCCTTCTACCGAAAGACATGGGCTCACAATTCGAAGACTTGTGCCACGAAGTATTCAAGCACATCCTGGATTCCATTTCGTGCACCCGCCAGGGGGCGCGCTGTCACGCAGCTTCGACCGCAGCTCCACATCGTGGCAGCTCTACTGCGAGGTCAACAATTATTACGTCATGCCGGTTGTCGAGCACTGCAATCAAGGCGATTTTGTATTGTCTGTGATCCTGAGCTGCTGATAGGACCAAACATGATAGGCGCGCGCGCACGCACAGCCAACGTAAACTTTTTTTTCAATGTTCCTTTTCTCTCCTTGGAAATCTTCCGCACGCTCCCAGGTGACTCTACGATAGACACATTCTGGAAAGTGGGTGTGGGTGTGAATGAAAGAGAGAGAGTGAGTAGGGTGTGTGTGAGAGAGAGAGTGTGTGTCTGTGTCTGTGTCTGTGTCTGTGTCTGTGTCTGTGTCTGTGTCTGTGTCTGTGTCTGTGTCTGTGTGGGTGTGTGTGTGTGTGCATGCGTGCGTGATCTCTCTCGCTCTCTCTCTCTCTCTCGCTCGCTCGCTCTCTCTCCCTCTTCAACCTTCTCTCTGTCTCGCTCTCTCTCCGTCTGTCTCTCTCTCTCTCTCTCTCTCTCTCTCTCTCTCTCTCTCTCTCTCTCTCTCTTT